>Ga0208566_1000188_pt1 | contig 44874 bp, 32 predicted proteins | sample PL_2010_150m_FD_184159 | JGI IMG/M metagenome (GOLD analysis project Ga0208566, IMG submission 184159) | Freshwater microbial communities from Powell Lake, British Columbia, Canada to study Microbial Dark Matter (Phase II) - PL_2010_150m... | ecosystem: Environmental > Aquatic > Freshwater >...
GTTCCACTCATGGCTCCAAGGAAATCCTGCGTTGAGAAATTCTGCTGATTGATGTCGTTGCTTTGAGCCAGGATGGTAAGCCGGCGGGACCCTTGGAACATATTGACATTGCCAACGGCCTGGTACTTCCCGTCGTCACCGTACGCGGCAATGATCCTTCCAAACTGCCCGCGCCTCCTGTCCGGCCGCGTAATGATGTTGATCGTCCTGGATGTCTGACCGTCGTTGAAGCCCGTCAGTTCCGCCTGGTCGCTGAGCTTGTCATAGACCTGAATCCTTTCGATCACGTCGGCCGGCAGATTTCTCAGAGCGATCATGGGATCGTCCCCGAAGAACCGCTTCCCATCGACAAGAATCTGTGCGACATCTTCGCCCTGAGCTTTCACGGTGTTATTTTCGATCGTCACTCCGGGCAGCTTCGAGACCAGGTCCTCCGCTGACGCGTCGACATTCAGTTTGAATGCCTTCGAGTTGAATTGAACGGTATCGCCGAACTGGACAACCGGCGGAGCATCCCCCGTTACCACTACCTCACTCATAAGAATTGAACGCTGTGACAGCATCAGAATTCCGAGATCGACACCAGTACCGGTCACCGTCACTTTCCTGAACAGCTCGCCTGACCCAACGTATGAGATTCTGAGATTGTAAGCTCCCTCCGCGACGTCCGTGAAGAAGAATTTCCCCTCCCGGTTCGTGCTTGTATATCGTTTGTTTGACGTGTCGCTGGCGCTAACCAACGAGACGTTGGAGCTGACCAGCGGCGTGCGGGACATAAGATCGATCACCGTTCCGGATAGCTTGGCATGCTGCGCAAGTGCCATCGCACTCACGAACGTACTTGCCAGGACTATATAGAGCGTTTTCGTCATAGGAGGAGAGATGTTCCGGGCGTTGGAGTGATCCCGTCTTCGACATCCGGAGAGTGCTCTAAGTTTAATAATTTCAACACGATGGACACTCCGCTGATGTGGGTCGCTTCAATCTGGCGCCGTTTCCAAGAAGTGACATTGTGCTGGTAAGGGACTCTTATGTCGGAATGATGCACCAGGTTATAACGGGATTGGGGCAACAAAGTCGCGGGGAAGTAGTCCAGAAGCGTTACGCCTTGCACCAAGCTCTTCATGGGGGCCGTGTTCCTTTACGAATGACCCCTCCAGCTTGAAAATTGACAGGAGTCTTTCACCCGGGACAAGTGCTCCCTGCCGGCGCACCACGAAACGGAAAACCCCCGCATCGCTGCGAGGGTTTTCTTTTGCTGCTCTCACCGGGCCTCGTCAGCCGAGTGAACTCTACCTCACAAGTAGCATCCTCGCAGATTTGCTGAAGGTGCCTGCCACCAGCTCGTAGAAATACGTGCCACTCGCGACTTCACGACCCAGATTGTCCTTGCCATCCCATACAACTGTGTGTGATCCGGCAAGCCGCTGGCTGTTTATCAAGGTTCTGATGCGCTGACCAATTGCATTGTACACTGTCAGTTGAACCTGTTCCTGCCGTGGTATGGCGAACGTGATAACGGTTGAAGGATTGAACGGGTTGGGAAAGTTCTGATGCAATGCATACTCGGTTGCGACCGAGGGCTGGTCCTGTACTGCCGTACTTGTGCCATTGGACGCACCACGCGTTCTCTTGTTCACAAGCTGCCAGACTCGTCCATCCGGCATCCTGCTATAGGATTGCACTGTATCCATTGCAGCGAAGGTCACGCTGTCAATGATGGCGCCGGTTTTGTCCTCCAGCCACACAGTCTCACCACCGCTCGACAAGCCAAATCCGCTTGGGTCAACACTGATGCTGATATCTGTCACGACAACAAAAAAACCTTTTGCCGGAATGACCGTCCCGGTTGGGAACGCCATCTTGGGCTTCGTGCCGGCTTGCCCGCCGCTGTCATAGATCTTGTATCCGCTGATGTCGATCTGGGACGAAGTGCTATTGTACAGCTCAATCCAGTCAAGATCGGTGGGCACACCTCTGGAGTAAATCTCGTTCATCAGAACAAGTGAATTGGAAGAACCGCGGGAGATGGTATTGAGGAGCTTCCAGTTTGCTCCGTCAGGCATCCGTCCGTACGTCTGTGTGGTATCCATCGCAGCGAAGGTGATGCTGTCGACAAGTGCGCCGGCTCCATTTTCGAGCCACACTGTCTCCCCGCCGCTTGAGAGGCCGAAGCCGCTCGGGTCAACGCTCGTGCTGATATCCGTGACGACCACGAGAAAGCTCTTTGCCGGAATGAGTGACCCCGTCGGCAATGCCATCTTTGGCTTCGTCCCGGCCTGTCCTCCACTATCATAGATCTTGTAGCCGCTGATGTCAATTTGTGTTGTTGACCCGTTGTAGATCTCTATCCAGTCGGGGGCCGCCGGGACCCCGCGTGAGTAGATCTCGTTCATCTTCACCAATGACGATTGGGCATTGCCGTTTCCAATCGCGGCGAAGACCATAATCACCACAATGAAAAGCATGCTTGTGTATTTCATCTTGTACCTCCTTTATTGTTTACCATGCGTGAACCCTTGCGCGGTGCAGCCTCTTGCCAATCTCGCGTGATCAGATCGGCTTCTCAAAAACGTACATCTTATTATCAGCGTCATTGACGATGTAGATCTTTTCCTGAACGATCGTCAGTCCTTCCCCCTTGGTAAACGGAATCCACCAAGAACCCAACAGATCTCCGCCTCGTGTCAGCTTGATGACCTTCTGAGATTCGTCACTGACGATCCAGAAGCAATCAGTCGAATACTCATAGAATATGTCCGAACAGTCTGTCGTGTAGTTGATCTCTTTTCTCCAAACCTCTCTCCCCTGATTATACTCGAGGATCATCATCGGAAGCTTCTCGTTGAGCACGAACACGTGATTGTTCTTGTCAACGGTCACTCCTTCGGGGCCATGCTTCACGACGGTTGCGACATTCGCCGAAAATGATGACAACTTTGTTCCATTGATCGAATATATCGAGATGATCTCATTCGTCTCTTCGGCTATATACATCGTATCGCAGTTCGCCGAAAGAGCGATCCCTTCCATGTCGGTACTGGGAATAACCATTGATTTCAGGATATGCCCTGTAAAATCCATTTCATACACCGTTGAGTTCTGGTCCGAAACGGTCATCAAGCTGTTGTTTTTTGAATTGTAGACCAACCCCGACGGTTCCGGAACAGCAAGCGTATAGACTGCTACTTGATGAAGCGGAGTATCAGTCGGTACAGTAGACACCGGACCCGCTTCTTGGCGACTACAGCTCCAGAATGCAAGACCCAGTGCTATGACAACCAGGTTATTTTTCATCGGTTAGCTCAGCGAGACCTGGCTGAATCGAGGCGTACGGCCTCGACTCAGCCATGTTCATCTCTACTTGTTGGCGGCTCCGCGCGTCATGTTGCTCGTCAGCTGCCATGTGGTGCTGCCGTCCGGAATCCGGCTATATGTTTGTGTCACATCCATAGCAGGGAATACCACATCATCAATAACGGTTCCGGTTTTATCTTCAAGCCAGGCTTCTTCACCGGCGCTCGACAAACCGAAACCACTGGGATCAGTTGCCACAGGGATGTCAGTCACTACGACATAGTAGCCTTTCGCTGGAATTGTTGTCCCCGTAGGAATGGTCATCTTAGGTTTTGTCCCACCCTGACCGCCGATGTCGTAGATCTTATATCCGCCGATATCGACCGCCGTTGTTCCTCCATTATAGAGTTCAATCCAATCGGGATCTGTCACAACACCCCTCGAATAGATCTCATTCATCTTGATCACAGTCGCTGCTACGGGAGTAGACGGCTGTGTTATGCCCGGCTCCGGTCTTGAACATGCAACGAGGAGCATGGAAACCGCAAGAGAAGCTAAGACTATTTTGATTTTCATTTTTTCATCTCCAGTCTATATTGATGCCTGAACTCTCATTTGCACGAACGAATGATTATCACCACCAATAAGCTTACCGTTGCTTGATGCATATTGATCAAGCTTCACGATTGCATAGTTTAGCATAAACTTGATTGTCTTGACGGGATAATAATTGACACCAAACGTGAGAATGTCGCTCTTTCCTCCGTGAATTCCAGCATTGGGATCGTTCAGATTATCCATACTGTAGCGCACTGCGACTTCGAGGGCGCCCCATGAATGCTTGGGCGATTCAATTGGGCCGGACTCCCCTTCATCAACAAAGTACTCTTTGGTTTCTCCGGTGGCCATCCATGACAACAACGCATAGGCTCCACTGAGATTGACCGCAGGCTTGCCGTACCAACGCGTGATCTTCATTCCCATGTACTCGGACTGCAAATAGAACGGACCGAAGATACCCATGAGTTCGGCTGAATAGCGGGTCCAATAGTTGATGTCTGCAATGGCCCCGGTGTGCAGCAGTTTGGGATCGAACACATACGTTTCTGTCCGTGATTTGACTTCGAGAGAATTCAACGGCGCACCGGTGGCCGCATCAGGAGTCTTATATGAACCTGCGAATCCGATGTGAAGATTCCTTCCGTGTTCATTGAGAGGTGCAGCCGTCAACCGGAGATTTGTTGAATATCCTTCATCTTCGGTCCCTTTGTCAATCCTCGTTCCGACTTCATGACCGAAGACGCCCGCTGTCACCTGTCCATAGTTTGTCCAATAGTTGGCGGAGAATCCCAGTCTTCTACCAAGAGCAAATGAATTCGACATGCTTGACCGTTCCATGAATGTCAGAAGCCGCGAGCTGATCAATTCATCCAATCCAAACGGTTCCTTGAAATTGCCGATTTTGAGGGAAAGATCGACGGTCGGGAAATTGTACTGAACGAATGCATCGCGCAGATCGAGTACAGCCTCGCCGTAGTCGACGTCAACCTCTGCCTGCCAATTCTTCCATATGACAGTCTTCATAGCAAATGTGACTTTCCTCATGATCGTTCCGTTGCTCATGGGATTCTTGTTTTCAAAATACGCGGCACCATCAACTTGAATTCTCGAGTCGAACCACCATTGAAATGTGCTGTCTTTCGCTTCGAACACGAGTTTGCCATCACGCGCTTCACTTCCCAACGGCACTTTGATTGCATCCTGACCTGGTACGCGAGCATCTTGCGCGACAAGCATCGTCGTGCCAACGAATAGGCACGCCAAAACAAGCGCAATTGTTGCTGCCCAATGTTTCTTCATATGACCTCCCTTTGTTAGTCTTACACTGTGATTTAGTGAGATACAACTGCTTTGGTGTCAGTGTTCTCTCGTTATTTGATTTTGGCTGCTTGTTCAATCGTAAACAATCGTATGAGTGTCGCTTTCTTGTCGGCTATTTGTTTGTCAACGAGTTTATTCCCGGTCACTGACCATGCGGCCTGATTGTCGAATACCAATCGCTCGAGGTCGATCTTATGCCGGAATGTGGCACCATGGTTGAGCCGAATCGATTGATACTGCCCTTCAGTCAACCGTCCCGCATCAAATCGTGTCAGGACAAGAGCCGTATCCACACGTATGCTGTCAACGAGGGAATACTGGAAGATGTCAAAAATCTGTTCACTGGAAAACGGCGTCCGGCTCATCAGTTCATTCTTGAAGATTTTCTTGTTGTCAAACCGCCGGCCAACCAGGTCATCGATGGTACTGGTCGGGATTCCCGATGTCCGCAGCCGTTCGATCACCGACTCCGTGACTTCGTACGGCACAGGGTGAATTACTTTTTGCTCGAACACATTCTGAATGAAGAAGAGTGAGAAGAATGTGATGATCCCCGCCCCTACAGGTGCCACGATCCATCCGATTCCGATCTTTCCCAGAACTCTAAAATTGATCGATAGCGGATCTTTTGCCAAGCCGACGCCGATGACAGCACCGATGAATGCCTGCGTTGTTGACAACGGGACCAGGGGAAACGATGGGAGCCTGAGCGAGATGAGGAACGCCTCCAATGTTTCGGATGTAAAGAGCATGAGGACGAGGAACTCAGCAGATACCACGACGAGCCCCGTGAGAGGTGATATCTTGTAGAGGTCCTTCCCAACGGTGGTCATGACCCTTTCGCCATAACTGTAGATGCCGACCGCAATTGCCAGCCCGCCCAGAAAGAACAGCTGTTGTGCTCCACTGACCGCGAAGAAACCGCCCACTTTGAGATCTGCGAACAGGGGTGCGGAAGCGAACATCCCCATGACATTGCCGATGTTGTTCGCGCCGAGCGAGTAGGAAGCCAAAGCACCGACCACGATCAATCCAATACGGGTGTACTTGTCGAGCTCGAGGAGGTGAATGTTCAGCTTGCGCAGCATCCGTTTGACGAATTTGAACAGAACGAATCCAAACAGAGCGGCGATGAGCGGCGATGCAACCCAGCTGAACAGAACCTTTGAAAGCGAGCTTTGATCGGTGGGAGAGCCCGTGAACAAATTCCATCCGATGATGGCACCGATGACCGCCTGCGATGTCGAGACCGGCAGCTGAGCTTTTGTCATCGCGGTCACGGCAATCCCCACCGCCAGGGCAACAGCAAAACTCCCCGCCAGAGCGTTGATGGACCCAAGATCTGTCAATGTGCGCGTCGTTCCGGCACCGCTGAACACAGCGCCAAGAATCACAAAAATCCCGGCAATCACAGCAGCCACCCGGAACCGAACCATCTTCGAAACCACGGCCGTTCCAAACACATTGACCGCATGGTTCGCGCCGAGCGACCAGCCGAGAAAGAGTCCGCTTGTAATAAAGAACCAGACAGTGATATCCACCGTTATTCAAACCTCTTTATGGTAGCGATCGAGAGCCTGTCACACACGTCTTCAGAATGTTCGGCGATCCGTTCAATGTGAAAGGTGAAATACCTGATGTGGATCTTGTAACTGTGACGCTTCTTCGAACGAAACACTGTTCTCTTGATCCGCTCCGCGATTCCGTTTGTTTCCTTCTTGTAGAACTGCACCTTGGTGACATAATCGCGGACCGCATCGATATTCTTGAAGTATGACCGGATGCCGCTCACGGTGTTTTCAAGGCACGAGATCGAGCTATCTGCCAACTCTATAAAATCCTGTTTGAGCGGCTTGGCAATGTCCGGTATCTCGACAGAGAACTCGAGCAGGGTCTCGGTCGTAATATTGAGCACCTTGTCACAGCTCTCCAGCAACCCGAGCACATCACCGCGGGCTTCAGGAATGAGCGTTCTCGCATAGAGCTTGATCTCGATGTTCCTTCGCAGATCGTCTGCGCGCTCTTCGATCTTCCGGAGTTCCTTGAGATGATTCTCGAACTCCTCAGTCTGACCCTCGAGATAGCACTTGATCCCGATCTTGAAGATCAACCCGCCTTTGATGACCGAATCGAGATATTCATCGATCTGGGATTCCAATTCTTTGGTTTTCTTGAAGAGCACGGACATGAGAACCTCGCCAAAGTAAGTACCATACTACAGAGTGCAGCAGAGAACGCCGTTGACGGGTCTCTGCGTCAGAATAATCCGAATACGCCGTTCGGCGTGATGCCGAGATATCTGAACCACGTTTCGCCGGCGACGATGTTCAGCACCCAGCCGATCACCATCATGGTCATGCCGAATTTGAATGCATCCGCCAGACTGTACTGATCGGTCTCATACAACAGCGCTGCCGGTTTGCTGTTGAAGGGGAGAACGTACACATGCTCGATCATGAAAGCGACCGGAAGGGCCAGACTGATGACCGGGAACCCGAACCTGTTCGCGACGCCTATCGCGATCGGAATGAAGATCATCGCGCGCATCGTTTTGGACTGAAACAGGAGAGCGCTGAAGACCATCACGCCGGTCAGCATGAGATACAGAACCCAGAAGTGGGTCGAATTGCCGATACCGATACGATCGAAAAAGGCATTGACGCTGATGGAGGCCAGATCGGTGGCATCCAGACCCGCCCCCAACGTGTACGCGCCGGCGGAAAAAAGCATCAGATGCCAGGGGACATCCACCTCGTTCCACTGAACGATACCGTACCGGGGCAGCAGTGCAACGATTGCACCGACGAACGCAACAGCCGTGGGGCTGATGCCGTGCAGGCTGTCAGTAGCCCAGAATCCCAGGATCGTTACAAAAATGAGGGCAGATTTGATTTCCTTCCTGCTCAAACGGCCCAATTTGGCGTATTCCTCCCGGAGCCGGTCCATTCCTCCTTCGATCTGTGGAAGGCGCTCGGCGGGTGAGAGAGGGAAGAATATCTTCATCGCCACGAGATAGCCGATCAGCATCAGGCAGGTCACCACCGGGAGCATTGCCATCATCCAGTCGGCGAAAAACACACTCTGGCTGAGAGCGCCGCCAATCAGAGCGGCACCGAGCAGATTCGCCCCGGATCCAGTCATGAACCCGGCGGCGCCGATATTGATGTTGAAGAGATTCTGCACAACGATGCTTCTGCCGAAGTTATTCCGGTCTTTTCCTCCCTGTGCCCCGTAGATGGCGGCGATCACCATGAAGATCGGGAGGAGAATGGCTGCTTTGGCCGTTGTGGCGGAGATGAACGCCGACAGGATCAGATTGATGACAATGAAGCTTATGAAGATGCTGCTGGCACTTTTCCCGAAGCGAAGGATCAGCCACAGGGCGAACCGTTTCGCCAGTCCGGTCGCAACAAGCATGCTTGCGAGCACGAACGACATGATGTTCAGCCACATGACCGGATGGCCAAGCTGCGCATAGGCGGTTTTTTCGGAGAGAACACCGGTCAGGACCAAAGTAATGATCACCATCAGCGACGTCAGGTAGTTCGGGATCGCCTGCGTCATCCAGAGGATGATCGATGCGACGAAGATTGCGAGCATGTACTCATTGTTCCGGATGAACTTTTCTGCTCCGACCTTCTGGAAAACCTCCTTTGCAGTAGAGGTAACCACATCGGAAGACCCGATGGACTGCAGGAACGGAAGCTTGATGACAAAGGCGAAAAGAACAAATGCGGCCAGAGCGAGAAAGGGACCCGAAAGGGCAAGCCATTTCTCGATCGGCCCTTTTTCACGTTTCGGGAGCCGCTCGATACGGTACTGATGCATATCGAGGGGATCGTGTATCGTCATGGAATTCTCCGTTTGAATGGACCGCTGTCAGCCCTGGGGGAGGGAACCTCTCACCAGCGCGTGAAGGGATTCTTCATCAGCATCGAGTTGTAGTAGCGCGTATCTCCGGTGACCTCTTCTCCCAGCCATGCAGGTTTCTCAAACGCTTCAGTCTCCGAGCCCAGTTCGATCTCGGCAAGTACGAGTCCCTGATTGTCTCCGTGGAACTCGTCCACCTCGAACGTATGCGGGCCGGCTTTGACGAGACATCGGGTCTTGTCGATGACGCCCGGCTCGCTGATCTTCAGCAGTTCTTCGATCTCGTTAACCGGTACTTCCTTTTCCCACTCGAACCGGCTGGCGCCGGAGGCGTTGCCGATACCCTTGATCGTGATGTACCCTTTGTCCCCCTTGATGCGAACCCGCACGGTGCGCTCGGGAACGGACGAAATGTATCCCTGCACGATGCGCGTCTGTTTGCTGACAAAGGGTTTGAAGTCGCCCTTCACCAGAAACTTCCGTTCGGTCTCTTTTCCCATGTCCGTTCTCCTTATTTCATTCCTACCATATTCTTCAGTCCGCGCAAATAGTTGATATTCGGAAATGCATCCAATCCCAGCTCCCGAACGGTCTTGATGACCAACGCCGGATCTTCCATTTCGACGGAAGCAGTCTTGATCCATTTGTCTTCAACCTTTACTTCCGCGATCTCAACAATGCAGTTGTTGACGGTGAAGCCGGTTCTCTTCTTCACCACGTTGACCGCCTTCAGCAACTTCGATGGTTTGATCACTTCATCAACATATTGCTCGAACGTGTATTCCGATCGATTGAACTTGGGAAGAGCGACTTTGAAACATTTGAACACTTTTTCGATCTCAGCGACCGGAAGTGGAAATGTCCCCTTCATGATCGGAAGCCACAATTCAAGCCTGTCGTCGTTCACCTGTTGGAGCGTTTTGATATCCATCAGATTGTCACGAACTTTTGTATTGTCCATACTCACTTCGGACAGGATGTAGACCTCAGAGCTTTCCCGGGTCTTTCCCTCCGGGAACTTCCTTATGTTTTCCTCAGCTTTTCCCAGGTCGTTTGTAAATGTCCGCCATTCCCAGCGTGGAATAATTTCTTGCATAGGATCTCCTTGGTTTTGTTGGTTAGAATAAGTCCTTAGGTCAATCTATATGCCAGAAAGCCCTTGAGGTTTGCCCCTAATTCTGAAGAAAAAACAACCTTTCGAAAAAAAAGCTATATTGGATTGACGACCAATGGTCAATACGACGAAAAATCGTCGTCGGCAGAAGTCAAATACGTTTCGGAGCCTCGAATCTAGTCAATAGCGAACAGTCGGACTTTGGAACGGTTCTTTATGCTCTGAGCGCACATGATCTCAAGATACTCTCTGAATCAGATTTCAAAGAAGAGGCTCATTGGCAGTCTCGCAGTAATCCTCTTTCTTGCTCTGGCGTTCACGGTCGCCTTCCACCAGTACTCGCTCGACATCGGGCGCGTACGCATCATTGCCTCCCCCGACTCAGCCGTTGACTCCATTTCTCGGTCAAAGCCTGTTGTTTATCTGGGAGTCATCTCGCGGTATCCGCCGAATATCATCTACCATGGATATCAGCCCATACTGGATTATCTGACATCGAAGACTCAGTACCGATTTGAACTGAAATTGAGCGATGATTACAATCAGGCTGTCCAGATGCTGGTGCGGAAAGAGGTCGCCGCGGCATTCCTTGGCTCCTACGTCTATGTCAAGGCTCACCAGGACTATGGAATCATTCCGATCCTGAAGCCGCTCAATGAAAACTCTGAACCGTTTTCACGCTCCGTCGTCATCACCGGGATTACGAGCAAGATATACAGCATCAATGACCTGAAAGGAAAACGGCTTGCCCTCCCTTCCAAGGAATCATTCTCAAGCATCTGGCTCGTTAGAAATGAACTGCCAAAGCATACCATCAGGGAGCGGGATCTCGCCGAGATACGGAACTTCCCTCATCACCAGAGCGTCATCCACAACGTGATGAAGAATGTGTATGATGTCGGCGTCACCCGCGAATACCTCGTGAAGCAATTGATCAACAAGTCCATACGGGTGCTGTTGTATTCCGATCCTGTTCCAACGTCACCCATCGTCGTTGCGGCAGATTATCCGAAAGACATCATTCTGGCCATCAAAAGGACCCTCCTGGCGATCAATCAGACGCAACCGGAACGGGCGACCATTACGAAGGGTTGGGATATCGAATTCGTCTATGGATTTGTGGAAGCGTTTGATCACGATTACGATATCATCCGCAGTCTCCGAAGGTAACCGAAGGCATGATGTTCACACTGCGATCGAGCTTAAAAACAAGGATACTCCTGCTCATCGGCTCCGTTGTTGTGCTGCTGATGCTGCTCATTTCCTCTGTGCTGCTGCTGAAATGGCGGGAGCTCATCATACAGAAGGAAACCGAAAATGCGATCTCGATTTCGAAAACATTTTCGGTCACAGTGATCGACGCCATGATTTTCGAAGAGAAGAGCGTCGTTCAGAAGGAGAACATCCTCGACACCTATGTCGACAATTTTATCAACAGCCTGAAGACCGTGCAGTATGTGGCCCTCTTCGACCGGAACGGTGCATCGATTCTTCAGGCGATCCGCCATGAGAACGGTCGTCCGGATCGGAGCACCGATCACGAGCTCACCCCACAGCCTGATGAGCGGGTCACAATCCGCCGCGATCCTCAGTTTGGTTGGGTGTTGGAAGTCAACCTCCCCCTCGTCTTTTCCGGCAAACACTGGGGCACCGCCACCATCGGGTTCAATGCTCAGCCAATACGGGATGAAATCCAGAGCATCTTCTTTCTTCTCTTGTCCGCGACCGTCCTCATTACCTCCATCGTCCTCATCATCCTGTTCTTTTCCATCGATCGTATGACCTCTTCGCTGGAAACGATCGTCAGAGAGATCGACAAGATCGATTTCGTTTCCGACGTCGACATCTCGTTGCCCAGCCAGAACGATGAGATTGGCTTTCTCTACCATCATTTCAGATTGATGATGGACCGACTGGACGTTTCGAAGAAGGAACTCGAACAGGCGCAACGACAGATCTACCAGGCCGAAAAGCTGGCATCGATCGGAAGGCTCGCATCGGGGGTGGCCCATCAGGTGAATAACCCTCTCAACGGCATCCGGGCATGCCTGTATGCAATTCAGCAGAATCCCGCAGATACCGCGCAGACACGTGAATACCTCGGGTTGATTACCGAGGGGATTGCCAGCATCGAGACGGTGGTGAAGAAGCTGCTTGGGTTCGCCCGGCAACAATCAACATCCGACCACGTCATCAACATCAACGACTCCATCGCGACCGTTGCAAACCTCTTTGACCTTCGACTGAAGGAGAAGAACATCGAAACCAGTCTGGAGCTCTCCAAGGATATCGGTTCCGTCAAGATCGATCATCATCTCTTTCAGGAAGTCGTCATGAACCTTCTGCTCAACAGCTACGATGCGGTGGGAAATGGCGGCATCATTCAGATGGCCACCGGCAACAAGAGCGCTTCGTCGGTCTTCATGCGGATTAGCGACAACGGCTGCGGTATCAACCAGAACGATCTGAAAAGAATCTTCGATCCGTTTTTCACAACGAAGGAGGTTGGCACGGGGACCGGATTGGGGCTCTCCGTGTGCATGGGAATCATCGAATCTCATGGAGGGACGATCGAGGTCCAGAGCATTGAAGGAAACGGAACGTCATTTACGATCACACTACCCCGGGCTGACGCTGATGAGATTACTGATCATTGAAGATGAGAAAATCACCCGCATCTCGCTGAGCGATATCCTCAAACGGGAGGGATATGAAGTCTATTCCGCCGAGGACGGCGAGGAGGGCCTTGCCACTTATAAATCGATGCGGCCCGAAGTTGTGATAACCGATCTGCGATTGCCAAAGCTTGGAGGAATGGAGGTGCTGCAGACCGTCCTTTCCCTTGATCCCCGATGCAAAGTAATCCTCATCACCGCTTACGCGACCGTGGATACTGCCATCTCGTCTCTGAAGCTCGGCGCATTCGACTACCTGACAAAGCCCTTCTCACCGGAGAAGCTGTTGTCCATCTTGCGGAACATCACTCTGCTCTATTCGGCCCTCGCCGAAAACGCAGAACTGAAGAATCGGATCGAGATCCTGGAAGACAAGACGATCATCGGTAATTCGCAGATCATTCAGAGGCTCAAAGAGACGATCCTTCAAATCGCTCACAACGACTCCACAGTACTGATCGAGGGGGAAAGCGGAACAGGGAAGGAACTGGTGGCGCGCGCGCTGCACAAAGCCAGTCTCCGGCGCGATGGAAGCTTTGTGGCCGTGAGTTGTTCCAGTATTCCGGAGAGTCTTCTGGAGAGCGAGCTGTTCGGGCATGAGAAGGGGGCCTTCACCGGTGCCATCAGAAAGCACGTCGGCTACTTTGAGCGGGCGAACAAGGGAACGCTTTTCATTGACGATGTCGATGATTTCCCTTTGAGCATGCAGGTGAAGCTTCTGCGGGTGATTCAGGAGAGAGAGTTCATGCCTGTTGGCGGGAACGCGAACGTGACCATCGATGTACGGATCATCTGCGCCACAAAAATTCATCTCAAGAAGCGGGTTGAGGAGAAGCTGTTTCGCGAAGATCTCTTCTATCGATTGAACATTATACCTATCAGGATTCCCCCGCTGCGCGAGCGCAAAGAAGATATTCCCCTGCTGGTCGACCATTTCTTCAAGAAGCACCGGGCCGAAGACAAGATCATGCTGCTCACCCATGAAATCTACAATGCCCTCAAGGGGCACGATTGGCCGGGAAATGTACGGGAGCTGGAAAACATCGTTGAACGGATGATCGCATTGTCTTTCAGCGGAACGATCGATCTCTCCGTTCTGGACTTATCGGAGAAAAAGCGTGGCGCGCTGTTGAAGGAGAATTATGGTGACTATGATTCATTCGATGAATTCATTTCAAAGAAGGAGAAGGAAATGCTGGAATGGGCGCTGGATGCTTGTCAGAACAACGTCACGAGCGCTGCAAAACTGTTGAACATCCCCAGAACAACCCTCAACAGCAAACTGAGCCGGCTTCTCCCCCATCTCAAAATTCACTGAGAGGCTTCTCTCTCTTCTCGTGCACTCGTTTGCGAAGACACCCCAAGGGTCTTGACTCTGGCTCTCGCTGCCTGTCAGGGAGATGGCGCTGGAGTCTGTGGACAGGTTCCCTTTCACCCTCCCTCTTTCGGCTTGTACGGATAGTAGTGCGGCTCCCACTGAGCTTTCTCAATGACACGAGCAAGTTCCTCATCGCTCAAAATTCGACCCAATCCCGATTCACGGGCTTCAATGGCCACAGCTTTTGCGACGTGAGCAGACACCTTTCGAATATTGGTCAAATCCGGAAGCAGCATGTTCTTCGCCCGCTGCTCATCAGTCACGAACTCACTTAGCGCCTTGCTCGCCTGGAGGAACATCTTCGTCGTGATCTTCGAGGCTTTGCTTACGAGGGCCCCAAGACCCACACCCGGGAAAATGAACATGTTATTGCATTGCGATGTCACGAATTCCTTTCCTTCATACATGAAGGGCGTGAACGGACTTCCGGTGGCAACCAACCCTTTCCCTTTCGTTGCGATCGCCACCTCCTCGGCAGTGCATTCCGATTTTGACGTCGGATTGGAGAGTGCGAAGATTATCGGCCGCTCATCGTTTTTCGCCATCTGACCAAGCACCTCAGCATTGAATAGACCATTGGTCGCCGTGACGCCGATCAGCACCGTAGGTTTGGCGTTGCGAACCACATCCATTAACGTAATCGTACCGGGGGATTCCAGTTTCCACGTGGCGAGATTCGAGCGCTTCTGGACATACAGCTTCTGGGGTTCCGTGAGGCCAGGGGTGTCGTCGACGAGCAATCCAGGAACATCAAAAGCGAACAATTTGCTTTGCGCCTCTTCCTCCGAAGCCCCCTCTTCAATCAGCATCCGGCGGATATTCGACGCGATTCCTGTGCCAGCCTGACCCATGCCGACAACGACAAACCGCTGATCGTTGAACCGTTGCTTCTTGATCTTCATGGCACTGATGAGGGCAGCAAGGGACACCGATCCGGTTCCCTGGATATCATCGTTGAACGAAAGGATTCTGTCGCGATACCGTTCAAGAAGCTTGAAAGCCTTGTGCTTCGCGAAATCTTCCCACTGGAGAAGTGCGTGTGGGAAGTTCCGCTTCACGCCGAGAACGAACCGCTCGATGAACTCATCGTACTCCTTCCCTTCCAGCCGCTTGCCGCAGTGTCCGAGATACAGCGGGTCGTTGATGAGGCGCTCGTTGTTCGTACCGACGTCCAGGCAGACAGGCAAACAACACGCCGGGTGAAGCCCACCTGCCGCCACATAGAGATTGATCTTCCCGACAGGGATCCCCATCCCGTCGGACCCGAGATCACCGAGGCCGAGGATTCTCTCTCCGTCGGTCACCACAATCAGCGATACTTCAGGCAGGGATACCTCCTGGAAGATCTTGTCGATGCTACCGATGTTTTCGGGGCTGATATAGATGCCCCGGAAATCACGGGTGATATGACTGAGCATGAGGCAAGCTTTTCCGACCGTCGGCGTGTAGACGATCGGCAGCATCTGGGTCAGGTTTGCGCAGAGAACGCTATAGAACAGCGTTTCGTTTCGATTCAGTAGCGACTGAAGATAGATGTACTTTTCGATATCATCGTGCTTGCGTTCATACATTTCGTAGTTCCGCTCTCGCTGCGTCTCAATATCCGAAAGGCGCGGACGGAGAAGGCCGGCAAGTCCCAAACTAATTCGCTCATCTTCCGTAAATGCCGAGCCTTTGTTGAGCGACGGGTCATTGAGGAGCTGTTGACCCTTGACGCATACCTCAAAGTATTCTTCATTTGTGAGTGGATCGATTTTCAACGAGTAGGTTTTCATGGACGATTTCTCCAATGGATGTGTCGCATTGATCTGCTGGTGGAACGGTTCAATCTAACCATAATCTCGTGGACAAGAAAGAAATTGAGTCATGAAGCATGATTTTTTTCGTTCACGATCCGTGTGGAAGAAGTGAGAAGAAACGAATCAGGAATGAGAACGCTGACCGATCGAAGTGAAGAATGACACTCGCGATTGCTCATTCCTGCGAACCAAGAAAAAATAAGTTGCTTTTCGCTCACACCTTCTCGATTTTGGAAGGCCAACCGGCCTCCTCGTCACAATTTCCCGATTATGCAACTTAAGAATCAGAGAGACGGCAGAAAAGAAGTGAAAAGAGATCCAAATGAGTGAAGATAATCTTCAACGGATGATAGAACTGGCGGACGAGTTCTTTGAAACGAAGAACGATCCCAACCAGATCTCAGTCACTGAAGAAGTCATGTCAATGCTCCAGAAGATACACCCCGCCACGCTTTCGGAGAAGAGGGACGAGAACGGGCCGATCGTCTGGATCCTGGTTCTCCCAACGACGCTGAGGTTGATGGAAGAATTTGTTGCAGAACGGATCAACGAACGCGAACTCCTCGAGAGGACTCCGATTGGTGCATCCTACGATGCAGTCTATCTGTGCTCAGCGCTTGTGCTTCCCGAGTATCGGGGAAAAGGCTTGGCCCGAAACCTCACGGCCGGGGCCGTGAAGTCCATTCAGAGCGATCACCCGATTCAACACCTCTTCTATTGGCCTTTCAGCGAAGAAGGAGAGAAGCTGGCAAACTCCGTGTCACGCGAACTTGGTCTGCCGCTGCGACTTCGGTCGGCTCCGTGATTATCCAGGTACCGTCTCCGACAAGCGCTACGGTGATTTTTTGGTTGAGGGAGCACCGGTGCCCAGGAGGGCGGTCGCAACGATGATCGCATAGGAAGCGGGGTTGCCCTCGCCGGGGTCATAGGAGTCTTTCACTCCCAGGCACATACGCCTCGCCGGGCGCTTGAAACAACGAAGCCCGCCAGAAGATCTGACGGGCTTCGTTTATGATAAACGCGCGGAGCGACGTTACATCTACTTCCCTTCAGGCTTCGGACTCGCGTAGTCCTTGATCTGCTCCTCCACCTTTTTCTTGTCCCCGACGATCACGAGCGTCATGTCATCCGGCCGGATGTATTTCTGCGTAATTTGCTGAACGTCGGCTGGTGTTACCGCGAATACGTTCTTCACATAGTTCGTCAGATACGAATCCGGAAGGCCGTGCAGTTTCAGGTTCGTGAGCTGGCCGATGATTCCCTGCCGGGTCGAATTCTGCAGGACGAACGTTCCACCGATGTAGTTTTGGATTCCTTTCAATTCATCCTGTGGCGGCGGCTCGCTTCCAAGGCGCTTGACCTCACCAAGGATTTCTTTGAGCGCCGCGCCCGTGACATCGGTCCCGACGTCCGCGATTTCCACCCAATATGCATCACGGTACCGTGTGGAAACCTGGCTTACCGGAGAGTATGTGTAGCCTTTCTTTTCCCTGATATTGCTCGTAATGCGGGAAGCGAACGATCCACCGAGAAGTGAATTCGTCACCGCCATTTTCACATAGTCCTTGTCGATCGGGTTCAGCACCGGAATGCTGACATAGATCGTCGATTGGGGAGCGCCCGGACGCTCAACAAGGCCGAACGATTTCTTCGTTACAGGCTTCGGAATGTTTGTATACACAGCCGGCCCTTTTTCCCATCCTTCGAACGTTTGTCGCACTGCGGCTTCCATCGCCTTTGCGTCGAACGTTCCAGCGATATAGATGCTGGTCCGCTGAGCGCCAAAGTTGTCCTTCGACAACCCGCCTGCTGTTCTTGGACAGTTGTACTGTCGAAGAAGGCCCAGGCTGGAGTTACATTCCAGGAGGCTTGACGAGCGTGTCACGGGACTCCTCGAGCCGCAATCTCGTGCGCACGTGTTTTGATCGAGACGATCGACGTCTTAGGAATGATCCGAGAGTGCAACTCTCGCATGAGCTAAGTCCGACAGTCCCGCCATACCGCCACAAAGACGGCGGTCAAGCAAGATCGGCGGGCAAGTCAACTGACGGACAACTGGGTTTATGGCCATTCAGCGCACCTTCCGATAAGTTCGGCAGCTTGGTGCTGGAAGCATTCTAGGCATGATTCTGATGCAAGACGCGACGCCAGAACATTCCTTTCTGCACCCAGCAACGCGCTAGCCCCGTTCACTCACTGCGTCACTTTGAAATTGAACATAGGTGTCTTCAATGCGCCCATGAGGCTGATCCAGAGCGGCAGTACCATCTCAGACCCGCGTGCGGTCTTGATATCACCCAGATCGATGATATGCTGCCAGCCAAACCATGATTTCAGCAATTCAACGACCTTTGCCTTCGCCCCGGCGTCATTACCGCTGATGAAGAGATGATGATCGCCGCCGGCTACCAGTTGCGGATTCACCATCACCATTGCATTCACAGTATTGAGCGTTTTGACAACCCTCACCTGAGGTAGTGCCCGCTGAATCTGTTCCGCAAGAGAGTCCGTGTTGCAAACAGTCAACGACGGCGGCATACCCTTGGAAAAATCGAGCGGGTTCGAGATGTCGATCAGTATTTTCCCGTTCAGATTTGCCTCACCCGCGAGCCGCAATGCATCCAGCGACGCAGATCCACTCGTGGCATTCAACACGACCTCTCCATGCACCGCTGCCTGGGAATACGTCCCCAGCGAGACAGGCGGATGCTGTTCTTTCCAGACGCGAAATGGGGGATTCCCGAACATGCCGGGAGCTGTGCGGGACATGGTCTCCTCCGCATTTCTGGTACCGATCATTACGTCCTGGCCCACTTCACTCAACTTCGCAGCCAGCGCCTGCCCAACCATACCTGTTCCAAGAATTGCGACCTTCATGATGACTCCTATAGTGATTGATTTTGCTCAGGTGTACCCAAGCTATAACACTGAAACAGGGTCGACAGTTCTCCTGCAGATCCTGGAATCCTGCCTAGAGACGCGGCCGACAAGTCCTGCCACCAAGACACTGAGCCAAAGGCTCATGCGCCTCTGGCGCAAAAGTCACAAAGGTTCTTGAAAGTGAAGAAAATCTAAAGATCTTCTTCGTGCCTTGGTGGCTTCGTGGCAAAGTTGATGTTTTCGTCCGCGCTTCTAGTTCTTTCAATCGGAGAAGCGGAATATGGACTGGAAATCAGGCATAAAAAAGCGCCGCCCGGCCAAATGGTCAGGCGGCGTCTTGTTCTCAAAAACCTGATGCATTCGATTACTGCACCACCACCTTCACCGTCTCCCTGATCTTCTTTGCTTCAACCGTGACGATCACGACAGACTTGTCCTTGTCCCACGACCAAGCGTCTTTCCCCGCTCCCATGTCGACCTTCCTGTTGTTGACAGTCACGGAACCCGGTTTCGTGACTCCATGAACGCGAACTTCATACGCTCTCGCTGCCGGTTGGCCGGTGTATTCGCCTTTTGTCGGACCGAGGCTCAGTTCCAGTTTTCCACCTGCCTTCGTGAATGCAAGTGGTGTCCAGGCGGATTTACCAGTCTTGTAGTCCAACGAGTTACCATCATCCTCATACAGTGAGAATGATCCCTTATCGGCGGCATACACATCCACGACGAGCGTCTCGAGCGGTTTCTGATCCGAATACGCCATATCAGGTTGCATCGGGATGATTGATCCGGCCTTTACGAACAACGGCATGCGATCAAGCGGATACTTCTCGCGGATCGTCCGGTCTCCAGCATATTTCTGCCCAGTGAAGTAATCGATCCACTCACCGGGGGGCAGGTACACTTCCTTCTCCCCGGTTGAATCGGCTACCGGAGCTACGAGGAATTCCTTCCCGAACATGTACTCGCCAGGATAATTATAGACCTTGCTCACCGATGGGTACTCAAGGTAGAGCGGACGAACGATCGGCAAAGCCTGATCCGTAGCAACACGGCAGTACGTATAGATGTATGGAATTAGATTGTAGCGCAAATTGAAGAACTTCTTCGCGAGGGCGGTTTCCTTGTCGCCGTACGTCCAGGGCATCCTGACGTTTCCCTGCTCCGGATTCTCGTGTGCCGAATGCAACCGGAGGAACGGACTGAACACACCGAACTGGACCCAGCGGGTGTACAGATCGAGACTGATATTCGGTCCGATAAACCCGCCGATGTCGTGTGTGATGTAGGGTGTCAGGACATTCCCACCTTTCGCCGTGTAGGGAACCTGGTACGCGAGAACTTCCCACTGCGAATACGTGTCGCCGGTGAAGAACGCGGGGTACTTGTGACTTCCCAACCCGCCATAACGACTGAAGATAAATCCTCTTTTTTTCGTGTGGTCCTGGGTGAAATCGTAGAACACTTTGTTTGTCCACAGCTGGTTGTTGAGGCCGGGCATGTCTGCCGCGCCGGAGCCGCCATCAACCCACCAGAAATCGACTCCCTGGTCGATCAACGGATTGTGCAGAATATCCATGAACGCTTGTGCGTGGGTCTTGTTTGCCAGGTTGAACCGGATCCCCTTCGGTGGTGGTTTGTTTGCGACTACGAAAGGACCATTCGTGAGCCCCCCACCGCCGCCCCAGTCATTCACACGGAGAGCGATCACATTCTGTTCACCGCGCCTGAGCAAGCCGCTCACTTCTGTTGAGGTGGCACTGTTGTAGACGCTGTTTCCCTTCGAACCGTAGTGTACAATCAGAGAATCGTTAATATAGAGGTCGTACTCGTCATCGACTCCGCCCAAGATCAGGTAGAGATTGCCAAACGGCACATTGACCGGAAGTGAGATATTCTGACGATACCATGCCACACCGTCGTAGCCGCTGTATCCCTGCTCCTCCCAAGGCTTGCCAGATTGGATGGTAGCCCATCCATCATCGTTCATTCCCAGGGCATACCACTTCTCCCTGACACCGCTGTTGGCAGGATCAGTCTTGAACTTCCAGGCGGGAGTAAGCTCACGAGTGTACGTCGGCTTCTCCGGCATGGGCAGGCGCAATTCCGTCCGAATCGCCTGGGCGTGACTGTCCTCATCGGAGAGAACGCTCTCCTTTCCATAGCCCGGGTGGTCATTCAGCGAAATCTTCAGGCCGCTCTTCTTCGCCCAATCGAGAAACTCTTTCGGCTGCGGGAAGATCGGGCTCCAATCGTATCCCCCTTTCCATCCGAATTTGTGCCACGCGAAATCGAGCACGAGAACATCCAGAGGGATGCCTTCAGTCCTGAACCGATCGACGATTTTCATCACATCTTTGTCTGTGTACTTGAAATTGTCGACGACCTTCGTGCCGGGAAGATACTCATAGTTCAGGTCCGTGATCCATGCACCCAATGTGTAGCGCGGGATCATCGGAATTGGTCCGCACAATTCCATGTACCATTTCAACATCTGTGCGTAATCGGAGCCGTAGTAGAAGAAGAACCAATCCTGGTTGCCGACCTGCCTGCGCGGTACGATCCACTCAGTTGTCGGATCCCACACCGGCGACCGGCTGTCGTCCAGTACGGTGACTCCGCTCCGGTTGAGGATTCCTGTTTCATCCTTAGGCAGGCGATCTTTACGCAAGCCGTCGAGCGACGTCGAGATCCCGCCGAGGTTTGTCGGGTCGGAGTCTGCCGGAGTCCAAAAAGGCTTTTTCTCCCCCTTGAAGGTCAAGCTCAGGTTGTCTTTTGTGAACCGGCCTGATTTGGCTTTGTAGCGGAGGAAGATTTTCGATGTCTTTACGACCAGCCACTCCTTATCCGCCCACACCTCAATTTGAACCGGCTTGAATTCGCGTTTCTGAACGACAACAGTCGGTGCGTCCGTGAAATCGCTCCCCGGAGAAAATTCCATTCTCACGGAAGTCGGGGAGAGGAATTGAAACCGGGCATCGCGGCAAACGACCGAGCTCCCCTCCTGCTTGCATTGTGCTTGAAGATCGTTCACGCTAATCAAGACAAGAACTGAGAGGATAAGAACTGTCTGAATGGTTGAAGTAATCTTACGCATGATTTCCCTCATCGTGAGTTGAAAGGAGAACAACATATGACTCTCCACGGTAGTACCTTCGCTAAGTATTGTGGCTAACATAAAGCTAACGGAGGAGTGCCTCAAAGGCAAGTCAGGCTGAAAGGAAAATTGTGAGGAAAACCAGAAGAAGGGCTCACTTTTTCAATGTTGCGAAAGATACATCCTCACTTCAAATTCTCGCGGTATGATTCCTGCGCTGGAAAGAGAAGTTCTTTGACAGATAATCTGTCGAAAGGCAACGGCTCACACCAAGCGCCTGCGTTGTCGATGTCTATCGTTCCGACAATGCCATCAATGCGTTATCTGTCAGGAGAGTCACTCAACAAGTCTCCCGTACTTTTTCATCGCTGCTCTCAACCTGTCGTGGGGGATCGCATAGGCCTTGTTGCCATCTCTCCCGGTCATGGTTTCAGCTGCCACGAGTGCATTCACAATTGCTTCCTCGGTTGCTTCTTCCGTGGCCCAAAAGAGGGGATTGATCAATTCGTTTGGCAGCATTGTGATCTGTGCCAGACCGGAAGTTTTTGCAGCCTCGGCATTCGCCGTCGAAAACGCGATGAAGATATCTCCCGAAGAGTCCTCCCCCCGACCCCCCATCGATCCAATCCCGAGCGCCACGCGGGTCACCATACGTTTCAGCTGATGTGGAAGCAGCGGAGCGTCAGTCGCGACAATAATAATAATAGAACCGCCGCCGTCGTCTTTCTTCCCGCGTTCGGGCTTGAGGTCGGTAATCTCTTTTCCCACGGGCACGCCTGCGATCCGAAGTAAGCCCCGCGCTCCATAGTTCGCCTGAACCAAAACACCGATCATGTACCCGCCCGCCTTCTCATCGAGTTTTCGGGAGGACGTGCCTGTTCCCCCTTTGAAACCGTGAGCTATCATGCCTGTCCCACCACCGACGTTCCCCTCGGCGATCGGCCCTGACTTGGCGCTTTCGAGCGCCTGAAACACGTGTTCCTTCCTGACATGGAAGCCGTTGATATCGTTCAAGAATCCGTCAAATGTCTCAGCCACGACCGGCAAGCTGTAATCGCCCGAATGCTCCTCTCCTCCACCCCGCTTCACGTTCCATTCAATGAGTGCATCTCGTACAACACCGACACTGTGAGTGTTTGTGATGAGAATTGGTGTCACGAGAAATCCCGACTCCTGAAGCCACGTCGTGCCGGTCATCTCTCCGTTTCCGTTGAGGGTGAACCAGGCACCGAACAGGCGGTCACGAAATTCCTTCCCCTTGGGAAAGACAACTGTGACGCCGGTCCTCACCGGGCCCTTGCCCACAACCAGCTTGCCGTCGCCCGAGATAATCGTTGAATATCCAACTTCCACTCCTTTGACATCGGTGATGGCGTTGAAGGGTCCGGGCGTTCCGTCGAATGGAATGCCGAGATCGCGGGCACGCGGTTTGGATTGGGCAAGCGTGGCCTGGAATGCGATGACTGCGAAAAGAAAAGAAATGCAGATAGCGCGGCGAGGAGACGTCGGTGTATGATCCCGCATATGCCTATTCGCTCCATGGTGATATGAGATGATAAACTGAAAACGGCAATTCGAGACTTTTGGAAGGAAGAGAAGGCCATATAAGCTACGGCAGTAGGACTTGAAACGCAAGAAACGAATCGCGATTCATGAGTCCCCTGCCAGCTAACGTGGCAAACGGAGACGGAGAAAATGAGAAGCGCCCCGACATCTCCGAATAACGGCATCGGTGTTGCGGGGCGCCTCTACAGGGGAAGGAAGAGAGATGATTCACTTACTTGTTCACTACCGGCTTCCCTTCCTTGTCCACAAGAATCGGATCGCCCAAACCGAGTTCTTTCAGTTTGTCAAACTGCGTCTCCTTGTCGCCGACGATGACGAAGACCAGCTTGTCGGGCTGCAGGTACTTCTGGGCAAGCACCTTTTGCCCGTCTAGCGTCAGCTTCCGTACGAACGACTCGCGCTGCTTGATGTAATCGAACGGCAGACCGTACGTCACGATCGGGCTCAGCATGCCGCCCAGCTGCTGGAGCGTCTCAAACCTGCCGGCGTTGCTCTTCAGCAATGTGCTCTTGACCAGATTCATGTCGTCAGCCGATATCCCCTGGCGGTACTTGGTGATCTCATCCCGGAGAATCTGGGCTGTCTCGAAGGTCGCATTCGTCTGCACATCGACGGTAGCCTTGAACGATCCGGGATGCGAATTGCCGCTGAACCCCGAACGAGCCCCATAGGTGAACGATTTTGTCTCGCGCAGGATCATGTTCAGAATGCTGGAGAAGTCGCCGCCGAGCTTGTAATTCATGACCGTGACTTTAAAGTAATCGGGATCAGAGGCTGCCGGACCGATATGTCCAACGTTGAACACCGACTGCTTCGCCCGTGGCACATCGATGAAATAGACGCCCGGCTTCGCAGGCTCAGTGATTTTTATCTCGGGGAGTTTTACTTCTTTCGCTTTCCAGTCTTTCAGGCCATCGAAGAGCCTGATCGCGTCTTCTTTGGAGATATCCCCAAGCACCATGATCTTCGCCACGGATGGCGAGAGATGCTGGTCGTAGTAGGCTTTCAGGTCATCGATCGCAATTCCTTCAACCGACTTCTGAGTCCCCGTCGCTTGCTTCGCCAACAGGTTGTCCGAGCCATAGACCAGCTTGTCGAAAACGCTCGATGCGATCGCTGATGGAGTGGTTTCTGTCCTCTTCAGAGATTCGATCACCTGAGTTTTACTCAGCGCGAATTCTTTCTCATCCCATCGCGGTTCAAAGAGAATCTCTTTGGCCAGCGCAAACACTTCTTTCAACTTGCCCGACAGGCAGCTTCCGCTCAGCGTGATTGACTCCTCACCGCCGGAAATGCTGACGTTTGCTCCGAGGTCTTCGATTGCTTCACGGAGTTCCACAGGAGTTTTCGACTTCGTCCCCTCATTCATCAAGCGCGACATCAGAGATCCAACGCCGGTCTTTCCGGGAGGATCGAGCAGCATTCCCCCTTTGATAATAATGGAGAACTCAGCGAGCGGGAGGTCGCTCTTCTTGATTCCAAACATCTGGATTCCGTTCGACGTTTTGCCCGTCCAGATTGATGGAACTTTGGCCGTCGGATCGGGTCCTTTCACCGGTTCCTTTGTCCTGTCAATCTTCGAAGGAATGGGTGCGGGGTTGTAAGTCCCCACGTCCTTCTTCGCTCCTGCTTTTTCCACTGATTCTTCCGGAACCGTGAATGCGGTTGAATTCGGAGCCGCAAGATCCACCTTTCCACTCGGCACCATGTTGACGAGCAGGTAGTTCTGGCCCTTGATATATTTGTTGTAGACTCTCCACACATCATCCTTTGTTACGCTCATCGTGTTCTTCAGGTCGGTCGCCATGAAGTCGGGAGATCCGGACATCATATTGTAATTGCCAAGCACACTGGCCTTTCCGAAAATACTGCCGATGGTGTTGTAGAACCGGAATTCCTGACCGGCTTTTTGCCTTTCAACGTCCTGGTCTGTGAATCCTTCCTTCTCGAATCGAGCGAACGACTCTTTGACGGCGTCCTCGACGTCTCCCAGCTTGACAGTCGGGAATGCACGAACGGTAATTTGGAAGGCACCTGCAATCTCGCGACTTCGTTGAGATGCCGACACAGATGAACCACCGCCAAAGCCGCCTCGTCCAAATCCTCCGCCTCCCCCGCCGGCGGGAGCGAGCTTCTTTTCTTCAACGAGGATCTTATACAGCGCAGACTTTCTCACCGACATGATCCGCGCGAGAAACTGCAACGCGTACGAGTCCTTGCTGTACTCTTCAACCGTCGGGAACGATATGGAGAGCATGGGAGCGTTAGCCAGGTTGTCTTCGTAATAGACACGCTTTGTCTCGGTCAGCTTGACAGGCATCTTTTCACGGGATTTCGGTTTCGGCGAAGAAGGTATCTCCGCAAAATACTTGTCAATCCACTTCTTGGCCTGGGCGACGTCAAAGTCCCCAGCGACCACAAGGGTCGCATTGCTGGGACCGTAGTACTTGTTGTGGAAATCGATGGCGTCCTGGATTGTCGCATTCGCCAGGTCGTCCAGGGATCCAATAACCTGCCAATTGTACGGATGGGTGTCCGGGAACATCATTTTGTCCACAATGTAGCTGGATTGAGAATATGGACTGTTGTCACTCCGGCGCTTTTCGTTCTGCACAACGTTCTGCTGCGTGGTGAATGTCTGAGCCGTGAATTTGCTCAGGAGGAAGCCCATTCTATCTGATTCCATCCAAAGCGCCATTTCGAGGGCGTTCTTCGGTATCACCTCGTAGTAGTTCGTCCGGTCATTACTCGTCGATCCGTTGACGTTCGTTGCTCCTGCACCTTGAAGCCTCTTGAACCATTGTCCCTGCGGTATGTTTTGCGACTCGTTGAAGCGCAGGTGCTCGAACAGGTGAGCGAATCCAGTTCTTCCCTTCTCTTCCCGCGCCGATCCGACATGATATACTATATACACAGCCGCAATCGGATTGGACTTGTCGACGTGAAGAAGGACATTCAGTCCGTTCGAGAGGACATACTTCTCGTACGGAATCTTGAAATCTTTTTTGTCAGCTGCTTGTGAGGCGATCACAAGGCAGAGCAAAATTGAAATGACAGCAAGGAGCCTTCGTGCCATGATTCCCTCCCAGGGATTGAAGAGATTGGTGGATTTGATGAGTTTGAATGCAGTCTGTTTTCGTTGTGGGACAACCGGAGGCGTTTCTGGTGCATTAAGCTCAATGAATTGTGTTGGGAGTTGTGCTGGAGCGTTGAATGAGATCCGAATAAGAACGGCCAGGTTCACTGTAAGTTCCGGCCTTCATGTTCGCAGAAACAACGTTAGGAACCGCCGGAACTATTTCATGTGAATCCTCCGAATGTGGTAATGACGAATTGCCGCACCATTGACAAGGAATCTTCAGGCTGTGCCCCCGGACGCGCGCCGGCCCTGCAATCGATGTGACAATATAGGGAAGCTCTTGTTGATATGCTCAGGAAACTGCTGTGAGAGTGCTCAGACTATCACTCCTCCCTGAACCTGAACGAAAACTCGTCCGCAAGTGCTCTTCCCTTCGCCGTAAGAAGAATCCTGTAGATTCTGTTCCCCCAACTTGAGAGGAGTCTCGGGTCCTCGATCGGGATTGTCTCGATGCCCACGGAAAACCTGTCCTTGTCATACGAAATGGAAATCGGCTGCCCTTCGTTCTGATCGCTCCCGGAGCGGAGATGAATCGTTCCTTGTTTGTCATCGATCGGAGTGCACGCTGTCATCAGACTGACCATAACGGGTTGACGCATTTCTTCCAGCTCATAGCGATCCGTGATGACCACGTCCTTTCCACGGTTCAGCTGCACCCTCCTCTCCCAGACTTTCGCTTTTGCTTCCGGCGGATACGCCTGGGAAATGTCCAGGCTGAAAAGAGCCATTTCATCATCAGCGGTGTACCGAATATTGGAAGCGCGATACTCCCGTCCGTCTTTCTGCATCACTCCATTGATTGTGGGAAGGTTGTGAAACGCAGATTGCATCGTCCAGATCGAGTACCGGTCTTTGCCAAATGTTTTTGCCGTGTACGTCTCAACGCCCACGTCGATAATGACCGGATAGCCATTATGGTAGACGATGAAATTCCCCACATCGTTGTGGTTGTGGCTTTCTGCGTTGTGCCCCCCCTTGGCAGCGACATAGAAACCCTTTGCCGATCCATCGGATGAGCGCGCTCCCATCACCTGCAGGTCGGGCAACCAGAAACCCGGAGAAAGCGGCTCTTTCGATTGTGCTCGAGAAAGTTCATTGAGATGAAACAGCACCGGCAACATTCTGCCGAGTGAGCCAAATTGCCCTTTGCCGGCCCCCTCCCCAAGTCGCTGGCGTTTTGCCAGGTATGCGCCAAAGCCCATCATGGATTGATCGTCGATACTCTTGCCATAGCGAAAGATGAGGCTGGCATCAGCTTCGTGCTTCGCGGGAGCGTCAGCGAAGTTGACAAAATACTCGTCGTGGATGTACGCCCGACAAATATACCTGCCGATTTCCTGGATCAGCGGTTTCTGAAACACGTTAATTGCGTTGCCGGAGGCACTTTGGAGCAATTCGAGACAATCGAACAGTGAGCCCCCGGCACGGCCCCAGTACGAGGGTCCCTCATCGCATCCCCCGTCTCTCGGATAGGGGTTGAGGAAATTGTCCAGGCAGCGCAAGATCTTGTGGATGGAAGCGGACCTCCGTGTCGGATCTTCCTCAAAAACGAGCACAGCCGTCAACCAGTTTGAACATATCCACAGATTCCAGTTGTTGACGGTGCGGCTGAATCCCATCCACCAGAAATCGTCGCGCTCCAGGTTCACGGAGATGACACGACGCTGCACTTCATATCGCATGCGTTCGGTGATCAGCGGGGATATCTTGTTCAGTTCTTCTCCAACGAGATAATATGTCCAGGCGATGAGCATCCCGGTCTCTGCGGCAAACAGATCCACCGTAGGTTCGGCGACGTCGGGCAAACCGGGTCCGCTTTTCTGGAGACCAACGTGAGCCGGAACGCCCCAGTATGTTTCTTCGCAGATCGTCCAGACTCCGTTCATGATGTCGTCAAGGAAACGCCCCTTCCCCTCCATACATTCCCCGAGAACGAGTGCCGCCAACTGCTCACGGCGGCCAAAGGAGATGGCTTCATACCGAGATCTGTTCCCGTTCCGCTTGTATTCAAGAAAATCAGTCGCCCTGGGAATTTGCCAGCTGCCATGCAAGAGTTTTTCCGCTTTGGCTATCGTGCCGTTTCTCACCGCCTCGGGAATCTGAGACCACGCGGCCCTCTCGAATTGTTTAGGATACGGATGCCAGTCTTTTGCCGCCAGGACAGACGTCTTCAGAAGTTCAGTTGTGAAGGGCCCGCTGAGAAGATTCTTGTCCTGCGAGAAGAGAGGTTGCGCGTAAGCGATGATAATGACGAGAACTGCAGGGATAGATCTCATGAACGATTTGCTCAACTCAAGCGGCATTCAGCGTCTCCTGGCTTCTAACTGTGATCATCTGAGTAAGGTCATTCTTTTCGTTTCGACAAAACTCCGCCCTGTCTGATTCGAAGTCTCCACCGCGCGGAGACGATACAGGTAGACACCGCTGGGCAACAAGGAAGCATCCCATTGGACTGTGTGACTCCCCGCTGGAAGTACTTCATTGGCGAGAGTGCAAACTCCTCGACCGAGAACGTCGAAAATCTCCAGGTTTACGAAGCTATTAGCTATTAGCTGATAGCTAATAGCTGTTCTTGGATTAAACGGATTTGGATAGTTCTGCAGAAGCTCGAACCGTTGCGGCGTCTCCCCCACAATCGTCTCAACACCCGTTGGCGTGAACGCAGACTTAATGCCGTTCCATATTTCCGGCCGACCGCCGTCGTAGCTCAGAGCCCAGATCCCGATTCCGCCCAGATCCCGGGCATTGACCAGACCGTACTTCATCGCAAGACTCGCGCTGTCGTCGTACCAAGCCTGGCGCCATGTCGATCCATTGTTGTAGGCGAACCAGGGGACTTTTGTGGTCTGATCGAACACTTTCCCATACAAGGCCGCCATCGGCTCGGCAACGACGTAGGTTCTGGCGGACGCCGTGCCGGTTGCCGGCGATTTGCGCGCACTGCTCTGCACAGGCCAATCGAATCCGAACCATGGCACACCAAGAAGAAGCTTCCGGCTAGGGACGCCGGCTGTGAGATATGTATCGACTGTGCGCGTGATGTTGTAGGATTCGCCGACGAGCGGCGCAACAGGACCGGCTGTCGGCGATCCGCCGTAGTAGTAATCATACCCCATCACAATCAGGTAGTCGCAGATCTGCGCAAGCTGCGCGAAATCCCATGACCCCGGCACTGGCCAATCCACCGCCGGCGTGGCCATCGAGATTTCAGCAAGGGGAATCTCTGCTTTGATACGCGTCGAGGCTCGACGCATAAAGGAAACCAGGTTCGCACGCTGAGTGTTGCGGACCGATTCAAGATCAAAATTCACACCGTCGCCATTCCTCGCTTTGAGGAGCGTGATGAGGGTGCTGATCATTCTTTCCTGCTTCACGGTGTCGCTCAGCAGTTTGTCGTTCATCTCAAAACCAAAATTCGTCACCGTGAGCGTCACCTTGACACCATAGAGATGTGCGTGACCGATTATCGGATCTGTGTACCAGTTTCGAACAGTCATGTAACCCCCTGTCGCCGTGTCGGTCTCATAGCTGAAATACGCAATATGGGACAACGCGCCATAGTCATACGATTGATACGCACCTGATGATGCCCAGTACGGATGCCAGCCATAGACTTTTCTGGCAAGGCCGGAAACCCCACCTGCCTTGGGTAGGAAAGGGACAGCCACTGAAGGTTCTCCGGTCACCGTAACCGGATCGTTGCGATGAAGTTCAGATTCCATCTGATGGATGCTCTTGTGCTCAACTTCTTGTTGCGCGAGCGCGAGCACCGGTAGGAGCAGTGCAAAAGAAAGGGACTTCATTTCGGTTGTTTTCGTTCCTTGATAAGGCGCCGCGTGTTTTGAAGATACTCCATGCAGACCGAATCTCTCCGGGCTTTGCAGGAGAGCTGGAGATACCGCAGAGCCTGGTGCAGGTTACCCGTTTCGAAATAGACGACGCCAAGGTTGAAATAGGCGAACGATTTTCTTCCGGGCGCAGCCGCTTGAAACGCGCGGATTGCACCTTTGATGTTACCCTGCCTGACGAGGTCGGCCCCCTTTTGCAGCTGGGGAACCGAAGAATGCGTCTTCAGAACATCCCAACGATGCAACTCAGCTTCCGATTGGTGTATGCCAATCCTCGCGCTATCTGGTTCCTGCGCGGCAAGGGGGGCAGAGAACGACAGGAGGCACACTGCCAAGGGAAAAACTAATCTCATCATAGGACCTTGCCGGGACTTCTTCATGCCTTCAGGTGGAGCTGATACTATTTAAGGACAACCGCTTTTCGTGTTTCCACGGAACCGCTCACTCTCAGCTGGTACAAATAGACCCCGGCTGGGACCTTCGAAGCGTTCCAATTCACGAGATGTTTTCCAGCTTCCATCTGCTGGTTCACGAGCGTTGATATCTCGCGTCCAAGAAGATCAAACACCTTGAGCGTAACGAAGCTATTAGCTATTAGCTGATAGCTAATAGCTGTTGCCGGATTGAACGGGTTCGGGTAATTCTGCATCAGACCAAACTCTTTCGGCCCTCCAGATTCATTGGCGACGAAGACCGTGGGCTTGTGGAAGAGATGTAATGCCGTGTAGTCGCGGATTGCTTCGGCGAACACCCCGGCGAATCTTTTGTATGAAGTCTCCGTGTCGCGCACATTGATGTAGTTGCACTCAATCTGGACGCCGCTGATTTGGCCGCCAGATGACGAACCGTGGCGGGCGGTATTGTAGCCTCCGGAAAAGTAGAGTGCGCTGCCGGGATTCGGCTGAGTCGTGCTCGGCACGGCGGGGAAGCTGTCGCTTTCAAACATGCTCCCGAGACTATTGGGGCCGCGCAGTAGCTGTGAGAACGTAATACCCGACGTCGGGATCAGCGTGCGGATGCTGCTGGACGTCCCATACGATCCTCCGTTCAGCGCATTGTCGCTCAATGAAAGACTGGAGCTCGAGAGCAGGTATCCGAGCTCGAGCCGCTGGATCTCGTGACCATGACCGTGGATGTCGACGTAGAATCCCTTCCCATACTCACGGATGACCGTCTGCTTGGCTGTATCGATAAATGACTGAAATTCCTTCCAGGCCTGGATGGCGTAAGGATTGTTCCCCTCGAGTGCTTCGTTCAGGTCCCGATTCGCGTCGATTTTCGTCCGCTTCAAGCGGCAGATAATGATATGTGGGTACTTTCCCTCACGGGCAAACACTGCCGCGCTGATCGCGCGGGACAACCCCATGATATTGCTATCCGTCACGGTCTCCCCGCTGGTGCGATCAGGGATTTCCGAAGGTGTAAGATCTCCTCCGTGAGGTCCGGAAACTATGTAGGGTGAGTTTCCGGCGATGTATTCGATATACTGATTGCGGCCAAAATAAGATTGTCCGGGGACGAACGTCGGGTTCTGGGCGGCGGATTCAACCGCAATACCGCATACGAAAAGAGTGACGAGAAGGGCGACGCGTTTCATCCGTTAGTACCCCATCGCCGTCCCGCCTCTGCGGGGATCTGCAGAACCGTACATTGTTCCGGAAGAATCTACGAGGATGATCTGTGCGCCGCCGAAGAAGAGGTCGAAGTCACCAAAGAGCTGGAGCTGATGCCCCTTCTTCTTCATCCCATCCTGCGCTTCAGTCGAGAATCGGGCTTCCAGTGACAGGAATTGGTCCGATCTCTGGCAGAGAAAGCGGGGGGCGCTGTTCGTCTTCTCAACATCCAATCCATAATCGACCGCGTTGACAATGAGTGTGACAACAGTCGCGGGGATGCGGGCGGCGCCGGGTGAGCCGACAACCATGAACGGTTTTCCATCCTTCAAAAGAATCGAAGGAGCAATGGCGCTGCGAGGCTGCTTGTTGGGCTGGATGATGTTCACGCGGGCGGTCGAGGCGAAATTCGACATGCCATTGTTGAGCAACACACCCGAGGCCGTAACGCCTGAGCCGAAGAACGTTCCAAGGGTCTGCGTGAGCGATACCAGGTTGCCCTCACGATCCATGACAGAGATTTGTGTAGTGTGACCACCCACCGGTTCAATCACCTTGCCCGGGACGGGAGAACTGAGTCCGATGCCCTTGCCCGAGGAATCGGCGGCAGCGGGTTTGGGCTCGTCGACCTGAAATTTCAACGGAGTGCCCGTTGTCGTCCGGCTGTACTCCGGCGGACTGACGGCGGTCATGTTGATGTCATCGAAGCGGCTCCGGGCGAAAGCGGCAGACAAGAGCCCCCTGACGGGCACGGCTTCGAACCGGGGATCAGCGAGAAACGCCGTCCGGTCGGCATAGGCACGGCGAAGGGTCTCGGCTAACAAGTGGAAAGACTCAGCTGAATTCGCGTAGTAGCCGAGGTTCCTCAAATCGGCGTTTTGCAGAATATTGAGAGCCTCGATGACGGTGATACCGGAATGGGGCGGCGGAGCAGAGAGCACCGTAAAACCTCTGTATCGTGCTGTTAACGGTTCTGTGATTGTCGGCTGATAGATCGCGAGATCTTCCATCGTCATCATCCCGCCGCACTTCACGACTTCGTCAGCAATCGCCTGGGCGATGGGTCCGGTGTAGAAGGCGGCAGGGCCTTGCTGTGCAATCGCCCTTAGCGTATGTGCGAGATCGAGCTGGCGAACTGTATCACCCTCGGCTCTCGGGAACCCCTCGTGCAGATAAACGGAGGCGGTCGCGGGATGCACCTGAACGAGATTGGTGTTGTCGAGTATGATCCGGCTGAGCGTTTCGTCGACAGGGAATCCTTTCTCAGCATAACGGATTGCCGGCTGAAGGACGGCCGACAAGGGGAGTGTTCCGTACTGACGCAAGGCTGTTGCCAATCCGGCGACTGTGCCTGGAATCAAAATCGCCTTTGCGGTTTGGTTGTCCTTCCTGTAAACAAAACCGGCCTCCTGCACCCTTGAAGAGGATTGTCCATAGTAGTTGATGTAAACGGATTGCCCATTGCTCCGTCGAATCAACATCCCCCCACCGCCACCGAGTCCGGAACCATCCGGCTCGACGACACCAATTGCGAAAGCGGCCGCCACTGCTGCATCAACTGCATTCCCCCCTTTTTGGAACATCTCCATTGCTGCCTGTGTTGCCAGTGGATGCGCTGTCGCGACCATCACGTTCTTTCCAACTGCAGCTTTGCCTCTTACTCCAAGGCTGTACTGCTGCGCAAACAGGAACGCGGGGACGAGGAAGACGGCGACAAAAACCAACAACGATCTATGAACCCATCGTCTACAGATCATAGGTACACTCCATCGATGCGAAGTTCAAATTCTCCCGTAGTCTCTTACTATAGTTTCCTAGCTCTCGGTTCAATGAAAGAACCCGATAGTTCAATTGGTCACTCTTCTTGGGCGAGAGTTTGTGAAAGAACTCTGGGCACAAGTGCCGAGTGAGGAAGATGAAAAGTTCTTCGACAGTTGAACTGTCGGACAACAAGAAGTTCTCTCTCCAAGAATATCCCGTTCAAATCCTGACGGACATTATTCACTTCTCAAACATTCTTGCCAAAGGTTGAACGGCGTCCGCGATCTTGTCGACAAGTTCAATTGTGATCTTTTTTCCTGCCGCAAGCTTTGAGAAGAATTGATCTTCATCCCCCTGTTTGACAACGAGGAGATAGCTGGACACCTCAGCTGCCATCTTGTTGAAATCGTCCGACTGATTTCCGCGTCGCGCCTTGCCGCCGAGATGAAGGGTGACGATCTTCAGCTTCTGCTCCTGTGCCGCGGCGAGCAAGGATTTCACCCTGTCCAATTCCTGCTCCCGGCTGATTCCCGCGGCCCCCAGGCCCTTCGAACTGAAGCCAGCGACCACGACAAGGGTTTTCATACCGTCCAGGTCTCCCGTTTTTGCCAGCGGAACGGCTTTTGCCTGGATGTTCGCCTTCTTGAAAAGCATGCCCGCAATCGTCACATCGGCGCTCTGACCCGAGGATGTGATCAACACGGGTTGCTGGAATTTCGTCTTCGGCTGGGAAAACAGAGTGCAACTGAATGCCGCGTACAACGCGAGTGTGAAGGCACACATGCGTATTGAGGCTCTTCTCATACGTTCTCCATGATTGAAATTATTGAATGCAATGATCCTTATTGAAGGTACTCGCCGACACCCCGTTTCAATACCTCTTCATATGTCGGCAAACTGTCAACGACGATCCGTTTCTCCGGCAGTGATTCCATGTATGCGTTGAGGAGCGCCTGAAGTCCCCGAAGATGTCGGCCGACACGACGCGCAAGCGGCTCGCCATCCAGATCATACGTTATCCTCATCGTGCCGAGCTGGGCGGCCTCCCTGTACTTCTCATCTATTCCTTGCAGGATGAGTGCGCTGTTTGTCTTCCCCCTCAGGCGACCCTGAATGGGATTGCTGGTTTCCATAAGGAAGGGAAACACCGAGCTCCGATCGCCCCATTCCCGATGGCTCAGTCCATGGAAATTCAGAGGTGACATTTCCAGCGCAAATTGCAGGTTTTCGGACTCCAGATTGAACAAAGCGTTCGCTGCGATCTCCTTCCCTTTTTCATGCGTGACGATGGCATTGATGATGGGAATCTCCGGAGCGGCTTCGTGGAGATCGAAAGCGAGGTCGACCTTCTCCCGATCGATCAACTGCATCACCGCATAAGCAACCTGCTCGGTGACCGTACCATAAGGACGCCCGGGGTATGAGCGATTCAGATTGCGAACCTCATTCCCCGATAACTGTTGGCCGGAAGGATATTGCAGAAAAACAAGGGGATCCGGCCACTCGATGAGAGGATTACTCCCCCGAGCACCGAGGCGAAATGAGCGCGTCTTCGATTTCGACTGGATGGAAAACGACTGGGGATATCCTTCAAGAGGATCGGTACACGTGAATCCACTGCTGCACACCTGAGGAATAACAATGAGTTTGCCTTCGCGAACAGTGGCATGTTCGGTGAGGACGACGGCTGTCATGAAGCCTGCCGGTTCGTTGGGGTGCGTACCGCCAAGCACGAGCGCCGTCGCTCCCGGTTTGCCGCTGTCCAGAATGTAGACCTTTGTGTCCGAGCTCGTGCCCGCGAGAGCACCGAAATACGTACTCAGGTTGTCAATTTTTGTCACGCCCGGACCGGGAACGATTTCGTCGGGTTCATACATCTTGAGAAATTCCCGTCCCGCCAGCGCGCAGACAACGGCGGCGACGATCAGCAAGCAGAGGGCAACAATGTGATGGCGTTCCATCCGGTCTGTCTATTTGATATGGAGAATGCGGAGCACGAGAGGTATCAGCACCAAAGCAAGGGCGATCTGGTTTCTCCAGTTCCGTTCTGCGAAAAGTTCTCTGAGGACGAGAACGAAGAGGAACCCAGCGATGGCGATGTAAGTCCAATGGAGCATCAACACCTCATTCAGGAATTTTGCCACAAAGTCACCAAGACACCAAGGGAAGAATCAATTTTAAAAGACTTTCTCAGTGTTCCTTTGTGCCTTCGAGTCTTGGTGGCTTAGGAAATCGAGCACTTCAGTACCATGCTAGTACATTCTAGCAACTGAGTTCGCAAACGCGATCATAGCAATCGCAACCAGCAGCGACAGCACCATCATGGGGAGACTCTGTTTCAGAATCCGAAATTGATTCTTCTCGCCGACAATTTGTGATGCGAATGCGCAGAGAAGCATCGGGGGCGGCATAAGGTCACCCAGACCCGCTATCAACGAAAGCGCAGATGCGACGACAATTTCGTTCTTGCCCAAAAACACATAGACGAGCGGAACACCGAGCACGGACGCGGACGCGTACGCAGAGCCAAACGCCGGCATCAGAAGCGCAATGCCGACATAGAGAAACGCGGGCGGCAGATTCAAGGCCCCTACGGCAAGGAAGCCGCGCACGCCGGTCAGCGTCATGATCTGCACGAACATCCCGACGCCGACGAGAATAACCATAACGGGCATTGCATCTCGAACTGCGGCGCGAGCCGTCGGCCAGAATGCCATCCGCTCACCGGTGAACAGACCCACGAGGCTTCCGAGGAAGAAGATCAAGGGGATACCGATATCAGGGATGTACTGAGGGATTACCCGGATAGCGATCATCAGAACGACAACCAACACCAGCGGAGCAAAGAGCTTGATCCCATGCTTGGAGTGCACAGGCGGCGGCAGTTTTGAGAGCACTTCGTCGATTTGAATCTTCCGGATATACCGGAAACGATAGTAAAGAGCCGCGACCAGCGCCAGCGGAAAGGACGCGATGGCCAGGGGCTTTTCGAATCCTATGTACGGCATATCCACGCCGCCTCCAATGATCATTACAGGAATGTTGATTGGAGGAGCGATCATTCCGTATACCGCGAGCATGGCGATAAACGATCCGACGGCGGGGGGAGGCATGCGCATCGCCAGCATCGCAGGCGCTACCAGAGCGCCTGTGGTCAGAATGCAGGCCGAGGACAGGCCTGTCAGCATTCCTGGAAACATGACAAAAAGCGCAATAAAGACGAACAGCAGCGTCGGCCACCGATACAACGATTTCACCAGGAGGTGGCCAAGCGTCCCAAGGGCTCCTGATGCCTCGAGTACTTTCATGAAGATCATCGCTGTCGCGATGATGAGCACGGCATCAAGATAGCCAAACGCCCCTTCAACGAGATGGCGCAGAGGGAAGCCTTCGCCTGCCACAAGAGCCCCGACAATTGCAGAGAGGACGAGCGCAACGCCGGAGGGGAGCTTTGTGAGAAAGACCCCGAGGGCAAACGTAGCCAGCATCGAGAGAAGAATAATCAACTCAAAAGGCATAGGTATCCGTGTTACTTCTTGAATGGAAACAAATCTTCTTTGCGCTGATAGTGCCTCAGGGCGTTCGCTGTCTTGCGCGATGTTTTGTTGAGCGTGCCTGCGATGGATTGGATTTCCTGTTCGGTGAACGGCACCCTTGAGACAACTGCGACGCTCGTCTTTGTCGGTTTACCCGGTCTGACCCGGCCCGCCACGGTGAAAAGTGCAACCATCGCTTTGTTCGGGTTCAGGAGTTCAAATCTATCGCCAACCTTTTGCTTCAGGGCCTGACTGAAGGCATCGGCACTGTAACCGTAGTGTGAGCAGCATAGTCCAACTGATATCTTGCCGACACGCTTCGTGTCGATTTTTTCCATCGCCTCGTCGACGTACATCTCCACGAGGCTGCTGACGACATCGCTTGTTGGGTCGGCTTGTATCTCTGCCTCGAGAAGCCTGCAGGACTGGGAGACAATCCGATCCCGGGGCACCCCAAGCGCAGCAAGCTGTTTCACATAAATGCCGGATGTGATCGTTGTAGGAGTTCCGAGTATCAGGAATTGAGAGCTTCCCGATTTCTTTGCCCGGTCAGCGATCATCTTCGATCCGACATCGATGATACTTACCACCGGGATGTCTTTTTTTGACGCGGCGGAAGTCTCCGGATAGAGAGCCGAAAGCGTGTTACACGCAATCAGGATGGCATCAGGATGATACCATCGCTTCATGCCGGCCAGGGCGTCGTCGAAGACCCGGAGTTGCCGGGCTTTATCCGCCATGGCGTTATACGGAGAGGCTGCGTCGGGAAGTGCGTTGACGAAGACCAGTCTGACACGGCCGATGGACTTGAGGCTGCCCAGGTACGCCTCCAGCTCAGCGCACACCGAAAGTCCGCCGAGACCCGAATCCGTGATGACGATCGTGAGGGAATCCCGTCCGAAAAGCTTCGCAATCTGAGCGTCATATGCGTTCTGAGCGAGTGCGACAGCGCCCGGCATGAGAAAGAACAACAGTAGAGCGGCTGCCGGGCGTGCCCACTTCACGAGATTTCGCGCCTGTTCCGGGATCATATCGGATTAGAATGCTGCGCTTATCGTGAAATGTGATACCGAGCCCAGGAGGCCGAACGCCGCGTACGCGTAGTCCAGCGTGAAGACGCTCCCTCCGGCCGGAATGTTCACGCCAAGACCGAGCGTCAACCCTTCCTGGTCTGTTTTGAATACGTATCCGCCTCTGATCGCGAACAGGCCCTGAAATTCGTACTCTCCACCAATGCTGAAATGCTCCGGATTGTCATTCAGGTGGATTGCGTTGAGCGCGATAAGGAGGCGCGAACCGCTCATGGTAACCAGACCTTGATCGCCGATAAGCGAGATAGAGGTTGATACGCGGTACGACGTGGGCAAATCCCATTCCTGTGTCTGAATGGTGGTCTCGACATAAGGATTCGCAGTGCTTGCCGGATCCTGATCAAGCTGTCGTATCAGCTCCCTGCCGGACATGGTGAGGCCAGGGCCAAAGTTCTGGAATGACACGCCGAGCTTCATGTCTTTGAAGCCTGTTTTGAGCACGGCCCCGAAATCAAACGCGAACGTCTGGCCTGATTCGCTCCATAGTCTCTGGCTCACATACTTTCCGGTGACACCGATATCGACATACTCTGTCATCGAGCGCGAATACGTGATCCCAAGAGCGAGATCGAGCGCATCATAAAAAACCCCCGTGCCTTCCGGGCGTTCAAGGGTCGTTTGTTCGATCTTTTCTGATTGGAGTGAGATCCCGCTGACACCAAGAGCGCTGCGGTCGCCCATCGGTACAACCACGCCGGCGAAATTGTGCATCAATCCGGCAATCCACGACGAATGGGCAACACTTCCCTGGAGCCGGTTGAGTCCGGCGATGCAGGCTGGATTCCAGTAGAGGGCTGTTGCGTCCGCGCCGATGGAGGCGTACGCATTGCCCATACTGGCAGCCTTTGCACCGACAGGAATCTTCAGAAACTGTGCTGCCGAAGTTCCCACCTTGGTGGAACCCTGGGCGGAAAGAATCAACGGAAGCAACACGATAAGCGAGAGTGCGAGTAGTCTCTTCTTCATTGTTGGTCCTCCGCCTACTTGATGATGGCAAATTTGCCGGTGAACTTGTTGCCGTCGGGAGTCTCGACAATATAGACATAGAGGCCAAAAGCGACTTCAACTCCAGACTGATTCGTGAGGTTCCAGTCTTCAGTACCTGTCTTGTTGCTGTGCCGAAGCGTTTGAACTTGTTCCCCACGAACGGTGAATATCGAGATGGTGCATTCAGCAGGGAGAAAAGCGAACTGCAACTTGCGTGTGTTCACCACCTGCTCCCATTTTGCGGCTCCAATGTATGGGTTCGGTACGACACGGATGCGACTCAACAACGAGTCGACATTCTTCCCGGCCAACCCGGCCTGAGGCTTTGTCAGGCGTACGTAGAAGGTGTCCTTCTTCGTTACCGCGCTGTACGTTTCAACTTTGAACGATTGACCAATCACGGGCATCTTGGCACCCTTCGAGGCGTCACTTGCGAGCGTATCAATCTTGATCGAGTACGGAACCTTGGCAGTTGTATAGACGCCCAAATCGCCTCCTACAGCACTTGGCGCTTTGTAGGCAAGATTTACAATTCGAATGCCTTCACCCAGGTCGAGCGATCCGTTACGGTTTGCATCCTCGAGAACTGCAGTAACCTGCTGGGAGGCTTCCGCATTTGTAACATTCCACACCTCGAACGGCACTTTGACCTTGGCCACCATCGCCGAACCGTTTGTTCCCAACGTGTCGACAAAGGACCCCGAGGAAGTAAAGCGGAATTCGTAGTCGCTTCCCCGGGCGACCGTGTCGGCGCTCGTGAAGTTCGTCTTGAGAGTCACGAACCAGAGATTCGATGCATTCTTGCTCGTTGAACTTGAAACGGCCTTTGAGAGTTCGTCGGTAATTCGCTTGATGCCGCCAATCTGCGCATCGGTTTCAACACGCAGCCGGAATCCGTCGACGACATTCATCTCGTCCGATGCGAGAGGGGATTTCGCAATCAGCGTGTTGTTCTTATTGAAGACGAAGAATGTGTCTGCTATCGTCTTATTGAATGTGATTTTGTATTGATCTCCTGTCACCATACCCGGATCTGCTACAGACAGCTTCATCAAAGCCTTGCCGACCGTTGCGGACTTGGTGACGGCGGATTGCACCGGGACAGTTCCCGCGGGATCTGATCGCGGAGTGAGATCGACGAGATTGATGTCAGAAGAAGTGGTTCCTTTTGAGGATTCATTGGACTCCAGCAAGGCATTCGGATCACCGGTATCGAATGAAGTGATCGTATAGGAATACTCAACGCCATTCGAGACCGTTGAATCGACCCACATATGACGAAGGCCCGTGTTCGACCCGAGATAGTTGAAGCTATTGAGCGGATCTGCACCCTGGATATCATCGGCTTTGTCAAATTGGGCGACTGGCACGTACCCAATCAGTCTTCCCTGACCGTCGACAACACCTTTTCCCCACGTAGCTCCCTTGTCCTGGCTGCGATAGATCTTGTACCCTTCGAAATCGATTTTTCTCGACATCACATCAAGGACTCTTTCCGGAGTATCGGACCAGTACAAGGTGTTCCTTCGGTCGCCGGCTACTCCGGTGAGTTTGGGTGAAGGCGGAACAGAAGGGCCATTATATTCTGCCAGGAAGAGCTTCTGCGCTATAGCCACATTGCGTTTGAATTGATCCAGCGTTGATCCGGCAGTATACGCAATGCATGCACGTACGGACTCACCCGGCTTCATTGTGAAAAGACTGGTCGACATGATCGCCCCAAATTGGGTAAAGTCCCATCGAGAAGGCACCCAGTAGGTTGAATCAAAGACATCAAAATGGGTGTTCGCACCGCCATGAAAATAGTTCGAGGCAGAGGGATTTCCCGCCTTCGTGAAAGCGGGATCATTCGGATTGCTGATCATCACCGGCCAGACATTCCGACTCGCTTTTTTGGGCTGATAGGTGGTGTTCATGCGGAAAAAATGCCCGTCTGTCACACCCATGTTCTTCGGGGTTGCCAGAATCGCGCTCCCAAAATAGCCACTATTGATGCCGCGAATAGGATCAGTCGCGCCATTCCAATCCCAATTGACCAGACAGTTGTCATACCCTGCAGGAGTGATGCCGGAATTGAACGTCGTGTATCCCTCTTCGTTGGCGTCACCGAAACGGAAATCAAGCAAATATGCCCAGGCGCACGAATCAAGCTGCTGAGACGTCGTGTTCGTGATGATGAAATCGTAGAACTGAATATCCTGACCAAATCTCCTTCCCCAGCAATACGCCTGCATTTCGACCTGAATACCAATCGGCTTATCAGGAGTTTGTGTATTGCGATCGTTGAAGATGGCATAGACCTCACGATCAGCGGCAAATTCTCCGGGAAGCTGCCGTCGGTATGTCGCCGAGGTGCTGTCCATATCGATTCGAAATCGTCCGGGCCAGAAACGCCAGATATTCTTTTCTTCATCGTACCACCCGGCCCGCTTGGTTACCTGTGCTTGATCAGCAGCCGACAGCGCATCGGACGCACCGACGGGACTCGGATGCCACACCTTCAAAGAATCGAAGTACCCTGCCGGCCATGTTTTCGGAATATCACTATGCGCCATGCGGGGAGTGCCGTCAGGTGCTTTCAGTTCCGTCGATTGATCATCTGCGTAGTATTTCCCAAGGCCGCCGGCAACTCCTTGCCAGTCTTCGTTGAATCTATTGTTGTAGGAGTCGATCACATTTCCCTTATATCCAAACATGAGTCCTTGCCGGTTGATGGCATTGATATCGCCGGTGTTTGTAGCCAAGCCCTTGCTCTTTGGCCATCGGAAAACGTACATTTGCGATCGCTGGTAACTGTCGGAAATCAGTCCTTGATTCCCGCAGACGTTGATCAATTCTCCCTTGTCGAGAATTCCAAAGTTGTCCTCGATGCTGCGCGCCGTCTTTTTCAATACTGTTGTGTCACCCAGAGCTTCTTCCTGAGCGCGGGCAGAGGCGGGACCTACAAAGAGAATTCCGAGCAGGATTACTGTGGAGGCAAATTTACTCATACCTGTTCTCCTCGAGAGTCTGATAATCAAAGGTCAATTCGTATGCCGACCTGGATTCTCCGGCGGACATCAACATTCGCCGGGTTCCGCTGCCGATCAGGAGTATTCTGTGTAATGGGTCCGCCATCCCACGGATCACCCGTCGCTGTCCATACCACCTGCGGATTGATCGCATCGAAGAGATTCGTGATCTTGAGGAACACAGAGAAGCGGACATCGGATATCTTTACAATTCGTTCAAGGCGCATGTCAATCTGCGACACACCTCCTTTTCGACCCGAATTCTTCTCAACGATGAGCTGGTCCCCATCTTCCAGAGTATTCGGTGTATACGGGAGACCGCTCGAAATCTGGATCACAAAATTCGTATTGATGTTTTCAAACGGATAAATTCCAAAAAGCTCAGGTCCGAATTTGTCCGGGAGAGAAATATTGAGAAGACCCGAAATGACATGGCGCCGGTCGAAATCCAGATAAAAGACGCGCTTGGGCCGCAGGATCGCCGTTGAACCCCTGTAGTCAAGGTATCCTTCCGAGGGATCCGATTCGTTGCCCCGAGCAACCGAGTACGTGTAGGTCACACTTCCACTGAAGTAGTTGCTCATCCGTTTGTGCAACGTGAGATCGACACCGTTGACATTGCCATAATTGGAATTATCGTAGATGGTATAGGCGTAGGGAAAGAGGGCGTGATACGTGCTGCCGACAAGATTGGTGATATCCTTGAAGTATGCACCGACATCAATAGAGTAATTCTCGCTCAATTGTTGTTTGACGCCGAACTCGAACGCAACAGTCCGCTGCGGTTCAATACCGGGATTGCCAACCAGTGCTGCGTTCACTGAAGGATCGCGGAGCGTGTACATTTCAGTGTAATCTGCGCGCTGGAAGAAATGTCCGTATGAGCTGTAGAACACCGTGGATTCAGTGATGGGGAAGGCTATTCCCAGGCGCGGACTTATCTGGAGGAATGGCTTCGTATCGATTTCACTTGTTGCGATCCACTTTTTTGACACTTCATCTTTATAGCCGCCCGGCGTCGTCACGTCGACCCAGCGCTTATCTCTCACATCAACATAGTCCAGCCGAATGCCGGCGTTGACGAGGAATGAACTGAATTCAAGTTTGTCCTGGAGGTATGCCGCAACCTCAACTGGATTCCGATGGACATTATCGTATGCCCAGAATCCGCCGCTCCAGGGTTGCTGGTAATCTAGTCTCTTAATGTCATAGGAGGTGACCTCGGTCCCAATTTTTATGAGATTATACCTGTTGAATTGATGGGTCAGGTCAATTTTTGCGATCAGTGTTCCAAGTCGGTTCTCCGTATAATCACCCAGATCGCCTCCTTGACTAAATTGATTTCCCGAATTCTTGACATAGTTTGATTCGAGGAGGAAGCCGTCATCGGAGAAGGTTGCATACTTGCCCGGTGTGTAGAGACGGAAGTGCCTGTAGTTGTACACCAGATTCAACGTGTAGAATGTTTCCGTGCTCGGGAAGTAGTTGACAGAGAAGTTGTCGCGTGATGTTTGCTCTTCGCGGCTGGGGTATCCTTCAGGCAGGTACTTCCATATGTGAGAATACAGTTTATATGCCCGCCAGAATCTTCGGTCGGCCAGACTGAACTTCCAATTGCCGAGCGCATAGGTGAACTTTACATTGGTCTCACGCTCTTTATTGTATCCCCAAGGAAGTGTGCTGAGAGCATTTTCCATCCGAGCCGTACTAAACAGTTTCAGCTCCGGCACAAATGGGACAGGACCGCTGAGAATAAGGGACAACTGGCCCGGAGTGTTTACATCAGGGAAGAGCGCCGGCGTGCCGTCGAGTGTCTGCGTCTGATACGCCGATGGAATATCGAGAATGAGCCGCCCCTTATCATCGACCCGGGGTCTATGAACGCCACTTGCATCGACTCCCATGTAATCGTTCGCGAGAGCATCAGCTTTGTGGTATGGCGACTCACTCAACGGACTCGACTCGAATTCGATCCTTCCTGAATATCTGGAGCTCCCCTCTTTTGTAACGATGTTTACGACGCCAGAAAGAGCCTGACCGTATTCTGCGCTGAATCCACCCGTAAGCACCTGCAGCTCCTGGATCGCATATTTATCGAGTTGGGTCCCCATCCCGCCCGACATCGGATCACGGGTTGTCACACCGTCAACGAGGTAGACCACCTCATTGCTGCGGCCTCCACGGGCATGCAATTCGCCGCTGGCATCGGTAACGAATCCCGCCTGCAACGCGATGACTTGCTGGAAGCTGGTGACCGGGAGATCGGAGAAAGTCTCCGAGGAAATGATCGACATCTTGGAAGTCTCATCCTTGTTGATCATGGGGCGTTCTGCG
>Ga0208566_1000189_pt1 | contig 44779 bp, 39 predicted proteins | sample PL_2010_150m_FD_184159 | JGI IMG/M metagenome (GOLD analysis project Ga0208566, IMG submission 184159) | Freshwater microbial communities from Powell Lake, British Columbia, Canada to study Microbial Dark Matter (Phase II) - PL_2010_150m... | ecosystem: Environmental > Aquatic > Freshwater >...
CTCTTTGTCTGCAGGCGAGGCCATGCGTTTCAGGAAAAGGTCCCGGGTACGCACAGTCGATATCCAACGCCGTTTGTGAAGGTCCAATCCAACATACAAGTGTTCCTGAATAACGTCAAGCCGAGCTTCCATTGCGCCCCTCCATATCTTCTGGTGATTGATATCGACAAGGTACGCTCTGCTTGACTATGAAACATAAGAACTCTGCTCCCCTCTCTCGACCCACATTCCCCCGCACGAGAGGGGACGTATCATTCCCGCAAGCCAAGCTCAAACAATGGCAGCTCACGCCACCTCCGCAAATAACGGATGCTGCACGTTCACCGATGCACTGATATGTTTCAACGCCGGAAACGCCGTGACGAGATTCTGCGGCACAAGAACGCGATGCTTGTGACGAACCAGGTGCCGCAGCTGGAACCCGTTCACCAGCGAGTTTGCTTCCGGATCGTTGTGAAAAACAACGAACGTTGTGCTGGCGCGCTGCTTCATCTGTTCAATGAAAGAGAGCAACTGCTCAAGCTCCCGGTTGTTGTACAAATAACGGTACCGGTCACTGACAAGGTACTTCCCGCTCTGGTGTTTTGAAAACGGACGATCCCACGTCAGCACGTTTCGCCCCATCATCCGGAAGTACGCCGCGCCGTTCCACGACTGACACGTGAACGGCATATGCTGCTTGATGCCCGGCAGATCGACGTTCACCATGTGGAGCTTGTTTTCCTGGAAGAAGTTGTACATCAGCGGGCTGTTCCATGAGTTGTGCCGAACCTCCACAAACAGGCGATGCGGCTGAAACGCTTTCGCCAGCTGCATGAGGTACACCCTGCGCTCGCTGATGTTGGTAAAGGAATACGGAAACTGTATGAGGAGACCGCCCAGCTTGCCGGCCGCTTCAAGAGGCTCCAGCATGCGGTGGACAGCGCGCACATCGCCATAGTCTGCCGTGTAGGTATGGGTGAAGCCATGAAAGAGCTTCACGGTAAAAACGAAATCCTTGTTCCCCGAGACATCATCCAGCCAACGACAAGCATGATCGGACGACAACGACGTAGTATAGAAGGTGGCGTTGATCTCCACGCTGTCGAAAAACTGACTGTAGTACTCCAGCTTCCGAAAACCTTTTTTGGGCCGCGGAGGATAAAAAACTTTGCTGAACGGCTCCAGATCCCATCCTCCCATCCCGACGTAGATTTTCTCCCGATCAAGACTCATGATCTCCTCTCCTTCTATGCTTTGTGCCTTTGTGGTTTCCAAAAACACCTTGACAGCAACCAGAAAATTACCTATCTTTGCCACGTCAACCATACGACATTTTTGTCGCCTTGTCAAGAGGAAAATTGACAAAATTGTCACTTGGGAATATGAACCACAAAGAATTAATCTGGTTAGTTAACCAATTTACCCCGCTTACGGGGTCACCATTTAACCAACAATCAATTAACCAAATACTAATTAACCACAAGCTCTTCCCGCACAGTACGGCGAAGGACTCTCTCCATGAAGCATTCTATTGCACAACGGATCCGTCAGGCACGAACGCAGAAAGAAATGGACCAGGCAAAGCTCGCGGCAAAACTCGATGTGGCAACGCGCACCGTGCAGCGGTGGGAGAAAGGAGAGCAGGTGCCCGACAGTAATTATCTCATGCGCGTCGCGAAGGTCACAGGCGTCACACCCCACTGGCTCCTTATGGGCAACGGAGAGATGTACGCAATGTCGCAGGCGGAATCGAAGGTCATTCCATTGCCGACGAGCCGCTACAAGCGCGTCGATCTCGTCTCGCTTCCACTCCTCTCGTCGGTCCCCGGCGGCGCGCCAAGCCTGATGTTCCATCCCGACTACGTTGAGAAGTACATCACGGTCGACGACATCAAGGACACAAATGCGTTTGCGCTGGAAGTGAAGGGAAACAGCATGGCGCCGCGCATCGAGGATGGCGACATCATTGTCGTCAGCCCAAAGCTCGAGGCGCGCACCGGCGATATCTGCGTGGTACGGGTGAGCGACGAGGATACTGTGAAGCGCGTGAAGATTGAGGATCAGTTCATCCATCTCATTCCGCTGAATCCCGAATACGAACCGATGGCGGTACGGAAGAAAGATGTGGCGTTTGTGTGGAGGGTGGTGAAGGTGATCAAGAGTGTGTGAAGGGGGCCGTAAGTATTAGAGTAGTAAGTAGTGAAGTAAGTAGAAGGCAGTACACCCCGAGCGAGCGTTTTTCGCGAGTCGAGGGGTATGCAGCACGCAGATGGCAGTATGCAGATAAAAATGAGGTCCCTGCGGAAGACGACATTCCCTTCTGATCTACCGATCCCTCTCCCTTACGAGCGGAACAAAGCGCACGGCGGCAACATTCTGTTTCGTAATCCGACCGTCGCGCTTCTCAACAAGAACAAGATTCTGGATGGAGAACGCGGCTCCCACGGGAATGACCATCTTCCCGCCATCCTTCAATTGCTCAAGAAGAGGTTTTGGGATTTCCTCTGCAGCGGCCGTGACGATGATGCGATCAAATGGAGCATGCTCGGGCCAGCCGGCATATCCATCACCACACCGCACGTTCACCCTTCTGTAGCCGAGCGACTGCAGCCGCTGCCGTGCAGAAGTCGTCAAGGGCTCCAGAATCTCAATCGTCCAGACAGAATCTACGATCTCTGCCAACACCGCCGCCTGATACCCCGACCCCGTTCCAATCTCAAGGACTCTCAGTTCCTTCTTGAGCTCCAATAGTTCAGTCATCAGTCCTACGATGTAGGGTTGAGAGATAGTCTGATTGTAGCCGATCGGCAGTGGCCTGTCTGCATACGCTTGATCCCGTAGCCCGGCCGGAACAAATCTGTGCCGCGGAACCCGGCGCATCGCCTGAAGCACCGCGGTGTCCGATATGCCTTCCCTCTCGATCTGTTCCCTCACCATGCTGACGCGGCGCTGCTCGAATTGCTTTTCCTCTGACTGATTGGAAGTTGGTGAGGGTGAGCGCGTGGAGCAGGAAGAAACAACAGCAACGATTAGGCAATGAGCGAGAAGGGAATTCGCTTGATGAGAGGAACCCTGTCGGATCATGGTTGCCTCACTTTGCTAGTGCCATTTCAAAGAAATAATATTGTAGTTTTTATCGCGGAGACGCCGAGACCGCAGAGAATCGCAGAGAACAAAGTCAATATCTCCGCGTACCTCCGCGAACTCTGCGTCTCCGCGTTGAGAACCAAAAACAAATAAAACACAACGTTGATTTCTAGACCCGGCACTAGGTTCGAAATGAACGTTGAGATCAGAACTCACTTCATTTTCACAAGAATTGCTCCCGACTTCGGGCCGAGCTGACACCGCAGACTTTCCTTCCCTTCCATGATTGTTCCCGTGAGCGCATCTCGGTATCTCCACGATCCTGCGATTGTCAGGTCCAGTATCTGCGCGCCGTCGCTGTTGTTGAGAACGACGATCGCTTCGTTGTCCCCTGAACTCCGCTTGAAAGCATACATGTTCTTTGCGTCGTCAACGAAAATTCTCGTGAAGTCACCGCGCCGCAGGGCGATGTTTTCTTTTCTGATTCGGACGAGCATCCTGTAATAATCATAAAGACTCTTGTCGAACCTCACCTCATCGTCCGTGCGTGTCTTGCCCGGAACGGGATGTGACCGCTCATTCTCGTAGGTAAGATCCTGCCACACCATCGGTTTCCGGTCGTCCGGATCGTCCGCCCCCCACATTCCTCCCTCGTCGCCATAGTAGATCATCGGGGCGCCGACATACGTCATCTGAAAAAGAAGTATGAGCTTCTGAAGCCGCCGCGCACCAGCAGTCGGTTTGCCAACGTCATAGTTGGGATTATTCCGCAAGCCATTTTGATCGTCGTACTTGCGATTCGGATTCATAATCATCGAAGCCAACCGGTCTGTATCATGGCTGTCGATGAGATTCTGCAGGACGTAGCTTATCTCACCCGGATAATCCTTCCGTATGGTTGCCAGCTCACGATCAAATTCCGACGGCTTCAATCGACGCTCGTCTGTGTCGATAAAGAAACGAACCACTGCGCGTGCAAAGGGATAGTTCATGACAGCATCGAATTCGTCTCCTGCCAGCCATTTGGAGGCATCATCCCAGATTTCTCCCACGATGTACGCATCCGGATTGATCGACTTGACGTGCTTGCGCCATCCTTTCCAGAAGAGATGGGACACTTCATTGCCCACGTCGAGCCGCCAGCCGTCAATGCCGTCGGACGGATTGCCGTCACCGTTTGGATCCATCCAACGCTTTGTGATATTGAAGAAGTAATTCCAAACCGGCCTGGCAAAACTGCTGTCACCTTCCCAGAATTCCGGCAGCTCCTGAACATCCCACCAGCCTTTGTGCTTGAACTCATTCTGCGGCGTGGAAGGATCATCCCATTGCCTGACGTCAAACCACGTCGCGTACCGTGAGCGCTGCTGGTTCTTGACAACATCCTGAAACGCCCAGAAGCGCGTGCCGCAGTGATTGAACACGCCATCGATGATGACCTTGATGCCTCGTGTATGGGATTCTCTGATCAACTTCAAGAAGAGTGAATCCGCCGACGTCCATTTCCATGTTGCCGGATCGTCCGATTCCAGTTTGATGAGTTGCAGATCGCCCTGGGGATCTGGGCCGAAGTTGCGATCGATGTGATGGTAAGTCGAGGCGTCGTACTTGTGCAGTGAGATTGCGTCGAACACCGGGTTGAAGTAGATCGCCGTGATACCCAGGTCGCTGAGATAGTCGAGCTTGTCGATAACACCCTGCATGTCGCCGCCGTACCGGCGTTCAAAGACATTGCCGTAGAACCTCTTGCTGTGCTTTTCTTCCCACGGCTGAAGTTTGTACCAATCGCTCGTCCACGGGGAAATGTTCCATCCACGTTCGGGGCCTATTTCCAAATCCGGGGAGGTTTGATCGTTCCGTGTGTCGCCATTGCGGAATCTCTCGGGAAAAATCTGGTACCAGACGGCATCCTTCGCCCATTGAGGGACGGCGACCTGAGCGAATGTGAGAGAGTGGATGGTGAGCGCGGCGATTGCCAGTCGGGAAAAAATACGCATATGGAAATGTTGGAGTAGTGGAGTGAGGGAATGATGAAGTAATGGAGTAATGGAGTATTGGAGTACTCGAGTATTGTCCCCGGGGGACGGAGGCTACTATTCCTCAAGCACCTCGTTGTTCGTCAGCGGCATCCGTTTCACACGGATGCGGTCGATGACGCGATCGGTTATTTGTTCTACCGTGAATTCAATTCCATGGACACGGACACTCTCACCGTCGACCGGGATATGCCCGAGCTGTTCAAGGAGAAATGCTCCGATGGAGAGAATATCTTTGGGGGACAGTTCCACATTGATGAGTTGCTCGACCTCGTTCGTCGTCACGCTTGCATCCACCAGGTACTCGCCGTCGTTGAGTTTGATGATCTCGGGAGATTCACGGTCAAATTCATCCTGGATGGGACCCACCAGTTCCTCGAGCACGTTTTCAAGTGTAATGAGCCCCGCTGTGCCGCCGTACTCATCCGCCAGAATAACCATGTGCGTCTTGCGCTGAAGCATGGTTTCAAGAACTCTCTCCAGGCTGACGGTCTCCGGCAGAAAGGTTGCATCACGCAGTACCGACTCGAGCAAGAAATTCGGCGTGTGGTCGCGATCCTGCTTGAAAATGTCTTTTGTATAGACGAGAGCAACAATATTATCGATAGAGTCTTTGTAGATAGGGTAACGGGAAAACTTGTTGGTCCGCATCACGGCCAAATTGTCTGTCACCGGCGCTGCCAGTGACAGAGTGACCATTTCTGTCCGCGGTACCATGCAATGCCGGGCTTGTTTGCGCCGGAAGTCCATGGCGTTCAGGAGAATGTTCTTGCTCACCGTCGAACCCTGTTGTTCACGTGCCAGGATGAGTCTCAGTTCTTCCTCCGAGTGCGCCAGCTCGGCACCGCCCGAAACCTTGAGACCCATCAGGCGCAGGACACCGTTGGCGGAAATGTTCAGCAGCCAGATGACCGGTTTAAGGACCGTGTAGAAAATCGAAAGCGGATAGGCGACCCAGAGTGTGGTGGCGGATGGCTTCTGGATTGCGAGCCACTTTGGGGCTTGTTCCCCCAGAACGATGTGAAGGGCCGTTATCAGCGAAAAGGCGACTGCATACGAAATACCGTGGATCAGCTTCTCGCTTTCAATGCCCATACTTTGAAACAGCGGCTGGAGCTTGCTCGCCACGAGCGGTTCGCCGATCCACCCGAGGGCGAGGCTGGTCATGGTAATACCGACCTGCGTGGCGGAGAGATAGAGATCGAGGTGCGAAATAACTTCTCGTGCCACTCGCGCGCGCCGGTTCCCCTTGGCAACGAGCGGCTCAATCTGCGTCATGCGCACCTTGACAATGGCGAACTCCGCCGCTACGAAGAACCCGTTGAGGAAGACGACGAGAAAAACAATACCTATGTTGAGAATGTATTCCACGGTCAATGGGAGTATGAGAGATCGGGATTCGGGAGTCAGAATTCAGAAGTCAGAATCAACAAAGCTCTGCTGAATTCTGGATTCCATCTTCGACATTCCCTCTACACAATATACTTTGATTTTGAGCGGTGTTCAAGAAAGGCATTACTCGGTGAAAAACGAAGAGATCGCTTCAATTCAGACAATTGCTGAATCGTCTGGTGTTAGTGCCGCAACTGCTCGGCAATCCACGTGAGGTAGGCTTCCATCTTGCCGAGGAAGTTGATGTAGGCGGTCGACCATTCGATAGGGTTGGCCGGCTGAGACTTTCCCAAACATTCTTGAAATAGCTTCGACACCGACGTCGCAATGCGGTGCTTGCTTTCCTCGACGACGGCTTCCATCGCAGATGAGTAGTACGCGCGCAGGTTGTTGATCTCCCATCGCACGCGCGCTTCTGGCGTCTGCTTCGCGAAGAACGTGAGATCCGTCCTGCCCGCGCCGGACATTTCGTAGAGCAGCAAATTCCACCGCTCCATCGTCTTCCGGAACTCATCCTCGTTGTGGCAGCCGTCAAGCGGCAAACGAACCGCCGCAAGCTCTGTTCCGAGTGAGTAGCGGAACAACAGATCGCCTCCGAGATACTGAGAGAGAAGGTTTGCGTCCTTGCGCAAGCCCAGAACGCGTTGCGCCGCACGGTAGATTTCCTGATCAAAATCTCTTCCCGTGAACACCATCTGCGGCTGCAACTTCGCCATCATCTTCATGCGCACATCGAGTTCGGCATCCTGTGGTTGCCCCGCCGTCGCTTCGGATTGCCGTCTCTCGGCCGGAGCGCCCGAGCCACCTGCTGCTGCGTTCAGGACCCGCTCCCTGACATCCCAACTCATATCGTCAAAGACTCTTACGCTCGCGCTCAGCGAAGGTGTGGCACTCGACTGGGCCTGCAGAAGCATGAGGAACTTCGTGATGAGCCGGTCCCGATAGACCGATTTGAAATGGCTCATGTCCGCAACCACATAGAGATCTTCGTCAACACAGGAAACCACCGAGTTGAGGAAACGCGCGAGACGGGACTCACCGACCTTTCTGTCATCGAGAGGGCGCATGGTGTGATCCACACCGGCCATCGTCAGGTCAAAGACAACCACTCTCTTTCGGCGTCCCTGAAACGTCGCCGGCGTACCCACTTCAACATTCCGGATACCCTGGAGGCGCAGTTGAAGCTTCGTGTAGAGTGTCGTACCCTGAAACGGAAGAATGATCCCAATATCTGACGCCTGTCGCTGCGCCCGCGAGAGAACATGCTTAACGACATCCATGGTCCGTTTCGTCTGCTGTTCATTGTAGGGCAGAAGACTCTTCTTCCCAAGATACTGTCGGCACGTCGACTTCAGGTCGCTGGTGTCGAGAACGACGATACTTCCTCCCGCCCCGGGCAGTTCGTGCATCTGAAGCTTGTTATCATGGAAAAACGACGCTACGAATCGTGAAAGCTTGGAGGCGGTGGGGTACTGCGATGTCAGCTGGATGCACCACGTTCCGTTCCGCTGCGCCCATTCGGCAAGCTGGCTCAGTTGATCTGTCTGTGCTATTGTCAGGAAGATGTCCCGCTGAAGCCACAACTCCGCAAGGTCACCCTTCGAGAAGGAATCAGGCGCCAGCTGAAAGGGATCGCCGGCGATCGCCATTGCCTCGTTTGATTTCAAGGACAGCGCGGCAAGATATGCCGGGGCCACACGTTCTGCGTTGTCGACGAGGACGAGGTCGAATTGCCTGCCGCGGACGCGGTGATCGGAGAAGAACCCCGCTACGGTCGTCGCCACGCACCGCTTCGACGAGGCGAGTGCCAACTCGTCTACCGCGCTGAGGCTTTCAACCTCCTCCGTCACCTTCTTGATCCCGCCCAATTCCCCGATTCTCTTGACAGCCGACTGGTATTCCTTCAACTCGCCCGACTCAATGGGAGATTGCGACTCTGTCCGCATCAACTCGGCTGTCAGCGCTTGCTGCACCGGCTGGAGCTTCTTCTGGAGCGCCAGCTTTTCATTCAACTGCTTCTGGGCGGCTTCGATCTCTTCTTTGCTGAACCCTTTCTTGAGTTTCGCAAGCATCGAGGCGTTTTGCGCCCGGGTAACCGTCTCTTTGAGTGTTGTGATCTCATCGCGAACTCCCTCGAGTTGCTTCCTGGTCTCATTTGCCCGTTCACGGAGCTCATTGAGCCTCGTGTAGAAATCGTCATGGAGGTACTGGTTCACTTTTGTCTTCCAATAGGACCGCAACAAGGCTACGCGCTCCTCCAATTGCTTCTTCTTGTCGCTTCGCTTCGTTTCAACTTCTCTCTCGAGAGAGAATGATCCGATGTCCGTCGCGACTGGATCGGCGGGCAGTCCAACTCTGCTGGCGATTGCATTCAGGTCAATGCCAAGCTCTTTTCCGAGTGCGACCGTTCGCAACAGGAGTTGATCCGCCTGAGCCGCACCCGGAGCAGTCAGGAGCACGCTCTTCCCCGCCCTGAGATAACTGAGCGCAACAAGAGCGAGCGTCTGCGTCTTGCCGGACCGCATAGGACCCCAGAGATAGGATATGCGGTTCCGAAGGATTTTCTTAACGGCATCGGTATGTTCAGGCGATGTACCTCCGGTCGCTGCCGGTTCGATAGTAACCGCGTAAGAATTCTCAGGTCGCTCCGGATGAAGGACCGCAGAGGCAACCGGATGTGCGGGATCTGCGCCTGCAAGGACATCGATGACATGTGGAAGATGGTCGTCGTAGTCCCACGTGCACTTGATCTCAGGAAGAATTTGACCGAAGTCCATGGGGAGAGCAACAACGACGAACTGGTTTTCCAGACTGACGATTCGTCCGCCAATCGTGACGGGCTGCAATTGATTGAAGCTGCAGGAGACGTGATGAACCGGACGGAGGTGGAGATCTTCAGGTACTTCAAACCGGTAGTAGAAGAATCCAGCCACGGAACCGGCCAGACTCCCACCGAAAAGCACGATTTCATTGCGGGCGGTCTGCAGTTTCTCGCGCTCGGCACGCAGCGCCTGCGCCGAGAGGGCAAAGAGGGAAGTATCCGTTGATTCGGTCGGTGGAGAACTCATAGAGTGATCAGTGAATTTCTTCTATCGGTGGCAGCACAGCAAGGACCCGGCTGAAACACCGGCAGCAATGTGCGTCGCATTGTGATTCCAATTACGGTTTGTCCGGCAGTTCCTCGAAGGCATCGCCGAACAACTCATCCGCGACGGTCGATGAATCAAAGAAACCGTAGAATTCAGTCCCGGCGAGTTTCTTTTTTCGAAAATAGACTGCCAGAACGGAAATCGTCACCCCTGCGATCAGACCGAACACCACGTACTTTTTCATATTCCCCCGAATGCTCCTGGTGTATGAACCCCGACCTCTGTGCGGCACAAACTCAATACTGTAATAATATAGTAGAAACAATTCTCATTTTCCATTGTCACCCGCCGGCTTTCTACCCACGGTGCGACGGAGCGTGCCTGCTGCATCCCGGTCAGCGTTCAATCCAGGAAAGTCTCCCGGTATCGAAGTCCGGTTGAATCACCTGATACAGAAATGGCTTTTGCGCCGCACTCAACCAGTGGCTGTCATCATGGGAAAGCGACTTCCAGTCTTCAGGAGCTTGTGCTGAGACTTTCCAGGTGGAGTCGCTGAGAATCTTCGTCACCGCGCCGCCACTCTTCAATTCTCCATAGAGATTGAATCCCGCGGAGGCATACCGATCATAGTTGGCAACCTCGACAGCAAGAGTATTTTCGCCCGGCTTCAGCAATGAGCCGACATCCCACATCTTGACCCGCTGATGCTCGGTCACCAGGGAGAGCGAACGCCGCGCATAGACCTCTCCCACTTCGACTCCATTCACCCACAACCGCGCGTGCGTGTCGCCGATGAGCTGGACCTTGGCACTCGATGGTGGCTGACTGAGAGAGAACACCTTCCTGTAATATGCTCTCGGTACCTGCACGGCACTCGAATCGCGCTTGCCGGGATTTGCCTGAGGGTGGTAAATCCACTGGCTCTCAATGAGCGGGTCTTTCAACACGCCAGCCTGCTCAACTGCGCGAATCGTTTCTTCCCAGTACTGAACCTGACGGTCGTACCGCATCATCAACAAGTGAAGGTTTGAGCTGCGGTTTGTCTCAAGCCAGAGAGATCTGAATTCTTCCTTCAACAGGTTGAGTTCCTTCACAACCGCCCGCGCGTCTGCCAATGCAGCTCGCATCGCCGCATCTTTCAATGCACCACGCGCCGTATCCTGAGTTGCATGCCTCAGTTCATCCGCAACGTCAATCTTGTGAGCATACCACCGATCAAGTCTGGAGACAAACGCCAAAAGGCGGAGAGGCTCCGCGTTGGCTGCGCTCATTCCTTTCATCTCTGCCACCATCTGCTGCACCAGGGGCATCGTTGACTTCAAGCTCTGGAGTCGCCACGTCATTGACAGGGTCGATTGCCGCAGCGGAAGCATCGGATGCCGCCAGAGTTCCTGCCAGTTGATTTGGTTCAGCGGGTTCGACAACAACGCATACGCGGATTGACCCAGGAGGGCGGCCCGGTCATCGCCAAACAATTGGAGGAAGAATGTCGCGTCGAATCGGGCAACGTCCGACTCGAGCGGCCGCCACGCGCACTCGGCAGTCCACGCGTATCCATAATAGTTGAGCTCACGCAGAGCCTCGCCGCCATGGTCATTCCAGGTTGAGGTCAGCAAACCGAGGGAGCCGTTCCGGAACCCGTCGCGATTCAGATTCTGGACATTGATCATCGTGTTGATGTAGTTCGGGAAGGGGCCCGTAAAATTCCAGACGGCAGGCGACACGACATACGGGAAGCCCGCCGCCCTGAACGTCCCCGGACTTGAGTACTGCTCCTGCGAGCTATAGTGCCAATCGACGATGACAACATCGTTCGGGATCTTACCGAGGATCGCGGGATTGTTGAGGATGATGTCCCCGTACATCATCGGCTTTTTCTTGTACTTTTTGATGATGTCGAAAAGCCTCTTGTAGTGCTCTGCGTGGACCGTTGCGATGTCACTCGCTGCGACCCTCGCCTTGTTGGCGCCGAGCCCGACGTCCCACGACTCATCAGCCGCCATGTTGAAATACGTGGAACTGAACGCTGCGCTCAGCTCGCCGATCATTTCGTCGAGCATCGTGTAGACCGCCTCATCGGAGACGTTCAGGGTATGTGCTCCGGGAAACTCCGCGTATTTCACATATTCAGGCAGCCCGAGAATGTTTTCCCAATGTCCGAGAGTCTCGAAGATCGGCACGAGCTCGACATGGTGCTGTTTCGCATAGGCATCGAGTTCCCTGACCTCTGCGGCGGTGAGTTCGCCGCGCCCCTTCCCGATCGAAGGGTGGTTTTTGAATACGAAGATGTCTTCGATGTACGGAGAGTAGACGTTGAGTTTGTGGTGTGCCAGAAAGCGGATAATCTTTTTGAAATTCTCCATCGTGGAGACTTGTCCGCGGCTCAGGTCGTCCGTGATTCCCCGCATCTTCTGTTGCGGCCAATCGCGAATCGACACTCCGGGAACCACAACGCTTTTCTTCTGCAGTTCAAGAAGCTGCAGGAGTGTCATCATTCCGTAGAACCGGCCGACGGCGGACTCCCCAAGAATGACAATCTCTTCCTGGTTCGCCTCCAGCACGTACCCCTCATCTTTCAGCTCGGGTCCGAGTTTCAGGTTCCTGGCTTTGAGCCATCGTTTCCCAAACGAGCTTTGCGGCGATCCGAGATAGAGGATATTCTTCGGGACTTTCCTCAACGATCCCTCACCTGCAATGCGAAGGGGCGTCTTTCGCATTTCCGATAGCCTGATGTTCAGTTGTTGAGCGGCGAACCGGTCATCTGCAGTTGTTCGCTCGCCCAGGATGATTCGGGTCTGCGAGGTCAGCTTGAATAGTTGAGACGACACTTCAACCTGTTGAGGTGTCGGGATGATTCGCGGGGATGAGTTCGAAAACCGCTCCGCCTGCGCGGACGCAGCCGAAAGTCCAAATGCCAAGACTAGTGCTATACCGAGAAAAAGACATTGTGTTTTGGTTTCTATGGTTCTCAACGCGGAGACGCGGAGATCGCGCCTGCCCGCCGCTAGTAATTCCTCGAGCCTGGCGGGGAGCACAGCAGAGTCTATTGCTTTTTTCTCTGCGATTCTCTGCGTCCTCAGCGCCTCTGCGTTGAAAAATACAACATGAACTATTGGAATTGGCACTTGAATGAGGGTAACGTTCGTTTTCATAAGCATACGGATTGATGATGAATGTGAAGGAATGAACACTTGAGACTCGGGATGCGTGAGCACATCAGATGGAGAGAATCGATGTGCGGAAAAGAAAATCGGATGTCGAGGCAGCAGAAGCTGACAGCAGAGTGCAGGGTGGAGCCCGTTCAGGCGTCCACCCGGCCTGTGTGACTTTCTCGGATAGAAAACGCTCCCGGCGATTTTACGCCTGGGGATTCCCCCCTTCTTCGCCCGTCATCTTCTGCTTGACCTCCTGTACTTCGTTTCGCACTTCCTGGGCTTTTCGCTTCAGGGCTGCCATGTGCTTTCGCACGCGCGTTCCGGCCGACTTGTTGCCCTTGACGTAGAATTTCTCAAAATCCTTTTGAAACGTCTGAATCAGATCAAGAAGTTCTTGATAACGGTTCATGGAGTGTTCCTTTCTTCGAACAAAAAAATGAATGGGTGGATTTCTTTGATTTCGCTTTCAAGCCCTGCGCACGACGCGGCTCAGGGGTATCGCCGAAACATCAGGTCTATATGAACGGCGTCTTCAGAATGCTTCCTTGTTCTTGAGCTTGGGAGAAAAACGGAAATGACAAAAGAAATATAGCGTTTTTCGTCCAAAAATCAAAAGTCTCCTCAGCCGAACAGCACGCTTCCGCCGTTCACGTTGATGACTGCACCAACAATGTGGTTTGCGAGATCCGAGGCAAGAAACACCACCGGCCCGGCAATTTCTTCCGGCGTCGCTACACGACCACGCGGAATGGATTTGTTGATTTGGCTGATCTGCCGTCGATCATTCAAGTCGCGTGAGGTCATGTCGGTGTACACCCAGCCGGGCGAGACGCAATTTGCGATGATGCCCTGGGGCGCAAGTTCTGCGGCGATCGCCTTCGTAAACGCGATCATTCCTCCCTTGGAAGCCGCGTAGTGCGAATAGAACGGTTCACCCCGCTGACCAGCGGTGCTCGCTATGTTGATGATCTTCCCTGCCTTCTGCTTCTTCATCACCGGAACGACGGCGTTGCAGAAAAGGAATGTGCCTTTGAGGTTGACGTCAAGCGTTTCATCCCATTGCCGTTCCGTCATCGTGCCGATTGCGCCGCGCTTCCAAATACCCGCGTTGTTCACGAGGATGTCGATTCGGCCAAAATGATCGAGGACGCTTCTGACAGTCTTGCGAACATCACCGGAGCGCGCAACGTTCGCGCGTATGATGAGACACTCACTCCCGCAACGGGCAACGCGGTGAGCAGTGCGTGCGGCATCTTGCTTACTCTTTCCATACGTCAGCGCCACCGTCGCACCAGCCTTCGCCATCATCACAGCGACAGAGGCACCGATGCCTCGCGACCCGCCAGTTACAAGAGCGACTTTACCCAGAAGACTTATCATGTATTATTCCACTGTGGCGGATTTCAATTGGCTTAACAGAACATTATAGCAATGAGCAGGCCAGCAGATTTCTGGGAATCGATGAGTCGTATTATATTAGGAATTACTGCCAAGATTGCACTTATTCCCCCATATTTCAATTCCGTTATTGACAATAAGGTCTAATAGGACTATTTTAGTCCTATATAGATATGACGATTTTGGGTTCATTTTCAGGAATTTGGTCTTAAATATGAAAACGATTCCGATTCCTCTCCATCAGGTAAAGAGGGGAAGTCGACTTATAATCTCGGAAATCCCAGATGGGCGTGCCAAGGCTCAGTTAATCCGGCTTGGCGTGGTCAAGGGGGAATTCATCCGATGCCTTGAGAGACTCCCTGGAGGTACGATCGTGATCCAGAAACACAGACAGGAGATCGCAATTGGAGTAGCGCTTGCCCGGTCCATTCTGGTCACATACGCTGCCCCGGAGAATCCCTCGAAAGCATAGTCCGCAACCATGCACAATCAAACAGATACTGGCCCCTTCCAACCGGCATCCCCCGAACACATCGAGAAGCACCGTCACGTCGGGCTTGACGTTTCAGAGACCGAAGTCCATGGACTGAGCGTGGCGCTTGTCGGCAACCCCAACGTCGGCAAGTCCCTGGTGTTCAATTACCTCTCGGGTATGTATGTCGACGTTTCCAACTACCCCGGAACGACCGTTGAACTCATTAAAGGTCACTACAAGGCGTACGACATTCATGATACGCCTGGCGTGTACGGAATCTCAGCCTTTACTGCAGAAGAGGCTGTCACCCGCGATATTGTCCTCAGTGCCGACATCGTGCTGAACGTTGTTGACGCCGTTCACCTGGAGCGGGATCTTTTCCTCACGCAGCAGTTGATTGATATGGGAAAGAAGGTCGCTGTCATCCTCAATTTCATGGACGAGGTGAAGACGCTCGGTCTCCGGATCGATACGAAGCTCTTGTCCAGCTATCTTGGAGTTCCCGTTTTCGAAACGACCGCCACGACCCGGACCGGTTTCGACCAGCTCGACGACGCCCTGCTCCAGGCGCGCAGAGGCGAGCAGGACTCATCGCTCCATCACAAACTCCACACAATGCTAAGCGTGACCGGATCGGAAGCAGAGGCGCTTCTCATCCTCGAAGGTGATGAGGCGACAGCGCTGCGCCACGGAGTTGCGACGGGCCACGATCGGGAGCTTCTTTACATCGGGCGACGCAATCGCGTCAATATCGTTATCAACGCCGTCCTCTCGGAAACCAATACGAGGACACGCCTCGCAACACTTTTCGGTCGCTGGGCAGTCAACGCGTGGACGGGAATTCCATTGCTGCTCCTCGCCCTGTATCTTATCTACCTCTTTGTGGGAAAGCTTGTCGCTCAGGACGTGGTATCGTTTACAGAATCAACGCTTGGGAAAAATCTCTGGGAACCATGGATTCAAGGCATCGTCACACGTTTCATCTCACCAAGCTCCTGGCTCGGCACTATTCTCGTCGGCGAGTTCGGCGTCGTCACCATGACTGTTACTTATCTCCTCTTTCTTCTGCTCCCACTCGTGATAGCGTTCTACTTGTCTCTCGCTATCATGGAGGACAGCGGGTACCTGCCTCGCCTGGCAACGTTGGTTGACCGCAGCCTCAACTCGATCGGCCTCAACGGCGCTGCAGTCATTCCGCTCATCCTCGGCTTTGGATGCGTGACGATGGCGACCATTACCACCCGCCTGCTCGGAAGTGAACGGGAGAAAACCATCGCGGCGGCAATCCTTCAGTTCGCAATTCCGTGCTCAGCGCAGCTTGCTGTCGTAGCCGCTCTGCTGGCGGGAGCCGGATTCGGCGCCATCCTGATCTACTCGATTACGATTTTCATCGTCTTTGTTGCTGTGGGAACAGTCCTCGATCGTATCCTTCCCGGCGCCACGACGCCACTGTTGATCGATTTGCCACCGATGCGACTCCCCCGTCTTGATAACGTGCTGCGGAAGACCACATACAGGACGTACTTCTTTATGAAGGAAGCAACCCCGTGGTTCTTTGCCGGAGCGCTCGGCGTTGGCATCCTTCAGGTGACCGGCCTCCTCACGGTGTGGCAGAACCTCCTTGCACCGCTCACGACAGGCTGGCTCCAGTTACCGCGCGAAGCAGCGACGGCATTCGTCATGGGCATGGTCAGGAGAGATTTCGGCGCGGCAGGACTCTACGTGCTGGCCCTGAAACCGCATCAAGTCGTTGTGGCACTCGTAACGATTACCCTTTTTACGCCATGCATTGCCTCGTTGATGGTCATGCTCAAAGAGCGCGGTTGGAAGGAGGCCCTGATGGTCTGGACCGGAACGTGGGTCGTGGCATTCTTCGTCGGGGGCGTGTTATCACAGATACTTATATGATGAGTCTTCAGGAACGACTCCGCAGCGAGGCTCGACTCTGTCCGAAATGTCATTACAGAATCGATAGTCCATTTCTTGAGCGATGCCCTCGTTGTCTAAGCGATGTCCCTGTGGTGGACGTCGGTTGCAGCGCGTGCATGCACAATGCAGGCTGTCCGGCATCGGACTTAAGAAGAGCGCAATTGAAGACTCAGTAAACCATGACTATCCGATGGTCGCCGTTCATCGTACTTTGGTATCTGGGTGCCGGACCGGTGATGTTCGGTCAATCAGTGCCTTCGCCGAAAGTAGAGTACTCAAAGGGGATTGAGGACAACTCGTTCTTTATTGAAGAGGCTTACAATCAGGAGAAGGGCGTTGTCCAGCACATCTCGAATCTGCAATATTCTTTCACGCGCCAGAGGGACCTTCTCTATACATTTACACAAGAGTGGCCACTGGGCGGCGGAGATCATCAACTGAGTTATACTGCTCCGATCAGCCTCTATAGTTCCACTCATCCTGGCGGAGTCGGCGACATTCTCATTAATTATCGGTACCAATTAGTCGACAACGACGGGTGGGCAAATGTTGCTCCCCGCCTGTCGGTGATCTTTCCGACGGGAAGCGCGAAGTCAGGGCTGGGAGCAGGGACGACGGGACTCCAGGTAAATATTGCAGCGAGCAAACGTCTCTCGCAGATGTTCGTGACTCACATGAATGCGGGATTCACCTATCTGCCTCACATGAAGGACGAGAGTAGCTCATCGGGCACAATCAAGCATACGCTTACATCGTACAACGCAGGGGCAAGCGTCATCTGGTTGACAGCGGAAACCTTCAACCTGATGCTTGAATATACGACCAGCTTCTCGTCAGATGTGTTTGAGGATGGAACGAATGAGCGGACAACGGACACGATCATCAGTCCGGGAGTACGGTGGGCTATCAATTTGAACTCTCTTCAGATAGTCCCGGGAGTTGGATTTCCGATCATGCTGGGAAGAGGCACAGTAAGAACGGGGGTGTTCCTGTATCTTTCCTTCGAGCATCCTTTCTGAGTGCGCTGACAAACTATGGCGGGGAACCACAAAGACACAAAGGCTTCTTCAAGACAGGATTAAGGGAGAAGAAACATAGCAGCCGACAATACCATTCATTTCATCATTCGTGATCAAGACAATGGAAGAGAGACAGAAGAGTACAATAACCGAAGAAGCAGTCTACGAAGCACTCAAGGGCTGTTATGACCCCGAAGTTCCTATCGACATTGTAAATCTGGGTCTGGTGTACGGCGTGACGATTGTTGACGACTGGGTCGGAGTCAAGATGACGCTGACATCCCCCGGTTGTCCCGCAAGTAGTATGATATCAGAAGATGTGAAGCAGCGGGTTCGACAAATCCCCGGAGTGGGAGATGCCGATGTGCGCATCGTCTGGCAACCCGAATGGAAGCCGACGATGATGAGTGAAGAAGCCAGGAAGAAACTTAGCGCGAACAAGTAATGAACCAACTTCACGATCGAAGGCGAGATCAGAGGTATTGGTTCTCAACGCAGAGTCGCAGAGGGCGCGGAGCAACGCAGAGCCTATTGACGCTTTTCCTCTGCGATTCTCTGCGGACTCTGCGTCTCCGCGATGAAAAATACAACCTGATCTATTGGAACCATTACTAGGGAAGTAAAGACTGGCGGTTGCGCGTGCAATCGATGAAAATGTTCTTCAGCACTTCCCGGGTACTACTCCTTTGTCTCACTCTCCTGCAATCTTATTTTCTCTCCGTCCCGAGGGAAAACGCCAATTCAAGATCATATCGTGAATACACCCGAAACGCTATAAGTGTTTCCGATCGCTCGATCCCTTCAATGCCCCGTATCTGATCTGTCACAACAGCGGCAAGTTGATCGTTCTCCTTGACCCGAATGATCACCGCCAGGTCATATCTCCCCGCCACCGAATACACCTCCGTCACACCCTCAATGGCTGTGATTTTCTCGGCGACCGTGTTTGTCTTTTCGCGCTCCACACCGAGCAACACCAATGCCGTTACCATTGTGTATCTCCCTTCTGATTAGAAGCCATTTCAAACCACATCCCAGAGAATAATTGTCATTCCCGCACGTCCTAAGCGGGAATCCAGACAGCGCGTTCTGGACTCCCGATAGAAGCATTCGGGAGTGACAGTGATTTTTCAGATAGGTTTTAATGTCTCTTGATCCGCATCTCAAGCTCCTTGATACTCGCCTCGACTTCATCCCGGGGAAGATTTCCCCGCTCGAGTTCTTCAGCACTTTTCGTGCGAAGCCGTCCATAGAACTTCAATCCTTCCGCGACAAATGTCGCATCCTGCTGAATAACATCGAACAGCACATTCTCCGCCGCGTCGAACCGCCCGATGGCTTCGTAGTAGCGGAAGAGCTTCGCCCGAAGTGCGACGGGTAGTTCGTACGTGGAGAGCTTCCCGATCAACAATTCAATTTTATCGTGGTACTCTTTTGGGAGAACGCCGGACTCCCGTATCAGCAGTTCAAGGAACAAACTGAGAGAGGTGGTGGTGCAGTGGAAGCGCACCCCCTCTTCCCCCTCGAGTTCCTTCACTTCTCCGACAAGCCTCAGCAGCTCGGCGGCCACAACGCATTTCTCGACGTCGAAGCGATCACCAAGAGAGAGCAACCGGATAAACTCTGTATCTGAAAGCGTTGTCAGCAGCCGAAGATCCATGCCGAGCAACTGCCTGGAAGAAAGCTGCACTTCCTCCAGGGCGTCGTCGTACCGTTGTAGCTGGCTCAGCCCTAGGACCTTCGCCAGCACATGGGCGAGCTGATGGATCATCCGCAGAAAGTAATCCCGTGTTATCATTTTGGCTTCATTTCCTGGGCAACAGACCTCGTTGGATAATTCGCCCCTACTGTGAGGGAGCGCCGGCTTGTTTACCCCGATGTTCTTTATCGGGGCCCCGCACCGCGGGGTTTGCCGTTTGTTAGGCGCGGCACTCTACTTGAGCTTGGATTGGATTCGGCTGATCTCACTGGTAAGTTTTTTCTTAGCCAACTCGGTTTGCTCGTGCGAGATCTTCTCGTCCAAGATGAGCTCAATGCCCAACTTGATTGTGGCGTAATGTTCAAGGCATTCATCATCAGTAAGGCTGTGTATACCTTTGCTCAAAATGGAATAGATCGCAGCGTTGGAGACCAGAAGTTCGGGCAATCTGTGCTTGAGAAGTCTGATGCGTTCGTCCGTTTTGGACCTTTCAAAAAGGTCGTCATCCCAACCTTGTTCAGCAAATGCTGCTTGGTGTGACTCTTCAATAAGGCTTTCAAAGATTCTTCTAAGGTAAACGAATGCACCAATTCCGATGCCATGTGCATTGAGTCCAATAGCGCGGGCAAAATCTCTGCGCATCGACTCGGCAAGTACGCCGTCGTACTTAGCGAGCTGATGAAGCTGGAGATCTGCAACAGAGGGATACTGACCGATTTTCATGAGCGTGTCCTGCTCCACCCGAAACATCACCCGAATGCGATGGGTGGCAAACCTCGTGCAGTTGAGCTCAAGTGTGAAATCCCGGTCTTCATGCTTGAGCTCTTTCGACTTGACTGATGGAGACTTGAGAGAGATGAGGATCGGAGGAGACTCGATATGGGTAACTATTTTGCTAGGAGTTTGTATAGCGCGAAAAACGCTCATACGTTTGCATCCGGCGCAATAAATGTCCGAAGGGCCGTGGAGGATAAGGGAGAAAAGCACCGGTGCGACGTCAGAGATTGGTATTTGTGCGTATAGGCCTGTTTGAGCGATGATCTCGGCCAGTAGCGGAAATTGTTTATTCGGTATTGCCGTGGTCATAGTAGTACTCCATATCTAGTGCGTGCTGCCGCCTAACTTGAGTGAAAACGCAATCCGTCTTTCTGTTTCATGATCACAAACCTCTTCTTCATCGGTTTCCTGCTGTTTGCTTCTACGTCTCCTCGTCTCGCTCCTTACTGAATCTTAAAGAATACCTTAGTAGCTGCGACAACCTGGGTGCCCTTGTCAAAGATAACGGCGACAATGGGCATGAATTTCTTTGTGACTTTCCTGACTGGCACAGTCCGCACCAATGTTTGCTTGACATCCCTTTGGACGATTTTGAGATTCACATCCTTGAGGAATTCGTAGCCCTTCCCCGATTCAGGATAAACAACCTGACCTTCGTGAACATAGACCGACTCGACACCTACATATTTATCGGAGATGTCTTCAGATACTTCATAGCCATTCACGATGTAGTGCGTCTTTTTAGGCTCGTCGACCTTCGAGGTAAGAAGGGGATAGAAATAGAACCAAGTGCTGTTGTTCATCTGCCCTGCTTGCTCAGGAAAATCGATGATGATAGACTTACTTGATTTCGGCAATCCACCTTCAATCGCTTGCGGCCTTCCCAGAACCTGTTTGACTTCATTGCGTGTCATGCCCACTTGAATCTTAGGAAGCATCTTCAGCTCGAATCGATTCAAGTCTCCAACCTGTCCGGCCAGATTACCGTCCCAGTCCTGTGCAGGACTCGGTGTTGGTACAAGGGCAAACAGCATGACGAACAGGGACAGCCGAAACATTCTTTCATTTGAACTCATTTTACTGACTGCGCGAAGACTTGGCGGTTACACTGTTGTCGTTTCCGAGGTAGAGCCTAACGTTTCGTGACTGTGATGTTGAATGTGGTTCCGTTCACAAAAAAAGTCCCCAGCATTTTTGTCTTCGTCGGATTTATGAAGCTCTTTACCTCGTTTCTGTACTGGTATTTATCTTCTCCAAAAAAGGACACATCACCACCAGCCGTTGCAACGCCCTCGATGGAAATTGTTCCACCGGCAGCAACTGACCCCAAAGCCGCCGCTGGCAAGGTCATTGTACCAGACAATGTGCCATTGTTGTCCGTTATCTGTATGTCGGCATTCCATGGTGTCCAACCATTCTTTGTAGCTATCATGTCCCATGTGCCGGTCATGGACACCTGTACCCCGGCACGAAAAGAAATGCCCTTGACTTGTGACAACGAGACGGAGTCTACCGTACCGTCAGACTTCAGAACGTACATTTTTGTCTGTCCCACCACCAACATTGACCAACAACAGAAGAGCAAACAAAATATTGCCTGTTTCATATCATTTCTCCGAGAATTGTACCGATTTTCGTTCATCTTAGAAGCAACATTCGCCTTGCCATGGAGATCCCGTTGAACTGTATTCTGCAGAAGTAAACTCCACTCGACAGAATCGCTCCTACATTGTCTCTACAATCCCACGAGACGCGTGACACTCCAACGCTTGCCATTACCGGATCAAAAGTGCGCACCAATCGACCCTCGATGTCGAATATCTCTATCAGTAACTCACCCGCTGATGGAAGTTCATACTCAATCGTTGTACTCGGATTGAACGGGTTTGGGAAGTTCTGGTGAAGTGCGAAAGATCTCAACACATTTTGAACAAGCTCTTGCTCTTGAACGGTTGTGGGAGTGCCGGAGAATGAGACTTGAAGGACTTTTGCAAGTGGATAGACGCTGACGCTGCCATCATTGAACTCGACAACAAGAGTATCCGATTGTCCTAGTGCGAACGAAATCACAAAAACTATGAAAATGACAACTTTGAAACCGAACCGAGAAACGGATCTATTCATCCATTCTCCTCCGGGCTTTAGGGGGTGCCCTTACTACGTGGCAGGAACTCGGTGCTTTGGAATGATTGTTTGTAACTTACCCAACACCGCGGTGAATATCAACCACGCTGCAATGCCTTGAATACACTCACTAAGGGTTGCTGAAAAAGGACGCCATCGACTGAAGTCCCAGCCCGCCTCGATGCTCTGTGAGGCTGGCGGGGACGTCTTTGAAAATGCGGCTGTCCAAAATGTAGGTCGAAATGCCATTTCGACCACGTCGAGTTTTAGGAATTATCGATCTTTCAGAATTCCCGGGGTGACCGTAAAGGTCGATAGTACGTTTTGGACAGCCACGAACAGCGAGCCGTCCGATTTACCCCGTTGACGGGGCAAGTCGGATGGCGTGCAGAAGCGGTTTTTCCGCATCCTCCTAATACCCTAGGTTGAGATGTCTCCACCTCAGTCAAGCGTCAGGTCTATCCGGTTCACCATGCTGTAGAGTTCGCTCGCTGCAAAGCGTGAGAATATCCACCCACTCAGATCACATTTCCAATTCTCGAAACTTCTGACGATCTTAACGAAACGAGTTTTGAGTTTTGCGTTTGGAGTTTTGAGTTTCAAGTTCGAAGTTCCAGGTTGTACAGATTACGGTTCTTATGGAGACACATATGCAGCATACGCTTGGTTTCATTGGACTTGGGATGATGGGCATGCCGATGGCGAAGCGCCTTGCGACGGCCGGTGCCCGGTTTTCGATATACAATCGGACACAGAGCAAAGCGGAGAGCCTTCTTTCTGCGGGAGCTCAGTGGTGTGAGAACCCGTCTGCTGTCGCCTCGCAATCCGACATCGTCTTCTCGATGGTTTCGAACCCGGATGCATTGAGGGAAATCGCGCTTGGACCGAATGGCGTGCTCGCAGGACTGAAACCGGGCGGCATACACATCGACACGAGCACTGTCTCGCCATCGCTCACGCGTGATCTTGCCCTTCGGTACGCTGAGCGTCGTTGTTTTTTCCTCCACGCCCCGGTGCTCGGAAGCATACCTCAGGCAACTGACGGGACGCTGCTCATGTTTGCAGGTGGAGATCAGGTTGTGTATCAGACGGCGGAACCGTATCTGAAAATTCTCTCCAAGCAGATCTGGAAGTTCGATCATCCGGAGCAGGCAACCCACTTGAAGCTGATCTGCAACCTCTTCATTGCCGGGATGATCACGACGCTGGGTCAGGCGTTGAACTTCGCTCAGAAAGCGGACGTAGACCAGCGCACAGTGCTCGACGTCATCGGCCAGTCGCAGCTGACTTCGCCCATGTATCAGACAAAGGGAACCTCGATTCTCCAGAACAATTTTGCGCCGAGGTTCTTCCTCGAGCACATGCTGAAAGACATCAACCTTATGCTCGATGCAGCGCGGGACGTTGGCGCTCCACTTCCCGCCATTGAGATCGCGCAAGAATTGTTCAGTGAAGCGCGGAGCGCGGGGTTAGGCCTGGAGGATTATTCTGCCGTCGTGAAAGCTCTGCAGGCGAGAGGGGGAAAATAGTCAGATGGGTTCTTCCCGACCGGCATTTGTTATCTTCGACCTCGGCAACGTCCTTGTTCATATTCACCCTGAAGCATTTCTCCAGACGCTCGGCATCGACACGCCGGAAAACCGGCGGTACTACCAGAAGAGTGTCATCAACATTGTGAAGGCGTACGAACGCGGTGACGATTCAACGGATCAGTTTCTTGATCACCTCGGTGTTCTTTTCAACGCTCACGATGCCGCACAACAGCACATCCGGGGACACAGGAGAGTTTTCTCGCGCGACGATTTCTGTCGCGCAATGCTTTCCATTATCGGCCGGCCTATCGTCGGGATGGAAGAACTCGTCCGCAATCTCGGAGCGAGGGTACCACTCGGACTTCTCAGCAACACCAATCCGCTGCACTTCGATGCGTGCATGGATGATCTTGCCGTGCTGCAAGTTATTCCATCGCATTTCCTCTCCTATCGGCTCAAGTCTCTCAAACCAGAACCGGGGATCTTTGAGAAGGCGATAGAACTTCTTAAACTCGATCCCGGAGACATTTTTTACATCGATGATCTTCACGAGAACGTTGAGGCTGCGCGGAGGGTTGGGCTCAACGGCTACCTTTTTGTGGGGGAGCAAGAGCTCAAGCGGCGGCTTTCCGATCTGGGACTTAGGTAGGAGTATGCTGAAAAAGCACGCCATCGACTGTCCGAAGTCTTTGAAAATGAGGCTGTCTAAAAAGTGCCTTTGTCATTTCGACCGCCCGCCTGCATGACTGCATCAGCAGTCTGGCAGGTTGTATGTGCGGCGGGCAGGCAGGGAGAAATCCTTCTTTGACTATTCAGATTTCTCAGTCGCTTCCTGCCCGACTACGTCGGTCAGGCGGGCGCTCCTTCGAAATGACAAATATGGCTTAAGGGACAGCCTCGAAATGCGAGCCGTCCGATTTACCCCGTGAACGGGGTTTGCCCCGCGTTGCGGGGCAGGTCGGATGGCGTGGAGAAACGGTTTTTCCGCATCCTCCTAGATTTTTGGAGTCCGTCAGGGCGCCAGAGAACTTTGCCCCAATTTATGTGATCTTGCTCAAGATTGACACTTCGGTGGGGATTCTCGCCTAGACCGAAACCCCAGCAATTACCACCTATTCTGACCTTCGTCAAAAACCCCAGTTTTTTCGGCACTTTTGTACTTGACTTTAATAGCCAATTCCCTAAATTTCCATGCCGTGTGGGGAAAAGTGGGGAATCTGGGGTAGATATTTTCCAATAAAATCAGGCACTTTTGAAGGTTCGGAATTATGTCTTCGTTCAAAGGGCGGTATTCGTATTCTGCAGACAACAAAGGACGCATTGCACTTCCGGCGAAGGTGCGCAAGAACGTTTCCCCAGGGGCGAATGACACATTCATTCTGACGCGCGGATACGAACAGTGTCTCTTTGTATACCCGCAGGACGAATGGGCAAAAGTCGAAGATTCGATCCGGAGCCTATCCCCTTCCAATCCCCAACACAGGTTCTTTGTACGAACATTGCTGCAGTGGGCTGTTGATTGTCAGCTCGACAGTCAGGCCCGGCTTTCGATTCCTCAAGATCTTCTGAAGTTCGCAGGTATTGAAAACGAAGTGCTCATCCTTGGGGTTCTCGAGCGGATCGAGATCTGGAATCCCAAGATCTATGAAACATATATGAACAACCAGCCCGCGACATACGAGACCGTCGCCGAGGTTGTTCTGAAGCCAGCAGAATAAGTTGCCATCGGCTGTGTGCCCGGTATCCTATCATACGCCGGTCCTACGCGAAGAAGTCCTGGCTTGGCTTATTACATCGACGGACGGTATCTATGTCGATGCGACACTCGGGGGAGGCGGCCATGCTGAATCAATTCTTCAACGACTTGATCCCACCGGGATGTTGGTCGGCTTCGATGCCGATCCCGACGCCATTCAGTTTGCAGCGACACGATTATCAAGTTTTGGTGGACGAGTAACGCTCGTCCACGACAATTTTCGGAACATCTCCGCCGCGCTCGCGCAGAGGGAGATCAACCATATCAGCGGCATCGTGTTCGATCTTGGCGTCTCGTCATATCAGATCGATGAGCCTTCGAGGGGATTTAGTTTCCGCGGTGATGATCGACTCGATATGCGCATGGATCCGTCGCAAGCTCTTGATGCACGAGCTGTTATCAATCAGTATGAGGAAGCGGAGCTGGCAGACATCTTCTGGCAGTACGGCGAAGAGAGAGCGTCCCGATCCATTGCCCGGACCATCGTACGGCAGAGGTCAGGAACAACGGTCGAGACTACAGGGGAGCTTGTCGCTCTGATAAAGAGCGTCGTGGGAGAACGATTCCTCATCAAGACATTGGCAAGGATATTCCAGGCTCTCAGGATCGAAGTCAACAGAGAGCTCGAAAGTTTGCAGGATGCACTGGGGCAAGCGGTGTCGCTTCTGAATCCCGGCGCCCGGGTGGTCGTCATCTCCTATCACTCGCTTGAAGATCGCATTGTCAAAGAAACGTTTAAGCGCGACGCTGCCTTGGTTCGACCGTCGGGGAATAAACTCGTTCCTGATACAGAGCTGGTGCCAAAGCTTAGGATCCTGACGAAGAAACCTCTCGAGGCAACGATCGAAGAGAACCGACTCAATCCCCGGTCGAGAAGCGCGAAGCTCAGGGCAGCTGAGAAGATTTGAGGCGCGCAGCGACTGCAACAATGGTGACAAAAATATTGGTTTGAGGGTCTCCCTAATCTATTAGATGGCAAGGACTTATAGAAATAGCGCAGAGATAGTCGCAGAGCGTGCGATGAGTACGGATGTGCCGGCTCAAAGCGAGCGAGCGCCAGTTCCCCCGGCAAAGGAGCAGCAACGACGTCTCATCTATGGCGGCACCATGCCGATTCCTCCGCAGGCAGAACTTCCCCCTGGAACCACTCTGCCACCTGCAAATCGCCGGTACATCAGGCGGAAGGTCTCTCCGTTCAACATCATACTGGTCCTGATGGGGACGGCAGCGGCCATCGTTTTGTACATCAGCAATGTCATCGCAGTCAACCAGCTTGTCAACGACATCCACAAAAGCGATGTGCGGCTCCAGGAAATTCTGAGTGACCAGGAAGCGTTGCGGGCGCGCATTAACCAAATGTCCAGCCTCGAACGTATCCGCAAGCGTGCAGAGGATGAACTGGGTCTGAAGAACCCCGCTGACGTTCCGGGTTGGATAGACGTGGACCAGGAAAAAATCCGAAGCACAGAGGAAGCATCGCGAGAACACTGATGCCGGAGATCAAGACGATACCAACTCAACAGGTGTCACCACCTCAACCGCCGGAGACTCCGCAGCAATCGCGTGGACGGTTTTTCACGTTGAAGCTCGGGTTCGCGTTGTTCTTCATCGTCATCGGTGGTCGTCTCATTCAGATTCAGATCCTCGACGCTTCGAAGTACCAAACCATCGCGCGCAAACAGTACGAGCAGACTTTTGTTCTTCCCGCTGTGCGCGGTAGTATTTATGATCGCGGCAACAATGTCCTCGCCTCGAATTCGATGTTCGTCTCCTTCGCTGCCGACCCAAAAGTCGTTGGCGATAACGCGAATGATATCGCGGGACAATTCTCCGCGGCGTTCGGCAAACCCCGGTCGTTCTATCTCGGCAAGCTTCGCAGCGTCACAAGCTCCGGCTCGCCGAAACGGTTTGTCTGGCTCGAGCGGCGTGTTCCGACAGAACTTGCGAAGCGGATTGAATCGTACAAACTCGTCGGCGTGGTTGTGGTCGACGAAGCAAAGCGCCTCTACCACTACGACGACGTGGCCGGTACGCTGATCGGCTTTACTGATGTCGACAATAAAGGAATATCAGGACTTGAATTCGAATTCGACGAATACCTTCGGGGGAAGAACGGCTCCGTGATCATGCAGCGCGACGGATTGGGCCGCGCACGTCCTTCTGTCGATTATCCGCGCCTCGAGCCGCTCGATGGACACAACCTTGTCCTGACAATCGACCTCGCATACCAGTCAATTGTCGAAGAAGAGTTGAAGCGGGGCGTCGCCTTGAACAAGGCCTCGGCGGGACTTGCAGTCATGCTGAACCCGAAGACGGGCGAGATTCTTGCGCTCGCAAACATTCCGGGGCTCAACCCGAACAACCTTGTTTCGTACGACGTGGACGCGGCCCGCAATCGCGTCGTGACTGATGTGTTCGAGCCCGGTTCCGTCTTCAAGGTCGTCACTGCATCGGCAGCATACGAGAACGATCTTGTGACGCCCGAGAAGAAATTTTACGCAGAACATGGGGAGTACAAAGTGGCCCTTCGTGCGAAGGGAAAAATCCGGTCCATCAAGGATACTCACCCGTACGATTGGCTCACATTTCAGGAAGCCATCGAGTTTTCCAGCAATATTGTGATGGCCAAAGTCAGCCCAATGATCGGCCCGGAACGCCTTTATGTGCAGGCCCGCAATTTCGGATTCGGCATTCCGTCGGGTGTTGAGCTGCCGGGCGAGGTCCGGGGCAAGCTGAAAAAACCGAGCGAATGGTCAGGCACAACGCTCCAGACGATGTCCTATGGTTATGAGGTCGCCGTCACGCCGATGCAGATTGTCTGCGCGTACGCAGCCGTCGCCAACAAGGGCATCCTGATGAAGCCTTTCATTGTCTCGCGTATTCAGGACATCTCCGGAGAGGCCCTGCTCGAGGAAAGACCCCAGATGATCCGCAGAGTCATTTCGGAGCAAACCGCGGCGCTCTTGACACAGGCATTTGAGGGAGTCGTCGAACGGGGCACCGCAAAGGAATCGCGCATTCAGGGCGTTCGCATCGCAGGCAAGACAGGTACTTCGAAAAAAGTAATCGAGGGGCGCTACGGCGCAGGAAGCTATACGGGGTCCTTTGTCGGCTTCTTCCCCGTTGAAGATCCTCAGGTTGTTTGCCTCGTGATGCTCGATAATCCGCGCGGCGGAAGTTACTATGGCGGATCAACAAGCGGACCGGTCTTCCGGGCGATCGCCGAGCGGATCATCAACACGACGGGACGGTTTACCAAGACACCGCAACCCAAGGATCAACAGCTGCCCAAGAATGGCATCAGTGTGCCCGACGTACGAACGCTCCAGGTACTCATCGCCAGCCGTTTGCTCGAGAGCCATGGACTGAAGAGCCAGACGATCGGTACCGGCGACATCGTCGTGCGCCAGGTACCAGAACCGGGAAAGCACCTTGAGAAGGACGACGTGGTTCAACTCGTACTGAACGACACGGGTGTGGACCTCTCGAACGGAATGCTCATTGTTCCGGATGTTCGAGGCATGAGCCTGCGGCGCGCCATCAACCGGCTGGTTGCGGACGATTTCGACATCAAGGTACGGGGTTCGGGAGTTGTGGTGGATCAGGTCCCCGCGGCAGGACAAAAGACTCAGGCCGGCGCGACGATTCGTCTGATGTGCGACCCGAAGACAATTGTCTCCGCGGTTCTGTACTGAGACAACGCATGAAGAAGATTAGAAGCCATCTCAAAAATGCTCACGCAAAGGCGCGAAGACGCAAAGCATAGAGAGAAATACATATTCTTGGCGACTTTGCGTCTTGGCGTGAGACTCTTGTTTTTCCGAGGGGGTTTTTGAGATAGGTTCTAACCACGAAGGCACTGAGCCAAAGGCTCATGCGCCTCTGGCGCAGAAGACACACAGTCTTGTGCGTAGTAGCAATATCAGAAGTGTTTCTCTTGGTGCCTTAGTGACTTTGTGGCAGTTCATTGATTGTATTTAAGATCTGTGGAAGAGCATGAATCTGGGAATTCTTTTGGAAGGCGTCGAGGTCACGAAGCTCTTCGAATTGACCTATGGCCATTTCCTGGCGACGGGCGACATTGACGTTCATGGGATCCAGTACGATTCGCGTAAGGTAGGGCGGGGTGATTGTTTCGTTGCCATGCGAGGAGTCGGAACCGATGGCCACAAGTTCGTCGAAGCAGCCATCGAAAAAGGCGCAAAGGTTGTGGTACTCGAGCAGGACACTACGTTACCCGATTCCTATTTCATGCATACCCATGTCGTCAAGGTCGTTGTGCCGGATAGCCGAAGGGCGCTGGCTCTCATGTCAGCAAACTTCTTCGGCCATCCCTCCAGTGAACTGACCATCGTCGGCGTGACGGGAACGAATGGAAAAACGACAACCACGCACCTTATCTCGGCGATCTTTCAGGCCGCGGGTCAACGTGCCGGTCTCATCGGTACAATTGAGTACAAAATCGGGGACGAGGTGATCCCTGCATCGCACACAACGCCAGAGTCATTGGAACTCAATGAGCTTCTCGCACGAATGCTCAAGTCGGGCTGTCAATCGGTGTCGATGGAGGTTTCCTCGCACGCATTGCATCAATCGAGGGTCTACGGTATCGACTATGACGTTGCAGTCTTCACCAACCTCACGCAAGACCACCTCGACTATCACGGGACCATGGGAGAGTACTTCAATGCGAAGAAATTGCTCTTCGATAACCTCTCAGGCGATGCTGTGGCGGTGACCAATTGCGATGATGAATGGGGTATGAAGATCGTCTCGACAAGCCCGGGGCGGACGATTTCGTACGGCGTAGCAGAAAAAGCCGACGTACGAGCAACGGACATCCGGATTTCTCTTGAGGAAACATCGGTCAACATTCGATCAGGAAATCAAGGGTCAACACTGACCTCTCCCCTGGTCGGTCGGTTCAACGTCTACAATATTCTCGCGGCCTACTCAACCGGAATCGCCCTGGGCCATTCGCACAACACCATTGCCGCGGGAATCAGCAGTGTCAAGAACGTGAGGGGTCGATTCGAGCGTATCGTCTCTCCGCAGGGTTGGACTGCAATCATTGACTATGCCCATACACCGGACGCTCTCGAGAAATGTCTCCGGACAATCCACGACGTCCTTCCGAAGGAGGGTCGTGGACGCATCATCACGGTGTTCGGCGCTGGCGGCGACCGGGATCAGACAAAGAGACCGTTGATGGGGAAGATCGCAGGAAGCCTCAGCGATCTTGCAATTGTCACGTCGGACAACCCGCGGACGGAATGTCCTCAACACATCATCGATGACATCGTAAGAGGAATTCCACGTGAGGCTACGGTCGTCCAGGAGGTAGACCGGCGCACTGCAATTCATACAGCCCTTCGCCAGGCTCGTTCCGGCGATGTCATTCTCGTAGCAGGCAAGGGACACGAAGACTATCAGGTCATCGGGAAAGAGAAGATACATTTCAGCGATCGGGAAATCGTCGAGGACTTCATCCGCTCATGACATTGACGAGAAACGACATACTTGCCCTTCCGCATCTTCAGGCGCTCGGGTTTGAGCGTTTAAAAGGAGTGTTGTGCGACGGCATCTCGACCGACTCCCGTACGGTCAGTCACGGAAGTCTCTTTATTGCATTGCGGGGAGAAAAGTTCGACGGTCACAATTTCATCACAAAGGCTGCGGAGTCGGGGGCGGGCGCAATCATTGCAGACGCCAGCTGGGCAGAGGCTAATCCCATTATGCTATCGAGTCTGAACCTGCCACGGATGATCGTCGAGGACACGGTTCATGCATTTGGGTGGTTGGCAAACGCCCATCGCAGGAAATTCAAAATTCCGGTTCTCGTTGTCGGCGGAAGCAACGGAAAGACGACAACGAAGGAAATGGTTTCCGCGGTGCTTCGGACAAAATTCCGCGTGCTGAGCACGGAAGGTAACTTGAACAATCACATCGGCGTTCCGCAGATGCTGCTTCGCCTGGAGCGCCAGCACCAGATTGCGGTGATCGAAATCGGCACAAATCATTTTGGAGAGATTGCACACCTCTGTTCCGTCGCTGAGCCGACCCATGTGTTGATCACCAATATCGGGCGCGAGCACCTTGAGTTTTTCGGTTCGGTCGATGGCGTTGCAAAAGCCGAGGGCGAAGCCTATGAGTGGTTGCGTCAACACCGCAGATCGAACGCTGTCGGCTTTGTCAACCAGGACGACAACCGCCTGAAGAAGCAGGCAACGGGTCTTCGGAAATCGATCACATACGGATTCGACAAGGGGGCGACGACGGTCAAAGGAACGGTGATCTCTTTCGACGAAGATGCATGTGCCCAGCTCGAGGTAAAACCGAAAGGAAAGAAAGCGTTCCGCGTGCAGGTTGCTGTTCCCGGACTGCACAACGCATATAATGCACTGGCTGCAGCAACGGTCGGACTGACATTCCAGGTGCCTGCGAAAAAGATCATGGAAGCCCTCTCCATGTTCATCAGTGCCAGCAAGCGGATGCAGGTTTTGAAACTCAACGGGATAACGGTGTTGAACGACACCTACAATTCCAACCCGGACTCAACGCTGGCTGCTCTTCGCGTGCTGGAGGGTGTTCGCGCGTCGGGCAAGAAAGTCGCAGTCCTGGCTGATATGCTTGAGCTCGGACCCAAAGCAGCCGACGAGCATAGACGCATTGGACAGCTGGTGGCAAAGTCCGGAGCAAGACACCTCCTGACCTACGGCAATCTTTCCCAGCAGACGCACGATGCAGCGACGACAGTATTCAAGGAGCACTTTGAACAAAAAAATGCACTCTCTGAGCATCTGGCGGAATTGCTTGCACGCGGCGATATTGTGCTTGTCAAAGGATCCCGCGGAATGAAAATGGAGGACGTGGTCGCATTTCTCATGGAACGATTCAAACCGTCTCAGAACACACCCGACCGGGCAGCATGATGCCGTACAGGATACCATATTGTGTTTCGACATCAATACTACTGTTGGAAGTGAGCCTCGCCCGAAATGCGAGCGGGATGCTCGTTTCCACAGCACATGACTCAGAAGACCAAAACATTAGTTTAAGAAGACGGCACCAGGACTAAAAAAGAGATGCTGTACCACTTGTTTACATATCTCGAAAAGAAATTTCACATCCCTGGCTTCGGCCTGTTCCAGTATATCACCTTTCGTGCTGGTCTGGCCGCAGTGACAGCGTTGGTCGTCGCCTTTTGGTTGGGGCCTAAGATCATTCGCCAACTGCGCAGGCACCAGATCGGCGAGGCGGCGAAGGTGGAGGCACCGAAAAGCCATCTGAGCAAAGCCGGCACACCGACCATGGGGGGTTTGATTGTACTCGCATCCCTCCTCATTCCGGCGCTTCTCTGGACAGATCTTAGGAACGGCTATATCCTTCTCATTCTGTTCGTTACGGTTGTCCTCGGTGCCGTGGGGTTTCTTGATGACTATTTAAAGGTCGTCAAGAAGAAGCCGAAAGGATTGATTGGCAGATACAAAATCGTTGGCCAGGTGGTTGTCGGACTTGTTGTGGGGGGGGTCATTTACTTTCATCCGGAGTGGATCGATGCAAGCCTTGTGGCGCTGAAGTCGAAAACGACCGTCCCGTTCGTCAAGCACCTGGAGCTTGACCTCGGGTGGTTCTACATCCCCCTCGTCATCTTCATCATCACCGCGTTATCGAATGCGGTCAATCTTACGGATGGTCTTGACGGCCTTGCGATTGGCACCGTCGGCATCGTGGCACTGACGCTTGCCATCATCGCGTACGTCTCCGGTCACGCAGAATGGAGCAAGTATCTTACGATTCCGTTCTTGAAGGGAAATGGTGAGTTGGCGATCTATTGCGCTGCGCTGGTAGGAGCGGCGCTCGGCTTTCTCTGGTTCAATTCGTACCCCGCCCAGGTGTTTATGGGCGATACAGGATCGCTCGCGCTCGGCGGTGTCATCGGCGCAATGTGTGTGCTTCTCAAGAAAGAATTGCTTCTGCCGACACTCGGAGGCGTCTTTTTGATGGAGACGCTGTCCGTGATCATTCAGCGGACGTATTTCAAGTATACGAAAAAGAAGTACGGTGAAGGGCGCCGCGTCTTCAAGATGGCCCCGATCCACCACCATTTTGAATTGCTTGGGTGGCCCGAGCCAAAGATTGTGACGCGATTCTATATTATAGCGATCCTCTTCATGATTTTGAGCCTGGCAACATTCAAGGTTCGCTAAGAGTGTTTCCTGAAACGATGGAATCCAGATCGGATGATCGTCGCACATGGATGTTTCACTGCTCCGAAACAAAAAGATTAGTGTCATCGGTGCCGCCCGAAGCGGTATCGCAGTCGCCAAGCTGCTGAAGAGCCAGGGCGCACAGATCTTTGTCAGTGACAAGACCGGTCCTGACAAGCTGAAGGCAGAAGCCCAGACGCTGAGTGAACTCGGAATTGAGCATGAGTTGGGCGGACATTCCGAACGAGTCTATGATTGTTCTTTGATGGTCATCAGCCCGGGAGTACCAAGCAATGCTCCCGTGCTTGTCGAAGCCCGGACACGCGGTACCAAGGTCGTGAGCGAGGTAGAGGTTGCAGGTTGGTTTTGTCGTTCCCCCATCGTTGCCATTACAGGATCGAATGGGAAAACAACGACAACCACACTGATCGGGAGGATCCTCGGCGATGCAAAGAAAAACCATGCAGTTGCGGGCAACATTGGTACGGCATTCTCATCCATCGTTCTGGAGCTGGCTCCGACAGATCTTGCTGTTCTGGAAATAAGCAGCTTCCAGCTCGATTATTGCGAGACGTTCCGGCCACGGATTTCGGCGATCCTGAACATCACGCAAAACCATATGGATCGCTACGACCACTCCATGGAGAAGTATGCGGGGGCAAAGGCACGCATCTTCATGAACCAGGCTGGCGACGACGTTCTGCTCTACGATGCCGATGATGAGTGGACGTCAACGATCGTACAAAAGGCGCAATGCAGACGCATCCCCTTCAGCATACGACAATCGTTTCCTGAAGGGGCCTTTGTGGAAAGCGGAAAGCTCGTGACAGTGCTGAACGAAAAACGGAGCGAGATCATCAGCGTGGGCGACATCAGCATCAAGGGTCCCCACAATCTTTACAACGCCATGGCTGCCTCGATGGCCGGGCAACTATCGGGCGTTGGCACTGCTTCCATCCGAGCCACTTTAAAGAACTTCAAGGGAGTGGAACACCGGCAGGAATTCGTGCGTGAGGTCAACGGCGTGCGCTACTACAATGATTCCAAAGCGACGAGCGTTGATGCAGTCTGGTATGCACTCCAGGCTTTCGATCGGCCGATCGTGCTCATGCTCGGCGGCCGGGACAAGGGGAATGACTATTCCAGGATTTCTGATTTGGTCCAGAAAAACGTCCGCGCCATCGTAGCGATGGGTGAATCGGCCGAAAAGGTGGAGAAGACACTTTCCCCGCTGAAACCGGTACGACGAGCGGACTCAATCGACGAAGCGGTCCTGGCAGCACAACGGTTCGCACAAACGGGCGATGTCGTTCTGTTGTCTCCCGCCTGCGCGTCGTTCGACTGGTTCGAGAACTACGAACAGCGCGGAAAAGTTTTCAAAGAACTCGTGAAGAATCTCTAACGACATCAATGACCCGGGCTCAACGAAATCATATCGATCTCCCTACACTCGTCGCCGTTCTCGTCCTTATGGTGCTGAGCCTGGGAGTTGTGTACAGTGCTTCGTCGACATGGGCGATGGAAAAGTTCGGAGAGAGTAACCGGCTGCTCAATTTGCATGCAATGAAAGTCCTGCTTGGACTGGTGGCGTTGTTTGTCGGTATGACGATCGACTATAAGAAATACAGGAAACTGACAAAGCCGGCAGTTATTATGTCGATCGCTTTTCTGACGATCACGTTGATTCTCGGCGGTGAAGTGAAGGGAGCAACACGATGGCTGCGATTCGGCGGGTTGAGTCTTCAGCCCTCCGAGTTTGCGAAGTTCGCGCTCCTGTTCCATCTCTGCTCGCTCATCTCCACAAAAGGAGAGCTCATCCGTGATTTCAAAAAGGGCTTCCTGCCGATGATGATCTGGATCGGAAGCGTTGCCGGACTTGTGTTGCTCCAGCCAAATTTCAGCACCGGATCAATGATTATCCTGATGAGCCTGGTGATGCTTTTCATCAGCCGCGCACGATTCTTACACCTTTTCGGCACCATGGCAGCCGCGATACCGTTGTTGATCGGAGTCGCCCTCACACGCCCTCACGTTTTGCAGCGTCTCCAGATGTTTGTTGACGGCAGCTCCAGCGGCGGAAAGCTGAGTTACCAGTTGATGCAGGGGATAATAGGATTTGGCAACGGCGGGCTTTTGGGCGTCGGTCCGGGACTGAGCAAGCAGCGCGATTTTTTTCTCCCGGAGTCATACGGGGATTTCGTTTTCTCAATCGTAGGTGAAGAGTACGGTGCGATCGGTACGATTTTCTTCATGACGCTCTTTCTGGTCATTATGCTTCGCGGGTTCAAGATTGCGAAGTCCGCACGAGATGAGTTCGGCCGGCTGCTCGCCATCGGTATCACGAGTGTTGTCACACTGTATGCACTTGTCAATGCGGGCGTGACGCTTGGAATTCTCCCGACGACCGGTCTGCCGATGCCGTTCGTGAGTTACGGCGGGTCATCGCTGCTCTTCACATCATTTTCTGTCGGGGTTCTCTTGAATATCTCGGCGCAGACGGACATGCATCCGCGCGCGGAAAAAGCACCTGAGCAGCCAACAACGGCGCAGTCGCTCGAAGACAAAACAGTGAAGGTCTATTAGCGATCGCTCGGAGCGATGGATTCGAATCCACCGTGCAGAGCGAAGATGGAGATCACAAGATTCGTTGGTCAATGCGGCAACAGGATATAATGTGGCAAAGGATGCTCCGAACATTTTACTCGCCGGCGGTGGAACAGGGGGGCATCTCTTCCCTGCTCTGGCAATCGCGGACGAGATCAAGCAGTTGGCACCGACATCAAGGTTCCTGTTCCTCGGAACAAAAGGGAAAATTGAAGCACGCGTTGTACCCGAGCGCGGCTATCCGTTTCGTACGATTTGGATCAGCGGGTTTCACCGGAGATTAACGCTCGACAATTTCCTGTTCCCGATCAAAGTGATTGTTTCTTTTGTTCAATCGCTCTTTGTCATACGTCAATTTCGACCGGATATCGTCGTCGGGACAGGCGGGTACGTGTGTGGCCCGATTCTGTTCGCCGCCTCCCTGTTCGGTATCCCGACAATCATCCACGAGTCGAACAGCTACCCGGGCCTCACAACGAGGCTTCTTGCAAAGAGGGTGACAACAGTATTTATAGCCTTTGATTCAACGCGTCGATGGTTGAAACGGACGGATCAGGTGTTTCTCGTCGGTACACCCACGCGTGAGAAACTTGGAACGATTTCGAGAGACGAAGGAAGAACGTTCTTTCACATCGCAGCAGACAAAAGAACACTGCTCATTTTCGGGGGAAGCCTTGGTGCAGCGTCCATCAACGACGCCGTGCTCGGGTCGCTCCCGGAACTTCTCGCAGCAGACGTTCAACTGGTCTGGCAAACAGGCCAGAGCGATTACGACCGCGTGCGAAGAGCGGTCGGCGACAGAAACATCGGCTGGCTCGGTCCATTTATTGACAGGATGGAATACGCTTTTGGCGCTGCGGATTTGGTGGTATGCCGGGCCGGCGCTACAACACTTGCAGAGTTAACACGGGTCGGAAAGCCGGCTCTTGTGGTTCCGTATCCTTTTGCCGCAGGAGACCATCAGACCCATAATGCGAGGTCGTTGGCAGACGGCGGTGCGGCAGTGATGATTGCCGACAAGGACGTGCGACAAAGCCTGAAAGAGATATCGCTTAAGCTGTTGAACGATCCGCGCCGCCTGGATCAGATGAGCAAGGCAAGCGCCCAATTGGGCAAACCACATGCCGGACGGGAGATTGCAACAGCCATTTTGGAAGTGATACGATAGTCTTGTATGGAACAGAAGACATTCAAATATAAACTCGATTTCTACTACCAGCAGACTCTGCTGTACCTGCTCGTGTTTTTGCTGTATGCCGGAATCAAGGGGAGTTTCTTTGAGAATCAGTTCCAGTTCGTTTTCAACGATCCCATCGTGTACATCATGATCTTTTTTGTTGTCGTTGCGTTCATCACCCTGCTGATGAACCTGTCACGGAACCGCAAGCTCGTGATAACGGACGATCGGATGATTTTTCATTCTCATAACCGGGAGCGCGAAATCAAGATCTCCGATATCGATTGGATGCACATCGGACGCGAGCGATTGGTACAGACGGCCGGCCATTTTCAGCTCATCGTGTTCAAGATGAAGGGGCGCAGGCGCCTCTTCCGCATCCGTGTCGGGCGGTATGAGCGTGACCGAGAACTCATTGCAGAAATGGAACGCATAGCGCTCCATGTCCCGAAGGGTCGCCACCGCCGATTCGGGGTGAGAAGAAGGAAGACTCTTTAAAGAGTACTCGTTGGAGTACAGAATTCAGGAGTCAGAAGAAAACTCCTGGATTCTCCATTCTGACTTCTGGATTCAACTATAAACTGACATCGGGCATTCATGTTCTCCTCAATCAAGAAAATACACTTTGTCGGCATCGGCGGAATCGGCATGAGCGGCATCGCCGAGATACTGCTCGACCAGGGATTCCGCGTCAGTGGATCGGATCGCGGGCTGTCAGAGGTCACAGAACGACTGCAGAAGCTCGGCGCTGATATTTTCGAAGGCCATCGGGCCGAAAACATTGTTGAGGATATCGATGCTCTGGTATACTCTTCGGCCGTATCGCTCGATAATCCCGAAGTGCTCGAAGCGCAGCGGCGCAAGATCCCGGTTATCCGTCGGGCGGAAATGCTTGCTGAAGTGATGAGGCTCAAGTACGGCATCGGGATTGCCGGTACGCACGGAAAAACAACAACCACATCGATGATCAGCCTTGTGCTGATGGAAGGGAACCTCGACCCTACGGTGATCGTGGGCGGAAAGTTGAGCGGCCTCGGCGGGACAAACGCCCGGCTTGGTCGTGGCGACTTCATCGTTGTGGAAGCAGATGAATTCGACCGTTCATTCCTCTCGATTACCCCGACAATCGCGGTCCTGACAACACTCGAAACTGATCATCTGGACTGTTATCGCGATCTCGAGGATATCAAAGGGGCCTTCATCCAGTTCGCGTCAAAAGTTCCGTTCTACGGATTCGTAGTTCTCTGTCTCGACGAGCCGGCATTGCTCGACATCATGCCTCAGCTCAGTAAGAAGAAGATCATCACGTATGGCCTGAATCCCCAAGCCGATGTTCAGGCAGTCGACATCCGGCATAAGGACAATACATCGACATTCACCGTCGTGCGAGACGGTATCGATCTCGGACCGGTCACGATTCAGGTCCCGGGGAACCACAATGTGCAGAATTCACTTGCTGCCATTGCCGTGGGCCTGCATCTCGGTGTTTCGTTCGACAATGTGCGTGCCGGTATCGAAAAGTTCGCTGGTGTCTACCGCCGCTGGGAAAAGAAGGGTGAGGTCAACGGAATCACGGTGTACGATGACTATGCGCACCATCCGACAGAGTGTCGTGCAACCCTCGCAGGAACAAAAGCCGGCTGGCGGCGGCGCGTTGTTTGCGTTTTTCAGCCTCATCTCTACACCCGGACGCGCGATTTCTATGAAGAGTTCGGAAAATCGTTCTTGCTTTCCGACGTACTTGTCGTGACGGACGTCTACCCTGCTCGCGAAGAAGCGATCCAGGGGATCTCAGGAGAGCTGATCGTCAACGCAGCGAAGCGCTTTGGACACAAGGATGCACAGTACGTTCCGGACAAGAAGCAGATACCGGATCACCTCACTTCGATCGTCAAGAGCGGTGATATTGTGATCACCATGGGAGCGGGAGACATCTGGAAGTATGGGGAAGAGTTTTTGAAGAAGATGAAGAGCTAAGTGGTTAATTGGTTAAATGGTGAGTGGTCAGAGCATCACCAATTAACCAATCACCAATTAACCTTTTGAGCATTTACCATTATGGTTACCCTCAGCGACATAAATCAGTTCTTCCGGGGCTTCATCGCCATCAACGAGTCGATGTCAAAGTATACATCGATGCGTGTTGGTGGTCCGGCGGACTACTATGTCGAGCCAGCGGACAAACAGGATCTGGTGGAGATCGTCAAGTATTTCCAGAAGAACAACTATCCGTACCTCATGCTCGGTCGCGGAAGCAACGTTATTATTAGTGATGACGGTATTCGCTGCGCAGCAATCAACCTTGAGTCCTCCCTTTCGGACGTTCGCATGGAAGGTGACCTGGTCGTAGCGGAAGCCGGTGCGCATTGGTCGAAGTTCGTGGATTTCTGCATACAACAGGGATTGGCCGGCGTCGAAATGCTGGCTGGCATTCCAGGGAGCGTCGGCGGAGCGGTCGTGATGAATGCGGGCGCACACGGAGGCGAGACGGCGGATCATGTGGTTGAAGTTGAGGTTTTGCGCGATGGGCTCATCCAGAAGGTTAAGAAACAGGAAGCTGACTTTTCCTACAGACATTCCGGTTTCGCTAAGGATATCGTGCTCAGCGCGTCATTTCAGCTCCCCCAGGGGGACAAGGAAGAGCTGATCCGGCGGCGACGGGAGTTTATTCTGAAACGCAACACGACACAGCCGTTGACGTTGCCAAACTCTGGCAGCATGTTCAAAAATCCGCCGGGAACATATGCGGCAAAGCTCATCGAGCAGGCCGGTCTGAAAGGAAAGCGTGTTGGCAACGCTCAGATATCCGAAAAACATGCCAATTTCATTGTCAATCTCGGCGAAGCGAAGGCAGCGGATGTAGTGACGCTGGTGGATCTCGTCCGCCGCACAGTTCATCAAAACACGGGAGTTCCTTTGGAGCTCGAAGTCAAGTTGGTCGGTTTTTCGGATGATGTAAGGCAGAAAGTCGCATGAGCGCAAGCAGGAAATTAAAATTCGGCTTTTTGGGGTTGCTCTTTCTGGCGTTGGGACTCGTGGTCTCAGCAAATCTGTGGAAGTCCAACCTGAGAGTGAGGCGCGTGACCATCGAAGGAAACCGGATCGTCGAGACGGCAGAGATCACACAACTCATCAAGGTCCCGAAGAACGCGCAGCTTCAGGACGTCGATTTGATGGCGGTGCGCCGCGACATCCTCAGTCATCATTTCATCAAGGATGCGGTGGTCGAACGGGATTTGCCCGCGACACTGAAGGTCACGGTCAAAGAGCGCATTCCGCTGGCAATCATTAACAGCTCGGAGATCTTGTATCTCGACGAGGACGGAGTTGTGCTCCCCCATTCGATCTCGAAGCAGTTGTTTGATTTGCCTGTGCTGACTGGAATGCCCGAGGGGATGGCTCTCACACCCGGGACGATGATCAAGCACCCCGATATTCAAGAAGCATTGCAGATTCTCGCAGATTCAAAATTGGTGAGCAAGGACCTCTATCATTTGATTTCTGAGGTGCGGTTGAGAAACGGCGGCGACATTGTCCTGTATGCAGCCGAGTGGGGAGTGCCAATCATTTTCGGTCGGGGGGAGATCGCCAGCAAGTTGGTTCGACTGGAAGCGTTTTGGAATAGTGCGGTCCGTGAGCGAGGCTCTGACAATCTCCAGTACGTCGATCTGCGATATGACGATCAAGTCGTCGTTCGCTGGAACAAGAAGCAAAGTTAGATACCAGCACCCCTGTTGACGGGGGCTATCGACCACTCCGATCAGGATTGAAAGGAAAACAACGCTGTATGACACAGGATATTGCTGTTGGACTTGACATAGGGACGACAAAAGTCTGCGCCATCGTGGCGTCGCCGGATGAGAGCCACCCGGGGAAATTGAACATCCTCGGCATTGGCAAGAGTTCATCCGACGGATTGACGCGCGGCGTAGTAACCAACATTGAAAAGACCGTCCGCTCGATTCAAACCGCTGTTGCTGATGCTCAGGCACAGTCAGGGGTCAAGATTTCCTCCGTGACCGTGGGCATCGCCGGCGATCATATTCAGAGTTTTCAAAGCCGCGGGGTTGTCGCGATCAGCCGACCGGACAATGAGATCTCACAGGAAGATGTTAACCGGCTGATTGAGGACACGAAGAAGGTTGCTCTTCCGTCTGATCGGAGAATCATTCACGTCATTCCCCAGCAGTTTATCGTTGATGGCCAGGATGGAATCTATGATCCCGTTGGCATGTCGGGCGTCCGAATGGAAGCGATCGTCCACATTATCACCGGGCTCGTCACAGCCGCACAGAACATTTACAAGTGCGTCCAACGTGCCGGACTCCACGTCAACGACATGGTGCTCGAGCCGTTGGCATCCAGCTATGCGGTGCTCGACGACGAGGAAAAGGAAGTCGGTGTAGCTCTTCTTGATATCGGCGGCGGAACAACCGACCTGGCAGTGTTTGAGGAGCGAACCATCCGGCACACAGCGGTCATCGGCATCGCTGGAAAGAAAGTAACTGACGATGTCCGCAAGGGCTTGGGTATCCTGACAGAACAGGCTGAACGGATCAAGCAGGAGCACGGCTACGCGTTCATGGCTGCGATCGTGAACAATGAACCCATCATCCTTCCGGGGATCGGTGGTCGTCCGCCGATCGAGATCGACAAACGGCTCCTCTGCCAGGTCATTCAGCCGAGGATGGAAGAGATTTTGGAAATCGCCGCGATGGAAATCAAGCGGTCGGGCTATTCCAAGCACCTCTCGGCCGGCGTTGTGCTGACGGGCGGCGGCTCACTCATCAAGGGGACGGCAGATCTGGCCCGCGAGGTTCTCGGCATGCCCGTAAAGATCGGCATACCCTCGGGATTCAGTGCCGGCCTCATTCATGAGATCGAAAATCCGATTTACGCCACGGGGGTCGGACTCGTGATACACGAATTCAAACATCGTGATCGTTCTTCGATGACGTCATCAGTAGCACCCGAGAGAGGCAAGGGTTCCGTGAAGAACATCTTCAACAGGATGAAGACGTGGTTTGATGAGTTGTGAAGAAGCGGGAAGTATATGAGTAGAAGCCATCTCAAAAATAGTACTTGTACTTTGTAATAGTGCTCTGTACTTTCGTACATGGCACGACGAGACGAACTATCAGACATCCAATGGGCAACCATAGAGCCCTTGTTACCCAAACCAGTTGTTCGAGCCGACGGCAAAGGACGACCACGACGATCGAATCGAGAAATCATCAACGGCATCCTTTGGATCCTCCGTACTGGAGCCCGTTGGCAGGATCTGCCAGAGCGATTTCCACCTTATCAGACCTGTCATCGCCGGTTCCAAGAATGGGTCCGATCGAGAGCCTTGCGGCCTGTTCTCGAATCACTTGCCGAGGATCTGGAAGGTCGCGGCAAGTTCAACCTCTCCGAGTGTTTCATCGACGCGACCTTTGTGGTGGCGAAAAAGGGGGCTCCTGTGTCGGAAAAACCAAGCGGGGCAAGGGTACGAAGCTCATGGCAGTGGCAGATGGCTCTGGTTTTCCTCTCGCTGTCCACATTGCGTCTGCTAGCCCACATGAAGTCACCCTTGTTCGAAAGACTCTCCAAGAGCGCTTCCTTCAAGCTCGACCTCAACGACTCATCGGTGATCGAGCGTATGACAGTGATCCGCTTGATCGGGACCTTCAACAGGATGGTATTGAAGTAATTTCTCCACACAAGATCAACCGATCTAAACCAAAAACTCAGGACGGCAGGCCACTGCGTCGATATGCCAAACGATGGCGTATTGAACGTCTCTTTGCCTGGATGCATAACTTCCGCCGTCTTGTAGTCCGTTATGAATATCATGCCGAGAATTTCCTTGGCTTCGTCCATCTCGCTTGTATCATGATTCTCTTACGAAAAGGTTTTTGAGATGGCTTCTAGTTGTTTACTAGCTGGCATTATACCGATGTGATTATATTCATCCTCGAGTCTTCATATGCTTTCTGAAGTTCCTTGATCGAAAGAACAATGACAGTAATTCCTTGAGTGTTGTTTACGGCTTTTGCCGTCTCAGCAGCCTCGAGAGTGCAGTCGAGTATGGCAATTCCTTTATGCACTTTCTGATACTTCCCATGCGTGGCGGGGTCCTTGAATCGCTCTGTCAATGCTCTTGCTTTCTCTTTCCCCAATTTGGCATATTTTTCTTCAAGCCAACTAAGTGTTTTGGCCAATCTTGAGAGTTTGTCTATTCTTGCGCCATCGATCGCATCTTGTATTCTGTGCCTGCTGGAATTAACGGCTTTCATTTTTGATTCAATCGTAACAAGCAAATCTTTGTTAGTAAATTTGCTTTTGTTTGCAATGTGGAACATTATTGCATCGACACCTGGTGCTGGCTTATTCCTATTGTCTTTCCACCTCCACTTTCTTGGGGCGATCAAAAGAATTCCTTTGTTCTCAAAATGCTCTTTGACGATGAAATAGCACAAGAGTTCGCCAAAATCGCCTGATTTGATAATCGGATCGTCAGGTATGACGTACTTCTCTAAGAACTTTGTTGCGGTAATTCCAGCTTTGTCGGCTCGGTCATTAAGTGTTTTGTTGGAAATGTAACACAAGCGGAAATCATCTGCTAACTTGCCTACAAATTGATTCCATTCTGGTACTTTGAGACGGTAAATGATGTGGTTAGCGGTATTAACCTTATCAAAGTGTTGAAGTAATTGCATTACAGCTTCTCACATTGAACAACCGACTTTGTTCTGCTCTTGCTTTTGCCTTCGCCCAAATGCTTGCAACTCTCTTCCCTTATCCTCTCCAACAACACGTTCGCCAGCTCGTCCTTCGGATCTTGCGGGACAAGCTTGCCTTCAAACGCTTTCTTCAAAATGCTCTGTCGGAGAGCTTCGGCTTGTAGCAGACTTTCGGTGATGGTCTCCTCCAACTTATCGCACACGCTCAGGCGGCTTTCGATTCCCTGAACGATTTCGTGTTGTTCCTCAAAGCTAACAAGTGGTATCGGAATACTATTACAATTCTCCTTGTTTAAATAAGCAATAGTAGTTGCAGTCGCCAGCTTTTCGCAGTACGCCTTTTGATACTTGATACAATAAGCTATGTACTTCGGAAGTAATCTCCCGTTTGGCAAAAAGGCGTGGAGTTGCTGATTAATAATAATTTCTTTGCTTACTATTGCCGCAATTCCAAATTTGCCCACACATGTCATTATGACGCTATCCCTAGCAGGTTGCGGAAAAACTGAGTATGAGATCAAGTGTTGGATGATCAATTGATTTTTGAAGCAATACAGATGATAAAGAGATATCCATATTCGACGTTGTCGACTTGTGAAGATCGTCCTTCGGA
>Ga0208566_1000190_pt1 | contig 44434 bp, 38 predicted proteins | sample PL_2010_150m_FD_184159 | JGI IMG/M metagenome (GOLD analysis project Ga0208566, IMG submission 184159) | Freshwater microbial communities from Powell Lake, British Columbia, Canada to study Microbial Dark Matter (Phase II) - PL_2010_150m... | ecosystem: Environmental > Aquatic > Freshwater >...
TTGTACTCGGGGCGGTCGGCGCACCATGCGACGAAAGCGCGCAGGGCGCGATAGGTCTGCGCGGCCTGGGTAGGGGTCTTGGCTGCCAGCGGTTCCAGCCAGTCTCGCACGGCCTGGGCGTCAAGGGCGGACAGGCGCAGCGCAAGCAGGGGGTGCAGCGGGCCGGGTTGCGTGGTCTCCGGTTCGCCCTTGCGCCTTCCGCGCGTCCTGCTGGCGCCCCCCGGCTTGGTCATGTACTCGTGATTTTTCAGGTGGCGCTCGCCCCATTTCGGTTTGCGAGCTTCGATGTAGGCCTGCCACGCTTGGCCGACGGTCAAGTCCTGCTGCCGGGCTGTCTGGTGGGCAAGGGCGGCGGCGGCGGCGCGTTCCCTGCGCTGTGTTCGCGGGTCAATATCCTGGTCGGTCAGCGCCTTGAGGCGACGCGCTTCGGCCCGCGCGGTCTTGTCGTTGCCGGCTGGCCCGTCAATCGGCCAGGTGTCCACGTCGCCGATGGTCACGCGCAGAGACTTTCCGTGCAACCAAGTCTCGAAAATGTAGCTTTTGGCACCGGCTGCGGTCACCCGCAGGCCGAGGCCGGGCGTCTTGGCGTCCCAATAAATGGTCTGCTGTTTGCCGGGTTCGCATGCGAGCTTGGCTACCCGCCCCGCTGTGAAGTTTTCGTGCTTTGCCATTTTCGCCCCCGTCTATTTCCCTGCTGTTTTGCCTCTACACGAAAGCCATGTAGGGGCCATGTAGGGATTCTAGCGCAATAAAGGGGAATGGCAAGGAATATCTATTCTGACTCAATCGCCTTGTAACGCTGTATCTACAAGGCTTTATCCGGTTTCAGTCACTCTTAATCAACATGCCGGAATGCTTATTTTGTCCGCCTTGTAAGCGGTAGGTCACCAGTTCGATTCCGGTTGCCGGCACCAACAGTATGTTTTGCGTGATATTTGTCGATACGACAAGAGCCCCATGAGTTCTGGCAGCCTGAGGGGCCTCATGGGGCTTTTTCCTTGTGCATCGGTGTCGCACAGTGGATCAAGACCCCATGCGAACGATATTTCCCAATGAAAGGATAGCCGTGCTTACACCAGAACAGAGAGCCTGGGCAGAGGGGCATAAAGCCGGGCAGTTAAGACAGCCTATGGATAACCCCTATGAGCCGGATTCGGATAGCGGCAAAGCGTGGCTGAAGGGTTATGGCGAGGGGAAGGAGTTACCTCAGAAAGTACCTCCGAAACCGCGTGGATCAGATGACTGATTGAGGTATGAGTAGCGGGCAAGGCGAACCAGCACCAAGCCGGCTTTGGGGGATTATTGCCGCGGGGGTTACTCGTGATAGTCGACTCTGGCGATACGGTGACTGACTTCCCTGAGACGGCCATTTGGATTAGTCCGATTCGCCTTTCCTGTCTGGACGACTCGCATCCCCGCAAGGCTTGGTGGAGGCATGATTGCCAACCAACACTCAAGCGGCTCCCGGCGGAGAGGCCGCTTCTTTTCCTGGACTTCAAAAGTTGCAAAAAAAGACCGGACGCGAGTCCGGTCTTCAATTAAATGGGGCGGCGGGAATTGAACCCGCTTCCATAAGCGCGCCACATACAGTTCTACATACTTAGTCGCGTCATTTGATTTGACCCGCAATACGTCGACGGACAGGCTGGCTGCAGGCGATTCGCTTGATTTTCGAACCGTGCATCGCGACGCTGCACAGCCTTATCCCACTAAATGATTCCGATGCGGCTTGCGCTGCCTGGCCCGTGAGAAAACCAGTTCGGAAACCAGCCGCTGTTAGGCGGCTAGAGCGAAACGCTCGTCGTTGGCAGTTAGTACTTTCCAGATGGATTTACGAGGTACCCGGATCCTCGGTATGCCCTGCATGCTTTGTCACCCATGTCGAAGCCATGTCGCCCCCTGGATGGTGCGGATCAGATGGTACTTGATCTGCATATTGCAAGCGTAATTTTAGCTGTTTGCCGCGACGAGACAGAGAATATCTTTCGGCGACGCGGCTACGATATCGGCTCCCCAACTTGCGAGAGGCTTGTCACCGCCAAGATAGCCCCAGGCGGCGATGACAGTGGTCATGCCCGCGGTACGGCCGGAGATGACATCCCGCTCGTCGTCGCCAACGTAGATGCAGTCTGTTGCAGCGATACCGATCACGGCACTGGCGAGCTGCATGGGATGGCCATGGGGTTTGGAGCGCTGAGCGCTGTCACCGCAAACCATGCATGCAGAGCGCTGACGCAGGCCGAGGCCTTCCATCAGCGGAATCGCAAAACGCTGCGACTTGTTGGTGACGACTCCCCAGGGAATGCCGCGGGCTTCAAGCTCATCGAGGTGCTCGGCCATGCCTTCAAACAGGCGCGTGCCGACACACAGAGTGTCTTGATAGATGGCCAGAAAACGTTGCTGCAGGTCAGGATATGCCGGGTCGGCCGGGGTGATGCCGAGACCGGCGCCGATCATGCCGCGCGCGCCTGAAGATACATGCGGTCGAAGTTTCGCCATCGGCAGCTGACTGCGCCCTTGTTCCAGCAGCAGTTGATTGAGGGCACCGCCCAGATCGGGAGCCGTGTCGGCGAGCGTGCCATCGAGATCAAAGAGCACCGCCTCAGGCATTGCGCCGGGCCCTGAGGAGATAGTTCACATCAGTATCGGCGCCGATCGATGCGTCGCGCTTGAGCGGGTTGTAGCGCAAGCCAGTAATTTCGAGCACTTCCAGCCCGGCATCGCGGCACAGGCGTGCCAGTTCGGCGGGCTTCAGGAAGCGCGTGTAGTCATGGGTGCCGCGCGGCAACAGGTTGAATATATATTCCGCGCCGACCACCGCAAGCATATAGGCCTTCGGATTGCGATTGATGGTGGATAGAAACACTTGTCCGCCCGGCTTGACGAGGCGGGCGCAGGCCGCTACTGAACTTGCCGGATCCGGCACGTGCTCCAGCATTTCAAGGCAGGTGACGAGGTCGAATCGTGCAGGAACTTCCTCCGCCATGGCCTCGGCCGAGATCAGGCGATAGTCTATGACGTGGCCGCTCTCATAGAGGTGCAGGCGGGCGATACCGAGCGCTCTCTCGGACAGGTCGATGCCGGTGACCTCTGCGCCCAGGGCCGCCATCCCCTCACTGAGCAGCCCGCCACCGCAGCCGACATCAATCACGCGTTTCCCATGGAGTCCTGCGTGACCGTCGATCCACGCCACCCGTGCAGGATTTATGTCATGCAGGGGGCGGAATTCCGAGTTCGGATCCCACCAGCGGTGGGCGAGTTCCCCGAATTTATCTAGTTCGCGGGGGTCGGCATTGTGTGTTGCATTCATTTTGGCGTCCCAGGTCCACAAAAAAAGCCCTGCAGGGCAGGGCTTTTTCCGGAGTCAGCCGAAATAATTACTGAGCCTTGGTACCGATGACTTCGATTTCGACGCGACGATCAGGTTGCAGGCAGTCGATAACCTTCTTGCTCTTCGGACCTTTGCACTGACCGGCTTTGGTGATCGGCTGCTTTTCGCCCTTGCCTTCAGTGTAAACACGGTTTGGTTCGACTCCCTTAGCAACCAGATAGGCCTTGACGGATTCAGCACGCTTTTCCGACAACTTCTGGTTGTAGGCGTCGGTACCGAAACGGTCGGCGTGGCCAACGGCGATGATCACCTCGAGCTTGATGCCCTTGATGTCACCCGCAAGCTTGTCCAGCTTAGCCTTGCCTTCTGGGCGCAGGACGGCCTTGTTGAAGTCGAACAGGGCGTCGGCGGCAAGTGTCACCTTCTGTGCAGCAGGTTTCGGCGCAGCAGCAGGTGCAGGAGGAGGTGGAGCAACTACCGCTCTGCTCATGGGAGCCTTCGGCTCGGCTTTCTTCACCAGATCCGGATCGCATTCTTCGACCGCCATGGCCGGGGTCCAGTAACCGGTACGCCAGCACTGGCCGAAATTATTTTTTACGACTGAACCTCGCTGGTCAATGGCATAACCGACCGTACCCTTGGTATCGATCCCGGGTGTTTGAGCGAAGGCGGACATGGAAAGTCCGAGCAGAGTGACGAGCAGCAGAGAGTGTTTGGCGCTATTGATCATGTTCCCCCCTAGTTGGGTTTAAGTGTAACGGAAGTCGGCATTTCATCTTTTCCCTGATCGCGACGTCACATCAGGACATTATGCGAGTATGCCACAAACTTGTAAGGTCAAGCAATTCTGAAATGTCGATTTGCACGGGAACGCCGTTGCTCATTACCAGTTTTCCCTCCACCCAGGTGTGGGTAACCTGTTCGCGGCCAACGACATAGACGAGGTGCGATGCAGGGTCGAAACAGGGCTGCACCAGCCACTCGTCAAGGCGTACGGCACAAAGATCGGCCGCCTTGCCGGGGCGCAACGAGCCGATTCGACCGTCCAGTCCCAGGGCGCGGGCGCCTCCCAGCGTTGCGGCATGGAGTGTTGTATGCGCGCCAAGCGCCTCGGCGTCCTGGCTCGTCCCCTTGGCGAGGAGTGCCGCGTGACGCATTTCCTGAAACAGGTCGAGGCGATTGTTGGAAGCGGCACCATCGGTACCCAGACCGAAATTGATGCCGCGCGCCTGGATTGCTGGCATCGGCGGGATGCCGCTGCCCAGTTTCAGGTTGGACGTCGGGCAATGAGCCAAATGACACCCTTCACTAGCCAGTAGATCGATTTCGCCTGCGTCAAGATGCACGGCGTGTACGGCAATCAGTTGTGGCCCCAACAGGCCCAGGCGGCGCAGTCGTTCAAGGGGGCGCACACCGTGTAGTTTGAGGCTCTCTTCAATTTCGTGGAGAGTCTCGTGAAGATGCACGTGGACAGGTATTTCCAGCTGCGCTGCCAGCGTGGCGATATTCTTGAAGGTCTTGTCGGCTACGGTATAGGGCGCATGCGGAGCGAGGCAGAAGCTCACCAGCGGATCCCCGCTTACCGCATCACGAACGGCCAGGCCCTTGGCCAGATAATCGTCGGCATCGGCGGCATAGCCAGTGGGAAACTCGATTGCAATGATGCCAAGGACGGCGCGCACTCCGATTCTTCTGGCTGCTTCGGCAGCGGCATCGGGAAAGAAGTACATGTCGTTGAAGGTGGTGATGCCGCCGCGCACCATTTCAGCACATGCCAGCAGAGTGCCGGCGCGAACAAAGTCCGGTCCGGCATGTCTTGATTCGGCCGGCCAGATGCGTTCGGAAAGCCAGCGCATCAGGGGCAGGTCGTCGGCGTAGCCGCGCAGCAGGCTCATCGCGGCATGGGTGTGGAGGTTGATCAGGCCGGGCAGCACGACCTGGCCCGGCAAATCGAGGGTCTGCCGTGGGCGGAAGCGCCGCAGGGCCTCTTCATCAGGGACCAGCGCAACTATGCACCCGTCGTTAACCGCCAGAGAATGCGCCGAAAGGGTAACTCCGGCCGGCTCGATGGGAATGATCCACTGCGGGCGGATCAGGAGGTCGATTTCGGCGGGTATTGCTCCCGAAACAGTAGGGATATTCATGCCCTGATTCAACCAGATTTGGCGGCTTCGGACAACCCGCCGGGCTAACCGCGCATGCTAAAATCGTTTGCTTTCCCGCAATCGCTCGCCGCAAGTCGGCAACGGTAAGCCTAAATGACCTCGTTTGCCAAAGAAACCTTGCCGATCAGCCTCGAAGAGGAGATGCGCCACTCTTATCTCGACTACGCCATGAGCGTTATCGTCGGGCGGGCACTGCCGGACGTGCGGGATGGCCTGAAACCCGTGCATCGCCGCGTGCTTTTCGCCATGCATGAGCTTTCCAATGACTGGAACAAGGCCTACAAAAAGTCGGCGCGCATCGTCGGCGACGTGATCGGCAAGTATCACCCGCATGGTGATACCGCGGTATACGACACCATCGTGCGCATGGCGCAGAATTTTTCGCTGCGTTACATGCTGGTCGATGGCCAGGGCAACTTTGGCTCGGTTGACGGCGACAACGCGGCAGCCATGCGTTACACCGAAGTCCGAATGGCGCGCATAGGCCATGAACTGCTGATTGACATCGACAAGGAAACCGTCGATTTCGGTCCGAATTACGACGGATCGGAGCAGGAACCGCTTATTCTCCCCGCGCGCATCCCGAATCTGCTGATCAACGGATCTTCCGGGATCGCCGTCGGTATGGCAACCAACATCCCGCCGCACAACCTCAACGAGGTGGTTGATGGCTGCCTGCTGCTTCTTGGCAATCCGGAAACCACCATAGACGAGTTGATCAATATCATTCCGGCGCCGGATTTCCCCACGGCGGGACTGATCTACGGCGTTTCCGGCGTGCGCGACGGCTACCTCACCGGTCGTGGCCGCGTGATCATGCGTGCGCGAACCCATATCGAGGATTTGCAGCGTAGCGGGCGCCAGGCCATTGTGGTCGATGAACTGCCCTACCAGGTCAACAAGAAGACCCTGCAGGAGAAGATCGCGGAACTGGTTCACGAAAAGAAGATCGAGGGCATCGCGCATATTCAGGACGAGTCCGACAAATCGGGCATGCGCCTGGTCATCGAGTTGAAGAAGGGCCAGGTGCCGGAGGTGGTGCTGAATCACCTCTACAAGCAGACGCAGTTGCAGGACACCTTCGGCATGAACATGGTGGCGCTGGTCGATGGCCGTCCCAGGCTGCTCAATCTGAAGGACATGCTGCAGTGCTTCCTTGCCCACCGGCGGGAGGTCATTACACGGCGTACGGTATTCGAACTGCGCAAGGCGCGCGAGCGCGGCCACATTCTGGAAGGCCTTGCCGTCGCGCTGTCCAACGTCGATGAAATCATCGCCCTGATCAAGGCCGCACAGACTCCGCCGGAAGCCAAGCGTGCGCTGATGGCGCGTACCTGGCGGTCGACTCTGGTGGAGGGCATGCTTGCCCGCACGTCCGCCGAGTCCTCGCGGCCTGATGGACTGGCTGCCGAATTCGGTCTCTCCGCCGAAGGCTACCGGCTGTCCGATACGCAGGCTCAGGCGATCCTCGAGCTTCGCCTGCAACGCCTGACCGGGCTGGAGCAGGACAAGATCGTCTCCGAGTACAAGGAGGTGATGGATCAGATCGCCGACCTGCTCGATATTCTGGCTCGCCCGGAGCGCATCACCACGATGATCGGTGAAGATCTGGCGGTAGTAAAAACACAGTTTGGTGACGCACGGCGTTCGGAAATTGTGCTTAGTACTGCCGACATCAATCTGGAAGACCTGATCGTCCGCGAAGACATGGTCGTCACGTTGTCTCACACCGGCTACATCAAGCGCCAACCGCTGGCCGACTATCGTGCGCAGCGCCGAGGCGGGCGCGGCAAGCAGGCGGCGGCGATCAAGGAAGATGATTTTGTCGACCGCCTGTTCGTGGCCAACACTCACGACTATATCCTGTGCTTTTCCAGCCGCGGCCGCGTTTATTGGCTCAAGGTCTACGAAGCGCCTGAAGGACAGCGCGCTTCGCGCGGCAAGCCGATCGTCAATCTCTTCCCGCTCGAGGAGGGCGAAAAGATTACCGCTATCCTGCCGGTCAAGGAGTTCGACGAGCAGCACTTTGTCTTCATGTCCACCGCGATGGGCACGGTGAAAAAGACACCGCTGACCAACTTCGCCAACCCGCGCAAGGCGGGCATCATTGCCGTCGGCCTGGACGAAGGTGATCACCTGATCGGCGTGGCCATTACCAATGGTCAGTGCGACGTGATGCTGTTCTCGGATTCTGGCAAGGCCGTGCGCTTCGCCGAGGATGACGTGCGGCCGATGGGCCGCGAAGCGCGTGGTGTGCGCGGCATGATGCTGGAACCCGACCAGCGAGTGATTTCCATGCTGGTGGCGGACAGCGAAAATTATGCGGTGCTGACCGCGACCGAGAACGGTTTCGGCAAGCGCACCCCCATCGCGGAGTACACCCGCCACGGCCGTGGCACCAAGGGCATGATCGCCATCCAGACTTCGGAACGCAACGGCAAGGTGGTAGCGGCGGTACTCGCCAGTCCAGGCGAAACGCGCGAGGAGATCATGCTGATTTCGACGGGTGGAGTACTAATCCGCACCCGCGTGACCGATATTCGCGTCATGAGTCGCTCAACCCAGGGTGTGACGCTGATCAACCTTGACGACGGCACTTTTCTGGCCGGCGTCGAAAAGGTGATCGAGACCGAAGACGAAGACTTGCCTGCCGAACCACCGATAGAAGACTAGCCGGCGTTGCGGCGCCGCACAAAAATGGACGTGACAATCGGCCGATGAATGTATACCGTATTCCGTATTCCTTTTCTGTATAGTATATTTTTCGCAATCTAGTTTTGTCACTTTTGGAGGATGGTTATGGCACGTATTTTCAATTTCGCTGCAGGACCCGCCACGCTGCCCGAGGCAGTTCTGAAACAGGCAGCCGAGGAATTGCTCGATTGGCACGGCAGCGGCCAGTCGGTGATGGAAATGAGTCATCGCGGCAAGGAATACATGGGCATTCATGCGCAGGCGGAAGCCGATCTGCGCGAACTGATGGGTATTCCAACCAACTACAAGGTGTTGTTCCTGCAGGGTGGAGCGACACTGCAGTTCGAGATGATCCCGATGAACCTGCTGGCGGGCAAGGCCAGTGCCGATTATGTGCATACCGGCGAATGGGCCAAAAAGGCCATCAAGGCGGCCAAACTTTTTGGCAAGGTCAATATCGTCGCCAGCAGCGAGGACGGCAAGTTTGCCTACGCCCCGGCGCAGAAGGACTGGAAACTGGACAAGGATGCGGCGTATGTGCATTACACCGGCAACGAAACCATCGGCGGTGTAGAGTTCCACTGGACGCCGGAAACCGGCGACGTTCCGCTGGTATGCGACATGTCCTCCAACATCCTGTCGAAACCCATTGACGTCAGCAAGTACGGCCTGATCTATGCAGGTGCGCAAAAGAACATAGGACCGGCAGGGCTTACCATCGTGATCATCCGTGATGATCTGATAGGCAAAGGCGTGCCCGCGCCGCAAACCATGCTCGACTACAAGACTCACGCCGAAAACGGCTCGATGTACAACACGCCGCCCACTTACGGTATCTACATCGCTGGTCTGGTGTTCCAGTGGCTCAAGCAGCAAGGCGGCCTGGCGGCCATCGAGAAGCAGAACATCGCCAAGGCAGACATGCTCTATGAATACCTTGATGCGTCGAGTTTCTACGCCAACCCGGTGCGCAAGGAAGGCCGTTCGCGCATGAACGTGCCCTTTACGCTGAAGGATGCGGCGCTGGATGAAGAGTTCATCAAGGGAGCCAAGGCCAAGGGTATGGCACAACTCAAGGGGCACCGCTCGGTCGGCGGCATGCGCGCTTCCATCTACAACGCCATGCCGGTTGCCGGCGTCACCGCGCTGGTGGCGTACATGAAAGAATTCGAGGCGAAAAATGGCTAATCCATACAACATCCTCATTCTCAACGCCATCTCCCAGAACGGCCTGAAGCGGTTGCCGGCGGAGCGCTACACCGTCGGCAAGGAAGTTGCAAATCCTGACGCCATCATGGTGCGATCGGCCGACATGCATTCGCTGGAGATTGCCAAGTCGGTACGGGCGATCGGGCGAGCCGGTTCCGGCACCAACAATATTCCGGTCAAGGCAATGTCGGCGCGCGGCGTGCCGGTATTCAACGCGCCGGGCGCAAACGCAAATGCGGTCAAGGAACTGGTGCTGGCCGGCATGTTGCTGGCGGCGCGCAACATCGGCGGCGCCATGAAATTTGTGTCCGCGCTCGATCCGGCGGATACGGCCATGGAGAAGAAAGTCGAAGACGGCAAGAAAAAGTTTGCCGGCTACGAACTGGCAGGGCATACGTTGGGCGTTATCGGTCTGGGCAAGATCGGCTGCCTGGTGGCCGACGCGGCGATCAAACTGGGCATGGACGTGCTCGGCTACGATCCGGAAATCACCGTCGATGCTGCGTGGAGCCTGCCTTCGCAGGTGAAAAAGGCCAACAGCGCGGCCGAGGTGCTGAAGAACGCCAACTTCATCTCGATCCATGTGCCGCTGGTGGATGCCACGCGCAAGATGATCAATGCGGAAATGCTGGCGCACGTCAAGCATGGGGCCGTGCTGCTGAACTTTTCTCGCGAAGGCGTGGTCGATGAGGCGGCGGTACTCGCCGCGCTCGAGGCCAAGAAGCTTGCCGTCTACGTTTGTGATTTCCCCAACGCCAACGTCAACAATCATCCGCATGTGATCGCCCTGCCGCATCTGGGTGCCTCCACCGGCGAGGCGGAAGAGAATTGCGCCATGATGGTCGCCGACCAGTTGCGCGAGTATCTTGAACACGGCAACGTGCAGAATGCGGTTAACTTCCCCAATGTGGTGATGCCGCGGGAATCGAAGTTCCGCATTGCCGTGGCCAATTCCAATGTGCCCAACATGCTCGGTCAGATTTCCACCGCCATGGCCCAGGCAGGCCTGAACATCCGCAATATGATGAACAAGTCGAAGGGTGACGTTGCCTATACCCTGGTCGATGTGGATAGCGAAGTGCCGGTAAAGGTGGTTGATGCGATCGGCGGGATCCAGGGAGTGCTCACGGTGCGTTACATTCCGCTCGAAGGCTGATGACTGACGAGAAAGACGAACTTGCCCGGCTGCGCGAGAAAATCGATCGCGCCGACGACGAAATGCTGCGCCTGCTCTCCGAGCGGGCGCAGTTTGCACGTCGTATCGGCGAAATCAAGCAGGGCAATATCTACCGGCCGGAGCGCGAGGCCCAGGTGCTGCGCCGTCTGGTGGCCGCCAACGGTGCGCGCGGCGGGCCGTTGCCGGACGCGGCGGTGCAGCGGATATTTCGCGAGGTGATGTCGGCCTGCCTGGCACTCGAACAGCCGCTGCGGATTGCCTATTTTGGCCCCGCCGGCACCTTCACCGAGAGCGCCGCCAAGAAACATTTCGGGTCGGCTCCGGACTTCTCGCCCTTTGGAGTCATTGACGACGTGTTCCGCGCTGTCGAGTCGGGCAATGCCGATTATGGTGTGGTGCCGGTGGAGAATTCCACGGAAGGCGCCATAGGCCGCAGTCTCGACCTCCTGCTGACTTCGCCGCTGATGATTTGCGGGGAAGTGATGCTGCGCGTTCACCAGAATTTGTTGTCAAAGGCCGACTCGGTATCCGGCGTAAAGCGTCTGTACTCTCATGCCCAGTCGCTGGCGCAATGTCACGAATGGCTCAACCGGAACCTTGCCAACTTGCCGCGTGTGCCGGTGGCAAGCAATGCCGAGGCCGCACGCATGGCCGCAGAAGACGTGGAGTCCTGCGCGATCGCGGGGGAGGGGGCCGGGGTACTGTACGGCCTCAACCGGCTGGCGTCGAACATCGAAGATGATTCGAACAACACCACGCGCTTTCTGGTGCTGGCACAACACGATGCCGGTCCTTCAGGGGGCGACAAGACATCCATCGTTTGTTCAGCCCAGAACAAGCCGGGCGCCGTGCATGACCTGCTGACGCCGCTGGCGGATCATGGCGTTTCCATGTGCAAGTTTGAATCGAGGCCCGCGCGGGGTTTCGGCGGCAGCCGCTGGGAATACGTGTTCTTCATCGATGTCGAGGGACACCGCAAGGATGCCGCCGTCGCCGCTGCGCTCGACGAGCTTCGCAGCCGCGCCGGTTTTGTCAAGGAACTGGGCTCCTACCCCCACGCCACGCCATGAGGAAACCATGACTACAGCCAAACTTGCACCCGCCTACATCCGCGCCATCTCGCCCTACCTGCCGGGCAAGCCGATCACCGAGCTGGCCCGCGAGATGGGTATTCCGGTCGACAGCATCGTCAAACTTGCCTCCAACGAGAACCCGCTGGGCATGAGTCCAAAGGCTCGCGCCGCGATGGATAAAGCCGCCGCCGGGATCGAGCGCTACCCGGACAATTTCGATCTGACCAGGTCGCTGGCCGAACGCTATGGTCTGGGAATGGACCAGATCGTGGTCGGCAACGGTTCCAACGATGTGCTCGACCTTGCGGCGCGGGTGTTTCTGGCCCCCGGCCGCTCTGCCGTATTTTCTCGACATGCCTTCGCGGTCTATCCGCTGGCAACGATGGCGTCGGGCGCCGAGTGCATCGCGGTTCCGGCCAGGGAATTCGGCCACGATCTCGATGCCATGCGAATGGCCATCCGGCCGGATACCCGCATCGTCTGGATTGCCAATCCGAACAATCCGACCGGCAACTTCCTGCCCTATCCGCAGCTCAGGGTCTTCCTGAAATCCCTGACACAGGATGTCGTCGTGGTGCTGGACGAGGCCTACAACGAATATCTGCCACCGGCGGATCGCGCCGATACCGTGGCCTGGCTCAAGGAATTCCCGAACCTGCTGATCACCCGTACCTTCTCCAAGGTTTATGGTCTGGCCGGCCTGCGCATTGGTTATGGGCTCGGCTCTGCCGAGATGGCGGACCTGCTTAATCGGGTGCGCCAGCCGTTCAATGCCAACAATCTGGCGCTCGCGGCAGCGGTTGCCGCGCTCGATGATCATGTCTTTCTTGCAGATAGCTATGACAACAATCGTCGCGGCATGGAGCAGATTCTTGCGGGTTTGAAACGGATCGGGTTGTCGCATATTCCTTCGCACGGCAATTTCGTCACATTCAAAGCTGGTGATGCGGCCGGCGTCAATCAGCGCCTGCTGAAACAGGGGGTGATCGTAAGGCCGCTAGGAAATTACGCCATGCCGGAGCATCTGCGAGTCACCATCGGACTGGAACGCGAGAACGCCCGCTTCCTCGAAGCTTTGGAACAGGCGCTGGCTTGATCGATGCACTTTGACAAGATCGTTGTCTGTGGCGTCGGCCTGATCGGCGGCTCGTTTGCGCTGGCACAGAAGTCGATGCTGGCGACACGGCGGGTGGTCGGCATGGGACGCACACGCGCGCCGCTGGAACAAGCGCTGCAGTTGGGGGTGATCGACCGTATTGCCACCGACTGGGGCGACGCCCTTGATGGCGCCGACCTCGTGCTGCTCGGCATGCCGGTCGGCCAGATGCCGGCGGTGATGGCCGCGCTGGCGCCGCACCTCGGTCCAAGAACGCTGGTGACCGACGGCGGCAGCACCAAATCCGACGTGGTAACGGCCGCACGCGCGACGATGGGGAAGAAGATTGCCCAGTTCATCCCCGGCCATCCGATTGCCGGCGCGGAGAAGAGCGGTGTTGGAGCCGCGACCGCCGACCTCTATCGTGGCAAGCGCGTGGTGCTTACCCCCTTGGCGGAAAACACGCCGGAATCCGTGGCCCGGGTGCGTTCGGCGTGGGAATCCTGCGGAGCGAATGTTTCGCTGCTTGCGTCGGAAGAGCACGACCGCGTTTTTGCGGCGGTAAGCCACCTGCCGCACCTGCTGGCGTTTGCCCTGGTGCATGACCTCGCCAGTCGCGAAAATGCCGACCAACTATTCAGCTTCGCTGCGGGCGGCTTTCGCGATTTCACGCGCATCGCCAGCAGCCATCCGGAAATGTGGCGCGACATCTGCGTCGCCAATCGCCAGGCCCTGCTGCCGGAACTGGATGCCTACATGGTCGAACTGATGCGCACCCGCGTACTGCTTGCCGGTGGAGATGCGGTTGGTCTGGAGGCGATGTTTGACACGGCCCGCACGCGGCGTGATGCATGGCTGGATTCCCTGCCGCTGCCGGGCGACTGATGAATAGCCTGACCTTGCCGCCGCTGAGCGCGGCCTCGGGCAGCGTGCGCCTGCCCGGTTCGAAGAGCATTTCCAACCGCATGCTGCTGCTGGCGGCGCTGGCGGAAGGAACTACCGAAATCCGCGATCTGCTGGATTCCGATGACACTCGCGTGATGTTGGCCGCCCTGCAAAGAGTCGGCGTTGGCGCTACGGCGATTGGCGCCTGGGCTTGGCGCATCGAAGGCTGCGGCGGCGTTTTTCCGGTCAAGGACGCCGATCTTTTCATGGGCAATGCCGGCACCGCGATCCGTCCGCTGACAGCAGCACTGGCCCTGTCGGGAGGGCACTATCGACTGTCCGGCGTGCCGCGCATGCATGAGCGACCGATCGGCGATCTGGTCGATGGCCTGCTGCAAATTGGCGCCGATGTACGCTACACGGGTCAGCAAGGCTTCCCGCCGCTGGCCATTCACCCGGCACACATCGAACTCAAGGGGCCGATCCGGCTGCGCGGTGACGTATCGTCGCAGTTCCTCACGGCCCTGCTGATGGCATTGCCTCTAACGGGAGCAGAGGCGGTAATCGAGATGACGACCGAACTCATCTCCAAACCCTACATTGAAATTACGTTGAATCTGATGGCGCGCTTTGGTGTCGACGTGCGGCGCGAAGGCTGGCAGCGCTTCACGATTCCCGTGGGACAGCACTATCGAAGTCCCGGCCTGCTGCATGTCGAAGGCGACGCCTCGGCAGCATCGTATTTCCTGGCTGCCGGCGCGATCGGCGGCGGTCCGGTGCGGGTCGAGGGTGTCGGGCGCAACAGCATTCAGGGCGACGTGCGTTTTGCCGACGCACTCGAAACGATGGGCGCGCGCATCGAATGGGGCGAGCAGCATATCGAGGTGAGAGCCCCGGTGTCGGGCAAGCTGAGAGCGTTCGACCTCGATCTCAATCACGTTCCAGATGCGGCAATGACGCTGGCGATAGCGGCCCTGTTTGCCGACGGCCGCTGCGTGCTGCGCAATATCGCGTCATGGCGCGTCAAGGAAACCGACCGCATTGCGGCGATGGCGACCGAATTGAGGAAGCTCGGTGCGATCGTGGAGGATGGAGCTGATTTTCTTGCCGTTACCTGTCCGCGAAGCGGAATCCCAGGTATGCAGAGCCCACCAGCGCCGACTCTTGTGCCGGGCGCAGCCATCGACACCTACGATGACCACCGCATAGCAATGTGCTTCTCGCTGGCGGCGCTCGGCGGCGTGCCGGTCACCATCAATGATCCGCAATGTGTGAACAAGACCTTTCCGGGCTACTTCGATGCCCTGGCCGGAATCACCGCGCCGGTGATCGCGATCGACGGCCCCTCGGCTTCGGGCAAGGGCACTGTGGCCGAGCGCGTTGCGGCGGCCCTGGGTTACCACTATCTAGACAGTGGCTCGCTGTATCGCCTGACCGCGCTGGCGGCGACTCGCGCGGGTATGTCGCTGGACGACGAAGCAGGCGTGGCGGGACTGGCAGCCAGTCTGCCCGCGGCTTTCGAAGGCGGCCGCATCCTGCTCGCCGGTGATGATGTAACCGACGCCATCCGTAGCGAAGAAATATCGGTGGGTGCCTCGAAAGTGGCGGCATTGCCGGCGGTACGCGCCGCATTGCTTGCCCGGCAGCGCGCCTATCGCCGTTTTCCCGGTCTGGTGGCGGACGGGCGCGACATGGGCTCGGTGGTCTTTCCCACGGCGGTGGCCAAGGTGTTTCTCACCGCGTCGGCCCATGTGCGCGCAGAAAGGCGCTATAAACAGTTGATCGCAAAGGGGATGCCTGCTAATATGCACGCCCTTTTGCAGGATTTGCAGGAGCGGGATGCACGCGATGCCCAGCGTAGCGTGGCGCCCCTCCGGCAGAGCGACGATGCTGACCTGGTGGATACCACCCCGATGGATATCGACGCGGCGGTTGCCGCCGTGATGACTATTGTCAAGCGGCAGCGACCGTGATTATGGCATCAGGATAGTGCAATATGAAATATGACTATGGCAACAAAGGTGTTGCACGGGCCGCCAGGCCTCTGCGACGAAGAGCAACCAACCCGTCACCCCGGTGACAAACATCCGTAAGGTCCCTAACTCAATGTCTACTGCTGCTATTGCCGAAAGTACTATCGAAAACTCACCCATGGAGAGCTTTGCCGCCCTGTTCGAGGAAAGCCTCCAGCGCCAGGAAATGCGTGCCGGTGAAGTCATCACGGCCGAAATTGTCCGCATCGACCAGAATTTCGTGGTCGTGAATGCGGGCCTCAAGTCCGAAAGCATGATTCCCGTAGAAGAGTTCCACAATGAACGTGGCGAACTCGACGCCAAGCCGGGCGATTTCGTTCTGGTGGCGATCGAGATGCTCGAAGACGGTTATGGCGCAACGCGCCTCTCGCGTGAAAAGGCCAAGCGTATTGCCGCCTGGAACGATCTCGACAAGGCCATGGTCGATGGCGCCCTGGTCAAGGGTCTGATCACCGGCAAGGTCAAGGGCGGCCTGACCGTCATGGTCAATGGCATTCGCGCCTTCCTGCCCGGTTCGCTGGTCGATACCCGTCCGGTCAAGGACACCACGCCGTTCGAAGGCAAGGAATACGAATTCAAGGTCATCAAGCTTGACCGCAAGCGCAACAACGTGGTGGTGTCGCGCCGCGCCGTGCTCGAGGCCAGCATGGGTGAAGATCGCCAGAAGCTGCTGGAAAATCTGCAGGAAGGCACCGTCATCAAGGGCATCGTCAAGAACATCACCGACTACGGCGCATTCGTCGATCTCGGCGGCATTGATGGTCTGCTGCACATCACTGATCTGGCCTGGCGCCGTGTGCGTCATCCGTCGGAAGTGCTCAACGTCGGCGATGAAGTCACCGCCAAGGTGCTCAAGTTCGATCAGGAAAAGAATCGCGTTTCGCTCGGGATGAAGCAGCTCGGTGAAGATCCGTGGGTGGGAATCTCGCGCCGCTATCCGGCTAACACGCGTCTGTTCGGCAAGGTCACCAATCTGACCGATTACGGTTCGTTCGTCGAAATAGAGCAGGGCATCGAAGGCCTGGTGCACGTCTCCGAAATGGACTGGACCAACAAGAACATTCACCCGACCAAGGTTGTCCAACTGGGCGACGAAGTCGAAGTGATGATTCTCGAAATCGACGAAGACCGTCGCCGCATTTCACTAGGCATGAAGCAGTGCATGGCGAATCCTTGGGACGATTTCGCGATGAACCACAAAAAAGGCGACAAGGTCCGCGGTGCCATCAAATCGATCACCGATTTCGGCATCTTCATCGGCCTGCCCGGCGGTATCGATGGTCTGGTGCATCTGTCCGATCTGTCATGGTCGGCCACCGGCGAGGAAGCCAAGCAGAACTTCAAGAAGGGCGATGAAGTCGAGGCCGTGGTCCTTTCCATCGATGTCGAGAAAGAGCGTATTTCGCTCGGCGTCAAGCAGATCGACGGTGATCCTTTCACCAGTTTCGTCGCCACTCACGACAAGAACAGCCTGGTATCCGGCACGGTGACCAGTGTCGATCAGCGTGGTGCGATGGTTGATCTCGGTTCCGAAGTGGAAGGTTATCTCCGCGTCTCTGAGTTCTCCCGCGAGCGCATCGAAGACCTGACCCAGCATCTGAAGGTCGGCGACGTGGTCGAAACCATGATTGTCAACGTTGATCGCAAGACGCGTTCGATCAACTTGTCGATCAAGGCCAAGGACCAGGTGGAACAGACCCAGGTGATGCAGAAGTTGGCGTCCGACAGTTCGGCCAGTAGCGGCACGACCAATCTCGGTGCGCTGCTCAAGGCCAAGCTCAACCAGAACCAGCCGCAATAAGCACAATCTCATGACCAAATCGGAGCTCATCGCCCGGCTGGCCGAGCGCTTTCCGCAGCTGGTGGCGAAGGACGCCGACTATGCTGTCAAGATGATCCTGGATGCGCTCACTGCGGCCCTGGTACGCAGTAACCGCATCGAGATTCGCGGCTTCGGCAGTTTTGCGCTGAACTATCGGCCGCCGCGTGTCGGTCGCAATCCGAAGTCGGGCGACAAGGTGCAGGTACCCGAAAAGTACGTGCCCCATTTCAAGGCCGGCAAGGAGTTGCGGGAACGAGTCGATTACCGGCCATGAGTCGTGCTGTTGCAGCTTGCATCAAGGCGGCACCTGTCACGGGTGCCGCTTTTTTTCCAGCATGAATACCCTGTTAAGGATTCTTGTCTGGCTGTTGCGTATCGTGGTCTTCGTTGGGCTGTTCGGACTGGCGATCAAGAATAGCGGCCCGATGGAATTGCGCTTCTTTCTCGATCATGCGTGGACAGCGCCGGTATCGGTGGTTATCCTGGCCGTGTTTGCCATTGGCGTTGCCGTAGGCCTTACGGCGGCGTTGAGCGTATTCCTGAGCCCCCGGCGCAGTCCGGATCGTGAGCCGCGTTAGCGCCATGGAAATCGAACTTTGGTGGCTGCTGGTTCTGCCGGTGTTTTTCGGACTTGGCTGGGTGGCTGCACGCATCGATATCAAGCATCTGTTGAAAGAGTCGCGCGTTTTGCCGCGCTCCTATTTCAAGGGGCTGAATTTCCTGCTCAATGAACAGCCGGATCAGGCCATCGAAGCCTTCATCGAGGCGGCGCGCGTCGATCCCGAAACCATCGAATTGCATTTCGCGCTGGGCAATCTGTTTCGCCGTCGCGGAGAGACCGACCGTGCCATCCGCGTCCATCAGAACCTCATCGAACGAGATGGCTTGTCGGCTGCGCAGCGCTTGCAGGCCTTGTCCGAACTCGGGCAGGACTATCTCAAGGCCGGCCTGCTCGATCGCGCCGAAGAGATATTCGTCAAGCTGCGCGGAACCGATCGCGACGAGGAGGCGCTAAAAAACCTGTTGGAAATCTACCAGCAGGAAAAGGAATGGGCCAAGGCGATTGCCATTTGCGACGCCATGCCGAATCATTCCGACCACCTCTGGCAAAAGGAAATCGCCGAGTTTCGTTGCGAGATGGCGGCGAATGAAATGCTGCATGACCGTCACGACGAGGCGCGCCGCCTGCTCGGCGAAGCTTTGGCAGCCAACCGGAAATGTGTTCGCGCGACGTTGCTGCTGGGTGACCTGGCGGCAAAAGTTATGCGAAGCGGTATCCCCGGGGACGGCGCTGGCGAGACGGCGATTGATCACTGGAAAGGCATCGAGCAGCAGAACCCGGTGTATCTCGCACTGGCTGCTGAAAAGCTGATGACGGTGCATATCCAGTTGGGCCGCAAGGAGCAAGGCATCCAGTTGCTGCGTGGCTGGCTGGAACGGCATCCTTCGCTCGACCTGCTCGACGCGGTATTTCGTGCCGAGCTCGACAACGACGGCGCAGAAGCGGCCTACGCACTGGTGCGAGACGAGTTGCGCCGCAATCCGACGCTGCTCGGGCTGGACAAGCTGCTGGAGGCACAGATCCTGGTGGTTCCTCCCGAAAAACGTGCCGATCTGGAGCTGATCAAGAACCTGATTCACAATCACACCCGTCGCGTCGCGCGCTATCGTTGCGACGCCTGCGGTTTCAAGGCACGCCAGTTTTACTGGCGTTGTCCCGGTTGCGGCGGCTGGGAAACCTATCCGCCCAAGCGCACGGAAGAATTCGACATCACTGTTTAGAGTATTTATGAAGATTACTGTCATCGGTACCGGTTACGTCGGCCTTGTCTCAGGCACATGCCTCGCGGATGTCGGCAATGATGTGCTTTGCCTTGATCTTGATGAGGCCAAAATCCGCACCCTTAACGAAGGCGGCATCCCGATCTACGAACCCGGCCTTGAAGCCATGGTCAGGAAGAACGAGGCGGCGGGGCGCTTGCGGTTTACCACCGACATCGAGGCGGCGGTAGCCCACGGAGTATTGCAGTTCATTGCCGTCGGCACGCCGCCGGACGAGGATGGTTCCGCCGACCTGCAGTACGTGGTCTCTGCCGCGCGCAACGTGGGGCGCTACATGACCGGCTACAAGGTCGTGGTCGACAAATCTACGGTGCCGGTGGGTACTGCCGACAAGGTACGTGCGGCCATTGCCGAGGAATTGCAGAAAAGAGCCGTCGCGATCGACTTCAGCGTCGTCTCGAATCCGGAATTCCTCAAGGAAGGCGCGGCGGTAGACGATTTCATGAAGCCGGACCGCATCGTAGTGGGTGCCGACGACAGCCGCGCCATAGACATGATGCGCGAACTCTACGCACCGTTCCAGCGCAATCACGAGCGTTTGATCGTAATGGACGTGAAGAGCGCGGAGCTGACCAAGTACGCCGCCAATGCAATGCTGGCGACACGCATCAGCTTCATGAACGAACTGGCGAATCTGGCGGAAAAGCTGGGTGCCGACATCGAACTGGTGCGCAAGGGCATAGGTTCGGATCCGCGCATCGGCTTTCATTTCCTTTACCCCGGCGTCGGTTACGGCGGTTCCTGTTTTCCCAAGGATGTGCAGGCGCTGATTCGTATCGCGCAGGACGCCGGCCAGGAGTTGCAGGTGCTGCGGGCGGTCGAGGCGGCCAATGAAGCGCAGAAGGGCGTGCTGGCAGAGAAGATCACCAGGCGCCTCGGCGAGAACCTCAGCGGCAAGACCTTCGCCCTGTGGGGGCTGGCTTTCAAGCCGAATACCGACGACATGCGCGAAGCGCCCAGCCTGGTGCTGATTGCCGACCTGCTGGCGCGCGGTGCCTCGATTCGTGCCTACGATCCGGTGGCGACGCACGAGGCGAAGCGAGTACTGGGCAAGGAGCCGCGCATCAGCTACGCATCGACGCCGATGGACGCGCTGAACGGGGCCGACGCGCTGGCCATCGTGACGGAATGGAAGGAATTCCGCAGTCCCGACTTCGAGGCCATCAAGGCCAAACTGAAGACGCCGGTGATTTTCGACGGCCGCAATCTTTACGATCCGGCGACACCACGCAAGGCCGGGCTGGAGTATTTCGCCATCGGCAGGCTATGAATAAGGTCCCCGATACCTCCGCGACCCGCATTCTGGTGGTCGGCGACGTGATGCTGGATCGTTACTGGTTCGGCGAGGTTTCACGCATTTCACCCGAGGCCCCGGTGCCGGTGGTCAAGGTCGAGCGCACCGAAGAACGTCCGGGCGGCGCTGCCAACGTGGCACGCAACTGTGCCGCGCTCGGCTCACGGGTGGCGCTGTTGTCCGTGGTCGGCGCCGACGAGGCAGGACGAACGCTGGCGCGGCTGATGGGCGACTCGGGCATCGAGTGCAGTCTGCACGAAGATGCCAAACTCAGCACCACCGTCAAGTTGCGCGTCGTCGGCCGCCAGCAGCAACTGCTGCGCATCGATTTTGAAAATGCGCCGGATCACGAAGTCCTGCAAGCCAAGCTGGCTGATTTTGAATCGCGCCTGGCGGCATGCGATGTCGTGATCCTTTCCGATTACGGCAAGGGCGGCCTCACCCACATCACCGAAATGATTCGTCTTGCCCGCGCTGCCGGCAAGCAGGTGCTGGTCGATCCCAAGGGCGAGGACTACGCCCGCTACGTCGGAGCGACGCTGCTCACGCCCAATCGATCCGAGATGCGCGAGGTGGTGGGCCGCTGGAAGGATGATGACGAACTGGCACTGAAGGCCGGCCGTTTGCGCGATGAACTGCATTTGGAGGCGTTGCTGGTCACCCTCAGCGAAGAAGGCATGACGCTGTTTTCGGCGGACGGCGTAGCGCATGAGCCGGCATTGGCGCGCGAGGTTTATGATGTCAGCGGTGCCGGTGATACCGTCATCGCCACGCTGGCCGTGATGCTGGGCAGCGGCCTGTCCTTGCCGCAGGCGATGCGCCAGGCCAATCTCGCCGCCGGCATAGTAGTCGGCAAACTGGGTACGGCAACGTGCTCTCTGGAAGAACTGAAGCAGATCAACTAGGAGTCCTATGCACTACGTCGTCACCGGCGCCTGCGGCTTTATCGGCGCGAATCTGGTCAAGGGCCTCAACGAGCGCGGCATTTCGGACATCATCGCCGTCGACAACCTAACCAAGGCGGACAAGTTCAGGAACCTGACCGACTGTGATATCGCGGACTATCTCGACAAGAGCGAATTCCTTGCCCTCGTCGAAAGCGGGCAGCTCGATGGCGGCGTCGAGGCCATCATGCACCAGGGCGCCTGTTCCGACACCATGGAAACCGACGGCCGCTACATGATGGCCAACAACTATCGCTATTCGCTGGCGCTGCTGGATTTTTGCCAGGAACAGGAAATTCCGCTGCTCTATGCCTCGTCCGCTTCCGTCTATGGCGGCGGCAGCGTGTTCAGCGAAGAACGCGAGTTCGAAGCGCCGCTCAATGTCTATGGCTACTCGAAGTTCCTCTTCGACCAGATCGTGCGTCGCCGTCTCGCCAGCACCGACTCCCAGATCACCGGGTTCCGCTACTTCAACGTCTACGGCCCGCGCGAGCAACACAAGGGACGCATGGCCTCGGTCGCCTTCCATCACTTCAATCAATACCGGGCGTCCGGCAAGGTCAAGCTGTTCGAAGGCTATGGCGGCTATGCCGATGGCGAACAGCGGCGCGATTTTGTGTATGTCGGCGACGTGGTCAAGGTGAACATGGACTTCCTGGAAAGTAGGATATCCGGCATCTACAACCTCGGCACCGGGCGCGCCCAGAGCTTCAACGAACTTGCCGCTGCCGCGGTGAATGCCTGTCGCGCACTGGAAGGCAAGCCGGCGCAATCCGTGGCCGAATTGGTAGCACAGGGCATCATCGAGTACATTCCCTTCCCGGATGCATTGAAGGGCAAGTACCAGAGCTTCACCGAGGCCAACCTTTCGCAGTTGCGCGGCGCCGGTTACAAGGACGCATTCGATGCGGTGGAAGAAGGCGTGGCCGACTACGTGAAATGGCTCGCCAGATGAGTTGGAAGACGCTCGAAGACTTCGTCGGCAACACGCCGCTGGTCCAACTCAAGTGCATTCCCGGCGCGGAGGCTGAGCGCCGCAACAACGTGATTCTGGCCAAGCTCGAAGGCAACAACCCGGCCGGCTCGGTCAAGGACAGGCCCGCATTGTCGATGATCACCCACGCCGAGGCACGCGGTCGCATCAAGCCCGGCGACACGCTGATCGAAGCCACCTCGGGCAATACCGGGATAGCGCTGGCGATGGCTGCCGCGATGCGCGGCTACCGCATGATCCTGATCATGCCGGAGCACCAGAGCGTCGAACGCTGCCAGACCATGCGCGCCTTCGGCGCCGAACTGCTGTTGACGCCCAAGGCAGGCGGCATGGAAGCCGCGCGGGACCTGGCCGAACAAATGGTGCGGGATGGCAAGGGTCTGGTGCTCGACCAGTTCGCCAATCCGGACAATCCCCTGGCGCACTATGCGGGTACCGGTCCCGAGATCTGGCGCGACACCGGCGGCCGCATCACGCATTTCGTTTCCAGCATGGGCACCACCGGCACCATCATGGGCTGCTCGCGCTATTTCAAGGAGCAAAATCCGGCAATCCGCATCATCGGCTGCCAGCCGGAGGAAGGCTCGCAGATTCCCGGCATACGCAAGTGGCCGGAAGCCTATCTGCCGAAAATATTCGAGGCGTCGCGCGTGGATCAGGTCGAAAACGTAAGCCAGGGGCATGCCGAAGAAATGGCGCGGCGGCTGGCGCGCGAAGAAGGCATCTTCGCCGGGATTTCTTCCGGTGGCTCGCTGGTGGTGGCCTTGCGCATCGCCAGCCATGTGGAGAATGCGGTAATCGTCAGCGTCGTCTGCGATCGCGGCGACCGCTATCTGTCGACCGGCGTTTTCCCCGCCTAAATCGTCGCGAGCGGGCCGCAGCGGGGTGCGGCCGGAGCGCAGCTACCGGAATGTACGTGTCTGTACATGAGGATAGTGAGCACCGCCCAATCCCCGATCCGGCACGCGCAGTAGATTTAATCAGGCAGGGCGATCTTGTTGTCGGTGCTGAACTGGTAGTCGCGGAATATGTGCTCCGCCGACAGCAGTTGGTAACTGCCGTCGTCGTTGCGACGCGTGGTGTCCTTCAGCCGGTAGGTGTAGTGGCCGCAGGTCCAGATCTCGAAGTTGCGCATGTGGGTGCATAGGCAGGTCTTGTCCATCACCCTGACCTTTTTCGCTTCCGGATGCAGCGCCACTTCCCGATTGTAGGCCTCGATGTACTGGCAACTGCCGTTGGAGTCCAGCAGGTAGCCATAGGCCTCGCAATTAGGGCGGACGCCGTCACCGATGCCCGGACTGTTCTTCAGCATGCGCATCGGATATCCGGTGGGTGAAATGGTGTTCACCTCGATATCGGTTTCGCCAGCCTTGAAATATTCCTGCTGGACATCCTTCGGCAGGCCGCATTCCCTGGCTGCGGTGAAGCGCGTCGCTACCTGCACCGCAGCGGCGCCCATTTCCATGAAGGCGACGGCATCCGAACCGGTGAAAATGCCGCCGGCTGGAATCAGCGGAATATCGAGGTGCTCGGCCTTCATCCATTCACGGATTTCGATGACGATTTTGGCCAGATCGTAAGCGGCCCAGTCCATGCCGAAACCCAAATGCCCGCCTGCGAGCGGGCCTTCGATCACCACGTAATCGGGCAGGCGACCGGTGCGTGCGCTCTTTTTCAGAAACAGTTGCAAGGCGCGCAGTGAAGAAACAATGATGCCCAACTGGACGTCCCGGAAACGCGGATGATCCTCGATCAGCGCAAACGATCCGAGATGAAGTCCCGCCGCCAGGGTGATGCCGTCGATGCCGTGATCCAGGGCCGCCTTGAGCCGGGCGCGCAGGGTATCCCTGGGCGCGTTCATGGTCAGCTTTTCCATGCAGTTGATGAAGATCAGGCCCTCGCCGCGCTTGGCCTCCATGGTTCGCCCGACGTGCAGGGCGGTCGCTTCCGCGAGCAGGTCTAGATCGAACTTGACCACCGCCTTGTCCGAATTGGCGATATTGGACTTGTACTGCCTGAGCTTGTTCTTGACGTACTTGGTTTTGAAGCGCCGGTCGGAAACTGTCGGCACCATGGCGTCGGATATATGGCCAATGCCACCCAGTCGCGCCGCCTCCAGCGCAAGCTCGGCAGTCGAAATGTCGACGCCCATTCCGCCGACCATGATCGGCACCAGTTCCTGCTTGCCCAGCCGCAGGCGGTAATCATCGACGCGCTTCATTGCAAACTTTTCCATTGTTTGGCAGCCAGTCATTATCGCCTGTCGAAAGCAGGTTCTGTTGCTGTTGCGACGTAAAATTCTCCTCGGTTCAAGCCATCATGCGCAACAGGGCTTCTCCATAGCGCTCGGCCTTGGCCTGACCAATGCCCGGCACGCCGAGCAATTCGGACAGGCTCGCCGGACGTTGCGCAGCAAGTTCGAGCAGCGTTTTGTCGTGCAGGATGACGTAGGCCGGTACGCCCTGTTCGCGCGCCAAGCCGGCACGCCAGGCACGCAGGGCCTCGAACAACGGCGCATCGGCGGCGGCCGGCGGACTCCCGCCATCGGGTCGCCGTCCCGCCAGCGCCGTCCCCGGGGATACCGCTTCGCATAACTCTTGTAACCGCCCGGGCTTTTTCCCACGGACGCGGTTAGCCTGCTTGCGCAACGACAGCGTCGCCCCGCCTTTCAGCACCGGTCGTGCCGCATCGGTCAGGCGCAGCCCGCCGAATGCCTGGGCATCGGCGTGCAGCAGTCCGGCCGCCAGCAGTTGGCGGAATACCGAGCGCCAGCCGGCGTCATCGAGATCAGTGCCGGCACCAAAAGTCGGCAGGTCGTCATGACCGAACTGCTGGACTTTTTCGGTGACCTTGCCGCGCAGGATATCGATCAGATGCCCTGCGCCGAAGCGCTGGCCGGTGCGCAGGGCCGCGGACATGGCCTTTTGCGCGGCGACCGTGCCGTCCCATAGTTGCGGCGGATCGAGGCAGGTGTCGCAGTTGCCGCAGGCCGTTGCTTCTTCGCTGAAATACTTGAGCAGTAGTGCGCGCCGGCAGGTCGCCGTTTCGCACCAGGCGAGCAGGGCGTCGAGCTTGTTGCGCTCGACACGCTTTTGCTCGTCGCCCGCCGCCGACTCGTCAATGCGCAGGCGATGGATCACCACGTCGTTCAGGCCATAGGTCATCCAGGCCTCGGCCGGTTCGCCATCGCGGCCGGCGCGTCCGGTTTCCTGATAATAGGCTTCGAGGCTCTTGGGCAGATCCAGGTGAACCACGAAACGCACGTCGGGTTTGTCGATGCCCATGCCGAAGGCGATGGTCGCCACCATGACAATGCCGTCGTCGCGCAGGAAGCGCTGCTGGTGGTGCAGGCGCGTGGACGCATCGAGTCCGGCGTGGTAGGCCAGCGCGGTGATGCCTTGTCCATTGAGCCATGCCGCGGTCTCATCCACCTTCTTGCGCGACAAACAGTAAACGATCCCGGCCGCGCCGCGTTGCTCTCCGAGAAAGTCGAGCAATTGCTTGCGCGGGCTCATTTTTCCCTCTCCGCGTTCGACCACTGTGTAGCGGATATTTGGCCGGTCAAAGCTGGAAATGAACACGCGCGCCGAATCGAGTCCCAGGCGGGTAATGATTTCCTGCCGGGTCAGATGGTCGGCCGTTGCGGTCAGGGCAATCCGCGGCACGGTCGGGTAACGCTGGTGGAGGGCCGACAGCTGGATGTATTCGGGGCGGAAGTCGTGACCCCATTGCGAGACGCAATGCGCTTCATCAATGGCAAACAGGGCGAGGCGATTCCGGCCGACCAGATAATCCATGACGCCGAGAAAACGCTCCGTCAGCAGGCGTTCCGGTGCGACGTAGATCAAGTCAAGCTCGTCCATGCGCAGGCGTCGCTCGGTCTCCGACGCCGTCTCGTAGTCCTGCGATGAATTGAGAAAGGCCGCCCGCACGCCGGCTTGCAGCAGGGCATCGACCTGGTCCTGCATCAGTGCGATCAGGGGCGAGACCACGACGCCGACGCCGTCCCTGAGCAGGGCAGGGATCTGGTAACACAGCGACTTGCCGCCGCCGGTCGGCATCAGCACCAGCGCGTCGCCACCGCTGATCATGTGGTCGATGATCTCCGCCTGCGGTCCCTTGAACGAAGGGTAGCCGAAGACGCGGCGAAGGGTTTCGAGGGGCGCGGACATTGAGTGCCAGGACGGGCAGGAAGATCGAGAGGCGGCATTATGCCGTGTTACCACCGACAGCCGCGGGATGGCGTGCGTGATTCCATCTTTATGCGAGCATCCGTCCATGAGACACTTGCGCCTTCCCTCATTCCTGCACTGACACTCACATGGCCGGCAATCCTGAAATTACCAGCATGGCGCTGTTCTGCGACTTCGAGAACGTCGCTCTCGGTGTGCGCGATGCGAAATACGCCCAGTTCGACATCAACAAGGTCCTCGAGCGACTGCTGCTCAAGGGCAGCATCGTGGTGAAGAAGGCCTACTGCGACTGGGCGCGCTACAAGGAGTTCAAGGCGCCGATGCACGAGGCCTCGTTCGAACTGATCGAGATTCCCCATGTGCGCCAGTCGGGCAAGAACTCGGCCGACATCCGCATGGTGGTGGACGCCCTCGACCTGTGCTACACCAAATCGCATGTCGATACCTTTGTCATCATCAGCGGCGACTCGGATTTTTCGCCGCTGGTGTCCAAGCTGCGGGAGAACAACAAGCGCGTGATCGGTGTCGGCGTCAAGGCGGCTACCTCGGACCTGCTTGCCGCCAATTGCGACGAGTTTATTTTCTACGACGACCTCGTACGCGAGCTTCCGGCAAAGAAGCAGCGCAACGAACGGAAAGCTCCAGCGAAGCCGGTGGCAAGCGCAGCAAAGGCTGCGGCGCCGAAGGGAGATGAAAAGGCTGAAGATCCCAAACGGCAGGAGGCGATTGATCTGGTCGTGGAAACCGTCGAGGCTCTGGTTGCCGAACGAGGTGAGGAAGAAAAGATCTGGGGTTCCATGGTCAAGCAGACTCTTAAACGGCGCAAGCCCGGCTTCAGCGAGTCCTACTTCGGCTACCGTTCCTTCGGCGAATTGCTGGAAGATGCCAGAAAGCACAAGTTGCTGATCCTCGAGCGCGACGAAAAGTCAGGCCAGCACATCATTCGCCTGCCGGCCGAAGATTGAAATCCGATTCGTGAGTGGCATGCCCGAGATCAGGCCGGAGCAGTCGATCGAACTGCTCAAGGAACTGCACATCCTGACCCGCGACGGCAAGCTCAATCAGGACAGCCGTCGCAAGCTGAAACAGGTCTATCACCTTTACCAGTTCATCGAACCGTTGCTGACCGAGGTCATGACTCAACGCAGCGGGCTTGCGCTGGTCGACCATGGCGCCGGCAAGTCCTACCTCGGCTTCATCCTCTATGACCTGTTTCTCAAAAGCCGAAACGGCGGCCACGTCTATGGCATCGAGAGCCGCGCCGAACTCGTCGAAAAATCCGGCGAGCTCGCGCAGCGACTCGGATTTACCCGCATGTCCTTCCTCAATCTGTCGGTCGAGGAATCGATCGACTCGCCGCAGCTGCCGCAGCGCGTCGATATCGTCACCGCACTCCACGCGTGCGACACCGCCACCGATGACGCGATCAGGTTCGCCCTGCACAAGCAGGCGCAATTCATCGTCCTGGCCCCTTGTTGCCAGGCCGAAGTTGCAGCCGCGCTGCGCCGGCACAAGAACGAGTCATTGGCGCAGACGGCGCTGGCGGAAATCTGGCGCCATCCGATCCATACTCGCGAATTCGGCAGCCAGATCACCAACGTGCTGCGTTGCCTGTTGCTCGAGGCGCATGGCTACCAGCTCACCGTCACCGAACTGGTGGGCTGGGAGCATTCGATGAAGAACGAACTGATCATCGCCCGCTTCGCCAACGCGCCGCGCGGGAATGCCCGCGAGCGACTGGAGCAGATACTGCACGAACTGACTCTGGACGACTTGCAGGCCCGCTTCCTGTACTGAAGAAAGTCGGCGTTGGTGATACGGCGGATCGGGCTTATGCGGCCTTGCCGTAACGCGCCAGCAGGCGCGTGGTGGCGAACAGCGTGACACCCACCGTGGCGCTGATCGATGCCAGCGGCAGCAGCGTGCCATTGTGGCTGGCGCCGACCCACACGCCGGCGAGCAAGGCCGCATACATGGTGAGGCAACCAAACAATCCGGCCGCCGCGCCGGCTTGCTGGGAGAACGGAGCGAGCGAGCCGGACTGGGCACAGGGGAAGTTGATGCCATGGGCCGTCATCACCACAAACTGCGCGGCAACCACGAGAGCCCAATGGTGGACATCGGCCAGCACCAGACCGAGGAAACCCAGCCCGCCGACCATTCCGACCGTGGTGCCCAGCGCCAGAACGCGCGCGACGCCTATCCGGCCCAGCAGGCGGCGGCAGATCAGGGTGCCGCTCAGATAGCCGCAGACGCCAAAGGCAAAGAGATAGCCGTAGTACTGTGTCGCCACGCCGAGGACCCGGATCAGCACGAAGGGTGTGCCGGAAATGAAGACGAAGATCGAGGCATAGGAAATCGCGCCGGGCAGGGCGTAGGCCCAGAAGGCCGGCGTGCTCATCACGTCAAGATAGGTGCGGCCGAGGCTGCTAGGACGCATTGCATCCCGGTTCGGATTGCTGTTGGATTCCTTCATGCTGCGCAAGGCGGCGATCCACACCGCCAGCCCGGCCAGGGCCAAGGCGACAAATGCCGCGCGCCAGCCGAAAGTCACCTGCAGGTAGCTGCCGAGAATCGGCCCCAGGATAGGTGCCAGGGCAAGCATGGAGCTGGCTTTGGCCAGCACCCGGGCGCCTTCGGCAGGCGAATAGGCATCGCGGATGATGGCGCGCGCCACTACCACGGCGGTACAGCAACCAATGGCCTGGACAAAGCGCGCCGCTACCAGCCAGTTCAGACTCGGCGCCAAGGCACAGGCAAGCCCCGACAGCAGATAAACCGACAGTCCGGCGATCAATACCGGTCGCCGACCATAGCGATCGGACAGCGGGCCGCTGATCAGTTGCGCCGTACCGAAGCCGAACACGAACAGCGACAGCGTTTCCTGCACGGCTGCCGGGCTGACGGCAAAATAGGTTGCCAGACTTGGCAACGAGGCGAGGTAAAGGTCTGTGGACAGGGGCTGCAGCATCAGGCAGCCGGTCACCAGCCAAAGCAGGGTGGTGGGTGTCATGGCCGAGGAAATCGGGAGCTCTGGCGCACTCAGCCGCGCCGGTCGCGCATCACGCGCGCTTTTTGGCTGCGGCCGCCGCTTCGCGGCTTAACGTTCGCGCTGCTCACGTTAGCCTCCACCGAAAGCGCCGCTCATCTCAGCTTCGCTTTCATGATCTGGCCCTTTTCACGTACCCAGTCGCGGTCTTTCTCGGCGTCGCGCTTGTCATGCTGTTTCTTGCCCTTCGCCAGCCCGACTGACAGCTTGACGCGGCCCTTGCTGTAATGCAGATCAAGGGGCACCAGCGTGTAGCCGGCGCGCTCCACCTTGCCGATCAGCTTGCTGATTTCCGACGCGTTCAGCAGCAACTTGCGCGTGCGTACCGGATCGGGGTTGACGTGGGTCGAGGCGGAAAGCAGCGGCGTGATGTGGGCGCCGATGAGGAATACTTCGCCGCGCTTCAACACTACATAGGCTTCCTTGATTTGCGCGCGCCCGGCACGAATCGCCTTCACTTCCCAGCCTTCGAGCACCAGACCGGCCTCGTAGCGCTCTTCGATGAAGTAATCGTGGAATGCCTTCTTGTTGTCGGCGATGCTCATGGCTTGCGCGATAAAATGCGGCATTCTACTGCACCCCGTCTACGCGACTTTGCGACTTTCCTGAATGGCTCTGGTCGAAAAATCCGTCCTGATCGAACGCACGCCGCAGCAGATGTTCTCGCTGGTGGATCAGGTCGAGGACTATCCCCAGTTCCTGCCGTGGTGCGGCGGTGCGGAATTGCACGAGCGCACGGCGACGCGCACCGCCGCGACGCTCCACATCAACTACCACGGCCTTAAGTCGCACTTCTCGACCGAGAACACCAAGGAGGAACCGCGCTTGATGGATATCCGTCTGACCGATGGCCCTTTTGCGCACATGGACGGACATTGGCGCTTCACGCCGCTGGGCGAGACAGCGTGCAAGGTAGAATTCCGCCTGCACTATGAGTTCTCCAGCCAGTTGCTGGAAAAAGTGCTCGGCCCGGTGTTCAATCACATCGCCAGCACCTTTGTCGAATCCTTTGTCAAGAGGGCACAGAAAGTCTATGGGTAAAACCCTTCAGGTCGAAGTTGTCTACGCCACGCCGGACCGTCAGGAAGTCGCCAGTGTCAGCTTGCCGGCAGGCAGCACGGTAGCGCAGGCGATCGAAGCCTCGGGCCTGCTGGGCAAGCATCCGGATATAGACCTGAACAGGAACAAACTCGGTATCTACGCCAAGTTGGCCAACCCGGATACAGCTTTGCGAGATCGGGACCGGGTCGAAATCTACCGTCCGCTCATCGCTGATTCCAAAGAAATGCGCAAACAGCGTGCTGCCGAGGGAAAAGCAACGAGGAGAGGCGAAGGCGAGAGCGAATAGCGCCGTGAGACATCTTGGTGACCCGGCCGGACTTCCGGCGGAGCGCATCCAAAAGGCGATTTCGTCTCGCGTATAATGCATTTTTGGAACCAAGGAACTCTATTATGCGATTGCTCCAGAAGGCGCTGACGTTTGACGACGTCCTCCTGGTTCCCGCCCACTCGGCCATCCTTCCGCGTGACGTCAGCCTCGCCACCCGCCTCACGCGAAAAATTCAGTTGAACCTGCCGCTCCTTTCCGCAGCCATGGATACGGTAACGGAAGCGCGCCTGGCCATTGCCCTGGCCCAAGAAGGCGGCATGGGCATTGTGCACAAGAACCTCACTCCCAAGGCCCAGGCGGCTGAAGTGGCCAAGGTCAAGCGTTTCGAATCCGGTGTGCTGAAAGACCCGATCACCGTTCCGCCTACCATGACGGTACGCGAGGTGCTGGCACTGACCCGCAGCTACCGTATTTCCGGTCTGCCGGTGGTGGATAACGGAGTCGTAGTCGGCATCGTTACCAATCGGGACACGCGTTTCGAAACCAACCTCGATCAGGCGGTACGCGCCATCATGACGCCGCGCGAGCGGCTGATCACAGTAATGGAAGGAAGTTCGCCCGAAGAGGCCAAGGCGCTGATGCACAAGCATCGCCTGGAGCGTGTGCTGGTGGTCAATGCCGACTTTCAACTACGCGGCCTGGTGACCGTCAAGGACATTCTGAAATCCAGCGAACATCCATTTGCCTGCAAGGACGAGCAGGGTCATTTGCGCGTCGGCGCCGCTATCGGCGTCGGTGAAGGTACCGAGGAGCGCGCCGAACTGCTGGCCGAAGCAGGCGTCGACGTGATCGTGGTCGATACCGCCCACGGCCATTCCGAGGGTGTGCTGAGGCGCGTCGAGTGGGTCAAAAAGAATTTCCCGCAGGTGGAAGTGATTGGCGGCAACATCGCCACGGCGAGTGCGGCGAAGGCGCTGGTCGATCACGGCGCCGATGGCGTGAAGGTCGGCATTGGCCCCGGTTCGATCTGCACCACGCGTATTGTCGCGGGTGTTGGCGTGCCGCAGATTACAGCGGTGGAAATGGTTGCCAACGCATTGGCTGCCAGTGGCATACCGCTGATCGCTGATGGCGGCATTCGTTTTTCCGGAGACATCTCCAAGGCCATCGCGGCCGGCGCCAATTCTGTGATGCTGGGCGGCCTGTTCGCCGGTACTGAGGAAGCTCCGGGCGAGACCGTGCTGTATCAGGGGCGGTCATACAAGGCCTATCGCGGCATGGGCAGCCTGGGTGCAATGAAGGATGGTGCGGCGGATCGCTACTTCCAGGATTCCGATGCCAATGTCGAAAAGCTGGTGCCGGAAGGCATTGAAGGTCGCGTGCCCTACAAGGGTCCGGTCATCGCCGTGATCCACCAGTTGATGGGGGGCTTGCGTTCATCGATGGGCTACGTGGGCTGCGCAACGATTGATGACATGCGGGCGAGGGCGGAATTCGTCGAAATCACCTCGGCCGGCATCCGCGAATCGCATGTCCATGACGTGCAGATCACCAAGGAAGCGCCGAACTACCATATCGATTGATCCCGTCTCAGACGACAGAGGCGGCTGCGGCCGCCTTTGTCATTATGTCCCCGCCCCATGGGCGGGGACGGTATCCTAGGATTCATAGGCTCCTGCCATGGCTCATCAGAAGATCCTCATCCTCGATTTCGGCTCACAGGTCGCACAACTCATCGCCCGTCGCGTGCGCGAACAACAGGTGTATTGCGAACTGCATCCCTTCGATGTCTCGGCGGACTTCATCCGCGATTTCAATCCGCAGGGCATCATCCTCTCCGGCGGACCCAACTCGGTCTATGAGGCCGAGGAATGGAAGGCGCCGCAGATAGTGTTCGAACTCGGCGTGCCGGTACTCGGCGTCTGCTATGGCATGCAAACCATGGCCGCGCAACTCGGTGGCAAAGTCGAAAGCAGCCACAAGCGTGAATTCGGCTACGCGGAGATGCGCGCGCGAGGCCATTCAAAACTCTTCGACGGCATTCAGGATCGCACCAACGAGGAAGGCCATGGTCTGCTCGAAGTCTGGATGAGCCACGGCGACAAGGTGACCCAGGTGCCACCGGGCTTCAAGGTCATCGGCGGCAATGTATCCACACCGATCGCCGCCATGGCCGACGAGGCGCGCGGCTTCTATGCCGTGCAGTTCCACCCCGAAGTTACGCATACGCTCAAAGGCCGGGAAATCTACGCCCGCTTCGTGCACGACATCTGCGGCTGTGGCCGCGACTGGAACATGCCCAACTATGTCAGCGAGGCGGTCGACAAGGTGCGAGCCCAGGTTGGCAAGGAAGAGGTGATTCTGGGGCTTTCCGGCGGGGTCGATTCATCCGTGGTCGCGGCCCTTCTGCATCGCGCCATCGGTGATCAACTGACCTGCGTATTCGTCGATAACGGCCTGCTGCGGCTCAACGAAGGCGCACAGGTGATGGATACCTTCGCCCGCAACCTGGGCGTCAAGGTAATACATGTCGATGCGGTCAGCCAGTTCATGGGACATCTGAAAGGCGTTTCCGACCCGGAGCAGAAGCGCAAGATCATCGGCCGCGAGTTTGTCGAGGTGTTCCAGGCCGAGGCCCAAAAATTGCCCAACGCAAAATGGCTCGCACAGGGAACAATCTATCCCGATGTAATCGAATCAGCCGGAGCAAAAACCAAGAAGGCGCACGCCATCAAGAGCCACCATAACGTGGGTGGCCTGCCGGATACGCTGAAGCTAAAACTGCTGGAGCCCTTGCGCGAACTGTTCAAGGACGAAGTGAGGGAATTCGGTGTGGCGCTGGGCCTGCCGCACGAGATGGTCTATCGTCACCCTTTCCCCGGCCCAGGCCTCGGAGTGCGCATTCTCGGCGAAGTGAAACAGGAATTTGCCGACCTGTTGCGTCGCGCCGACGCGATATTCATCGACGAACTGCGCGCTGCCGACTGGTATGACAAGACCAGTCAGGCTTTCGCCGTGTTCCTGCCGGTGAAGAGCGTCGGCGTCATGGGCGACGGTCGTACCTACGAATACGTGGTGGCCCTGCGCGCGGTGCAGACCTCCGACTTCATGACAGCCAAATGGGCGGAACTTCCGCATGAACTGCTGGGCAGAGTCTCCAATCGCATCATCAATGAAGTACGCGGCATCAACCGCGTGGTCTACGATATTTCAGGCAAGCCGCCCGCGACCATCGAGTGGGAATGATCTGGCCACAACCCAATAGGTTTACGGGGCCCGCGTAGGACTACGCGACTGCTTCGGAAGCCGCCCCGGACGTGGTGACAGGCTGCCGCGTGGCCTCGGCAGCTTGCACGTCTTCTACTTTCTTCAGGAATTCGTTAACTGCCGGAAAGTTGTTTTGCAGCGCTACATCCGAAGCCTTGCCGGATGGCCCGACAAGCAACGATGACGCACCACGCTTGATCAATCTCTGGACGATCTTGAATTCGCCACGCTGAGCCGCACGCATCAACGGCGTCATGCCTTCATCATCTATCGTGTCAAGATCAAAATCCATCGTCAGCACAGTCTTGACGTAAGGCAGATTACCGCGCTCGATGGCGTTGAGCAGCACCTGGGTTGCTTCAGGATTTTGTGGGCGCTTTTTCGCCTCGAGCCCTGAAGGCAGCACTTTGGCTCGATAGTTGAACACGGAGAGCACAACCATGGCAATCAGAGCCGCCAGCAAAGGCCCTTGGGTAATACCCAGTGCGCCGGCCCATTTTTCCGGCAGATTGGCCCCGATTGCCAGCAGGGCATACAGCAGAAAGAAAAAAAACCGCACATAGAGAAACAGGGCAAAGACAACCATCAGGCCCAATATGGCCATAATCAGACTGACGTCTACCCCTATGCTGTTGAGCACCTTGCCGGGGAGATTGGCGACCAGAGCCATTGCCCCGACAAGACCGAGCAAGGTCCATTCCCTGATTTGTTTTTGTCTGACGATGTCCATATCGATTTTTGGTTAGAAACTCCTGCTGCGGGAGCGTGGCAAGCAAGCCACGAGTCACGGACAACATGCAAATTCACGAGCACTCGACGAACCCGCCACAATCTACCGCATTTTGAGCCGGGATGGAATTCCATTATTCAGGGAAAAGTGGATTTTTATCGCATGATTTTGTGCAACTCTCCCCTTGAAAACGATAAAGTGGCGATATTGGTGCATAGCGACAAATTGATGGCACGACAACAAGGAGAAGTAGTGATGAAACGGCAATGGGTATTTGCTTTCGGGGATGGCGATGGCAAGAACAAGATGTTGCTCGGCGGCAAGGGCGCCAACTTGTGCGAGATGACACAGATTGGTCTCAATGTGCCACCTGGCTTCGTTATAACCACGGACGCGTGCCTCGCTTTCCTGGAAAAGGATCGACTGCCTGATGGCGCGATGGAAGAGACGCTGGCGCAAATGAAAGCGTTGGAGAAAAAGACGGGGAAAACCTTTGGCGGTGGTGACAACCCTCTGCTGGTTTCGGTGCGTTCCGGCTCCGCCATGTCGATGCCGGGAATGATGGACACCATTCTCAACCTCGGTCTAAACCAAACCACGCTCAAGGGCCTGATCGCTCTGACTGGTAATCCGCGTTTTGGCTACGACGCCTGGCGTCGCTTCATCCAGCTATTCGGCAAGATCGCACTGGGAATTGGCGACGAGCATTTTGACAAAGCGATGGCACTGATCAAGGGCCGCTACAACGCCGGCACGGACGTCGATCTCAAGGCCGAACATCTGGCCGAACTGGCCACGGAGTTTCTCGCGATCGTCAACCGACATACCGGCAAGCCCTTTCCGGAAGATCCCTACCAGCAACTGGAGATAGCCATCGGCGCGGTATTCCGTTCATGGAACGGCAAGCGTGCCGTCGATTATCGCAGGCAGTTCAAGATCACCAAGGAAATGGCGAGCGGCACCGCTGTGAATATTGTCACCATGGTGTTTGGCAACATGGGCGCTGATTCCGGCACCGGCGTCGGCTTCACGCGCAACCCCGGTACCGGCGAAAACCTCATTTATGGTGAATACCTGGTGAATGCCCAGGGCGAGGACGTAGTGGCCGGCATTCGCACGCCGAAGGCGATCGCCGAGATGGAACAGGAAATGCCGGAAATTTACAGGCAGTTGCAGGAACTGCATGCACGCCTCGAATCGCACTACGCCGAAGTGCAGGACTTCGAATTCACTATCGAGAAGGGAACGCTCTATTGCCTGCAAACACGCAACGGCAAGATGAATGCGCGGGCGATGCTGCGCACCTCGGTCGAAATGCACAGAGAAGGCTTGATCACTCGCGAGAAAGCCCTGATGCGGATTGATCCGATGCTGCTGGAACAAATGCTGGCACCCCAACTCGCGGCCGATTTCACGGGCAAGCCGCTGGCTACCGGCTTGGCGGCGTCTCCCGGAGCTGCCTCGGGCAAGATCGTGTTCGATGCCGACACCGCGGAAGAGAGAGGTCGGACGGGAGAACGAATCATTCTGGTGCGGGAGGAAACCAAGCCGGAGGACATCCACGGTTTTTTCCAGGCGCAAGGCATTCTCACCAGTCGCGGCGGCAAGACTTCACACGCGGCGGTAGTTGCTCGCGGCATGGGCAAGCCCTGCGTCTCCGGCTGCGATGCGATTGTAATTTCCGACACGGCGCGTCGCGCAGTGATCGGCAACACCACCTTGCATGAAGGTGATGTGATCACCATCGACGGTAGCACCGGCAACGTCTATGCGGGGGAAGTTCCGACCGTCGAAGCAGTGTTTTCGGAAGACATGGAAACCCTCCTGGGTTGGGCCGACTCGGTGGCCCGGCTCAAGGTGATGGCCAATGCAGATACGCCGGACGACGCCGCCAAGGGACGCGTTTATGGCGCCATGGGCATCGGCCTGTGCCGCACCGAACGCATGTTCAATAGTTCCGACCGTCTACCCATCGTGCAGGAAATGATTCTTTCCGAGACGGTCGAGGAGCGCCAGGCGGCGCTCGACCGCTTGCTGCCGATCCAGCGTGCCGACTTCAAGGGCATCTTCAAGGCCATGAAGGGACTGCCGGTCACCGTGCGTCTGCTTGACCCGCCGATGCATGAATTCCTGCCGACGGCGGCACAACTGGAACTGGAGATCGCCCATTTGCACCATATGCGCGATTCGATCAAGGCCATGGAGGAACTGCCGGAAACCCTGAAGCTGCTCAGTCCGCGACTGTACCAGCAGTATTCGGACGGCTTGTCCAAGCTGTCGCAGGGCATGAAGGAATTCAAGGACGGCCATCTTGAGGTGGACGCGATTCACAAGAAGGAAAAGATACTCAAGAAGGTTCGTGCGCTGTCCGAAGTCAACCCCATGCTCGGCCATCGCGGCGTGCGCCTGGGCATCACCTACCCCGAAATCTACAAGATGCAGATCCAGGCGATTCTTGAGGCTGCCGCTCTCTGTGCCAAGGACGGCATCGAGGTCCATCCCGAGATCATGGTGCCGCAAGTGGCGACCGTGGAGGAGTTGTGCCGGGTGCACAGCTATGTGAAGAGCCTGCACAAGGTGGTGGAATTGACCCACGGCATCAAGGTCGACATCAAGTTCGGCAGCATGCTGGAAGTGGTACGGGCCTGCCTGCGAGCAGGGCGCATGGCGGAAGATGCAGAATTCTTTTCCTTTGGCACCAACGACCTGACGCAGGCCACGTTCTCCTTCAGCCGTGAAGATGCCGAAAACAAGTTTCTGCCCGCCTATATCGACACCGGAATCCTTCAGGACAACCCGTTTGAGGTGCTCGACCAGAAGGGGGTCGGTGAATTGATGAAGCTGGCGGTAACCGAAGGACGCAAGACGCGGCCGGACCTTAAGGTAGGCATATGCGGCGAGCATGGCGGCCATCCGGCGTCCATCCATTTTTGCCACGGCATCGGACTCACGTACGTCTCCTGTTCGGGACCGCGTGTGCCTATCGCGCGCCTGGCTACTGCCCAGGCGCAACTGCTCGAAGCGGGCGGCACGGTCACCAAGAACGCCTAGGGTATTGACGCGACGGATCCGGTGCCAGACAGCGGCGGTGCCATAATCAGCCTCATGGACGATAGTGGATTCATGGAACTGGCGCTGAATCTGGCGCGCGCGGCGGGCGCCGCCGGCGAGGTGCCGGTCGGCGCTCTGGTCGTGCGCGGAGGGGAAGTTGTTGGCCGCGGATTCAACCAGCCGATAAGCCGCCACGACCCCACCGCCCATGCCGAGGTAATGGCATTGCGCGAAGCTGCCGTCCGGCTCGGCAACTACCGGCTGCCGGGCTGTACCTTGTATGTGACTCTGGAGCCATGCGCCATGTGTGCCGGCGCGATCATGCATGCACGCATAGACCGCGTCGTGTTCGGCGGCCGCGATCCGAAGACCGGCGCGGCAGGCAGCGTGGTCGACCTGTTTGCCGAATTGCGCCTCAACCATCACACCGAGGTTGTCGGCGGCGTTCTGGCAAAGGAATGTGGCAGTCTGCTGTCGAGTTTTTTTGCGGCGCGGCGCGGGCGTACTCTGGTGGCATGATTCGCGCATGGCCCCGTACATTCGCATCAGTCTGCCGCACCAAACCCTGGAACTGCATGACGGGCAAGGCACACTGCTGCGCCGCTATCCGGTATCTACGGCAAAGAACGGCGCCGGCGAACAGAACGGCAGTTTCCGCACGCCGCGCGGCAGGCATATCGTGCGGGCGAAAGTCGGTGCTGGCGAGACGGCGAATACGGTATTCGTCCGGCGTCGACCGACCGGTGAGGTGTGGACGCCGCAACTCGCGGAACAATTTCCCGGTCGCGACTGGATCCTGACGCGCATACTGTGGTTGTCCGGCAAGGAATCGGGGCACAACCGGCTCGGCGAGGTGGATACCATGCGCCGCTACATATATTTGCACGGATCTCCCGACACGGTGGTCATGGGCACGCCCGGTTCGATCGGCTGCGTGCGAATGCGCAACCACGACATCATCGAACTGTTCGACATGGCCCCGCTGTATACGCCGGTGGATATTGTCGAATTCGGGATCTCCGTCGGGTCATGGGAAGATCTCGGGAAGTCGGCAACCCCCGTTCGCGAAGCCGTGTTTGTCGAGGAGCAGAAGGTTCCGCGCCACATCGAGGTAGACCAGCGCGACAGGGTAAGTCGTCATGTGATCGCCCGTGACGGCGACGGCCGCGCCATCGGCACAGGGCGTCTGTTGCCTGATGGTCAGCTTGGACGCATGGCGGTGAGCGCAGATTGGCGCGGCAAGGGTGTCGGTCGGGCGCTGCTGGAGCGATTGCTGGAAGAAGCAGACCGGCAGGACCAGCGGCATCTGGCGTTGCACGCTCAGACGCACGCCAGTGGCTTCTACCGGCGCTTTGGCTTTGTCGATGAAGGGCCGGAATTCATGGAAGCCGGCATCCCGCATCAGACTATGGTGAAGCGATAGCGCAGCCGCTGACCGCGCTGCGCGCCTGGCAGCCAGGTCTGCTCGTCGAAACTGACCGAGTTATCCTTTCCCATGCACAATACGGCGGAGCCGCGCGTGCCGTAGTCGGGTGATTTGACGAAGGCCGACGACAAAAGACGCTCCCAATCCAGAGGTACTCCCGTTTGCGGCAAAACCTCGTCGGAATGTATCCCGTCGTCCTGGAGCAATTCGAACAGCGCCTGATCGTCGGGCAGACGCTCAAGAGCTGACGCCAGCGCCGTCTTGCCGGCACCGACTTTTGGCCATGGCGTGTCGAGCAGATGATTGGATACGCCGTATACGCCAGGCGCCAAAGAGCGGGATTCGCCGCCCATATTCGACGACCACCACAGCGTTTCTCCGTCGCCCACCAAAAGGTTGTAGCCGTTGCACTGGCGACCGCGAACGGCAATACGTTCCAGATAAGCTTGCGGCGTTTCATCTCCGACCAGAAAGTCCGCCACCAGCGCGCCTCGCGAAGGTGCGCCGTTGCGGTTCTGCGCTGGATCGCGGTAGTTGGTCAGCGCGGCGAAACGCCCGGCGCGAGTGATTCCCATCCAGGTGCCGCCGGCTTCAAGATCGCGCCCGGCCAGCACCTTTGGCGCGTCCTTCCAGAACGCCGCTGGCGCCGTCGGACGGGCAAAAAACTCGTCGCGATTGGCCGCGACCACCAGCGGATACTCGGGATGGACTCGCCATGCGACGAGGATGAGACACATGTTCTGGTTCAGGCAATCTCGTAGGGCAGCGGCAAAAACGCCAGTTGCTCGCCGTCGACAGCGCCGACGCGCACTTCACCGCCTTCCATGGCGCCGATTTGCACGCAGACAAGACATTCAAAGCCGCCGGCCGGGGAGGGCGCCATGCTTACTATTTCTCCGCAGTGCTGATCGCCGGTGTCCGGGGCATATACATGGGTGCCGGGGACGACGGCGACAGAGAGTGCGGCACGATAGGTACGCCGCTTGATCTTGCCCAGATACTGCGTGCGGGCGACGATTTCCTGTCCCGGATAGCATCCCTTGCTGAAACTTACTCCGGCCACAGCAGGTAGTTCCATGTTCAGCATTTGCGGCACGAAAGCCTCCTGAGTAGCCGCAACCACGCGTGGTTGCCCGGCCCTGATTTCCAGCCATTGCCATGCCGCCAGTCCCACTGGCCGCGCTTCGGCAACCAACTGCTGCCAACGGGAACCGGCCGTGGCTGCATCGAGCGCCAACAGCCACCGTGTGTCATCAAGCCTGATGGCCTGACCGCCTTCAATGGCAACGCCGCCGAATCGCACCAGTGCTGCCGCGGCCCCGCCAAGAGTCGGCGCGGGCGATACGGCGACTGGAATCGAATAACCTATCAGTGCCCGCTCGTCAGTCGCATCGGATAGCTTCACCTTAGACCGCAGCACGTACATCGAGAGCTTTTTCAGAATTGCCGGCAGGATATCGCGCGGCAACATAAGCAGAAAGTCATCGCCTTCGCGCCATATCAGGAACAGAGCCAGCAAGCGCCCCTTGGCCGTGCAAAGGCCGGCAAAACGCGCTCCATCTGCCGTAATGCCCTTGATATCGTTGGTCAGGAGATTGTGCAAAAAATCAGCGGCGTCGTCGCCGCTGGCGCGGATCAGTCCCATGTCACTCAGCGCCGCCACGACTATTCCATCGCGTGCCGCGACAAGTTCATCAATGGCGGAGCCGGAACTGCTGCCATCCGTTACCGGTCCATGGGTCGCAAGCGAAGCATTCAATTCTGTGGTCATGGGTACATCCGGGTTGGAAGTCGGGAATGTTATGATTGTGCTATTGGTGCAGATTGCGCCCGTTCGGTGCTTATTCAAGTCTTCATGCGTACTTTCAAATTGATCCTGCTGGCATTGATTCTCGCATTTCTGGCGACGATCGCGGGGGTCAGCTGGTTTACCGTACGTCACCTGCCCATGCGCAGTGATCCAACGGCGTTTTCGGTACCGGCTGGCGCCAGCCTGCGCACTGCGGCAAAGGTGATCGAGGCAGCCGGCATTGATCTGCCGGCTTGGCAACTGGAGTGGCTGGGACGCGCTCTGGGACGCTCGTCGAAGATCAAGGCCGGCAGTTACGAGGTAGAGGAAGGTTTGACAGCGTTGGCGCTGCTCGACACGCTGACGCGCGGCGACGTAACGCAGGGCGAACTTGTGCTGGTCGAAGGCAAGACCTTTCGTCAGTTTCGCGTCGCCATGAATGAGCATCCGGACCTCGCTCATGACTCGTTGAAACTGAGCGATACTCAAATTCTGACCCATCTTGGCGCAAGGGAAAGCCATCCGGAGGGCCTGTTCTTTCCTGATACCTACTTGTTCAACAAGGGCAGCAGCGATTTTGATGTGATGCGTCGCGCCTATAAGGCGATGCAGCAGCGGTTGGCGGCCGTATGGGAAAACCGTGAAACCACCTTGCCGGTAAGAACGCCCTACGAATTACTGATCATGGCATCGATCGTGGAGAAGGAAACCGGCACCCCCGCCGACCGGCCGCAAGTTGCAGCCGTATTCGTCAATCGCCTGCGCCGCGGAATGCCGCTGCAAACCGACCCGACAGTGATTTACGGCCTTGGCGAGCGCTTCGACGGCAATCTGCGCAAGATCGATTTGCAGACCGATACCCCCTGGAATACCTATACCCGCCTGGGATTGCCGCCGACACCGATCGCCATGCCAGGGCTTGCCTCGTTGCAGGCAGCCGCGCAGCCGCCTCCGAGCGACATGCTGTATTTCGTCGCTCGCGGTGATGGATCAAGCGAGTTTTCGGCATCGCTGGACGAACACAACACCGCCGTCGCCAAATACCAGAAGCGTTAGCATGGCACGTGGCCGCTTCATCAGCTTTGAAGGCATTGACGGTGCCGGAAAAAGCACCCAGCACGCATGGCTGGTGGATTACTTGCGCGGAACGGGACATACCGTCGTTGCTACCCGCGAACCGGGCGGTACGCCTCTGGGGGAAAAACTTCGTGCCCTGCTGCTGGCAGAACCCATGCATCTGGAAACCGAAGCGCTGCTCATGTTTGCCGCCAGGCGAGAACATGTCGAGGAAGTAATCAAACCGGCCTTGGCGCGTGGCGAGTGGGTAGTGTGCGATCGGTTCGCTGATGCCTCGTTTGCGTATCAGGGAGGAGGGCGCGGTCTCGACTGGAAGAAACTCGAGGTTCTGGCGGAATGGGTACTGGGCGATCTCCAACCGGATCTGACCCTGGTTTTCGACGCGCCGGTTGCCATTGCCCAGCAGCGCCTGCATGCCGCCGCGACATTCAACCCGGATCGCTTCGAGCAGGAGCAGTCGGCTTTTTTCGAGCGGGTTCGGGCCGCCTATCTTCGAATAGCGGCAGAAGATTCCCGGCGGGTGCGTCTTATCGATGCCACACAAACGCCGGCCTCAATTAACAAATTACTTGAGAATATAATTGCAACACTTTGATTTAACACATGCCGAGTGGAACAGGACGATAAGGGAGCAACTGCTCGGACAAGGAATCGAGAAACTCCCTCACGCGATTCTGCTGACCGGACCGGCCGGCGTGGGCAAGACCGCGTTCTCCGAAAATCTTGCTGCGCTTCTGCTTTGCGAGTCGATAACCTCTGAACTGGTGCCTTGCGGCCGATGCCAGGCTTGTCGTTGGTTGGAGACTGGCAATCATCCTGACTTCAGGCAGGTTGCTCCGGACGGGGATGATGAAGAAGACGGTCCCGCCGAAAAGGCCAGGAAACGCGGATCAGGCATCATCCGCATCGATCAGATCCGCGAACTCGAAGCCTTCGTTTTTGTCGGCAGTCATCGCAACGGCAACCGCGTCATCCTCGTCACCGAGGCCGAAGCCATGAACGTACCGGCGGCGAATGCACTTCTTAAAATACTTGAAGAGCCACCATCAAGTGTTTATTTTATATTGATTTCATCAAGATCAAAGTCACTCTTGCCAACTATACGTAGCCGCTGCCGGGTGATTCCCTTCGGAACCCCGGACGCCGCAGCAGCGGCAACGTGGCTGGCCAACGCCGGACTAGGCAAGCAGGCTGCACGTTACCTCAAGCTGGCCGGCGGGGCTCCGATGCGCGTCGCACGGTGGAAAGACCAGGGACAACTGGCGCCGATCGATGCCCTGATGGATTCGCTGATAAAACCGCCTGCCGACCCGATCGTACTTGCCGGACGCTGGGATAGTTTGCTCAAGGGGAACGGAGCGTTCCAAATGGAAAGTCTGGTCGAAGGCGTGCAACGCTGGTTGTTCGATCTGGCGCAGGAGCATATGGCGGCTGAGACCAGATACCATGGAGGCTGGCCGCGGCCGAATGGGGTGAAAGACCTCAACCCGGTCACGTTGCTGGCTGCCTGGCGCGAGATCATTCAGTTTCGCCGAAGCGCCAACCATCCGTTGAATCAGTTGCTTTTTCTCGAAAGCCTGGCCGCCCATTTCCTGCGCGCTCTGCGACCCGCCGCCTGATGAGTGCCCTGCTGGTGGACTCGCATTGCCATCTCGACTTTCCGGAGTTTCAGGGCCGCGACGACGAACTGCTGGGGGCCATGAAATCCAATAATGTCGGCTGGGCGCTGATCGCGGGCGTAACACTTGAGCGCTTGCCGGGAGTTTTGGCGCTAACCGAGCGTTTTTCGAACCTGTATGCAGCCGTGGGTGTTCATCCTGATACTCAGGAAGGGGAGGACCCGGACGAGGATCGACTGGTTCACCTCTCGGACCACCCAGGAATAGTTGCCATTGGCGAGACCGGGCTGGACTACTTCCGGTTGGAAGGCGATCTGGAATGGCAGCGCGAGCGTTTTCGCACG
>Ga0208566_1000191_pt1 | contig 44223 bp, 41 predicted proteins | sample PL_2010_150m_FD_184159 | JGI IMG/M metagenome (GOLD analysis project Ga0208566, IMG submission 184159) | Freshwater microbial communities from Powell Lake, British Columbia, Canada to study Microbial Dark Matter (Phase II) - PL_2010_150m... | ecosystem: Environmental > Aquatic > Freshwater >...
CAATTTAGCCGGGCCGTTCCCTCTCTCCCCAGGGGAGAGAGGGAACGGCCCGGCTAAATTGAGGGATCTAGTGTTTCGGCAGCTTGAACGGCTTCATGCCCTTTGTCCCCGGCGGCCAGAACGGGACTTTCTGGCCGTCCTGCCATTCCACCGCGATGCCCGAGGTTTTTCCGACTGCCCATACCAGATCATGGCGGTTGTCGTAGGTCGCGATTGCGCCGGTGCCAACGTATTCCGATTTTTCGATCGCCGGAATCAATTTTTCGGCTTCGATGGTGCCGGTCTGCTCAATCACCTGCTTTAGCGCCATGATGGCGTCGTAGGTCGCAGCGGTGTAGATGGGCGACTTGTTGAAACGGGCCTTGAATGCCCGGACGAAGGGGATGGTCTTCGGCGTGGTTTCGACTTCGGCGTAGGTATCCAGGGTGGAGACGTAATTGCCCTTGCCCGCCGTTGCCTGCCAGAACCCGTCCTTCTGCGCCTCCACGTTGATGCCCCAGGCGACCGCGGACAACTCCAATTCACCCATCTGCCGGCCGAGCACGATGCCAAGCGGGCCGGAAATAATGGTGAACACGATATCCGCATTCGCGCGCTTGATCGCCGATAGTTCGGCGGTCACGTCGGTCGCGATGGCTGAAGGTTGCCACAGTCCAACCACCTCCATGTTCATCTTCGGCAGATTGGCCTGCGCCGCCTTGATCAGGCCTTCGGTCCAGGCAGTCTTCTCGGCGACGATCGCGACTTTCGGCACCGGCCTATTCAGGTCCTTGCGTATCTGCTCCGCCACCGACCCCAGCACCGCAAACAGAGTTTTCGCCAGATCGATGTCCTTCGTCGGCGAGGCGCGAAACCAGTACTTGTAGCGCTCGTAATTCTGTTCCACGTTCTGGCCGAGCTTGAATGCCGCCGCGCCCACGCCCATGAACAATTTCTTGTTGTCCATCGCCACTTCCTGCATTGCTATCACCGCCTCGGAGCGGAAGCCGCCGATCAGGAAATCGGCTTTGTCGCGGCTGATGGCGCGCTCGATGGCGTTGGTGGCGTCTGGTACGCTCTGAATTTCGTTGGTGTCAATCTTGATAATCTCGACCATGCGCTTCGCGCCACCGACGGCAATACCCCCGGCCTTGTTGATTTCGTCACGCGCCATTTCGGCGCCGGCCCAGTGATTCTCTCCCTGAACGAAAGCCATGGGTCCGAGGATGGCAAATTTTATGTTTTGCGACCAGACGCCCTGACTGAAGACCAGTCCGAGCGCGGCAACAGCGGGAAGCAGAAGCTTGCGAATCATGGTGACCTCCTAGAAGAAAACGATGATGGCCGGCGCCACTCCCGGAGCGCAGGATCCGACAATTTTTTTGTAAATGCATGCTGCCAGTTTTGGCGCTGACTGTCCACGTCCATCTGCGTCCATCTGCGCTGCACGCCGGGCACCACCTTGCTCCCGATTGCCGTAGCGCATATAGTACGGCGCTCCGAGAATCATTCCGGGAATGTCGACAATGGCACGCGAACAATTCACCTTCTGCCACCGGCTGCGGGTGCGCTGGGCGGAAGTAGACCGGCAGGGCATCGTGTTCAACGGCAATTATTTCCTTTATTTCGACGTAACCATCACCGAGTACTGGCGCGCCATCGGCATCGACTATCCTGACGGTTTCGTCAAGGTGTTCGGCACCGACATGTTTGCGGTCAAGGCGACGGCGGAGTACCACGGGTCGGCCGGGTTCGACGACTTCCTCGATATTCACGGCCGCACCGCACGCCTGGGGCGCTCGAGCATGCAGTTCCTGCTCGAGATCTGGCGCGGCGACACGCACCTCGTCAGCGGCGAACTGATCTATGTCAACGCCGATCCGGCGACGAAAAAGTCCGCCCCGCTGCCCGACCCCCTGCGGCAGAAGATCATCGCCTACGAGCGCGCCGTTCCGGACCTTGCTGGAGCCAAAACCTGATGGCTATAAAGTACTACTGGGAAGACTTCACACAGGGGCGGGTGTTCGAGACCGCCACGCGCTCTCTGTCGGAGGAGGATATTGTGCGCTTCGCGCGCGAGTACGACCCGCAGACCTATCATACCGACGCCGAGGCGGCGCGCAGTTCACCTTTCGGCGGACTGATCGCAAGCGGCTGGCAGACCTGCGGCGTTACCATGCGCCTGATGTGCGACGGTTACCTGCTCGAGACCTCGTGCGTCGGCTCGCCGGGCCTGGAGGAGTTGCGCTGGCTCAAGCCGGTGCGCCCTGGCGACGCGCTGCGCCTTAAGACCACCGTGATCGAATCCACGCCTTCGGCGAAGCAGGCAAATCGGGGAACGGTGCTGTTCCTCTGGGAAACCCTGAATCAGAACGGCGACGTCGTGGTATCAATGCGCGGTCGCCAGATGTTTCTGCGCCGCGCTCCGGCGTAACGGGATGCACGCATGAGCAACAAATATTACTGGGAAGATTTTTACCCGGGCCAGGTGCGCGAAATCGGCGGCTACAGCCTGTCCGAAGCGGAGATCGTGGAGTTCGCCCTGAAGTACGATCCGCAGCCGTTTCATACCGATGGCGAAAAGGCAAAGCAGACGTTTTTCGGCGGTTTGATCGCCAGCGGCTGGCAAACCGCCAGCATGTGCATGCGCATGATCTGCGACTTGTACCTGCTCGAGGCTGCGAGCATGGGTTCGCCCGGCGTCGACGAACTGCGCTGGGTGAAACCGGTGCGCCCCGGCGACACCCTGCGGCTTAAAGCCACCGTACTCGAGGTACGCGCTTCTTCCAGCCGTCCCGACATGGGTACTGTGCGCTCGCGTTCGGAAATCTACAACCAGCATGACGAGCTGGTGATGCACATGTCCGGCGTCGGCATGTTCCGCCGCCGCGGTACGGGCGACTAAACATTTCCGCGAGCGGCGCGAGCGGCTGGCGGCTTATCCTGCAGCACCAGCGCCGGAAACCGGCTTGCGCCACACGCTTGCCAGCCACGGCTGCTGCTCGCGCGGAAGACCTGGCGGTCTGTAGTAGTGGGACAGCTCGACGAATCCAGCGTCCGCGACGAGGCTGCGCCAGGTGTCGGGATCGTGGTAAGCCCCGTAGCGGCCGCGGTTCCAGCCTTCGTCGTTGCGACCGTGCGGATTCGAGGCGAACAACACGCCGCCCGGCTTCAGCGTGGCGACTAGATCGCGCAGCACCCGCGGCAGCTCCTGGCTGGCGACGTGAAACAGCGAGGCGTTGGCGAATACCCCGTCAAACCGGTTCTGCGGCAGATCGAGGCGATTGAAATCCTGCTGCCACACCTCACAGCCGCTGTACGAACGCGCCATTTCCACAAATTGCAGCGCGCCGTCCAGCCCGACGGCAGTGTGCCCGAGACCGGAAAATGTCTTGAGATCACGGCCCGGACCGCAGCCGAAGTCGAGTATGGCGAAGGGCGGTGTGCCATCGATCGCGTCGAGCAGCGCGGCGATGTTCTGGCTGACATCGTGACCGCGCGTGCCCTCAAAGAAATCCCCGGCGCGCTGGTTGTAGTGCTCAAGCGTAAGAGCACTGATGCGCTCCAGATCCTGCGGATTCAGTTTCATGCAGGCGCCACAGGGTTAATGCTTTCCGCCATAGCCCGCCACGCCCATCAGCAGCCGGGTGCAGCCGTAAGCGCCCCAGATGAGCGCGCGCCGCCACAGCGGCTGACGGCGCCAGGTGCGCCTCGCCACCACCTTGGCGCCGCTGCGCATGTGATCGAGCAGGCTGCGGCGCAGGTCATGCGTAAAATGCCGGTCGTCGACGACGATGTTGGCCTCGCGCGCCAGCATCAGACTGAACGGGTCGATATTGGACGAGCCTACGGTGGCCCAGTGCCGGTCGATTACCGCGACCTTCGCATGCAGAAAACTCTTGTGATATTCGTAGATCTCCACCCCGGCGTCGAGCAGCGAACCGTACAGCGCGCGCGAGGCGTAATGCAGCAGCGCGTATTCGATGCGCCCCTGTAACAGCAGCACCACGCGCACGCCCCTGCGCGCCGCGGCGCGCAGCGCCTGGCGAAATCGCGTGCCGGGGAAAAAATAGGCGTTGGCGATGATGACCTCCCTGCGCGCAGCCAGGATCGCCTCGAGATAGGCATCCTCGATGTCGGACCGATGGCGGAAATTGTCGCGCACCACCAGTACCGCACGCTGTGTTCCCTTCAGCACTGCATCCACCAGTGCGTGGTGCTGCGTGGGGCGTTTCAAGCTCGCCCAGGCGACCCGCCGCCAAAGGCGTACCGATTCCTCCAGAATGCTCGCGACCAGCGGCCCCTCGACGCGCACGGCGTAGTCGTAGCGCGGCGGCGTCTGGCGCGGTGTGTGCATGTCGTCGATTATGTTGATGCCGCCGATGAAAGCCACGCGGGCATCCACCACCACCAATTTGCGGTGCAGCCGCCGCAGTCGATTGCGCCGCAGGGTCAGGGGCGAGGTCTTGGGACCGAAGATCAGCACCTCGATGTTGCCCGCGGCGAGCAGCTGCCGCGTCTGTTCGAATATGCCCTTGGAACCGAAGCCGTCGACGAGCACATGCACGCGCACGCCGCGCGCGGCTGCGCGCACCAGCGCCGCGGCGATGCGCCTGCCGCTGTCGTCGTCGGCAAAGATATAGGTTTCGACAAAGATCTCCCTTTGCGCGTCGTCCACCGCCTGCTGCAGCACCGGAAAATAGCCTCTGCCGTTGGTGAGCAGCTGCAGCTTGTTTCCGTCGAGAAACTCGAGCGTCATCGAAGCTCCAGCTCCACGCTCAGCGCGGCGTGATCGGAAATGCGCGACCAGGGCAGGCCGTGGTGTACTTCGGCGCGGCGCACGTCGAAGCCGCGCGCGTAAATGCGGTCCAGGCGCAGCAGCGGGAAGGTACTGGGATAGGTGCGCGCCGGCCGCCCGCGCTGGTCGCGGAACACTTCCTTCAAATCGAGATCGGCGACCAGCTTGCGCCCGGCGGTATTGCGCCAGTCGTTGAAATCGCCGGCGACCACCAGCGGCGCACCCGCCGGTACCAGGCGCAGCACGCGTTCTGTCAGGGCCGACAACTGGCGCCCGCGCCCGCGCTCGTGCAATCCAAAATGCACGCACAGGCAGTGCAGGTGCATTTCGCCGAAGGCAATTTCGCAATGCAGCAGCCCGCGCCGCTCAAAGCGGTGGCTGGATACATCCTGGTTTTCCGCGCTGACGATGGGAAAGCGGCTGAGGATTGCGTTGCCGTGGTGGCCGTGATCGTAGATCGCGTTGCGGCCGTAGGCGTAGTCCTGCCACACCTCGTCGGCAAGGAATTCATACTGCGGCTCCGCCGGCCAATTACGCACCCTCAGCGCGTGATGATCGTGTTCGCCCTGCACTTCCTGCAGGAACACCAGGTCCACATCGAGCAGGCGCAGGTGGTGGCGCAACTCGTGCACCATCATGCGCCGGTTGAAATGGGAGAACCCCTTGTGGATATTGTAGGTGGCCAGACGCAGCTTCATCCCTGCCCCGCGCCTGTCACGCTCATATTAGGAATGTCTGCAGACCCCTGGGCTCGGCGATGGCCGAACTTAGCGCTTCAAGCCCTGAAACAGCTTTTCGCGCCCGACTTTGATCAGGAATTTTCCGTCATACATGAACGCGTCGGCGGTGGCGAAGGTATCGCCGAATGCCTCCGGTATGAACGAACCGGTCCCGATCACGTCCACCGGTGCGCGCGCATGGCCGAACATCTTGCACTTGAACGGCGTGAATCCGCTGGAGCCGACGATGCGCGCGGCATTGAATCCGGCGGCATCCAGCGTCTCGCGCATCTTGATCACGCTCGCTACCGACACCCCGGTGCCGAACAGCACCTTGCGCACCCGGTCCTTGACGATGTTGAGCGTGTCCGAGTCGTATGCCTCCTCGCCCATCACCGCGCGCACCGCCTCGAATTCGTTCAGCACATGCAGCCAGTCCGCCACCACTTCCACCGATTGCTCATAATCCAGGCCCTCGGCGTAGCGTTCGCCATGCGTGTCGATGCGAAGCGCGAGGGTGCGCTCGCTCGCGGGATCGGCTGGCAGGACGTCGTTGTACCACCAGCGGCACACGTCGAGCGCATCGCTGAATTCGCGTGCGTAATAATCGACCAGCACGGTGAGGTTATCCAGCGGATGGCTCTCGGCAAACATCTGCGCCGCCCGCAGGGTGGAACCGGCGTAGCCGACGATGGCGTGAGGCATGGTCCCTATCCCGTGTTCTTGCCCGTAGAAGTGCGCAGTCAGGTCCTGCGAAGAGCCGAGAAAACCGACCGCGCCCGAGAGTTTGGCGATGCGGCTGCCGACCGCGGCACCATAGGCAACCAGGACGGACATGTCGTCGCCACTGGAATGGCGCGCGTGCATGTCGATGAACGCCACTTTGGGCAGATCGGCGGCCATTTTGTAGGCGTTGTAGGCCGACACGCAGGCGGTGCCGACGCGGCGCAGAATCAGCGTCTCCAGTTCGACCAACGCGGCAAACGAGCCGGTATAGGTAAAAATCGGCTTCTGATCGGGAACGAACGCGCCTTCCTCGTACAGGCGCGTGATTTTGAGCGGGACTGCGTCCTGCGGATAATATTCGCGCAGCATTTCCAGCGCGGGGTTGACGGCGCAAATGGTACCGCGGCGCAGGAATACGCCGTAGGTGACGGTCTTGTCGCCGAATTTCTCCACGATCTGGCGCGACTTGGTGAAGTACTTGTCGGTACGCGAAAGCACGTAGTCCGAGCGCACGCGGCGTTCGGTTTCGGCTTTGAGATCAATAGGCTTATTCATCGCGGCTTTCCGGGTAGGTGTGCATTATGAACGGCGGGGCGCCCCCGCCGCAATAGTCCCTCTCCTGGATGGATTCGCCGCGCAAGGATTTGCTTGACCCACGTCAAACGCGGCCAACACCGTTTCGCCTAGCATCGATCGATGCAAAGCAACAGCAGGAGGTCGCGTGATTACTGACAGAATCGACTCGGTGACCAGGATACCGCCAGAATACCTTAAGGCGGCGCCGCCGGCCCCGAAGAGCGTAAAAATAGAAATTTCTCCGCGCTGCAATTACCGTTGCGGCTTCTGCGCCCTGCGCAGCCGCGAGGTCCAGCCCAAATGGGACATGGACTTCGAACTGTTCAAACGCATCACGCGCGAAATGAGCGCGGCCGGCGTGCAGGAAATCGGCGTGTTCTACCTGGGCGAATCCTTCATGGGGCCAAGATTGCTGGTCGATTGCATCGACTATCTCAAGTCCGAACTGGCAATGCCCTATGTGTTCCTGACTTCCAACGCTTCGATGGCCTTCCCGGAAGCCGTCGACGCCTGCATGAAGGCCGGACTGGATTCACTCAAATGGTCGGTGAATGCGGCCGATGAAGCGCAGTTCGAGAAGATCATGGGCGTGTCGGGCAGATTGTTTGAGCGCGCTCTGGACAACATCCGCGCCGGCTGGGAACTGCGTGAGAAACATGGCTACAGCACCGGCCTGTATGCCTCGTCCATCCGCTACGACGGCGCGCAGCAGGGGAAAATGGAGGCGCTCCTGGCCAAACGGGTGATCCCTTACGTCGATCAGCACTACTGGCTGCCGCTTTATTCGATGGGTGCTTTTGCCACCGAACGCGAAGCGCAACTCGGCTTTCGACCCTCCGCCGGAAATCAGGGACGAATCGACGCCCTGCGCGAACCCCTGCCCTGCTGGTCGGCGTTCACTGAAGGCCACGTCACCGCGGAAGGGAAACTCTCGGCCTGTTGCTTCGACGCCACCGCCAACTGGACCATGGGCGACCTGACCAAGCAGTCCTTTATGGACGCCTGGAACGCGCCTGCATTCGTGCAACTGCGCGCCGCCCATTTGGAAAAAGACGTCCGCGGCTCCGTCTGCGAGAATTGCGTCGCCTACGCCCAGGCGGCTCCGGTAAGCACTGCCTAATGGATTGAATTGAGGCGGTTTAAGGGGAGTAGAATAGCGCAGAGTATCATTGCAATATATTGAAATAACATTGCATAATTATTATTGCAATATAACATGCGTATTTTCATAGCATTAATAATTGCATAATAGTCAGACGCCAATAAAATCAAACTCCATCAGGCCGCGCCAGCTCCCAGACGCTTCGCCAGCAACAGGATGGCGTCGCGATTTGTCCAGGAGGGCGTACGCGCGGAAGCCTCCTTCCAAGGCAGCCATTCGTAGCGCAGGTGTTCGGTCGGCTCCAGCCGTACCGGCACCATCCCGGGCAATTCCAGCCCGAATATATGCTCCCGGTTGTGGGTCACGCCTTCGGCATAACGGCTGCGGTGCTTCATGAAGATTTCGAAGCTGTTCTCGATGCCCCAGTCTTCCAGCCGGTAGTTCCGGACATCGATTCCGGTCTCTTCAAGCACTTCGCGCGCGGCGGTGTCGGCCAGTGGTTCGTTGTCGTAGTCGATGCTGCCCGTGACCGACTGCCAGAAACCGGGCCATCCGGCGCGCTCGAGCATCAGCACCAGCAGATCGGCAGTGTAGATCACCACCAGGACGGAGCGCGGGATTTTGAAAGGCGGGCTCACGCTGGAATGTCCCGCCGCGGACCCCGGCCCCAGGAATAACCGGTCGGGCTCACGCCAGTGGAAATGCCGGCAACCCAGCGCTCCAGCCTTCCGGCCCGCTGACGATCGCCCAGAAGGGCTTGCCCTGCGCCTGCCAGTATTCCGCGACGCCATCGAGCACTTCCACAGCGGTGACAAACTCCTGTTTGTGGCCGGCGCCGAAATGCTTGCCATGCTCAAGCAACAACACATAGCCGGAGGCGGGATGCCAGGATAGATCGCCAAGGCAGTCCTCGAATGCATCCCAGTTGCCGCCGAACCAGTCCGGAAAACCGAGCGCCTTGGCCACCAGACCGGTAAAGCCCTGCTGGTCATGTACATGGCCGATGTCGACGCGCCACAGCGCCAGTCCCGCCGCCATCGCCGCGTCGGCGATGAGCCTGGTGTCAGGACCGGCCAGGTAGACGCCTGCCTTGTCCTTGTCCTTAAGCAGCTGTTCGAGGTGATTATTCACGGATGCGCCTGAAGCTATTGTAGTGGTCGTCGCTGTAATAGTACTCGCCCGAACTGCGTACGTCGCCGCCCTTGCCCGCGCCGGCAACGATACGGCGCGCGCCGCGGTCGCGCGCGCCCGGCGTCTTGACCGTGTATTCCCGGTAGTAGCCGCGGCTGCGCGGCGGCAACATTTTCTCGCGATTGCCGAAGGTGCTGCCATCCTTGGCGTAGGCAAATGGCCCGTCCGTCTTGATGAGTACCAGCACCGCGCGCGCTTCACCGGGCAAAGCTGAGACTGGAATCTCGCCGACAGTCGAGTTGCGATCCGCCAGCGCCTGCGCGCCCGGCGCAATCAGGCAAAGTGCGAAAACCGCCGAGAAGAGCCGTTTCACCTGCGCGATGCTCCGCTGAGTTACGCCTAGGCTTTTTCCTGCTGCCGCAGCCGGATGTGGAGTTCACGCAACTGTTTCTCGTCCACCGGGCTGGGTGCCTGGGTCAATAGGCATTGCGCGCGCTGCGTTTTCGGGAAAGCGATGACGTCGCGTATCGATTCAGCGCCCGCCATCATGGCGACAATGCGGTCCAGTCCGAAGGCGATGCCGCCGTGGGGTGGCGCCCCGTATTGCAGCGCATCGAGCAGGTAGCCGAATTTCAGCTTCGCCTCCGCCGCGTCGATGGCGAGCGCACGAAACACCTTGGACTGCACTTCCTCGCGATGGATACGCACCGAACCGCCGCCGATTTCCGATCCGTTCAGCACCATGTCGTAGGCTTTGGCGATGGCTTTGGACGGATCGGTCGCGAGGAAGTCCTCGTGCCCGTCCTTGGGCGCGGTGAAGGGATGGTGCATGGCGCTCCAGCGCTTGGCTTCCTCGTCGTATTCAAACATGGGGAAGTCCACCACCCACAGCGGCTTCCAGCCGGCGACGGCGTAGCCTTTTTCATGGCCGATCTTGACGCGCAATGCGCCAAGCGCGTCATTCACGATCCTGGCCTTGTCCGCGGCGAAGAACACCAGGTCGCCGTCTTTCGCGCCTGAGCGCTCGACGATGGCGCTGAGCGCCGCATCGGAAAGATTCTTCACAATCGGCGACTGCAGGCCGTCGCGACCCTTGGCGACTTCATTCACCTTGATATAGGCGAGGCCGCGGGCGCCGTAGATGCCGACGAACTGTGAGTAGGCGTCGATCTCGCCGCGGGTGAGTGCACCGCCGCCCGGAATACGCAGCCCGGCAACGCGCCCGCCGGCAGCGTTGGCCGGGCCGGAAAACACCTTGAACTCCACGCTTTTCATGATGTCGGTGAGTTCGGTAAATTCCAGCGCCACGCGCAGATCCGGTTTGTCCGAGCCGTAGCGCGCCATCGCCTCGGCATAGGTCATGACCGGGAGCGGGTCGGGCAGATCCACGCCCAGCGCCTGCTTGAACACGTTGCGTATCAGCGCTTCCATGATGGCGCGGATTTCCTCTTCCCCGAGGAACGAGGTCTCGATATCGATCTGGGTAAACTCGGGCTGGCGGTCGGCGCGCAGATCCTCGTCGCGAAAGCACTTGGTAATCTGATAATAGCGGTCGAACCCGGCGACCATCAGCATCTGCTTGAACAGCTGCGGCGACTGCGGCAGGGCGAAGAACATGCCGTCGTGGACGCGCGAGGGCACCAGGTAATCGCGCGCCCCTTCAGGAGTGGATTTGGCGAGCATCGGCGTCTCGATGTCGATGAACCCGGCCTCGTCCAGAAAACGGCGCACCGCCATCGACACGGTGTAGCGCAGGCGCAGGTTGGCCTGCATCTGCGGCCGGCGCAGGTCGATTACACGATGCGTCAGTCGGGTGGTCTCCGACAGATTATCCTCATCGAGCTGGAACGGCGGTGTCACCGCCGGATTCAGGATCTCGAGCTCGTGGCACAGCACTTCGATCTCGCCGCTCGCGAGCTTCGGGTTCACCAGCGCGGGCTCACGCCGGATTACCTTGCCCACCACTTTGATCACGAATTCATTGCGGATCTTCTCCGCAATCGCGAACATCTGCGGCCGCGTCGGGTTGCACACGATCTGCACCAGGCCTTCGCGGTCGCGCAAATCGATGAAGATCACGCCGCCATGGTCGCGCCGGGTGTTGACCCAGCCGCACAGGGTGACCGTCTGATCAAGCGCAGCGGCGCTGACCTTGCCGCAGTAGTGAGTCCGCATGTTAGTGACTGTCGGTGATGAAAAAGGGGTAATGAGCCAAAGCGTATCGCTCATTACCCATTGCACATCAGCTTTGTTCTGCTACCTATTTTCGCCTGCCGTTCCCGTTGGGGACCGCGACGCCCATGGAGATGACGTAGGTGAGCGCCGTATCCACGCTCATTTCGAGCTCGATCACGTCTTTGCGCGGGACGATGACGAAGTAGCCGCCGGTCGGATTGGGCGTGGTCGGGACATAGACGCTGACGTGATCACCCTGCAAGTGCCGCGCGACGTCGCCGCTCGGCGCACCAGTAAGAAATGCGATGGTCCACATGCCTTCGCGCGGCCATTGCACCAGCAGCGCCTTGCGAAACGCTTCGCCGCTGGACGAAAACAGGGTGTCGCTCACCTGCTTGACGCTGGAGTAGATCGAGCGCACCACCGGAATGCGATGCAGTATTTCGTGCCACCAATGCACCAGGCGCTGGCCGACGAAATTTGCCGTGACCGCCCCGGTGAGTATCACGATCAGCAGCGTCAGCAGCACGCCCATGCCGGGCACGTGAAAGCCGATCCAGTTCTCAGTGCGCAGCGTGTACGGCAACAGCAAGAGCGTCTGGTCGAGCGTATCGACCACCAGCTTCAGCACCCAAAGGGTGATGACCAGGGGAATCCAGATCAACAGCCCGGTGATGAGATATTTTTTCATTCCACCTTGGTGGTGCTTGAGGTTGCCGCCGCGGTCGCGGCCGCCGCCGGCTTGGCTTCGGTTTTACCGTCGCTCTTGCTGTCGCCTTTGCTCTCGCTCTTGCTCGTGCCCTCGCCCGAGCCCGTCGTGATGCTCTCGTTCTTGCCGGAGTCAGCGCTCTCCCCTGCTTTTGTGGAAGTAGGTTTGGCGCCGCTATGCTTGAAGTCGGTGGCGTACCAGCCGCCACCCTTCAGCTGAAACCCGGCTGCGGTGAGCATTTTGCCGAAGGTCTCCTTGCTGCATTCCGGGCAGACGCTGAGAAGGGGCGCATTTACCTTCTGCAGGTACTCCTTCTGAAACCCGCAAGTCGAGCAACGATATTCGTAAATGGGCACTACGCTCTCCAACCAGAGAAAAGGGGTGCGATTATAGCGGAAAAGCAGGACTTCCCCATCAACTATCTATGGGCAAACCCTGCCTTTTCAAGGAGCTAGACTGCTCCGGCCAGCAAGTCTAGAACGGGATATCGTCGTCCATGTCCTGGAACTGGCCGGCGGGTTTCTTCGCCGCTTTGGAATCCCCTGCCGCAGGCGAATCGCGCGTCTCACGCGGCTCGCCCCCGCCCATGCCGCTCCTCGAGCCCAGCATCTGCATGGCGTCGGCGATTATCTCGGTGGTGTAGCGATCCTGGCCTTCCTTGTCCTGCCATTTTCGCGTGCGCAGTTTGCCCTCGACATAGACCTGGCTGCCTTTCTTCAGGTACTCGCCGCAAATTTCCGCGAGCCGGCCGAAGCTCGAGATGCGGTGCCATTCGGTCGCCTCTTTGGTATCGCCGGTGGCCTTGTCTTTCCATTTGTCCGTGGTCGCCACCGAAAAATTGCACACCGCCTTGCCATCCGGAAGAAAGCGCGTTTCGGGATCCTTACCCAGATTGCCTACCACGATCACTTTATTTACCGATGCCATTTCATGTCTCCCTGTTGATTTTTTGGATCAAACGTTACCTGGTCGCTCCATTGCCGAGTACTGCGCCGCCGACCGTGTCCGCGCCCTGCGTACGGCCACGCTGCGGTACGCGCATACCCGCGGCGCTGATTCCCCACAGCACGATCAGCGCGGCGCCGAACGCGAATACCTGAACCTGCCCGTAATGCTGCATCAGCCAACCGCCCGCAGCGCCGCCTACAAAAAGACCGAGCGACTGGGTCGTGTTATATACACCCAAAGCAGTTCCCTTCGCCGTCCCTGGCGCCGTACGCGACACCAGCGATGGCAGGCTCGCCTCGAGTATGTTGAAAGCAACGAAGAAGCCCAGCAGCAGGATGACAAGCGCGACGAAATTTTCCTGGGCAAACACAAAACCCATCTGGACCAGTGCCATCAGCCCGATGCTGGCGAGGAACACCTGCTTGATCGCAGCTTGTTTCTCGGCGTAGAAAATCGCCGGAACCATCAACACGAAAGAACCGAGGACCACCGGCAGATAGATTTTCCAATGCTGGCCCACCGGAATTCCGCCTGCGCTGATGAGGGCGAGCGGCACAACTACGAAAATCGCCATCTGCACCGCGTGCAGCGAAAAGATGCCGAAGTTAAGCCGCAGCAGGTCAGGGTTTCGAAGCACATCGCCGAGACGGGCAGGCTCGACGTGTTCCTCGGCCTCGATATTCACCAATGATTCTTCCGGCACCACGCGCACCACCACCCAGATCGCCACCAGCGCCAGCACGCCGGTGAGTACGAAAATGCCGCCCATGCCGATGTAACGGTAAAGCAGGGGCGAACCGACCAGCGACAGGGCGAACATCAATCCGATACTCGAGCCCACCATCGCCATCGCCTTGGTGCGATGCTGCTCACGCGTCATGTCGGCGAGGAACGCCATCACCGGCGCGGAGATCGCGCCAGCGCCCTGTATCGCCCGGCCGGCGATGATGACGTAGATATCGTTGCCGATGGCGGCAACGAAGCTGCCCAGCGCGAACAGCACCAGGCCGAGGATGATGATGCGCTTCCTGCCATAGCGGTCCGAAGCCATGCCATAGGGAATCTGCAGCATGCCCTGCGTCAGGCCATAGGTGCCCAGCGCGATACCCACCAGCGTGTGGTTGTCGCCGCCCTTAAGGTGCATCGCATGCACCGCAAACACCGGCAAAATCAGGAAAAGACCAAGCATGCGCAGCGCAAAAATCGATGCAAGAGAAAGACTTGCGCGGATTTCCAGCGGTGACATGCGATTGGATGCTGCGGAGGACATAAAATCGGGGTGGCGTGATGACAGCGTAATCTCGTATATTAGCAGGTTTGAATCTCCGCCCAGCGCCACGGGCCAGCCGGAAGAATGGACCAGATACGAATACGCGGCGCACGCACGCACAATCTCAAGAACCTGAATCTCGACCTGCCGCGCAACCGGCTGATCGTGATCACCGGTCTGTCGGGCTCGGGAAAATCATCGCTGGCGTTCGACACGCTTTATGCCGAAGGCCAGCGGCGCTACGTCGAATCGCTGTCCGCGTACGCGCGCCAGTTCCTGCAGTTGATGGAAAAACCCGATGTCGACCTGATCGAAGGGCTGTCGCCGGCGATCGCCATCGAGCAGAAAGCCACCAGCCACAATCCGCGCTCCACTGTCGGCACCGTGACCGAGATTCACGACTACCTGCGCCTGCTCTACGCCCGCGTCGGCACGCCCTACTGCCCGGAACATGCACTGCCGCTGGAGGCGCAGTCCGTAGCGCAAATGGTCGACCACGTACTCGCGCTGCCCGAGGACACCAAGCTGATGATCCTCGCGCCGGTCGTCGCCGGCAGGAAAGGCGAACAGGCCGACCTGTTCGCCGAGCTGCGCGCGCAGGGCTTCGTGCGCCTGCGCGTGGACGGCAAGATCTACGATATCGACGCCCTGCCGAAGCTGTCGAAGAACGTCAAGCACAGCACCGACGTGGTGGTGGACCGGCTCAAACTCAAGCCGGAACTGAAACAGCGCCTGGCCGAATCCTTCGAGACCGCCCTGCGCCATGCTGATGGCCGCGCCATAGCAGTCGAGACCGACTCGGGCAAGGAACACCTGTTCTCGGCCAAGTTCGCCTGCCCGACATGCAGTTATTCGCTGGCTGAACTCGAGCCGCGCCTGTTCTCGTTCAACAATCCCCTCGGCGCCTGCCCCGATTGCGACGGGCTGGGTGCGATCGAGTTCTTCGACCCGCGCCGCGTGGTTGCGCACCCGCACCTGTCGCTCGCGAGCGGCGCGATCAAGGGCTGGGACCGGCGCAACCAGTTCTACTTCCAGATGCTGACCAGCCTCGCCACACACTTCGGTTTCGACGTCGAAGCGGCGTTCGATGCGCTGCCGCAGACGGCGCAGGACATCGTGCTCCAGGGCAGCAAGGAAAAGATCGCCTTTTCCTATCTGAGCGAGCGCGGCCGCACGGTGATGCGCGAGCACGACTTCGAGGGCGTGATCCCGAATCTCGCGCGCCGCTACAAGGAGACCGATTCCATCGTGGTGCGCGAGGAACTGGCGAAATACCTCAACAGCAAGCCCTGCCCGGCCTGCGACGGCACACGCCTGCGCACCGAGGCGCGCAACGTCAAAATCGCCGACCTGGCGATTTTCCAGGTGAGCGCCATGCCGCTCAAACGCGGCCTCGCTTTCTTCCAGGGGCTCAAGCTGCCCGGCCACAGGGCGGCGATCGCCGACCGCATCGTGAAGGAAATCGCATCGCGCCTGTCCTTCCTCAATAACGTCGGCCTGGATTACCTTTCGCTGGACCGTTCCGCCGACTCGCTCTCCGGCGGCGAGTCGCAAAGAATCAGGCTCGCGAGCCAGATCGGCTCCGGTCTCACCGGCGTCATGTATGTGCTGGACGAGCCCTCGATCGGCCTGCACCAGCGCGACAACGGCCGGTTGCTCGGCACGCTGAAACATCTGCGCGACCTGGGCAACACGGTCATTGTGGTCGAACACGACGAAGAAGCGATTCTGTGCGCCGATTTCGTGGTCGACATGGGCCCGGGTGCGGGCGAGCATGGCGGCAAACTGGTGGCCCAGGGCACGCCGCAGGAAATCATGCGCAACCCGGCCTCCCTCACCGGGAAGTATCTGTCCGGGCGAATGGAAATCCCCAGTCCCAAGCGCCGCCACCGCTACGACAAGGCACATGTGCTGCGGCTCTACGGCGCCAGCGGCAACAACCTGAAGAACGTCGACCTGGAACTGCCGCTGGGCCTGTTCGTCTGCGTCACCGGTGTGTCGGGCTCGGGCAAGTCCACTTTGGTAAACGACACCCTCTACGCCGCCGCGGCGCAACACCTTTACGGCAGCAGCAACGAACCGGCGCCGCACGAATCGGTGAGCGGGCTGGAGAATTTCGACAAAGTGATCAGCGTCGACCAAAGCCCGATCGGGCGCACGCCGCGCTCCAATCCGGCCACCTACACCGGGCTATTCACCCCCATCCGCGAACTGTTTGCGGGTGTGCCCGCGGCGCGCGAGCGCGGCTACGGCCCCGGGCGCTTTTCCTTCAACGTCAAGGGCGGGCGCTGCGAGGCCTGCCAGGGTGACGGTGTGCTCAAAGTGGAAATGCACTTCCTGCCCGATATCTATGTGCCCTGCGACGTCTGCCACGGCAAGCGCTATAACCGCGAGACGCTGGAGGTGCAGTACAAGGGCAGGAATGTGCAGGAGGTGCTGAAAATGACGGTGGAGCAGGCGCACGAATTCTTCAGCGCCGTGCCCATCGTCGCGCGCAAGCTGAAGACCCTGCTCGACGTCGGCCTGGGCTACGTCGAGCTCGGACAGTCGGCGACCACCCTTTCAGGCGGCGAAGCGCAGCGGGTGAAATTGTCGCTGGAACTATCCAAGCGCGACACCGGACGCACGCTGTATATCCTCGACGAACCCACTACGGGGCTGCATTTTCAGGACATCGACCTGCTGCTGCACGTGCTGCATCGGCTGCGCGACCACGGCAACAGCGTGGTGGTGATCGAGCACAATCTCGACGTGATCAAGACCGCGGACTGGGTGATCGACATGGGGCCGGAGGGCGGCGACGGCGGCGGGTGCATCATCGCCCAGGGCACGCCCGAGGCGGTGTCGGAAAACCCGGCGAGCTACACCGGGCGCTATCTCAAGCACGTGCTGGGGAAGAAGAAAAAAGCGGCTTAGCACCTGTCGCAGTATGAAATTCAAATGTCATTCTGAGGGCGAAGCCCGAAGAATCTGCTTCTCGTTTCAATCAAAAGCAGATCCTTCGCTTCGCTCAGGATGACATAGGCAGTGGGCGTAAGTTTGCTATCGGCTCTTAGGGTCGGTTAGACCGCAAGCTCGGGCATATTCCGGAAAAATTGCAGCACTTCCGGATTGGCAAGCGCGTCGGTATGCGTCACCGGCATGCCATGCACCATGGACCGAACTGCGAGCTCGACCACCTTGCCGTTCTTGGTGCGCGGGATGTCGGGCACCTGCACAATGCGCGCCGGCACGTGGCGCGGCGACGTGTGCTCGCGGATCTGGCGGCGGATGCGATCCTCCAACGCCGCGTCGAGCACGAGTCCCGGGCGCAGCTTGACGAACAGCACCACGCGCGTGTCGCTCGGCTGTTCCGGCGGCCATAGCTGTCCGATGGCGACCGATTCTTCCACCACGTCGATCTTCTCCACCTGGCCGTAGATTTCGGCGGTGCCGATGCGCACGCCGCCCGGATTCAGGGTCGCGTCCGAACGCCCGTAGACGATCATGGTGCCGCGCCCGGTCAGTTCGCAGTAATCGCCGTGGCACCATACATCGGGCCAGCGGGCGAAATAGGCGTCGTGGTAACGCTTGCCGTCCGCGTCGTTCCAGAATCCGATCGGCATCGACGGAAACGGACTGGTGCAGACGAGCTCGCCTTTCTGGCCGACGAGCGTGCTGCCGTCCTCGTCCCAAACTTCGACCTTCATCCCCAGGCTGCGGCATTGCAACTCACCGCGATATACCGGCAGGATCGGATTGGCATCGGCAAAGCAGCCCATGATGTCGGTGCCGCCGGAAATCGACGACAGGCACACGTCGCGCTTGAGCTCGCGGTAGACATAGTCGTAGCTCTCGGGCACCAGCGGCGAGCCGGTCGAGATAATCGTGCGCACGGACCCCAGGCTATGCGTCTTCCCGGGCTTCATGCCGCGCTTGGCGATGGCGTCGATGAATTTGGCCGAGGTGCCGAACTGGGTGAAGCGTTCGGCGTCGCAGAAATCGAACAGAATCGCCGCATCGCGCATGAACGGCGATCCATCGTAGAGCATCACGCTCGCCTCGGCGACGAGGCCCTGGAACAGGAGGTTCCACATCACCCAGTTGCAGGTGGTGTAGTAAAAGAAACGGTCGAGCGGGCGCACGTCGAACTGCAGCTTGTAGGTCTTCAGCGCCGAGAGCAGCGTGCCGCCGGCGCCATGCACGATGCACTTGGGCTTGCCGGTCGTACCCGAGGTAAACAGGATGTACAGCGGATGGTCGAAAGGCAGCTGCGCGTACTCGATCGCACCCGGCGCATGCGCTGCGATCCAATCGGCGTAGCGCCGCGCAATCCCGAATATCTCTGGCTGGGCCGACGACTGAAACGAGTGCAAAGCAAGGTGCGGAACCACCACTACACGGCGCACGCTCGGCAGCTTGGCAGCGATCTCGCGCACGCGCGCGAGCGAGTCGTGCGCCTTGCCGTTGTAGAGATAACCGTCAGCAGTGAACAGCAGCTTTGGTTCTGTCTGGCCGAAGCGATCGAGTACGCCGTCGGTGCCGAAATCGGGCGAGCACGATGACCAGACGGCGCCTATCGAAATCGCCGCCAGCGCGAGCACCGCCGTTTCCGGCATATTGGGCATGAAGGCGGCGACGCGATCCCCCGCACTGAGCCCCTCGGCGCGCATAGCCTGCGCCACGCGCGACACCTCGGCCTGAAGCTCGGCGTAGCTGATGCGGCGGCGAAACCCGGTCTCGTCCCAGAACACGAGCGCGTCGGTCGCATCGCGCCGGCGCAGCAGGTTCTCGGCAAAATTGAGGCGCGCGTCCGGAAACCACCTTGCCCCGGGCATGCGCCCGCCGTGGATCAGAACGCGCTTGCCCTTCTTCGACGCGATCACGCCGCAGGCGTCCCACACCGACTGCCAGAACTGTTCGGGGCGATTCACGCTCCAATCGTAGAATTCCGGGTAGGTGTTGAAGCCGAGCTTCCAGCGCCGGATCGCCTGGCGCGCGAACGCGGTGAGATTTGCCTGTTCGATCAGCGCCTGGCTGGGCGTCCACATCGCTTTTTCGGACATCGCTCGCACCGTTTTTCGGGTTGGGTGCTGATATAGTAACCGGCCGCAGAACCTGATGGAAAGGGCATTGTCATGCCGCGCGCGACCGCCAGGCTCACCTTTAGCGCCGCTGGCGCAGCTTTTGCGCTCGGCTGCCTCGCCACCGGTTCCGCCCTGGCGCAGGCAGGCGCGGCGCGCTGCGCCGGCCCGCCTTCCGCGCCGACGGTCGCGGGTCGCTCGCGGGAGCGCGAGCCCTCGGTAAAGGACTACGAGCAGATTTTGCAACGAACGCCGCGCACCGCCCGCGATCACTACGATCGCGGCGTGCTGCATGAACGCATGGGCGATCACGCTGCCGCCATCCTCGACTACACCCAGGCGGCCGAAATCGACCCCTGCCTGGCGCAGGCCCATGAACGCCGCGGCGCCGCCTACGCCAGCCTGGGCCAACTGGAACGCGCGCTGCAGGACCTGGACGAATCGATCCGCATCGACGCCAACTCCGCCTCGGCCCACGTCAATCGCGGCGCCGCCTATGAGGCCATGGGCCGGAACGAGCGCGCGCTGGTCGAATTCGACCGGGCGATTGCGCTCGACCCAACATCGGCAATTGCGCGCGTGCGGCGCGGGGCGAGCCATGAGCTGACCGCCCATTACGAGCTTGCGCTGCTGGATTACGCCGAGGCGCTGAAATTGGATCCGAACGAAACGCAGGCCTACTTCCATCGCGGCAGAACCCTGATCCGTATGCGCCAGTTCGAACGCGCCCTGGCCGACCTGGATCAGGCTGTGCGCCTCGATCCGCGCAACGCGAAGGCACTGCAAAGCCGGGCCGCGGTGTACGCGGCGATCGGCGAGCACGCGCGTTCGATCGAGGACTACAGCGCCGCCATTCGGCTCGACGGGCAGTATGCGCTCGCGTTCCAGGGCCGCGCCGACGCCTACGCGCGCATCGCCCAGCCCGAACTCGCTTTGCAGGATTACAGCGCGGCGATACGCCTCAACCCGAACAACGCTTACAACTATTACAGCCGGGCGCTGATCCTGACAAAAACAGGAAATCATCAGCGGGCGACCGAGGACCTGACGTTGGCGCTGGCGCGCAAGCCGGAATTCGCACTGGCGTTGCGCGCGCGCGGGATGAGCTGGCAGAAGCTCGGGCAGATCGATCGCGCCGTGGCCGATCTGGACGCGGCGATCCGGCTCGATGCGCGTGATACCGTCGCCCTCAATGAGCTGGCCTGGCTGCTGGCCACGTCTAAGCAGACGCAATGGCGCGACGGCAGGCGCGCGGTGGAGCTGGCGCGCAGCGCATGCACGCTCAGCGGCTGGAAGATCGCGGACCTGTTCGATACCTACGCCGCGGCGCTGGCCGAGGCGGGCAGTTTCGACGACGCGGTCAAATGGCAGGAGGCGGCGCTTGAGTCGACTGAATTCGAACGCGCGCACGGTGCCGGCGCGCGCGCGCGGCTGCAGCTATACCGGACAGGAAAACCGTATCGTGCGCCCTAGGATTAGGTAACAACCAGATTCACCAGGTAGGCCGCGCCATAGGATATGACAGCGGCGCCGATGAAAATCACCATGCCACGAGTCACGCCCTTGGGTATGCCCATTTCCACGAGGTAGCGCTTGATGAAAAAGGCGGCGACGAAATACACAATCGTCGAGATAACGATGCTGCTCATGTTGAGGCTGCCCATGTTCAGGCTGCCCGCGTCGAGGCCGTTCATGTCGGTGTTGTTCATGCACGTAGCATACCCAAAAGCACCGCCGCCCGTGGCCTGTTAGCATTCATCCCATGAGCGCGCTGATCGGAGTATTGGGGGGGATGGGACCGCTGGCGACGGTGGATTTCCTGCGCAAACTGGTGGAGCGCACGAGCGCGACCTGCGACCAGGAGCATGTACCGCTGATCGTGTATTCGGTGCCGCAGATCCCGGACCGCATCGCCGGCATGCGCGGCAGCGGCGCGTCGCCGCTGCCGGCGATGCGAACGGGGATACAAATGCTCGAGCGCTCCGGCGCGCGCGCCATTGCCATACCGTGCAATACCGCGCACTACTGGTACGACGAACTCGCGCGCGATTGCGGCGTGCCGCTGCTGCACATTGCCGACAGCGCCTGTGCCGTACTGGGAAACAAGGTCGCCAACGTAGGGCTGCTGGCGACGTCGGCGACGCTTGCAGCGGGCTTTTATCAACAGCGGCTCGCCGCGCTCGGCCTCGGCTGCGTGATCAACCGGCAGGACGAAGTCGACGCCTGGGTCATGCGCGGAATCGGCCTGGTCAAGGCCGGCGATGTGCCTGGCGGCGGCGCACTGCTGCAGCAGGCGCTCGCAGCGTTGTTCGAGCGCGGCGCCGAACGCGTCATCCTCGGCTGCACCGAGACGCCGCTGGCGCTGGAGCGCGTCGCCGCACCGCAGCTGCCCCTGTGCGTCGATGCGACCGCCGCGCTGGCTGACGCCTGTATCCGCTGGTCCAGACAGAACGCCTAGACCGTTTCCTTCCTTGTTCGGATTGGTCGCCAGCCGACGGGCTTGTACAAATCCCGGGCAAATGCGTAAAATGATCCAAGTAATTCCCCCCCAAGAATCCGGCCCGCGTCAACGCCGGACAACCCATCGACAAAGGAGCATTCAATGAAACGCTTTGCCACTCTGGTTGCCGCGCTCATCGCCTGCGCCGCGTTAGCCGCCCCTGCGACTGCCGCGGATACGCTGAAGAAGATCAAGGAATCCGGCACCATCACCATAGGCCACCGTGATGCGTCGATTCCGTTTTCCTACCTCGACGACAAGCAACAGCCCATCGGCTACTCGATGGACCTGTGCATGAAAATCGTCGATGCCCTCAAGTCCGAGCTGAAGATGCCCAACCTCAAGGTCGTGCTCAACCCGGTGACCTCGCAGACGCGCATTCCCTTGATCGCCAACGGCTCCATCGACATGGAGTGCGGCTCGACCACCAACAGCGTCGAACGGCAAAAGCAGGTCGGCTTCGTCGTCACCACCTTCATCACCGGCACCAAGCTGCTGGCGAAGAAGTCCTCCGCAATCAAGAGCTACAAGGACCTGAAGGACAAGGCGGTGGTGGTCACCAACGGCACCACCAACGAGCGTGCGATCAAGGAACTCGACGCCAAGGAAAATCTGGGCATGAAATTCATTCCGTCGAAGGACCATGCCGAGTCCTTCCTCTCGGTCGACAGCGGCCGCGCGGTCGCGTTCCCGATGGACGATATCCTGCTCGCCGGTCTGATCAACAACTCGAAAAATCCGGCCGACTTCGAGATCGTTGGCGCGTTTCTGTCGCATGACCCCTACGCCATCATGATCAGCAAGGACGACCCGGCGTTCAAGAAATTCACCGACGGCGTAATTACCGGTTTGATGAAAAGCGGCGAGATCAACAAGATCTACAGCAAGTGGTTCGAGAGCCCGGTCCCGCCCAAAGGCAATAACCTGAAATTCCCCATGAGCGACGGCCTGAAGGAAGCGATTGCACATCCCAACGACAAAGGCGCCTGAGCGCGACCTAACCGCGCAGACGGGGGACGCTAGTCCCCCGTTTTTCATTGTGCACGACGCCAAAGCACCTTCGGCCAAATGAACTACAACTGGAATTGGAAGATCTTCTGGGACCCGGTGGCGGCCGGCAAGGGCGTCTACTGGGAGTGGCTGGTCTCCGGCCTGGCATGGACGCTTGCTACCGGACTGCTGGCATGGATCATCGCGCTCCTGATCGGCGTCGTGATCGGCGTGGTGCGTACCACGCCGCTGAAATGGCTGGTGGTCCTGGGCAACGCCTGGGTTGAGTTGTTCCGCAATATTCCATTGCTGGTGCAGATGTTCCTGTGGTATTTCGTGCTGCCGGAGTTCCTGCCGTTCGGCCTGGGAACCGCAATGAAACAAATGGATCCGCCCTGGGCTACCTTCCTGCCGGCGGTGCTGTGCCTTGGGTTATATACCTCGGCGCGCGTAGCGGAGCAGGTCAAGGCCGGCATCCAGTCGCTGCCGCGCGGCCAGACGCTGGCCGGCACGGCCCTCGGGCTCACCATGACGCAGACCTATCGCTACGTGACCCTGCCGATGGCGTTTCGCATAGTCATCCCGCCGCTGACGTCGGAATTCATGAACATCATCAAGAACACGTCGGTGGCGCTGACCATTGGACTGCTGGAACTGACGCAGCGCGCGCGCGACATGTCGGAATACACTTTTCAGACGTTCGAGGCGTTCACCGCGGCGACGGTGCTCTATATCGCGGTCACCTTGATCGTCGTCTACGGCATGCGCCGGCTGGAGAAAAAAATCCAGGTGCCTGGCTTCATCGGCACTGGCGGGCAGGGCGCGGGGCGGTGACATGGGCGCGTTCGACTTCGACGTAATCCAGCGCGCTCTACCCTTCATGTGGAAGGGACTTCAGTTTTCAGTGCAACTGACGCTCGTGGCCATGGCGGGCGGAATTGTCCTAGGTACCTTGCTGGCGATGATGCGGCTCTCCAGCCACAAGCTGCTAAATCTGCCGGCGGCGGTCTACGTCAACGGCATCCGCTCGATTCCGCTGGTGCTGGTGATCTTCTGGTTCTATTTTCTTGTTCCGCTGATACTGCAGTCGGTAATGGGCGCGTCATCGCCGGTGCATGTCGGTGCGGAGAAAAGCGCGCTCATCACTTTCATCCTGTTCCAGGCAGCCTACTATTCGGAGATCATGCGCGCCGGCATCCAGAGCGTGTCGCGCGGGCAGGTTTCGGCAGCCTATGCGCTCGGCCTCACCTACTTTCAGTCCATGGGCCAGGTGGTGCTGCCGCAGGCGTTTCGAAACATGATTCCGATACTGCTCACACAGACCATCGTCCTGTTCCAAGACACCTCGCTCGTCTACGTACTGTCGATCACGGATCTCCTCGGCGCCGCGGTCAAGACGGCGCAGCGCGATGGCCGCCTGATCGAGATGTATCTGTTCGTCGCGTTGATATATTTCATTTTGTCCTACACGCTGTCGGAGCTGGTCAAGCGCCTGCAGACAAAGGTCGCGGTCATCCGCTGAAAACCAAGAAACAGGGGTACGCATGATTTCGATGAAAGACGTCGACAAGTGGTACGGAAAATTCCATGTGCTCAAACAATGCACCACCCACGTCAACAAGGGCGAAGTGGTGATCGTGTGCGGGCCATCCGGATCGGGCAAATCGACGCTGATCAAGACGGTCAACGCGCTCGAGCCGTTCCAGAAGGGCGAGATCACCGTCGACGGCATTTCCGTGGGCGATCCCAAGACCGATCTGCCCAAACTGCGCGCCAGGATCGGCATGGTGTTCCAGAATTTCGAACTGTTCCCGCACATGAGAATCACCGAAAACCTGACCCTGGGCCAGATCAAGGTCCTGGGACGCAGCGCGGACGAAGCCAGGGAGCGCGGTCTGAAAATGCTCGACCGGGTCGGCCTGATCGATCAGAAAGACAAATTCCCGGGCCAACTCTCCGGCGGCCAGCAGCAGCGCGTCGCCATCGCGCGCGCGCTGTCGATGGATCCGATCGCCATGCTGTTCGACGAACCGACCTCGGCGCTCGACCCGGAGATGATCAACGAGGTGCTCGACGTGATGGTCCAACTGGCCCTGGAAGGCATGACCATGATGTGCGTATCGCACGAAATGGGTTTTGCGCGCAAGGTCGCGCACCGCGTGATTTTCATGGATGAAGGACGCATCGTCGAAGATGCAACCAAGGACGAGTTCTTCGGCACGCCGCGTTCGGAGCGGGCGCAGTTGTTCCTGTCGAAGATATTGCATCACTAGAATCGGCGCGCGGCCTTGTAGGAGCGAGCTTGCTCGCGAACAAGTCCTGCCGAAAGCATTCGCGAGCAAGCTCGCTCCTACGACTGCAAGGCAAAGCGCGCGTTTCCGGTGCTGGTCAGTGTCTTTTCAGCGCCTGCGCCCTTAGCGCGTCCAGCGTGGTGTTGGGCGTAATCGCCTGCGGGTCTATCCTCAATTCGATCAGCGCCGGTTTTCCAGAGGCCTCGGTTGCCGCGAGGCAGCGCTCGAACGCGGCGGCAAACTCGCCGGTCTCCTCGACCAGTTCGCCATGCGCGCCATAGGCGCGCGCAAGCAGGACAAAATCCGGATTGACGAGCGCGGTTCCGTGCACGCGCGCCGGATACTCACGTTCCTGGTGCATGCGTATGGTGCCGTACATGCCGTTGTTGACGACGATGAAAATCACGCCGGCGCCGTATTGCGCCGCAGTCGCGAGTTCCTGCCCGCACATGAGAAAACAGCCGTCGCCGTTCCACGACACGACGATGCGATCGGGATGCACGATCTTGGCGGCGACTGCGGCGGGAACGCCATAGCCCATGGCGCCGCTGGTCGGCGCGAGCTGGGTGCGGAACACCCGGTGCGGATAGAAGCGATGCAGCCAGCTCGAATAATTTCCGGCACCGTTGGTCAGAATGGCGTCGGCGGGCAGCCGCTGGCGCAGAACGTCGACGACGTCCCACAGCTGCACCTTGCCCGGCATGGTCTTCGGCTTGGTCCATTCGAGGTAATCCGCGTGCGCGGAGGTCGTCCATGCGCGCCGGGCCCCGGCCTCGACCGGCGCCATCGCCGCAAGCGCGGCGGCGATTTGCGGCATGCCTGAATTGATCAGCAGATCGCCCTGATACACCCGCCCCAGTTCTTCCGCACCTGCGTGCACATGAACGAGTTTCTGCGCCGGCCGCGGCACTGACAGCAGCGTATAGCCGCTGGTGGTCATCTCGCCCAGGCGCGCGCCGATGACCAGCAGCAGATCGGCATCCTTCACCCGCTGCGCCAGTTTCGGATTGATGCCGATGCCGATGTCGCCGGCGTAGTTCGCGTGGGTATTGTCGAACAGGTCCTGAAAGCGAAAGGCGCAGCCTGCGGGCAGGCCGTTTGCCTCGACGAACCGACGAAGATCGGCGCAGGCTGCGGCGTTCCAGCCGCTTCCCCCGAGGATTGCGAGCGGCCGCTCGGCCGCTGCCAGCAGTGTACGCAGTTTCGCCAAGTCGCCGGCTCCGGGATGGGCGACGACTTCCTGGTAAGGATCGGTGTCGGCGGCTACCGCAATCTGGGTCAGCATGTCCTCGGGCAGCGCCAGCACCACCGGCCCCTTGCGCCCGGACATGGCGCAATGAAACGCATGGCTCAGGTACTCCGGCACGCGGGAGGCAACGTCGATGCTCGCCACCCATTTGGCCATCTGGCCGTACATGCGGCGAAAATCGACTTCCTGAAACGCTTCGCGCTCGACGAAATCGCTGCCCACCTGGCCGATGAACAAAATCATCGGTGTCGAATCCTGAAACGCAGTGTGCACGCCGATCGCGGCGTTGGTCGCGCCGGGTCCGCGCGTCACCAGGCAGACGCCGGGTTTGCCGGTGAGCTTGCCGTAGGCCTCGGCCATGTTGGCCGCGCCGCCCTCCTGGCGACAGACGATAAGCTTGATCGCCTCGCGCGCGTCGTAGAGCGCATCGAGCACGGCGAGATAGCTTTCTCCGGGAACGCAAAACGCAGCGTCGACCCCGTGCACTTTCAGTGCGTCCACCAACAACTGGCCGCCGCTGCGGGATTTCAGTTCATTTTTCATGATTTGGAGGTCACGGAATTGGAAAGCGTTGAATTAATTTTACGCTACAATTTGACCATAGTCCGCTCTCCACCTGTGCTCCGTACCAGACGAAACCCTGTAACCGTTCCCATCGTCCGCAACCATGAGCCAACTGTTCGAACTCGACGCCTATTCGCCGCGCGAGATTGCCGAGCGCATTGAAAATGTCGGCGTAACCAAGGCGCGGCTGCCGTTTCTGCCGCTGGTCATGCTCGGCCTGCTCGCGGGCGCATTCATAGGCCTCGGCGCACTGTTTTTCACGCTGGTTACGAGCGATACCACGCTCGGATTTGCCGCCTCGCGAGTGCTCGGCGGCGTGTGTTTTTCGCTCGGACTGCTGCTGGTGGTGGTTGCCGGCGCAGAACTGTTCACCGGCAACAATCTGCTGGCAATGGCATGGGCGGAACGAAAGATCACCACTGCCGATGTGCTGAAAAACTGGTTGATCGTGTGTCTTGCCAATTTCATCGGCGCCTGCGGGCTGGCCGCGCTGGTGTTTCTATCCGGCCATCTCGGCATGAACGGTGGCGGCGTGGCGAAACAGGCGGTACTGATCGCCGCGGCCAAGGTATCCATGCCGCTGATGGAAGCTTTCTTCCGTGGCATTTTGTGCAATGCGCTGGTATGCATGGCGGTGTGGATGGCATTCGCCGGTCGCAGCGTCACCGACAAATTCATTGCCATCGTGTTGCCGATTTCGGCCTTTGTTGCCGCCGGCTTCGAGCACAGCATCGCCAATATGTACTTCATTCCGCTCGCGCTGTTGCAGCAGGCGAGCGCTCCGCTGGCGCTGCCAGGCGCCGAACTCATTGACGTGTGGCACATGCTGCGCAATCTGACCGCGGTAATCCTGGGCAATGTCGTCGGCGGAAGCGTACTTGTGGCCTTGGTCTACCACGTGATCTATCACCACGGCCGCGCCAAGACGAAGGCGGCCGTAGTTGAAGCCGACAAACGTGATTGAAGGAAGACCCGGCATCGGCACTTGTGTTCTCCGCCAGCGTCGTGCCAAAACTGGTCCGCTTCTCGATCGTCGCGAAGAGAATCGATGATATCCTCCGACTTCCTGCCTGGGTGCTCGTAGCGGGGCGATTACTTGAGAATTGCGGTGAAAGGCCGGCGTGATGGCCGGTTCGTTTCCCGGAATTGAAATCAAAATAGCAAAGGATGTTTCATGCCTGATTTTGACTGGCAATTTCCCTACACCTCCTACCGCAAGCCGATACTCGCCCGCAATATCGTTGCGACGTCGCAACCGCTTGCGGCGCAGGCCGGGCTGCGCATGCTGCAGAAGGGCGGCAGCGCCATGGACGCGGCCCTTGCGACCGCCATCGCGCTGACGGTGCTGGAACCCGTTTCGAACGGCATCGGCAGCGACGCCTTCGCCATCGTCTGGGATGGAGAAAAGCTACATGGCTTCAACGCCTCGGGCCGTTCACCCGCCGCCTGGACGCCGGAGTTTTTCAAAGGCCACAAGACCATGCCCCAGCGCGGCTGGAACACGGTGACCGTACCCGGCTGCGTTTCGGCCTGGTCCACGCTGTCGGGACGTTTCGGCAAACTGCCTTTCGCCGATCTGTTCGAGCCGGCCATCGCCTATGCACGCGACGGCTATATGGTGTCCCCCACGATTGCCGGTCAGTGGGCCAAGCAAACGCAGGAATTGCAGGGGCAGCCGGGTTTCAAGGAAGCGTTCATGCCCAAGGGGCGCGCGCCGCTACCGGGCGAGAAATTCAGCTTCCCCGACCAGGCGAAGACCCTGGCACTCATTGCCGAATCCCACGGCGACGCCTTTTACCGCGGCGACATCGTGCGCAAAATTGCCGCGCACGCGAAACAACACGGCGCGCTGATGATCGCGGCCGATTTCGCCGCGCACCTTTCGGACTGGGTAGAGCCGCTGGCGCAGGACTACCGCGGCTACACCCTGCACGAACTGCCGCCCAACGGCCAGGGCATCGCCGCGCTGATGGCGCTGGGCATCCTGCAGCATTTCGACGTGGCGAGCTATCCGGTCGACTCCGCCGACAGCGTGCACCTGCAAATCGAAGCGATGAAAATCGCCTTCGCCGACGTCTACCGCTATGTGTCCGACCCCAGAACCATGACGATGCGCAACGACGAGTTGCTGGACCCGGCGTATCTTGCCGGACGCGCGAAATTGATCGACATGAAACGCGCGCAGAACTTCAACCACGGCACGCCGCCCAAAGGCGGCACGGTCTACCTCACTGCCGCCGACGCGAGCGGCATGATGGTGTCTTTCATCCAGTCCAATTACATGGGCTTCGGCTCGGGCGTGGTAGTGCCGGGCACCGGCGTGAGTCTGCAGAATCGCGCCCACAGCTTCACCCTCCGGGCCGGCCATCCGAACCAGGTGGGGCCGAGCAAACGACCGTTCCAGACCATTATCCCCGGCTTCGTCACCAAGGCCGGGAAACCGGTAATGAGTTTCGGCGTGATGGGCGGGAGCATGCAGCCGCAGGGCCACGCGCAGGTCATGGTGCGGCTCGCCGATTACGGACAGAACCCGCAAGCCTGCTCCGACGGCCCGCGCTATCGCGTGGTCGAAGGCCTGCGCGTCAACGTCGAGCCCGGTTTTTCCAAGGAGACGCTGGCCGAACTGGTACGGCGCGGCCATGAGATCGAGGAACTGGCGCAGGGTTACATGGATTTCGGCAGCGCGCAGCTGATCTACAAGCTGGAGGACGGTTTCCTCGGCGCCTCCGACCCGCGCCGCGACGGCCAGGCAGTGGGATTCTGATCGGAAAAATTGATTTCAGAAATTTGCCAGGGTACGTCCGCGGGGGGATATACAAGGGGGGGTGCACCCCCCTTGTTCGTGCGAATAAGGTGTCACCCCGCCCGGAGACACCGTGCTTGCATTAACCAGGAGTAATGATGCTGAAACTTTGGGGACGCAACAATTCGGTCAATGTGCAAAAAGCGATCTGGTGCCTGGAGGAATTGAAGGTGCCCTACGAGCGCATCGACGCCGGCATGAAGTACGGCGTAGTCAACGAGCCGGCATTCCGCAAAATGAATCCCAACGGCCTGGTGCCGGTGATCGAAGACCAAGGCACCGTGATCTGGGAGTCGAACGCCATCGTGCGCTACCTCGGCGCCAAATACGGAAAAGGCACGCTGTGGGCCGAAGATCCGGCGGCGCGTGCGCAATCGGACAAGTGGATGGACTGGTGCGCAACCGTGTACTGGCCGCCGATGCGCGAAGTGTTCTGGGGCCTGGTGCGAACGCCACCGGAGAAACGCAATCTGGAGCTCATCGAAACGTCGCGGCAGAAGGCCGGCGAGATACTGAAAATCTTCGATGCCGCGCTCGAAGGTCGCGACTACATCGCCGGCGATCAGCTCACCATCGGCGACATTCCGCTCGGCGCCATCAGCTGGCGCTGGTTCGGCATCGAAATGGAACGCCCGTCCCGGCCGAACGTGGAAGCGTGGTTCAAACGCCTCTCGGAGCGCGAAGCCTTCGTGAACAGCGTGCTGCTGCCGCTGAACTGATGTCCATGACGCAGGCACAATTCGCGAACAAGATCGCCGTCGTCACCGGCGCCGCCAGCGGCCTCGGCCTGGCGATCGCCGAACGGCTGGCGGCCGACGGCGCCAGGGTGGTGGTGTCCGATATCAACGCCGTCGCTGGCGAAGCAGTTGCCGCCCGGCTCGGCGGGACGTTCGTGCAAGCCGACATGGCCCGGCGCGCCGATTGCCGCAAGCTCATCGACCAGGCGCTGACCGCCTACGGCACGGTGCACATCCTGGTCAACAACGCCGGCTTCCAGCACGTGGAAACCATCGAGGCTTTTCCCGAGGACGTCTGGGACAGGATGCAGGCGGTGATGCTGACCGCGCCGTTTCTGCTGACCAAATACGTCTGGCCGTCGATGAAACAGCAGCGCTGGGGCCGCATCGTCAACCTGTGTTCCATCCACGGCCTGGTCGCCTCGCCCAACAAGAGTTGCTATGTCAGCGCCAAGCACGGAATGGTGGGCCTGACCAAGACCGCCGCGCTGGAGGGCGGCGCGTACGGCATTACCGCGAACGCCATCTGCCCCGCCTACGTGCGCACGCCTCTGGTAGACGCTCAGATCGCCGACCAGGCGCGCACCCGCGGCCTGCCGGCCGAGGAGGTGATCGAGAAGATCATGCTCGAACCGGCTGCCATCAAGCGCCTGATCGAGCCGGCGGAGGTGGCGGACTTCGCCGCCTATCTGTGCGGCGAGAGCGCCGGCGTCATTACCGGTGCCGCGCTCACCATGGATCTGGGCTGGACCGCGAGATAGGCGCAACGGTCTGCGCCTGCACAAAGCCTGGCGCGCACGAGAAACCGTCGGCGCGTCGATGGCACTCAACCCGGGAAGATAGATCGAGCAACAGCAATCGCGCTTGCGCGGACGGCGCCCCGTCCGCGCGGATCGTTGATCACGCACGGATGAAAAGCACATCCGTGCGTGATCAACGATCTTGAATGAGCGCATCCGTTTTGGGGTTTACCGTAACCCTGCTCTTGTGCGGATGCGCTTTTCATCCGCACAAAAGCAGGGTTGGCGCGCGCAGCGCGCAAGGCTTTTCGCCGATTGCAACGTACCGTACACGACAGATCGTAGCGTCGACCTGACGCACTGCGCTTCAGTTCTCGAGTACCGACCGCAGGCGCACGTCTCGCTCCTCCTTGGGCAGCTTTGCCAGCTCTTTCACCGCCGCATAAAAGCGCGGCAGATCGCCGCCTTCGCGCGCAAGCAGCGCGCTGAACGCCGGAACCAGGTCGGTGTAGAGCGCCACCGACGCAAGGGTTGCGTTGTTTGGTTTGCCGTCGAACCAGCGGTCGTAACCGGCGAACCCGCGCCACGAAACTTTGAGTTGCCGATACTCCTGTTCCATTTCGGCAAAATGCCGTGCCTTGCCCAGGCGCTTTTGTTCGAGCGGAAGCTCCTGCTGGTAGTGCTGACTGAGTATTGCCTGATACCGGATCAGCAGCGCAAGGAATTCGCCCCGGATTTTTTGCCTGCGTTCGTACCCTGCGCGCTCGTTTTCGTTTCCGCTTTGCGCCAGCCAGCGCGCCACGCCTGCCTGCTCCACCGTCGTGGCAAACGACTCGTTGAAGCGGCTGTCGTCCTTTACGTAGAGCAACTGATGCGCGAGTTCGTGGAACATCAGGCGCGCAAGCTCGGCCTCCGGATAATGGATGAACGTGCTGAGCACCGGGTCGTCAAACCAGCCCAGGGTCGAGTAGGCCGGCACCCCGCCGATATGGACGTCGTAGCCGCTTTCGCGCAGCGCCGTGCCCGCCGCCTTGGCATCGGACTCGTTGAAATAGCCGCGGTAGCTGACGCAGCCCGCAACAGGAAAGCAGGAGGTAAGCGGCTTGATCGAGAATTCCGCCGCCGCGAACACATTCCAGAGAACGTAGCGCCGTCCAAGATCGGCGTAACTCCTGTAGCTGCCGTTGTCGGGCAGCGCAAGCTCACGGCTCGCGAACTGGCGGATGCGCAATGCCGAACGCAATTTTTCCTTCAGCGCGGCCGGGGTGACGTCGCTGCGCAACTCCCCCTCTATCGGGGAGGCGCGGCGCATCAGCTCCAGTTGCCCGCTCACTGCCTGCGCGTAATAGCGCAGCGTGGCGCAGCCGCCGAGCAAGGGCACAAGCGCGGCGAGCAGCAACAACTGGCGCAGGCGCATCATCGCGCCGCTCGCCTTGACGCGTCGCTGCGTTCATGCTCGAACGAACCGCCGCCATTGTCGTCGAACGCACCTCGGACGCCGTGGTCGAACCCCCCGCGATCGAGAAACGCCACGACCTGGCGCGCCAGTTGGGCCGAAACCAGCATGCCGCTATGGCTGAGCGGAAGCACAATGCGATCGCGCATCCCCGCCACCTCGGTCTCATCCAGCCGCACCACGCCGTCGTTGGTGCCAGGCAGGCGCATCATCATGCGCCCCAGACCCCAGGGCCGGCTGCCGGCGATCACGCCCAGTTCGGATGCAGGCCGAAACTCTTCCGGCAGACTGCGCCAGACGTCGCGGCTGGCTCCCAGCAACCGTTTACCCGCCGCCAGGTTTTCCAGGTGCCGCCCTGCCATGCATGCGCGCACCGGCGTGCCCATCAACACCACGCGGCCGACGCGCTGTTCGCCGTGATTGCGCAGGCAACGCAGGACCACCAGTCCGCCCAGACTGTAGCCGACCAGATGGATCACCGGTTCGCGCAACTCGCCGATGCGCGCGGCGAGCCGCCGCGCATGCTCGTCCAGACTCTGTGCGACAGAAGAATAGGCGAAGGTATGGGCCGCGAAGCCGCGGCGGGACAGACGCAGTCGCAGTCCCTGCATGGTCCAGCCGCCGAGCCACAGCCCGTGGACCAGGATCACCGCGGCGGGCATTGGCGCTTCCTCAAGCGATGCCGGCCGGTTTTCATGATTGCGCATCATCCGTTCTGGAAATCCAGAGTATAGCCGCTCGGCCCGCGGCCGCAGAAAGTGCCGGCGCGGCCATCTGGAACGAAGTCACCCGCGGCGCTCGCATTGTGTTGCCGCCGGCGCATTGGCAAACGCGTGGCACTGGGAAGTTCGTATATAATCGTGATGAGAGTGGTCGTCAGAACCTCCATCTGCTGTTTCCAATAGAATTCAACCCTGCACGAGGAGATCGATATGAGGAAATTTATCCTGACAGTGGGCGCAGCCGCCCTGGTTGCGCTGTCTGCGCCGCTCGCGGCGCAGAGCAAAGTCAACATTTCCATCGCCACCGGCGGCACCGGCGGCGTCTACTACCCGTTGGGCGGCGGCATCGCCGCGGCACTGTCCAAGTATGTCCCCGGCATGGACGCAACCGCCGAAGTCACCGGCGGCTCGGTCGACAATCTCAAACTGATCGGTAGCGGCAAACCCTACATCGCGCTGACGATGGTCGATGCAACCCTTGACGCCTATCGCGGCGAAGATAAATTCAAGGGCAACAAAATCCCGGTACGCACGCTGATGATCCTGTACCCGAACCGCATGCACGTAGTGTCGGTCGAGGGCCGCGGCGTCAACAGGATCGCCGACCTGAAGGGCAAGCACGTTTCCACCGGCTCGCCCGGCAGCGCCACCGAAGTGATGGCCTTTCGCGTGATCGAGGCCGCCGGCCTGGACAAGGACAAGGACATGAAGCGCGAACGCCTCGGCGTGGCCGAGTCGGTGAATGCGATGAAGGACAACAAAATAGACGCCTTCTTCTGGGTCGGCGGACTGCCGACGGCAGGCGTAACCGATCTCGCCAATACGCCCGGCACCAAAATCAAGCTGGTCGATCACGCCGATCTGGTACCGGCGATGAACAAGAAATACGGCGACCTGTATATCGAGGACGCCATTCCCAAGGCGACCTATCGCGGCATGGACGCCGACAACAAGCAGGCCACGGTGATGAATATCCTCGTCGCCAATGCGAGCATGGACGACCAGACCGCATATAACATCGTCAAGACCATTTTCGACAAGCGCCAGGACCTGATCAACGTGCACAAGGAAGCGGCGAACTTCAAGCTCGAAAACCAGAAGGCCGCGGCCTCGCCGATCCCGTTCCATCCGGGTGCGATTAAGTACTTCGCCGAGCATGGGATCAAGGTCAACTAGGTCCATTTTCTCTCAACGACCCCGCCTGCTGGCGGGGTTTTTTCGTTGTAGCCGGACGTAACACCACCCGGCATCAAAGGCGCCGAAGCCATGAGTGAAGCGACCAAGCCGGACCAGAATCTCGAAACCGTCATCAGCGACGAAGCGCTGAAGAAGGCAGAGGAATTCATCGAAGAAGAAGAAGGCGCGGCAAACAAGCTTTCCGGCCGGCTCGCCGCCTTCGTCACCTTTACCGCGGTGGCGATGTCCGCGTTTCACCTGTATACGGCTTACGGCATTGTCGCGACGCAGACGCTGCGACCGATTCACGTCGCCTGGGTGCTGGCCCTTGGCTTCATGGTGTTTCCGGTGGCGCAACGCTATCGCCACCGCATCATGTGGTGGGATTGGATCCTGGCGCTGTTGTCGGTTGCCGTGGCGGTGTACCTGATCCAGGGCGGCGACGATTTCACTGACCGCAATACCTCGCCCAATGACTGGGACATCTTCTTCGGCGTCGCCCTGATCCTGATGGTGATGGAGGTCATGCGCCGCACCAACGGCTGGATCATGCCCGCAATCACCAGTGCATTCATCCTCTACGCCCTGTTCGGCGCCTACCTGCCTCATCCGTGGACGCACAAGGGCTACGAAGTCGGCCGGCTGATCGGACACATGTACATGACCCTGGAGGGCATCTATGGTGTGGCGGTGGACGTGTCGTCCTCGCTGATCATTCTGTTCACCATCTTCGGCGCCTTCCTGCAGTATTCGGGCGCGGGCAAGTTCTACATCGATTTCTCCTTCTCCGCCATGGGCGGCAAGCCGACGGGCGCCGGGCGTACGGTGGTTCTTGCGTCGTTTCTGCTCGGCGGGCCTTCGGGCTCGGGCGTCGCCACCACGGTGACGCTGGGCGCGGTCGCCTGGCCGATGCTGGCCAAGGCCGGCTACGAGAAAAACGCCGCGGGCGGCCTCCTCGCCGCAGGCGGCCTGGGCGCGATCATCTCGCCGCCGGTGCTGGGCGCCGCGGCGTTTCTGATTGCCGAGTTCCTGAAAATATCGTACCTCGACGTGCTGCTGATGGCCTGCATTCCGACCATCCTGTTCTACCTCGCGCTGTTCCTGATGGTCGAAATCGACGCGCGCAAGTTTCACATGCACGAATTGCTGATCGAGAAGGTCGATACCGTGTGGCATCTGACCAAGCACTACTGGTATCACTTCCTGTCGCTGATATCGATCGTCGCCTTCATGCTGTACGGCTTTTCGCCGGTGCTGTCGGTGTTCTGGGCGACGGTGGTGTCCTTCTTCACCAGCTTCCTGCGCAGCGATACGTCACTATTTTCCTACGACCTGTTCCGCCGCAACGGCCCGCTGCTGCCGCTGATCTTCAAGTCGCCTTTCGTCAAGGCGATGGAGGGCGGCTCGATCGGCGTGTTGAACGTCGCCGCCACCTGCGCCGGCGCCGGCATTATCGTCGGCGTAGTGACACTCACCGGACTCGGGCTCAAGTTCAGCTCGATCGTGATCGACCTGGCCGGCGGGTCCCTGCTGATGACCGCGGTCTACACCTCGCTGGTGGTGTGGATCGTCGGGCTGGCCGTGCCGGTAACGGCCTCCTATATTATCTGCGCGGTGATCGCTGCGCCGGCGCTGATCAAGCTCGGCGTGCCCGATTTCGCCGCACACATGTTCATTTTCTATTATGCGGTGCTGTCCGAGGTTTCCCCGCCCACGGCACTGTCGCCGTTCGCCGCTGCGGCCATCACCGGCGGCGATCCGTACAAGACGACCATGCAATGCTGGAAATACACTGTGCCTGCTTTTCTGGTGCCGTTCATGTTCGTGCTCGATCCCAGCGGCCAGGGCCTGTTGCTGATGGGTTCGACCAAGGCGCTTGCCGCCGCCAACTGGTGGTCGATCGCCGAGGTCACGCTGACCGCGGCCGTGGGCATCGCCGCGCTTGCCGGCGGTTTCCAGGGTTGGGCCCTGATCAAGACCAATTTCGTCGAACGCTGGATGTTGCTCATCGCCGGCTTTGCGCTGGTCTATCCAACGGCCGCGGCCGATCTGATCGGCTTCGGTTTCGTCATCGCCGCACTGACGCTGCAGGTTTTGCGGCGCCGCGCGATTCCGGCCGCGCCTGCCTGAGATCGTTTTCCTGGCCGACCCATGCGTGAGCTCAGCACCGACATCCTGATCCTCGGCTCGGGCGGCGCGGGCCTGTTCGCCGCGCTGCACGCGCATCAAGCCGCGCCCGAGTTGTCGATCACCGTCGCGGTCAAGGGCCTGCTGGGGAAATGCGGCTGCACGCGCATGGTGCAGGGCGGCTACAACGTCGCGCTCGCCGCCGGCGATTCGGTCGAGCGCCACTTCATGGACACCATCGAAGGCGGGAAGTGGCTGCCCGACCAGGATCTGGCGTGGAAGTTGGTGACGCTCGCAGTGGAGCGCATCCATGAGCTGGAAAACGAACTTGGTTGTTTTTTCGACCGCAACCCTGACGGCAGCATTCACCAAAAAGCCTTCGCCGGACAGACCTTCGATCGCACCGTGCACAAAGGCGATCTTACCGGCATCGAAATCATCAACCGCCTGGCCGAGCAGATCTGGGCGCGCAACATCGCCCGTCTGGAAGAGTACCGGGCTCTGGCTCTGATCAAGGCGAAGCGCGGCGACGCGCTCGCGGGCGTGCTGATGCTGGACATGCGCACGGGCGAGTTCTGTTTCGTGCGGACCAAGGCGGTGCTGCTCGCCACCGGCGGCGGCCCGACCATGTACAAGTACCACACGCCCTCGGGCGACAAGAGCTGCGACGGCCTGGCGATGGCCTTGCGCGCGGGACTGACGCTGCGCGACATGGAGATGGTGCAGTTCCACCCTACCGGACTGCTCGCCGGGACGCACACGCGCATGACCGGCACCGTGCTCGAAGAGGGCTTGCGCGGCTCCGGCGGTTATTTGTTGAACGGCGCGGGCGAGCGCTTCATGGGCAATTACGACGACAAACTCGAGCGCGCCACGCGCGACATTGTGTCGCGCGCGATCTTCGCCGAAATGCGCGCCGGCCGCACTACACCCAATGGCGGCGTGCATATCAGCATGGCGCATCTGGGACCGGCGCACGTGGCGAAAGCGTTCAAAGGCATGGTCGAGCGCTGCGCCGACAGCGGTTTCGATCTCGCCGGCGGCCTGGTCGAAGTGGTGCCGACCGCGCATTACATGATGGGCGGAGTCAGATTCAACGCCGATTGCTCCACCGCCCTCCCCGGCCTGTTCGCGGCAGGTGAAGACACCGGCGGCGTGCACGGCGCCAATCGCCTGGGTGGTAACGGCGTCGCCAATTCCACCGTATACGGCGGCGTCGCGGGCGAAGAGATGGCTGCCTGGGTAAGGGCTCAGGGGACGCTGCATGAGCCGGATGCCGATGAGATCGCGGCGGTCGAAGCGGCGTGCCGGGCGCCGCTCGGCCGTGCGGCCGGCGACGTGGAAGGCGTGCGCCAGGACCTGTACGAATTGATGTGGGACGACGTCGGCATTGTGCGCGATGCCAAGGGCCTCGCACGCGCGCGCGGTGCGCTCACAGGACTGCAGGCGCGCCTGGATGCGACCGGCGTCAATGCAGGCGACCTGCGCTACAACCTCGCCTGGCACGACTGGCTCAATCTGAAAAATCTGATCCTGGTGAGCCGCGCCATCTGCGAGGCGGCTCTGGTACGCGAGAATTCGCGCGGTGCGCATTACCGCGAGGATTTTCCCGAAGAGGGCGAACTCGCGAGTTCGACCTACAGCGTGGTGCGGGCAGCGGGCGAAGGATTCAGCGTCAGTCGCGAGCCGGTGAAATTTACACGGGTTAAGCCAGGCGAGAGCCTGTTGACTTAGCAGCGCGCTTCGAATCGGCACCTTGCGTAGGCTTGCGCGCTTCGCGCGCCAACCGTGTTTTTGATACGGATAAACACCATCCGTATAAAAAAACGGTTATGGTTAAAACCGACAAAGGCTCGGGGTTGCCTTTACACAAGATCGTCGATGGCGTGCGGATGGATTCATCATCCGTACGTCATCGACGATCCGCGCGGACGGCGTTTCGTCCGCGCAGGGTCTTCAATTACCTGCGCTCCGGATCCTACGCCGCTGCTTGCGTGCGCGACGCGCGCTTGCGGTCGTGCTCTTTCAGGTAGCGCTTGCGCAGGCGGATCGATTTCGGCGTGATTTCGACCAGTTCGTCGTCGGCAATGAACTCTACAGCCTTCTCCAGCGTGAGCTCGATCGCCGGCTCCAGGCGCACCGCTTCGTCCGTGCCTGAGGCGCGCACGTTGGTCAGTTGCTTGCCCTTGATCGGATTCACCACCAGATCGTTGTCGCGCGAGTGGATGCCGATGATCATGCCTTCGTACAGCGCTTCGCCGGGCGCGACGAACATGCGGCCGCGCTCCTGCAGCTTCCACAGCGCGTAGGCCACGGCAACCCCGTCCTCCTGGCTGATCAGCACGCCGTTGCGGCGCTCTTCCATGTCGCCCTTGACCGGACCGTAGTCGTCGAAAATGTGGCTGGCAAGACCGGTACCACGCGTCAGCGTCAGGAACTGACCCTGGAAACCGATCAGCCCGCGCGCCGGAATGCGGTACTCCAGACGCACGCGGCCACGACTGTCTGAAACCATATCCTGCATGTCGCCTTTGCGCCGGCCCAACTCCTCCATCACCGCGCCCTGATGATTCTCTTCGACGTCCACGGTCAGCAATTCGTACGGCTCCTGCTTCACGCCGTCGATCTCCTTCATCACCACGCGCGGCCGGCCGACGCCCATCTCGTAGCCTTCGCGGCGCATGTTCTCCAGCAGGATGGTGAGGTGCAGCTCGCCGCGTCCGGAAACGATAAAGGTGTCCGAATCCTGAGTGAACTCGACCTTGAGCGCGACGTTGCTCTTCACCTCGCGTTCGAGACGTTCGCGGATCTGGCGGCTGGTGACGAACTTGCCTTCGCGACCGGCGAGCGGCGAATTGTTGACCATGAAGTTCATGGTCAGCGTCGGTTCATCAACTCTCAACAGCGGCAGTGCGTCGGCTTGCTCCGGAGCGCAAATGGTTGAGCCGATGCCGATGTCATCGATACCGTTGATGAGCACGATGTCGCCCGCGACAGCTTCTTCGGACACCATGCGTTCCAGACCCTCGAAGGTCAGCACCTGGTTGATGCGCGCCTTGATCGGCAGCGAATCCGGGCCGTTCATCACCACCACGTCCTGCAGCGGCTTGATGCGGCCGCGCGAAATGCGTCCGATGCCGATCTTGCCGACATAGCTCGAGTAGTCGAGCGAGCAGATCTGCAGCTGCAGCGGGCCGTCGGGATTGTCATCGCGTACCGGCACGTGCTTGAGGATGGCGTCGAACAGCGGCCGCATGTTGTACTTCTCGTCGTCCTTCAATGCATCGATCGAGGCGGGCGCATCTTTCAGGTCGGCGGCCGCCCAGCCATGCAGCGCGGAAGCGTAGATCACCGGAAAATCCAGTTGCTCTTCGGTCGCACCCAGTTTGTCGAACAATTCGAACGTGTGGTTCACCACCCAGTCCGGCCGCGCGCTGGGGCGGTCGACCTTGTTGACGACGACGATGGGCTTCAACCCGAGTGCCAGCGCCTTGCGCGTGACGAAACGCGTTTGCGGCATCGGGCCCTCTACAGCGTCGACCAGCAGCAGCACGCTGTCCACCATCGACAGCACGCGCTCCACCTCGCCGCCGAAGTCGGCGTGACCCGGCGTATCGACGATATTGATGTGCGTGCCTTCATAGGTAACGGCGCAATTCTTGGCGAGGATGGTGATGCCGCGTTCGCGCTCCAGGTCGTTGGAGTCCATCACCCGCTCCTGGATATGCTGGTAGGAGGCGAAGGTGCCCGACTGCCGCAGCAGTTTGTCCACCAGCGTGGTCTTGCCGTGGTCGACGTGGGCGATAATGGCGATATTGCGAATTGGGCGGGTCATGGGAGGCAGTCTAAAGAGAATCACAGGTCGTGTCGCGGGCGGGACCAATGAACGCGGGCCATCCGCTCGCTCCGCCTGGGTTGTATCCGATATGAAATATCCGAGCCTAAACTACCCCGAGGGCGGCTTCGGAAGGCGAGAAAATTCAAGATGTTAGCAGATTCGGCGCGGAAAAGCCCGTTTTTTGGGCGTGATTGTATAATCGCCTCACGCCGCGGCTCGATCGCAAACCATTTTTATGTATTAAACCATTATGTTACGCATGGACATCGGAACAAATCATGGCGCTGCGCGAATCGGCTGTTGGGTCGCGCGGCCCCCTTACCCCTGGCCCCTCTCCCGCAGGGTGAGAGGGGTACAGCTCGTCGGCATACCACGTTGAGCAGTGCACCACGATTTCAGGCAAGGCTGGCAACGCCCTTTGGCGTCGTGGGCGTGCGCACTGAAGGGGAAGCGCTGGCGGAAATCGTTTACCTGCCGCGCAGCGCAGGCGCCCTCGCACCCGCGAACGCGCTGGCCGAGCGCGCCTGCGCACAAATCGAAAAATATGTCGTCGACCCCGGCTACCGATTCAAGCTGCCGTTGAAGCGGCTCGGCACAGCGTTCCAGCGTCGGGTGTGGGAACAGATATCGGCGATATCCATGGGCGAAACCCGTACCTATGGCGACCTCGCGCGAACACTGCGCAGCGCACCGCGCGCAGTAGGCCAGGCCTGCGGCACCAATTACTTCCCGCTGGTGATTCCCTGCCATCGCGTGGTCGCCGCCAGCGGCATCGGCGGCTTCGCGCATCACAGCGGCGGTTACCTGATCGAGGTCAAGCGCTGGCTGCTGGTGCATGAACAACTGGGTACATAGATGTCCCACCCTCCCTTGCAGGGCGCGCGTCCCGCTGCACCTGGACACCGCTCGGCACGCGGGCAGCATGCTGCCCGAAACCCTCGCCTCGCCCCCAACCCTCTCCCGCCCAGGCGGGAGAGGGAGTATTCCCTCGCCCCGCTTGCGGGGAGAGGGCCAGGGTGAGGGGTAGGCCGGCCACGCGCGTTCGCGATGACAGAAAGCGACTCCGCGTTGCTCGACGAATTCTGCGACCACCTGTGGCTGGAGGACGGCCTGTCGAAGAACACGCTCGAAGCCTACCGGCGCGATCTCACGCTGTTCGGCGACTGGCTGGCACGCGAGCACAAGCGCGGGCTCCTGGAAACGCACGAGGAGGACTTGTCGGCGTATTTCGCCTTCCGCTACACCCAGGCCAGACTGCGCGCAAGTTCGCAGTCACGGCTGCATTCCAGCCTCAAGCGTTTCTTTCAGTTTGCACTGCGCGAAAACAAAATCGTCGCCGATCCCACGCTCAAGCTCGACACGCCGAAAAAGGCGCAGCGCTTCCCCAAGTCGCTCACTGAATCCGACGTTGAGGCGCTGCTTGCGGCGCCGCAAGTGGAGTCGGCCCTGGGTCTGCGCGACCGCGCCATGCTGGAAATGCTCTATGCGACGGGCTTGCGCGTATCCGAGCTGGTCGCGCTGAAACTGATCGAGATCAACCAGGACATGGGCGTGGTGCGTGTGTTCGGCAAAGGCGGAAAGGAACGCATGGTACCGATGGGAGAAGAAGCCTCGGCATGGCTCACGCGCTACCTGAGCGACGCGCGGCCGCGGCTGCTCTCTCGCGCGCAGTCCGACGCGGCGTTCGTCACCGCGCGCGGCGCGGCGATGACGCGCCAGGCGTTCTGGTATCTGCTGAAGAAACACGCGCGCGTGGCGGTGCCGGGAAAGCCGATGTCGCCGCACACGCTGCGCCATGCCTTCGCCACCCACCTCCTGAACCACGGAGCCGATTTGCGCGTGGTGCAGATGCTGCTCGGTCACGCCGATATCTCGACCACGCAGATCTACACCCATGTCGCACGCGAGCGCCTGAAGCTGCTGCACCAGAAGCACCATCCGCGCGGATAAGCCAGCGCAGGCATGTCGGCCCGGGGGCGGGCCCCTACTTCTTGCCTCTCTCGATCACCACGCCGACGCGCCGTGCGGCGCGCTGGGCGCCAAGCTTTGCGATGCTCACGCGCACCCACGGCGCATGGAATTCTCCGAGCAGGATCTGCGCCACATGCTCCGCCAGATTTTCCACCAGGCCGTAGTGCTGCTCCACCAAAACGGCGCGAATGCGCTCGATCACCACTGCGTAGTCGATGGTGTCGGCAACCTTGCCGGTCTTGAACACGCGATTGTCGGGCAACGCAATTTCCAGATCCAGTTCCACCGTCTGGGTGATGGTCTTCTCGCGCTTGTAGATGCCGATGCGCGCATCCAGTCTGATCTCGCGCAGAAAGATGATATCCATATCGGGAATTGGCCTGGGGGCTAGGGCGGGATTGGGTTCCCGCGTAAAATGGGCAACACATTCTAACAGCCCTTGGCAAACCAAATGGCGACCCTGGTCTTCACTGTTGCGGCCTACATGATCGGCTCGCTTTCGTTCGCGGTAATCGTAAGCCGCGCGTTCGGGCTGCCCGATCCGCACAGCTACGGTTCCGGCAATCCTGGTGCAACCAACGTGCTGCGCACGGGGAAGAAACTTGCCGCCGCACTGACGCTCGCAGGCGACACCGGCAAAGGCGTCGCCGCGGTACTGCTCGCGCGCTATTTTGCCGCGGACTACGGCGTGAACATGAGCGGCGTCGCGCTCGCCGCGCTGGCAGTGTTCCTCGGTCACGTGTATCCGGTATTTTTCGGCTTCCGCGGCGGCAAAGGCGTGGCGACTGCACTCGGCATCCTGTGCGCGCTCAACCTCTGGCTTGGTCTGGCGACGCTGGCGACCTGGCTGATCATCGTGGTGTTCTTCCGCATGGTGTCGCTTGCATCTATCATTGCCGCGCTGTTTGCACCGGCTTACGCCGCCTGGCTGTTCGGCACCACGAGCCCGCTGTTGCCGGGCGTGCTGGCACTGGCAACGCTGCTGATCTACCGGCACAAGGAAAACATCGGGCGCCTGCTCGCCGGAACGGAAAGCCGCATTGGCGCCAAGCGGCAGGATGCGGCGTGAGTACGCACCCGACTCTCGCCACGCTGCTGGGATTCGGTCTGACGCTGGGCATGATTCGATTCCTCATTCCGCGCGCTGAACGCTATGGCCTGATCGATCATCCGGGCGCCGGGCGCAAGGATCACGCCGGCACCACGCCAACCGTAGGCGGGCTGGCGATCGTGATCGGGCTGTCGTTGGCGGCGCTGCTGGCCCAGTTCGAGAGCCAGGTGCACCCGGCGTTCTGGGTCGGTTTCTTTCTGATCGCCCTCACCGGCTTGGCGGACGACCTACTCGATCTGCAGCCCGCGATCAAATTCGCGGTACAGATCGGCGCCGCGCTGCTGATGATCCACTGGGGCGGGCTGCAACTGCACTCCCTCGGCGATCTGGTGAGCGCCAATCCGGTAATTCTTGGCCGCTTCGCCGTGCCGCTCACCGTGTTCGCGCTGATCGGGGTGGTCAATGCGATCAACCTGTGCGACGGCGCAGACGGCCTTGGCGGCGGGCTGGTGTTCATCGCGCTGTTCTGGATAGCGTTGATGAGCGCTGTATCCGCGCATTCGGGCACGCTGACATTGTCGCTGGGATTGCTGGGCTGCGTCGCGGCGTTTCTCGCGTTCAATCTGCGCTCGCCCTGGCGCAGTCGCGCGGCGATTTTTCTGGGTGATGCCGGCAGCCTGTCGCTCGGCTTTGCGCTCGCCTGGCTCACCGTGGAGGCGGCGCAGCCGAGCTCGCAATTATTCCCCGCAGTGACAGCCATCTGGCTGGTGGCGATCCCCATCAGCGACACCATTGTCTGCATGAGTCGGCGG
>Ga0208566_1000192_pt1 | contig 44198 bp, 38 predicted proteins | sample PL_2010_150m_FD_184159 | JGI IMG/M metagenome (GOLD analysis project Ga0208566, IMG submission 184159) | Freshwater microbial communities from Powell Lake, British Columbia, Canada to study Microbial Dark Matter (Phase II) - PL_2010_150m... | ecosystem: Environmental > Aquatic > Freshwater >...
AAAACACCGCGCGTACTCGGCTGGGACGCCGCCGGCGTGGTCAAGTCGGTCGGGCCGGATGTTTCATTGTTTCAGCCGGGGGATGCGGTGTACTACGCCGGCAGCATCCTGCGTCCCGGCTGCAACAGCGAATTTCATCTGGTCGACGAGCGCATCGTCGGCAGGAAGCCCGCCAATCTCAGTTTCCCCGAGGCCGCCGCGCTGCCGCTCACCACCATCACCGCCTGGGAAGGCATGTTCGACCGCATGGGCATCTCCAGTTCGGGCGACCATGCGGGCAGGACGCTGCTCATCATCGCCGGCGCCGGCGGCGTAGGCTCGATCGCGATTCAGCTGGCGAAAAAACTCGCCGGCCTCAATGTGATTGCCACCGCATCGCGGCCGGAATCGGTCGCCTGGGTACGCGCTCTGGGCGCGGATCACGTCATCGATCACAGCAAGGATCTGGCGCCGCAGCTCGAGGCACTGGGCAGCAAGGAAGTCGACTATATTTTCTGTCTCAACAATACCGATCGCTGGTTCCCCGCGTTCGCATCCATCATCAAACCGCTGGGGAAAATGTGCGCCATCGTATCGGCGCAAAAACCCGTGGACCTTACGCCGCTGATGGGCAAGAGCGTGACCCTCGCCTGGGAATTCATGTTCACCCGCTCCAGCTTCAACACCCCGGACATGATCGAGCAGCATCACCTGCTTGACCGGACCGCGGCCCTGATCGAGGCCGGCGCGCTGAAGACCACGCTTACCACAAGCCTCGGAAAAATCAACGCCGCCAATCTGAAGCGCGCGCACAAACTGCTCGAAGGCGGACACACGCTGGGCAAAATCGTACTCGAGGGATTTTGACCGCGACTGAAACGCTGGTTGAATCGCGCTATGCCTGGGCACGCCTGTGGGCCGCGCTGGCGCTGATGACCATCGGCGGTTCGGGCATGTATGCAGTCACCGTGGTACTGCCGCTGGTTCAGGCCGATTTCGGCGTCAGCCGCTCGGATGCGTCCCTGCCTTTCGCTTTCACCATGATCGGCTTCGGTATCGGCGGCATCCTGATGGGACGGCTGGCGGACCGCTACGGCGTGATGGTCCCGCTGATTATCGGCGCGTTCGGGCTTTCGGCGGGTTTCATCGCCGCCGGCGCCGCCGGCAGTCTGTGGCAGTTCAACCTGGCGCAGGGTTTATTGATCGGACTTTTCGGCACCTCGGCCACGTTCGCGCCGCTGGTGGCGGATATATCGCTCTGGTTCACGCGGCGCCGCGGCATCGCCGTCGCCATCTGCATCAGCGGCAACTATCTCGCCGGGACGGTTTGGCCGCCGATAATGCAGCGCTTCATCGAAACTGCCGGCTGGCGCCAGACCTACATCGGTATCGGCGTGTTCTGCCTCGTCTCGATGCTGCCGCTCGCATTGTTTCTGCGGCCCCGCCCGCCGATCCCCGAGCTGCCTGCGGCCGGGCCCGCGCCCAGCGTCGCCGGATCGGAGGGCACGCTTGGACTCTCGCCGGGCACGCTGCTGATGTTGCTGAGCATCGCCGGAGTCTCCTGCTGTGTAGCCATGTCGATGCCGCAGGTGCATATCGTCGCCTACTGCGGCGACCTGGGATTCGGACCTGCGCGCGGCGCGCAAATGCTCTCGCTCATGCTCGGCTTCGGCATTGTCAGCCGGCTCACGTTCGGCTGGATCTCGGACCACATCGGCGGGCTGCGCACGCTGCTTCTGGGCGCTTCGCTGCAGGCGGTCGCGCTGCTACTCTTCCTGCCGTTCGATGGACTGGTTTCACTCTACGTGATATCGGCGCTGTTCGGTCTGTTCCAGGGCGGTATCGTGCCTTCGTATGCCCTGATCGTGCGCGAGCATTTCAAGCCGGGTGAAGCCGGGGCCCGCGTCGGCACGGTGCTGATGGCGACCCTTTTCGGCATGGCGCTCGGCGGCTGGATGTCGGGCGCGATATTCGATCTCACCGGCTCTTATCGCGCCGCGTTCGTCAACGGCATCGCCTGGAGCCTGGTCACGGTCAGCATTGCGGCAGGGTTGATCTACCGCTCGCGCCGGTTTTCACGCCAGGTCGCCTAGCCATCCGATCTTAAGTTTCGCATAGCGAAACTACAAAAGGTCGGCAGAATTACTACATTGCGAACATGTATTGCCTATGCTAAAGTGAAATTACGATAGCGTTTCGCATAGCGAAATGCCGTCGGCGATCGTCTGTTTGGAGGTCCCGATCGAACGCTATCCCAGAGAACCATGCCATGGCAGAAAACCGGCGCAAACCCAAGAACGCGAACGTCGAGCCCGAGGCCGGCGGCCGGCAATTCGTTATCGCGCTGGCGCGCGGCCTGCGCGTGCTGCAGGCGTATTCGGTTGGCGACGACGTGCTCACCAATCTGGAACTGGCGAAAAGAACTGGCTTGCCAAAACCCACGATCTCACGACTCACGCACACGCTGTCGCGCCTGGGCTATCTCGCGCAAGACACCAACGTTGCCGGTTACCGGCTGCAGCCTCATATCCTGACCCTCGGATATCCGGTACTCGCAAGACTGGGCGCGCGACAGATCATCCGCCCGATGCTGCAGGAGATCGCCACTGCCGAGGGGGTGACCGCCGCCATTGCGACGCGCGACGGGCTGCACATGATATTTGTCGAGCGCCTGCGCGCGCCTTCCATTGCGGCGCTGGAGCAGGACGTAGGTACGCGCGTGCCGATCGCCACGACCGCCATCGGCCGCGCCTATCTCGCCGCGATGCCGCAAGCCGCGCGCACTTCGCTGCTGGAGGAGATTCGAATCAGCGGCCTGCCGGAATGGTGGCCGCAGATTCGTGCAGGCGTCGAGCGCGAGATGGCGCGCTTCGAACATAAGGCCTACTGTTTCGGAGGCGACTGGAACGCGGAGTTGAACGGCGTTGCAGTGCCGCTGGCCCTGTCCAACCAACTGCTGGTTTCGATCGCCTGCCATGGTCCGCGCGTGCGCCTGTCCGAGACGCGGCTCGAAGCCATCGGCGCGCGCCTCAAGTCGATTGTGCACGGCTTGGAAAAGATGCCGCTCGGCGAACTCTAAACACCCTGAATCGGAGCCTGTCATGCCCAATTTCCGTATTTCGAACACGCCCAACCGCAGCCGCAGCCGAACCTTGGCGACACTCGCACTCCTCGCCGCCTGCCTGAGTTCGTTCTCGTCCGGCGTACAGGCGCAGGCGTGGCCAACAAAACCCCTGACCATTGTCTCGCCCTACCCCGCCGGCGGCATCACCGATCTGCTCAGCCGCGTCGTCGGAGAGGAACTGGCCAAGGTACTGGGCCAGCCGGTGCTGGTTGAAAACCGTGCCGGCGCCGGCGGCGCCATCGCCATGACCGTGGTATCGAAGGCGGCGCCGGACGGCTATACCTTGGTGATGGGTGGTAGCGCGCCGTCGACAATCGTGCCCGCGCTTAACCCGAACGTCACCTACCATCCACTGAAGGACTTCGAGCCGGTGGCCTATGTCGCCGCGCTTCCCATCGTGCTGGTCGTGCACCCGTCGATACCGGCGGCCAATCTGAAGGAGTTCATCGCCTATGCAGGCGCCAACAGCGCCAAGCTCAATTGCGCCCACCACGGCGTCGGCACCGGCACTCACCTCTCCTGTCTGCTATTCGCCAAGCTGATCGGCGCAAAAATCACCGATATTGCGTACAAAGGCGCGCCCCAGGTAAATACCGATCTGCTCACGAACCGTGTCCAATTCTATTTCGGCACGCTCCCTACCGAAATCAATTATGTGCGTGCCGGACAGCTGCGTGCACTCGGCGTGGCATCGGCTGAGCGCGTGCCGTCGGAACCGGATATCCCGACCCTCGCGGAACAGGGCATGTCCGGACTGGAACTGGATACCTGGAACGCACTCTACGCGCCTGCCGGAACACCCAAGCCGGTCGTTGCGCGCCTGAGCATGGAAGTCGGGAAGATTCTGCAACTGCCGCCGGTACGCAGGAAGATCGAGAGCACTGGATCGATTATCAAAACCATGAGCCCGGAACAACTGCGCAAGCTCACCAGCGACGGGTTCGAAACCTATCGCAAGCTCGGCGCCGAAATGAACATCAAGATTGATTGATTCCGAATTCCCCGGAGGAGGAACACAGCATGACTTTTTCGGTCGTAGCGCGTTGCAAGAGGACAGGCCAATTCGGCGTTGGCATCGCGACCTACTCGCCAAACGTCGGCGGACGCTGCCCGCTGATCGTCCCGGGAATGGGGGCAGCGTCGATTCAATCGGTCGCGAATCCGCAGCTCAATCTGATCGCCAGAACGCTGCTTGCGCAGGGGCTTTCTGCGACGAAGGTGGTGAGCGATGTTCTCGCGAGCGATCCGTTTCCAGACTACCGGCAGATCGCCGTTGTCGACGTCTACGGCCACGCCCACGCAGCCACCGGCAGCCGCAACGCAGCCTGGGCCGGACACCAGGTCGGCGACGGATTCGTATGCTCGGGAAACGTGCTTGTCGGAGAGCAGGTAGTCACCGCAATGGCGCAGGCGTTTTCAGCTGATTCGGATCTGGAGCTTGCCGAACGTTTGGTGCGGTCCATCGAGGCCGGTCGGAACGCAGGCGGACAACCCGAAGGACAGAATTCCTCCGCCCTCCTAGTCTATGACCGGCAGCCTTTCCCGATCGTTGATCTGCGCGTCGAACTGCACGACGAGCCAGTCGGCGACCTGCGCCGTCTATGGGATTGGTATGCGCCGATGGTGCCCTACTACATCGAGCGCGCGTTTTCGCCAAACGTCCCGCGCTGGTGGCAATGGCGCCAGAAGCATGTACCAGGCTGGACGCCGCGGCACCTCGCCTAAGATTGCGCGAACTGCCCGCTAGCTGATTTCGTGCAGCGCCGGCCTGTCCGGTTCGCGTTCCAGTTTCCAGATGTCGCGCAACAGACCGAGCAGCGCGCGGATTACCGGGTCGTCCTGACGCGCGAGCAGGTAGATGAACCATACGGTGGTTTCGAGCCGCACGTCGCGCCACAGGCAGACTTCGCCAGCTGCTTCTTTTTCGAGTGCCAGCTCTTCGCGGATCAGGGACATGCCGACGCCGGACACGACCAGATTCGCGATCACCGATTCCTGATCTGCCTCGACCACCTTCACCGGCTCGATGCCGTGCTTGTCCAACAGCGTACGCACCAGCTTATGGTGGGTGCTGATCGACGGTGTGATGATCCACGGCTGCAGCGCGATCTCGTTCCAGCCGGCGTTCGCCATGCGCTCCGACCAGGCGGCTGGCGCGGCAACGCGATAGGTGGTCTCGCGCAGGCGCAACCTGCCCACACCCGGGTGCTCAAGGTCGCCATAATAAAAACTTGCGTCGAGCTCCCCGCCCAGCACTTTCGTGAACGCCGCTCCGGTGATTTCGTGGTGCAGTTCCACCTGCAGCAATGGATGGCGCGCAACCGTGGCATTCAGAAATTCACCGATGCGGATGACACCCGGATCCGACATGGTGCCCACGCGCACTTTGCCGCTCACTTCCCCCTTGAGCGCCTTGGCTTCGTTGCGCAATGCCTGCGCCGCATCCAGTACCTTGCGCGCGTCCGCCAGCAGCCGCTCGCCGGCAGATGTCAGCACCATGCCACTCGAGGTGCGCTCGAACAAGGGCAGATCGAGTTCATCCTCCAGCGCCTTGATCTGTGCGCTGACGGCCGGCTGGCTGACGTGCAAGCGCTCCGCCGCGCGGGTCAGATGCCCTGCTTCGGCTACCGCGACAAAGCTGCGCAGCTGGTAAAGCTCCATATCGGTATTGTTTCCCGGTGGTGAAATGAAGATTCAGAAGGTAGTTGCTCTCGATACCCACAGGCCGCCAAGGCGGTTTCGCAAGTTCCGGAGCCGTTCATAACTGTATACCCTGCTTGGCCCAACGCCAATTTGGTGCGATGCATCATATACTTGGCGCAGCATAAGCGGGGCAGATGGTTGCAATCCGATCATGCGATTGGAAAAACTGGCAGTGCGCCCTTACTATACTCGCTAAGAAGCACGTTATTTATGCTTAATCAAACAGTTTTTCAAGGAAATTGACATGAGACTTTATGCACCTTTGTACGAAGGTGACAGTATATTACGCCCCGATGCGGCCTTTGGCGAGCCCACTGTCAAGGTTTTCAGGTCGCCTGCGCCCGCACCTGATTTGGTGCGCAGCAATATCCAGGCAGCAGCGGCAATCGAGACTGTGTTGGACATTCATGCCCTCGAGCAACTTGCCCGCCAGCAGCGCAACGCCGAAATTGCACGCATGCTGAAAGCACTGTTCAAGACGATAGGCGACTGGTTCGAACGCAACGACAACTTCGAGCGCGACAATTTCTTCGCCGCATCCGAGAACCTGTCCGATCTGGAACAACGTCAGCGTCATTTTGAACGCACCGGGATGGCGCACTACTGATCGCAGCGTGCCCGGGGTTCTGCTTCACACACGTTGCTTGATCGTCTAGCGATATTCGCATTCCGCGGCGGGTCAACCCTGCCGCGCGCCTATCCAGTTTGCGCGCCATGCGCGACAATGCGCTCCTGACCGCGCACGCGGTGCTTGAGTTCGTCCGAGTCAATGCACAACTTTTCACGCCGGGCATTTTTGCAGGCGCTGGCCGCAATCGCCGCGGCGCGTGCATCACCTTTGCTGCGCGCGCAGAGTCCGGTCCGATTCGTCGATGATCCGTTCAGGCTTGGCGTGGCTTCGGGTTATCCACGCCCCGACGGCGCGGTCATATGGACGCGGCTGGCGCCCGACATCACCCAAACAAACGGCGGCCTCGATCCGGTGGCGGTCCCGGTACGCTGGGAAGTCGCGCGCGACGAAAAATTCGCTTCGATCGCCGCCTCCGGCAGCGTCGATGCCCTGCAGCAAGCGGCGCATTCGGTGCATGTCGAACCGGCCGGTCTCGGCGCCGATCGCTGGTACTGGTACCGATTTATCGCCGGCGGCGCAGCGAGCCCGGTGGGTCGCATGCGCACCGCCCCCGCGGCCGATGCGGCAACTGCGCGCCTGCGCTTCGCCTTCGCCTCCTGCCAGCAATACGAGCAGGGCTGGTACAGCGCCTACCGTCACATGCAGGGCGACGATCTCGACTTGGTGGTGTTTCTAGGCGATTACATTTACGAATCGTCGTGGGGACGCGACCATGTGCGCAAGCATGACCGGGCCGAGCCATACACGCTGCAGGACTACCGCGCGCGCTACGCGCTTTACAAGAGCGATGCGGACCTGCAGGCCGCGCATCAGGCGTATTCGTGGATCCTCACCTGGGACGATCACGAAGTGGACAACGATTACGCCAACGACCGCCCCGAAGACGGCATGCCGGCGGCGCAGTTCCTGCTGCGCCGTGCTGCCGCCTACCAGGCTTACTACGAGCATATGCCGTTGCCTTCATCAATGCGGCCCGTTGGTTCGGGCATGCGCATCCACACCAGCCTCGCCTGGGGCAGGCTGGCGAATTTTCATGTCGTCGACGGCCGGCAGTACCGCGACCATCAGGTCTGCCCGAGCAGGCGCGGTGGCTCGAATGTCGTCGACCCCGAGAGTTGCAGGGAAATACGCGACGCGTCGCGCACGCTTCTCGGCGCCGAACAGGAAGCCTGGCTCGATCGCGGCTTCGCCGCCACGCGCGCGCAGTGGAACATTCTCGCGCAGCAGACGCTGATGGCGCGGCTCGACCGCAGGCCGGGCGACGGCCAGCGCTTCTGGACCGACGGCTGGGACGGCTACCCGGCGGCGCGAAAGCGACTGCTCGAGTCGATGGCCGCGCGCAAGCTCGCCAATCCGATAGTAATAGGCGGCGACGTACATATGCATTACGTCGCCGATCTGAAGGCTGACTTCGACGATGAAAAATCGCCGGTGGTGGCGAGCGAATTCTGCGGCACATCGATAACTTCGCAGGGCCCGTCGCAAAAAAGCGTGGATGCACTGCTTCCCGAAAATCCGCACATCAAACTGGCGCGCAGCGATCATCGCGGCTACGTGCGCGCCAGCGTCGGCGGCGGCACATTCAGCGCCGAGTTGATTGCACTCGACACGGTGAAGCGGCAGGAGTCCAAAGCAAGCGTGCTGGCGCGCTTCGTGGTCGAGGACGGCAGGCCGGGACCGCAGCGCAGCTAACGGCGGCCTACGCAAAATTCCACTGGCGGGCCCGTCTCGCCCCCTGTTGTTCGATCAGTCCGATGTGTCGGCGCTCATCAATTTCACATCGCCGCCGGCGGCGGCGGTGTTGACCGTGAACACGCGTTCGGTGGCAAATCGTTGCAGGTAATTCGGCCCACCCGCCTTCGGGCCGGTGCCGGACAAGCCTTCGCCTCCGAACGGCTGCGCGCCGACCACCGCGCCTATCATGTTGCGATTGACGTAGACATTGCCCACTGCGGTGCGGCTGCGGATGAACTCGGCGCGCGCATCGATACGCGTGTGTATGCCCAGCGTCAGACCGTAGCCGGTGGCATTGATGGCGTCGATCACCTGCTCCAGTCCGGCAATGGCAAAGCGCGCCACGTGCAACACCGGCCCGAAGCGCTCGCCCGGCAGATCGGCGATGGAGCCGACTTCGAACGCGATCGGCGCGACGAAGTTTCCCGACTCCGGCAACGGTGCCGATTCCGCGATCGGCGCGCCGCGGCCGCGCAGCTCCGCGATATAGCGGTGCAGCATCGCGCCGGCTTCGGCGTCGATGACCGGGCCGATGTCGGTCGCCGGGTCGGACGGATCCCCCAGGCGCAGGGTCTGCATGGCGCCGCGCAGCATGTGCAGCACGGCTGGCGCGATTTCGTCCTGCACATAGAGCATGCGCAGCGAACTGCAGCGCTGCCCCGCCGAGCGGAAAGCGCTGGCGATCACTGCATCGACCACCTGCTCAGGTAGCGCGGTCGAATCCACGATCATCGCGTTCAGGCCGCCGGTTTCCGCGATGAATGGCACGATGGGCCCGTCCTTGTCGGCGAGCGTGCGCTGGATCTGGCGTGCGGTCGCGGTGGAGCCGGTGAAGGCCACGCCGGCGATGCGCGCATCGGCGATCAGCGCCTGCCCCACGGTTTCGCCCGGCCCGGGCAGCAGGTGGAATACGTCGCCCGGTACGCCCGCTTCGACGATCAGCTGCGCAATGCGGAAGGCGGCGAGCGGCGTCTGTTCGGCGGGTTTGGCGACAACGGTGTTGCCCGCGACCAGCGCGGCGGCAATCTGGCCGACAAAAATCGCCGCCGGGAAGTTCCACGGGCTGATGCAGACGAACACGCCGCGGCCGTTCCAGCTAAGCGCGTTGCTCTCGCCCGCACTGCCGGGAAGCGCTAGCGCGGCTGCGAAACGCTGGCGCGCCTGCACCGCGTAGTAGCGGCAGAAATCGACCGCTTCGCGCACATCGGCAAGCGCGTCGGGCAGGGTCTTGCCAGCTTCCCATACGCACAGCGCCATCAGCTCAAACTGATGCTGCTCGAGTAGATTGGCCAGCCGCTCGAGGCAGGCGGCGCGTTCGGTGACGGCACTGCGCGCCCAGCGATGGCGCGCGCCGAACGCCGAATCGATTGCGCGCCGGGCCGCGGCCGCATCGGCATCAGTGACCGAGCCGATCGCCAGTGCCGGCTGCGCCGGCGAGAACACGCGGCGCGTTTCGCCGGGCTGCGCCACGCCGTCGATCAGCGGTGCCGCCGTCCACGCGCGTCGCGCGAGCGCAACCTCCTGCGCGATGCGCTCGAGCGTGGCGGCATCGCCGAGATCGTAACCTTTTGCATTCAATCGTTGCGGCATGTTGATCTCTCTGGGTTGAGCCAGGCGGGCGGGCGCTGTTCCGGACCCGGCATGCAGACACGCCATGCCCGATGCGACCAGATCCCCGGCGTTGTGCGCCTGTGCGACGAGATGCAGGAATGAGCTATTGGCGCCGTTCTCCAACAGCCGGCGTACGAGATAGGCCAGCAGTTCCTGTTGCCGTCCCACCGGCGCGTAGACGCGTAGCGGGATCTGCGGAACCATCGCCGCGAGCGCGCGCTGCAACGACTCGCCCATTCCGTGCAGGCGCTGGAACTCGAACCCGCGCGCGCCATCCTCCGCGGGATCCGCCGCGGCCAGCGCGAGCACCGAGGCCGCGCTCACCGGGTTGTGCGTGGCGAACTGCGCATAAACGAGGTCGCGATGCTTGAGCAGCGTACGTGCGCAGGCAAGATACGACAGATCGGTTACACCCTTGTCGATATGCACCGGATAGGCATCGACCCCCAGTTCCTGCGCGCGCCGGATCTCGCTATCCCAATACGCGCCCTTGACCAGACGCACCGCGATCGGCGCGCCACCCCGCGCGCGCCGCTGCCGCGCCACCTGCAGCACCGCTTCGATCACCTGCGGCGCGCTTCCCAGATAGGTCTGCACCGCGAGTCCGAGCCCCGGCCAGGCCGTGAGATGCGCATCATCGGCCAGACTGGCGAACAGGTCGAGCTGCAACAGCAGCCGCTCGGATTCCTCGGCGTCGATGGTGAGTCCGATACCGGCTTCCGCCGCGGCGGTGCAAAGACTGCGCAGACGCGCGAGCAGGTCAGCGCGAATGTGCGCAAACTGCGCGGCCTCGTAGCGCGGGTGAATCGCAGAAATCTTGATCGACACGCCGGACCGAGCGTGCAAGGCGGCCGTTGCCGGCGGGCTGTCGCGTCCGAGAGCGCGCACTGCCTCGACATAACGGGCGAGATTGCGCTCGGCGTCCTCGCCGGTGCGCGCGCCCTCGCCCAGCATGTCGAAGGAAAAATTCTGGCGCCGCTCGGCGTGCGCTTCGCGTTGCGCTCGCACCAGTGCCCCGCCTATTGTTTCGCCATAGACGAACTGCTGCGCGAATGCGCCGATCGCAGCCTGTGCCAGTGGTCGCGCGGTGGCCTGTGCCAGCGGCATGGACAAGCCCGGCAGGCGGGCAAGCAGCGCGCGCTGATTGTTTGCATCCGGCGTGCGCGGCAGCGCTTCGGCCAGCCGGAACAGCGATTCGCCCAGCGGCGTATCCATCGGAAACACGCCCAGCCAGCGCTGCACATCGAGCAGGGATAGCGGCCGATCGAGTATTGCCGCGGTCAGTTCGCGCGCGAGCGCCTCCGCTTTGGGGCGCCACACATCGATCGGGGCAAGCCTTCCGCGCAAGTCCGCGGACATGTCGCCCGCCGCGGGTGCTGCGAGGCGGACCAGTTGATGCAGACCGCCGATTGCGTTCATGGCCCGCGCTAGAAAATCAGCGGCAGTGTCCTGCCGATGGCATCGGAAATTACCGCATCGGCGATGTCATCGAAAGGGGTCGGCTCGGCATTGACGATCACCACGCGCGCGCCCGCGGATTTTGCCTCGTCTACCGCGCCCGCGATCGGATACACCTGCAGGCTGCTGCCGACTGCGATGAAGCAATCCGCTTCGGCGGCGCAGCGCATCGCGCGCGCTATCACCTCCGGCACCAGATTCTGGCCGAAGGAAATGGTGTCGCTCTTGAGGATGCCGCCGCAAAGCGTGCACGGCGGATCGTCCTCGCCGGTGAGGAGGCGCAACAGCGTCTCCTGCATCGGGCCTTTCCAGCCGCAACGCATACACACAACTCTCGTAACCGTGCCATGCACCTCGATCACGCGCTCGGGCGAACTCCCCGCCTTCTGGTGCAGGCCGTCGATATTCTGCGTGATCAGCGCGTGCAGCTTGCCGCGCCGTTCGAGACCAACCAACGCGGCGTGACCCGCGTTCGGCTGCGCCTCCCACGCCGGATGCACCAGGCGCTGCTGCCACGCCTTCTTGCGGATTTCGGCGTCGGCCATGTAATAGTGAATGTTGGAGAGTTTCTCCGCCTCGGGATCGCGCGTCCACACCCCCTGCGGTCCGCGGAAATCGGGAATCCCCGACTCGGTGGAAATGCCGGCACCGGTGAGGATCACGACGCGCTCGGCCTGGTCGACCCAGGCGCGCACTTTCTCGATCGATGATCCGGACTGCGCCATTCACCGCCCCCTGAGCGTGCGCTGCGATTCAGCATCTGCTGTGGTAGCGCACCAGGCGAAGATTCTAGCACCACGGAAACGGCATCCACGTTCGCGACGCAGCGGTCCCGCGCCGCGACGGCGCGCGTCCGCAGGTCGTTACATATTCTTTCAATTTCGCCGTGAACCATGGCGCTGGCGGGTCGTTCCTAAAGGTATCGCGTTGCGCACGCCTGGATCGCGAATTACCGCGCTGGTCCGCCCAGCAGGACAAAGGAGACAAAAATGAAGACATCCTTTCGCATCATCGCTTCCCTGCTATTCGCCTCGATCGCCTCTTTGGCGGTGGCACCCTCCGGCGCGCAGGCGCAGCCGGCGTCAGCGTTCTCGCAACAGGAACTCGAGCAGATGCTGGCGCCGATCGCGCTCTATCCCGACGCGCTGCTGGCACAGATTCTGATGACATCGACCTACCCGCAAGAGGTGGCCGAAGCCGCGCGCTGGTCCGGCGAGCGCCCCGGCTTATCCGGCGACGACGCGGTGCGCGCGGCCGAGACAGAAGACTGGGCGCCGAGCGTGAGGTCGCTCGTAGCGTTTCCGCAGGTGCTATCGCGCATGCGCGAGAACTTGCGCTGGACACAGGCGCTGGGCGATGCGTTCCTCTATCAGCAAACACAGGTAATGGGTGCCGTGCAGGACCTGCGACGCCGGGCACAGGTCGCAGGCAGTCTGAACTCGGATGAACGGTGGCGCGTGCTCGACTACGGATCGGGACTGGCGATCGAGCCGCTACATTCAGAGGTCGTCTACGTACCCTGGTACGACCCACTGGTGGTGTACGGGACATGGTGGTGGCCAGCCTATCCACCGGTGCAGTGGCGCCCCTGGAAGGTCTACCTGGCGCGGCCGGGCTATGCGACAGGAATTTACTGGGCGCCCCCGGTGCGCGTTTCGCCTGAATTCTTTTTCGGTGGCATCGACTGGCACCGGCGCCAGGTTCATGTGATTAACGTCGCCAGTTTCGGCGACAGACCCGGCATCGCGGTGAACCGCGCGCCGATCGCGAAGCGCGAGCCCGGCATGTGGCGCCAGGTCCCGGATCAGCGCGCGGGCAGTGCCTTTCGCGCTGTCGAGTCACAGCAGCGCTTCAATGCTGCGAGCGTGCCGCAGGTTCAGGTCATTCGTCCTCGGGCGCCCGACGGGCACCGGGCGCATACATCGATCGAAGCGCGACCCGCTACCCAAACTGAAATCCGTCCGGCACCACCCGAGGTGCGGCCCGAGCACCGTCGAGATGCGCGCATTCCGGGGCCGTCTGCACCACCCGCAGCGATCCTGCGACCGGCGCCAACGATGCAACACGTCGCGCATGGCGTCGAACACGCGCCGATGCTCAGACCGCCGCCCGGCGCCCAGCCGGCGCCGGCTACCCCGCCAGCGCCGCGCACGCACGAAGGCACGCGAATAAATCGTATAGAATCTACGCGCTCACCGAAACTCCAACGCTAGTGCGGAAACTAATCCGCGTAGCCATGCAGCGTCGAGCCATGCATGCCGTTTGACCATCGTCAAGGTCGTCGTGCAGCCTTGCAGGATAATGAACTGCAACAGCGTCACAACTGGATCGGAAAAATCATGTTCAAGCTGCAAGTGCAGGAAGACGAGAAAGACCCCCAAGCCTGGCACGACGTTAACGGCGCGGATGGAAAGCTGCTAATTTTTGAAAAGGAAACAGCGGCCCGCGCGAAACTGGAGCAGCTCTACCCGATTCTGGTGAAAATGGAACGCTACGCCGCCGATACCAAGCGCACGCGCGTGATCAGCATCTACGCCGAAGACGACAGCTAGTACCAAAAACCGCAGAAAATACATGTGTTTGCTGCGATGTTGCATTGCAGCAGACATGGGTGTATAGTCACGCTCCTCGCGTAGCCTGATTGAGGATAGCGATGACCTCGATTACTTCCGGCGGCAGTAGCACCAACGGTAAATCCTCACTGACGGTTCTGACCCTTGCTGCGCTTGGTGTCGTCTACGGCGACATCGGCACCAGTCCGCTATATGCATTCAAGGAAGCGTTCAGCGGCCCGCACGGCCTGCCTCTCACCGAGGCAAACGTGCTCGCGGTGCTGTCAATGATGCTCTGGTCGATTACGTTGATCGTTTCCCTGAAATACGTGTCTATCGTCCTGCGTTTTGACAATGGTGGCGAAGGCGGCATTCTGGCGCTGCTCGCGCTCGCCACGCGCCTGACACGCGCACGCCCGCGCCTTGCACGGACGGTCGCGGTGATCGGCATTTTCGGCGCGTCGCTGTTCTACGGAGACGCGATCATCACCCCCGCGATCTCGGTGCTCTCCGCGGTGGAAGGAATATCCGTGGCCACGCCCGCGCTGGAGCACTGGATCGTGCCGATCACGATAGCGATCCTGGTCGGACTGTTCGCCATGCAGAGGCGTGGCACTGGCGCCCTGGGCAAGCTGTTTGGCCGGATTACGGTACTGTGGTTCCTCGTTCTCGCCGTGCTCGGCGCGATGTCGATCGCGCAAACGCCGGCCGTGCTCGCCGCCCTGGACCCGAGGCACGCGCTGGGCTTCGCCTGGCACTCGCCCGGGCTTACCTTTCTCGTGCTCGGCGCGGTATTCCTCGCCATCACCGGCGCCGAAGCGCTGTATGCAGACATGGGACATTTCGGCGCGACACCGGTGCGGCTGGCCTGGTTCGGCTTGGTGTTTCCGTCGCTCATGATCAACTACTTCGGCCAGGGCGCGCTCGCGCTGCGCGATCCGGCGGCGATGAAGAACCCGTTTTATCTGCTGGCGCCGCAGGAGCTGCTGATGCCTCTGGTGTTACTCGCCACGGCCGCCACCATCATCGCCTCGCAAGCGACGATCTCCGGAGCCTTCTCGGTCACCCACCAGGCCACCCGCCTTGGCTATCTCCCGCGCGTGCCGACGCTGCATACCTCGGAAACCGAACGCGGCCAGATCTACATCCCCCAGGTGAACTGGATCATGCTGGTGTTGGTCATCATGCTGGTGCTGGCGTTCAAGACTTCGGGCGCGATCGCGTCCGCCTATGGCATCGCGGTTTCCGGAACCATGGTTCTGACCACCGCCCTCGTCGCAATCGTCGCGTTTTCCCTGCAAAAACGGCCGAATCCGCTGCTCTTTGCGGTGCTCGCGCTGATCGGCCTGGTGGAACTTGTGTTTTTCGCCGCAAACGCGACCAAGATCGCCGACGGCGGCTGGTTCCCGCTCGCCTGCGGCCTGGCACTGTTCATCCTGCTGACCACCTGGAAGCGCGCGGAGACCATCCTCACATCGCATGAGCGAAGCAAGCGCGTGCCGCTGGATTCATTCGCGACGCTGTGCAGTGCCGATATTCCACGTGTCTCCGGCACCGCCGTGTACCTTTCGCCGGATTTGGACTCCGTGCCCACGGTGATGATGCATAACCTCAAGCACAACAAAGTGCTGCACCAGCGCATCGTGTTCCTCACCATCCTCAACGAGGACGTGCCGCATGTCGCCGACCTGGATCGCACCGGGGTGCGCGTCATTGAGCGCGCCCATGCGTATCAGGCGACGTTGCGCTACGGATTCATGGAGCAACCGGATGTGCCAAAGGGGTTGAAGCTGCTGGAACGCCACGGTCTGAAATTCGAGGCGCTCGAGACGACTTTCTTCCTCGGCAAGGCCACCCTGGCGCGCGCAGTCAAACCCGGGCTGTTCACCTGGCGCCGGGAGTTGTTCCGCTGGATGCAGCGCAACAGTCCCGCCACCGCGGAGTATTTCGGATTGCTCCCCGAGCGCGTCATCGAACTCGGCACCCGGGTTACGCTGTAGGCCAGCGCGGCCGCCACGCGACTGCCCTCACTGCGCCTTGATTCCCGCCTGCTTCACCACTTTGCCCCACACCTCGTATTCGCGTTCCATGTATTGCGCAAGCTCGGAGGAAGTACTCGGGCTGGGTTCCAGCCCCTGCTTATGCAGCAGTTCGGTCACCGCCGGATCGTTCAGCGCCTTCACCAGTTCGCGGTTGAGCCGCTCGACAATATCCTTCGGCGTTTTCGCCGGCGCAAGATAAGCGTACCAGTTCATCGCCTCGAATCCGGGATAGCCCGACTCCGCCACCGTCGGCACGTCCGGCAGCAGCGCCGCGCGCTTCGGACCGGTGGTGGCGATCGCGCGGATCTTGCCCGCTTTCACCTGCCCGCCGGAGGACACCGGGGTGGCAAAGATCGAAGCGACCTGCCCGCCCAGCATGCCCTGCATCGCCGGACCGCCGCCCTTGTAGGGCACATGAACGATATCGATATTCGCGCGAATTTTCAGCAGCTCGCCTGCCAAATGACCGGCGCCGAGGATGCCGGAAGAACCGAACGTGACCGTGCCCGGTTTGTCCTTGGCGAGTTTCACGAAATCCGCGAGTGACTGTATCGGCAGCGACGCCTGCACCACCAGCACGTTGGCAAATACCACCGCCATGGTGATCGGCGCGAAATCCCGCAGCGGCGCATAGCCGAGGTTGGCGATGACATGCGGCGCGACTGCCAGCGAGCCTACGCTGCCGAGCAGGATGGTGTAGCCGTCGGGTGCCGCACGGGCCACGGCTTCGGTCGCGATATTGCCGCCCGCGCCCGCCTTGTTCTCGACCAGCACCTGCTGGCCCAGGCTGTCGCTCAGGCTCTTCGCCAGGATGCGCGCCACCGCGTCGGTGCCGCCGCCGGGCGCAAAACCCACGATCATGGTGACGGCTCGGTTCGGGTAGGCGCTTTGCGCCTGCACGCCGCCGGAAGCAGCGAGGGCGATTGCCGCTATCAGTAGGGTTCGCATATTTCCTCCAGTATCAAGCCTTGCCGTCCGGCTGACCAAGCACTCACCGGTCCTGCGGCGCTATTTTTATACTTCTGCAATCTAACCCAGGCCGGCGCTAGAGGCAATGCCGGGTCGCGCTGCGGGAGCCCGGGGCAGGCTTCAGTCGCGCGCGACCGCGTGCTCGCGCGTCTCGTGAAAAGCGAGCTCGGGCCAGCGCTCCTGCGTCAGTTGGAGATTGACCCGGTTCGGGGCGAGATAGGCCAGGTTCCCGGCCGCATCGCGCGCGATGTTGTGCGCCAGCGTTTTCTCGAATTCGGCCAGCATGCGCTTGTCCGCGCCCGTGACCCAGCGCGCGCAGGTGATCGGAGTGCCGTCGAACACGGCATCGACGCCGTATTCGTTTTGCAGCCGGCTCGCGACCACTTCGAACTGCAGCACACCCACCGCACCCAGGATCAGGTCGCCGCCCAGGGAAGGCTTGTAGACCTGCACTGCGCCTTCCTCCCCCAACTGCTGCAGGCCCTTGTAGAGTTGCTTGACCTTGATCGGATTGCGGATACGCACCGAGCGAAAGAAATCCGGCGCGAAATAGGGAATGCCGGTGAACAGCAGCGCTTCGCCCTCGGAGAAACTGTCGCCGATCTGCATCTGGCCGTGATTGGGCAGGCCGACGATGTCTCCGGCATAGGCTTCTTCCACCTGCTCGCGGCTGGAGGCCATGAAGGTAATGACATTGTTCACCCGGATTTCGCGGTCGATGCGCAGGTGCCTTATCTTCATGCCGCGCTCGAAGCGCCCGGAACACACGCGCAGAAAGGCGATGCGGTCGCGGTGGGCAGGATCCATGTTCGCCTGGATCTTGAACACGAAACCGGAGAACTGCGCTTCGCCCGGCGCCACGGTGCGCAGCGTCGCGTCGCGCTGGCGCGGCGACGGCGCCCAGTCGATCAGCGCGTTGAGGATCTCGCGCACGCCGAAATTGTTGACCGCCGATCCGAAGAATACCGGAGTCTGCGTTCCCTCGAGGAAGGCGGCGAGATCGAACGGATGCAAGGCGCTGCGCACCAGCGCGACCTCTGCTTTCAGCTGCTCCATTTCGCGCGGATACATTTCGGCCAGGCGCGGGTTGTCTATTCCGGCGATGGCCTCGAAATCCTGGTCGGCACGGTCTTCGCCTGCGGTGAACAGCAGGATTTCGTCCTTCAACAGGTGGTACACGCCGCGAAAGGTTTTGCCCATGCCGATCGGCCAGGTCACCGGCGCGCACTGAATCTTGAGTACTTCCTCGACTTCTTCCACCAACGCTACCGGATCGCGGGTTTCGCGGTCCATTTTATTCATGAAGGTGAGAATCGGCGTGCTGCGCATGCGGCACACGTTCAGCAGCTTGATCGTCTGTTCTTCCACGCCTTTGGCCGCGTCGATCACCATCAGCGCGGAATCGACCGCGGTGAGCACGCGGTAGGTGTCTTCCGAAAAATCCTGGTGTCCCGGGGTATCGAGCAGGTTGACCACGCAGCCGCGATGCTCGAACTGCATCACCGAGCTCGCCACCGATATGCCGCGCTGTTTCTCGATTTCCATCCAGTCTGAAGTCGCGTGGCGCCGGCTTTTGCGCGCCTTCACCGTGCCCGCGAGCTGAATCGCACCGGAGAACAGCAGCAGCTTCTCGGTCAGCGTGGTCTTGCCGGCATCGGGGTGGGCGATGATGCCGAAAGTCCGGCGCCGCGCCATTTCACGCGCAATCCGCTCCACCGCCGCGCGAGCCGCGTCGGGGCGAGCCGCGTCGGGGCGAGCGGCGTCGGGGCGAGCGGCGTCCGCGTGCGCCGCGTCGGCGCTTTGCAGCGTTTCAGGCTCTGCGACAGTGGCCATGGACACAGGTGGGCGAAAAGGCGCGCAGTCTACCGGCTCTGCGTGCAGAAGTCCATCGACGCAGCCCGTAGTCGCTGCTTCCTGCTCGGAACTGCGCCGGCTGACAAGGCGGCACGCGCGATATACTGGCTCCATTGCAGGACAAACAAGGAGAACGTGGCCATGCGCAACCCGAAGATCGCGGTACTGCTGCTTGCGCTCGGCTGTATCGGCCTCATGCCCGCGCCGGGATACGCGCAGTCGCCGCATAACCACCAGCACAGCTTTTCCGGAGCCGAACACTGGGCACGGGTGTTCGACGATCCCGAGCGCGATGCCTGGCAGAAACCGCACGAAGTGATCGAGGCCCTTCAACTCAAGCCTGATGCCATCGTGGCGGACATCGGCGCAGGCACCGGCTATTTCGCCGCGCGCCTGGCGCACTTCGTGCCCAAGGGTCGGGTGTATGCCGTGGATATCGAGCCGGATATGGTGCGCTACCTTTCCGATCGCGCCAAGCGCGAGGGTCTGGACAATCTCACCGCGGTGGCCGGCGCGCCGAATGATGCGCGTCTGCCGGGAAAAGCGGATCTGGTGCTGATCGTCGACACCTATCACCACATCGAGCAGCGCGAGGATTACTTTCGCCGATTGGCACAGTCGCTTGCGCCCGGCGGACGCATCGCCATCATCGACTTCAACGCCAAGGCAGAGATGGGCCCCCCGCCCTCCGCGCGCATCCCACCGGCGCGCGTGGTGGCAGAGATGGGAAAGGCGGGATTCCGTCTCGCGGGTGAACATCGTTTTCTGCCCAACCAGTTCTTTCTGGTGTTCGCGCGCTAATGTCGATTCCACGGTCGCTGCGCAGCCTGCTGCTGTCGGCGCGCGACCTCGCCATCGCCGCCGGGCCGTTTGCTCTGATCGCGCTGGCGCTGCTTGTGGGCGCGTATTACGTCCTCGATCCCGCGCCGCCAAGGCGCGTGGTGCTCGTGACCGGGCCGGAACAAAGCGACTATGCCGAATTCGGCAAGCGCTATGCGGCTGCGCTCAAGCGCTATGGCATTGAGGTGGTGCAAAAGCCGTCGCAGGGGTCATCGGATAACCGCCGCGCTCTGCGCGACGTCACGCAGAATGTCGACCTGGGTTTCGTGCGCGGTGGTTCGAGCGACGCGGCGCGTACCGCCGATGAAGAGCAGAGCCGCGTGCCGCTGGTGTCGCTCGGCAGCCTCTACCTGGAGCCGGTATGGCTGTTCTACCGCAGCGAGGCTGCAAAGCGCGTCAACCGCGAAGCCACGCTGACAAATCTCGCGCAGTTGAAAGGCTGGCGCGTCAATGTCGGTCCGCGCGGCAGCGGCGTCACTGGACTGTTCAGCAAACTGCTGCAGGCCAATGGCATAGAGCGCGACAGCTTTGTGAACAGCCGTCTGGAACAAACGCCCGCGGTCGTGGCATTGCTCTCAGGCGAACTCGACGCTCTCGTCATCGCCGCGGTACCCGAATCGCTGATGGTGCAAATGTTGCTGCAGACACCAGGGGTCAAGCTGTACCGGTTCGTGCAGGCCGAGGCGTATGCGCGGCGCCTGCCGTTTCTGCGCGCAGCAGAGCTGCCGCGCGGTGTGGTGGATCTGGCGCGTAACCTGCCCGCGCAGGATCTGCCTCTCATTGCCGCCACCACCGAGCTGGCCGCCCGCGCCGGCACCCACCCGGCGCTGCTGCAGCTGTTCGTGCAGGCGGCCCATGATATTCACGGCGGCACCGGCTGGCTGGCGCGCGCGGGCCAGTTCCCGTCGGAGCAGAACACTGAGTTGCCGCTCGCGCCGGAGGCCGACCGCTACTACCGCAACGGCGCGCCGCTGCTGCAGCGCTACCTGCCGTTCTGGCTGGCCAATCTGATCGATCGCATGTGGGTGGTGCTGGTGTCCATCGTCGCGGTACTGATTCCGCTGTCGCGCGTGGTGCCCCCGCTGTATGCGTTTCGCATCCGCTCGCGCGTGTTCCGCTGGTACCGGCAGTTGCGTGATATCGAGGAAGCGCTGAGAACCGAAAGCGCGTCGCCCGCCGATCTGCTTGAGGAACTGAACAAGCTCGAAGCCCGGGCAGAAAATGTCACCGTGCCGCTGTCCTACGCCGAGGAGTTGTACTCGCTGCGCGGCCACATCCAACTGGTGCGCGGGCGGCTGTCCGCTTCGAAGTGATCCGGTTACAGCGGCGTAGCCCGGATGAAGCGAAGCGAAATCCGGGATCGGTGCCGGCGTGAGCGGATCGGCATTGTGGTGCAAACACTCCCGGATTCCGGCGCGATGCGCCTCCATCCGGGCTACGCATGCTCATCGGCACACGCGAGGGCACTCATCGAGCTGCGATGATTGAGCTTGCGCGGACGGCGGCCCGTCCGCACGGATTGGCGATCGCGTACGGATGAAAGGCACATCCGCACGCGATCGCCAATCTTGTATAGAAACCCCACGGTCTGTTCGATGTTAACAATAACCGCGATTTCTGTACTGATATGCCTTTTATCCGTACAGAAATCGCGGTTGGCGCGCGGAGCGCGCAATGATCGCACGCCCATATAATCGCACGCGGGCGAATACTTCGAGCTGTGGCGCCCGAACTTGTATTGACCCCATGAATCGCCCTCAAGCCCCCAGCGTCTTCGGCAGCCACAGGGACAGCATTGGAAACGCGCACAACAGAACCAGGCGCACCAGGTCCACCGCAATGAAGGGAAACGTGCCGCGGTAGATTCGCGTCAGCGGGATGTCGGTGGCGATCGAATTGATCACGAACACGTTCATCCCCACCGGCGGGCAGATCATGCCGAAGGTGACGGCCATGACGATGATGACGCCGAACCAGACCGGATCGAACCCGAGCTGCATCATCGCCGGAAACACGATCGGCACCGTGAGCAGGATCATCGCCAGTTCGTCCATCACCGCGCCGAGGATGAGATAACCCACCATGATCAGCGCCAGCACCCCATAGGGTCCGACCGGCAGGTGCACCAGGAATTCGATCGAGTTCTGCGTAAACTGGGTGATAGTGAGGAAGTAGCCGAAGAGGTAGGCGCCGAGTACGATGGTCAGGATCGCCGCGGAAACGCGCAGCGAACTGATCAGCGTTTCCTTGATCTGTCCCACCCGAAGCTGTCCGCGCACAAGGCCGATGGCAAGTGCGCCGATGGCGCCGACGCCGGCGGCCTCGGTGGCGGTGAACACGCCCTGGTACATGCCTCCGAGTACGACCAGGAACAACAGCAGCGTCGCCCACAGACTCCTCAATGTGGCAAAGCGCTCGCGCCAGCTGTGGCGCGGCCCGCGCGGCATAGTCTGCGGATAACGCCAGCCGAGAAACACGATGACCGAGGAGTAGAACAGCATCGCCAGCATCCCCGGCACCACGCCGGCAAAGAACAGTTGCTTGATGTCGGTCTCGGTCATGATGCCGTAGAGCACGAAAATCACCGACGGCGGAATCATGATGCCGAGCGTGCCGCCTGCGGCGATCAGCCCCGCGGACAATCCGGGGTCGTAGCCCGCCTTGCGCATTTCCGGCAGCGCAACCTGGGACATGGTGGCCGCCGTCGCCACCGAGGAACCGTTGATCGCGGCAAAACCGCCGCAGGCGGTGATGGTCGCAAGCGCAAGCCCGCCGCGCCGGTGGCCGAGCCAGGCAGTGCCCGCGGCAAACAACTCGCGGCTCATGCCGGCGCCGGCCGAAAACGCCCCCATCAGGATGAACATCGGAATGATCGACAGGTTGTAATCGGAGAGCACCGACAGCGGCACCTGACCGAGCAGGCGCAGCGCCGGCCCCATGCCGGAGAGCGCGGCGAAGCCGAGAACGCCGGTCAGCCCCATGGCGACGCCGATGGGAACGCGCAACGCCATCAGCAGGAACATCATGACGAAACCCAGCAGCGCAACCAGGTCCCTATCCATCCAGCCGCTCCGTCCCGGCGCCGCCGGGCGCGCGCTGCGCGAACAACACCATGATGCGCTTAACCGCAAGGATCGCCGCCGCCACCGCGCCCACCGCTGCGATCGTATAGAGGTAATGCAGCGGAATACGCAAATCGCTGGTGACTTCGGTGCCCATCATCGACACCATGCTGAAAATCATCCACGCCATCGGCGCCAGCAGCAGCAGCGTCGCGGCGGTGGCGAACAGATCAATCCGGCGCTGCCACGCGCCATTCGAATGTTCCCACAGGATGTCGACGCAGATATGACTGCCGCGGTAGGTGGCGAGGGCGATGCCCCACATGATGGCAATGGCCTGGAGCTGCTTCGACAGGTCGAACCAGTCCGGAATCTGCGTATCGAACAAATAGCGCACGCAAACGTTGAAAAACGTCAGAGCCGCGACCAGCAACAAAAACAATGCCGCGACCGATTCTGTAAACGCAAGAACTTTGTCGAGCATTGCGTAGTCTCCGGTGCGTAATCGGGACAGGAGGCGCTTTTGGTCCTGCCCCCGCGCGTGCGCACGAGGCAGGACCTTGTCGCCTTAACCGGAACTAGTAGGCGGCGTTGTGCTTTTCCAGGGCCTTGTGGAAAGAGTCCAGCGCCTGCTGCGCATCGATGCCAGAGGTATTCGGCTTCTTAAGCCACTCGGCGGTCAGCGGCTCGGCCGCCTTGCGCCAGGCGACGCGCTGGGCATCGGTCACCTTGACGATGGTGTGCCCGGGCAGCTTCGCCATCAGCTCCATGCCCGAATCCTCGTCGTTGCCCCAGTCTGCCCCGACCTTGGCCGCCCACTCGTTGCTGCAGTGGTCATCGATCACCTTCTTCTGCGCCGAAGACAGCTTCTGGTAGAAGTCCTTGTTCATGCTCCAGACGAAGGTCGCCGCATACAGCCGCATGTCGGTGTGGTACTTGACCACCTTGTCGATGCCGAAGGTGATGATCGAATGCCACGGGAAGGTGATCGCATCCGCCACGCCTTTCTCGAGCGCGTCGCGTGCTTCGGGCGCGGACACCTGCACGCTGGTGCCGCCGAGCAGGGAGACGTACTGCGCCACGGTGCCGTTGGCCGGGCGGATTTTCATGCCTTTGATCTGCTCGGGCTCGGTGATCGGCTTTTTCGAGTGGATCGCGCCGATGTGCAGATGCGCGAAGCAGAAATGCACATCCTTCATTTCCTTCGCGGCATAGCCGCGGTACCAGGCGTCCAGCGCCTTCGAGCCCGGGCCGGGGCTGGAAAACTGGAACGGCAGTTCGCCCACGCCGAATATCGGGAAGCGGTCCGCCTGATAGCCCGGGTTGGCCCAGGTGAGGTCGGCGATGCCGTCGCGCGCCATGTCGTAGTGATTGGGCGCCTTGCCCAGCTGCTGCGCCGGATAAATCGTGACCTTGATCGAACCCTTGGAGGCGGTTTCGACCGATTTCGCCCAAGGCAGGAAGCCGAGTTTTGCCAGCGGATGCTGCGCCGGCAGCCAATGGGCGAACTTGAGTTCGACCTGCTTGTCCTGCGCCAGCGCGAGAGGGGCGGCGAGTGCCAGCGCAATTGCCAGTGCTCCGCCTCTAACAATGCCGCAAGAATGTCCTTTGGTCATGAGTCTTCTCCTTAGTGTCCCGCCGATTGAGAGCCGAATGTGAGTCCGTTGTGAGGCTAATGTGAACCGATTGTGCGTGAGATCCGGTCTTTGCGCCGGATGATCGAGATCGGTATGCCATTATAATGATTCATGAGTAAAACGGCGAACATCCGCGGCGAGCGCCCGATGCAGCAGGCCACCGTCCCGCTGCACACACCGTTGTTCCGCGGCGAGCGGCGCCTGCGCATTGCGCTTGTCGGCATGCCGAACGCCGGAAAAAGCACGCTGTTCAACGCCGTGTCCAGCACCGCGCCGCGCACCGGCCGCCTCGCCGGCACCGAGCGCGCCTACGGCGAATGCACGGTGCAAATCGGCTTTGACGAAGCGAGTGTGATCGAACTGCCGAGCATCGCCTCCCTGCATCACCTAGGAGAGGAGGATCTGCCGGCGCTGAAGTTCCTCCTGTGGGGCGACGAGCGCCCGCCCATATCGTCCCACGAGCCCGGCGGCCCGCCGGCGCCTTTTTCGCCGCCCGACCTGATTGTGCAGGTGGTCGACGCCACGCGTCTGGAGAGCCACCTGGAACTCACGCTGGAATTGTCCCAGCTCGGTCGGCCGATGGTCATTGCGCTGAACATGATGGACGCAGCCTGGAATAAAGGTGTGCACATCAACGTCAAGGCGCTGGAGAAGCTGCTGGGAATGCCGGTGGTACCCACCGCGGCGCTGATGGGGCAAGGCATCTCGCAACTATTCGCAACCGCAGTGGCGACAGTGCGCGCGGCTTCCTGCCCGCTGCCGCAGCCAGCGAGCAAGCATATTTGCGACAGCCTTCAGCCCCTGCGCCAGGCGCTCAACCGCCCGGACATCCATGCGGCGTTCCGCGTCCCGCACGCGCTGCTGCTGATGCAGGTCGCGGCGGGCGATCCGTATTTTCACGACGAACTGGGCCAGCATTTCCCCGAGCTGTTGCCGCAACTGCAGCAACTGCGCAGCGACGCCGCCGCCACGCTTCCGCGGCCGCTGGAAGAAGAACTGCATGCAGACCGCCACCACCGCGCCGCCACTTTGTTCGAGGCGAGCACGCGCATGGGCGCTCCCCACGAGGGCCGCGGCTGGCGCTACTGGTTGGACGAACTGTTCCTGCATCCGCAATGGGGCCTGATCGGCAGCCTGGCGGTGTTTGCCGCCGTGTTGTTCATGGTCTTCGAAGTCAGCGCCTGGCTCGATTCCATGACCGCGGCGCGCATGGTCGAGGCACTGTCCGACTGGCAGCCGACTTCGACCGGCGGCGTCGTCGCGCGCGCGGTCGCCGACGGCCTGATCGGACTCGTCGGCATCGTCGTGCCCTACATGCTGCCGCTGGTGCTGCTGCTGGTGGCGCTGGAGGAAGTCGGGGTAATGCAGCGCATCGCCTTTGTCGTCGATCGCGGGTTTCATCAGATCGGATTGCACGGCGGTGTCGCCGTGCCCTTTCTCACCGGCCTCGGATGCAATGTCCCGGCGATTTCGGCCGCGGCGAAGGTCACCAGCGGCCGCGAGCGGGTGATCGCTTCGGTGCTGATTACTTTCGTTCCGTGCTCGGCGCGCTCGGCCATCATTCTGGCGCTGGCGGGAAAGTACCTCGGCGGCACCGGCGTGTTCGCCATTTTCGCGCTGACCATTGTCGTGGTCGCGTTGATGGGACGTCTGCTGGCGCGCGACCGGCGCGAATTCGGCCCGGGGCAGGTGCAGGAAATCCCGCCTTATGCGCTGCCGCGCCTGCGTTCGATGCTCACCGAAACCTGGGCGCGGACCGAAGACATCGTCACGATTGTCACGCCTTTGCTGGTCGGCGGCAGCGTGGTACTGGCCCTGCTCCACCACGTCGGCGCCGATACCGCGATCAATGCGCTGTTCACGCCGGTGACCGCATGGTGGCTGGGTCTGCCGCTGGTGCTGGGCGTTCCGATCCTGTTCGGCATTCTGCGAAAGGAATTGTCGCTGCTGATGATCTATCAGGCGCTGGGCACATTCGACGTCGGCACCCAGCTCGACTGGGTGCAGATCACGACGTTCCTCCTGTTTCTCACGTTCTACATTCCCTGCATCTCCACCTTCGCCGTGATGCTGAAGACCATCGGCCGCAAGGAGGCGCTGGTTTCGGTATCGATGTCGGTGGGGGTGGCGCTGCTGGTGAGCGGGGCAGTGCGCCTGCTGCTCGAGGGTGTGCGCTTGTTTTCAGCGTAACGCCGGCGTCGGCGCAGCGAACCGCTAGTTCGCGGCGTCAATGATCGGCACGATGAACCCGATTCGACCGCTCGCTGACACGCGCTTGCGTTTATACTCACGCCCTGCGCACCATTGGGTGCTCATTTCCTTCACCCTTTCTCCGTTACCCGCAGCAATGACGCCCGCCGATCCAAAACCGACCATTTCCCTAGTAGGGCAGATGCTGCGCACGCCGGAGGAAATCGCGCGGGTACTCAATTCGCTGGTGATGCGCGGCGAGCCGATCATCTGCGACCTGGGCGGTGGCAAGACGCTGTTTCGCTCGCGCCTGCGCTTTGTCGATCCGGCGCGGACCTACATCATTATTGAACTCAGTCCGGACGAAGCAGCCAACAAGACTCTGCAGGCCCGGCCGCGCGCCACGTTCCACGCCGAACCCGGCGGCTGGCGCGTCGAATTCGCCGCGGCAGATCCCAAGCCGACGACCGCACACGAAGGCGCCGCGGGCATCCGCCTGCGCTTTCCCGAGATCGTCGCCGGCCACAGGCGACGGGAGGACGAACGCGCGCAGACACCGCCGCAACGCGAACTGCGCTGCGTCGTCGACGAGGCTGGCGTGATGCCCTTCGACGGCACCATGGCAAACGTAAGCAAGGGCGGAATCGGTTTCCTGCAGTATGATCCGGCGATAAGTCTGGAGCCGGGGACCATGCTCAAGGGCTGCCGCATCGAGAGCCCCGGCGAGGCCTCGATCATTGTCGACATGGAAGTGCGCTATTCGCAGCTGCGGACCCTCGCCGACGGCAGCCAGGTGCAAAGTTCGGGCTGCCGTTTCGTCAATCTTTCGGCCAAGGATACGGCGCGGATCGAACTGTTATTCGGTCTGAAGCAGTAAGCGGTCGGCCTGCATAAACCGGAGTCGCGTCAAAGTGGGATTCAAAAATGGGGATAAGAACATGAGCGCACAAATCAAAGTTGCCATTGTCACCGGCGCCGGCACCGGCATCGGCAAAAGCGCCGCGCTGGCGCTGCTCGGCGACGGCTATTGCGTGGGCCTGGTCGGACGGCGCAGGGAACTGCTCGACAAGACCGTTACGGATGCCGGCGGCACGGCCGAAAACACCCTGGTTCTGCCCGCCGACGTGTGCAAACCGGAGTCGGTGAAAGCGCTTTTCGCGCAAGTGCGCGAGACCTGGGGCAGGCTGGACGTGCTGTTCAACAACGCCGGCACCGGCGCGCCGGCGATTCCGATGGAAGACCTGAGCTTCGAGCAATGGAAAGCCGTGGTGGATGTCAACCTCAGCGGCATGTTCCTGTGTTCGCAGGAAGCGATCCGGATCATGAAGAGCCAGGATCCCCGGGGCGGGCGGATTATCAACAACGGTTCGATCTCGGCCCATGCGCCGCGACCCAATTCCGCCCCCTATACCGCCACCAAACATGCCGTCACCGGTCTGACCAAGTGCATTTCGCTCGACTGCCGGAAGTACGACATCGCCTGCGGCCAGATCGATATTGGCAACGCGGCGACCGAGATGACCGAGCGCATGAAAAACGGCGTGGCCCAGGCGAACGACACGACAGCGATCGAGCCGCGCATGGACGTGGCCCATGTAGGCAGCGCGGTGCTCTACATGGCCAAACTACCGCTGGATGCGAATGTGCAGTTCATGACCATCATGGCGACGAAAATGCCCTTTGTCGGCCGCGGCTAGCGTCGCCTGCTTTGGCGGCCGTCGACCGCTATGCCGGGTCACGGCGAGACGACCGGTCCAAGTAGCGCCACAGCAGCGCGAGCGAACCGCCGGACACGATGTGCCAGATGCCCCACAGGCCGGCGACCGCGACCATCGCCAGGTCGGAATTGAACTGCGCCGCGATGATGCCGAGCGCGAGACCGGAATTCTGCATCCCGCCTTCGATCACTACCGCTCGCCGGTCGGCGACGCTCAGGCGCGCCAGCACCGACGCGCCATAGCCCAGACCGAGACCGAGCGCGTTGTGCCCGATGACAATGGGCAGCGTGCGCGTGATCTCGATCAGGAACAGCTTCCACTGCGCCGCAACCGCGCCGACGATAAACAGCATCAGCGCCGCCACGGCGAACCGGCCCAGCGGCTGGCGCAGCCTCAAAGCCAGCTTCGGCGCGAGCCGCGACGTCAGCAGCGCCGCGCTCATCGGCAGCGCCAGCAGCAGCACCAGGCTGATGATGAGATCGCGCGGATCCACCGCGATGGCGCGCGCCCAGGCTGCGGTGCGTGGGTTGGCGGCGATCATCAGGCTGAAGTTGAGCGGCGTGAACACCAATGCGAGCACGTTCGACACCGCGGAAATGGACAACGACAGCGCCAGGTTGCCGCGCCCGAAGTAAGTGACGACGTTGGACAGCGCGCCGCCGGGACAGGCGGCGACCAGCATCATCGCCGCCATGGTCGCCGCAGGCAGATCGAGCAAGAGCGTCACGCCCAGTGTCGCGGCCGGCAGCAGAACGAACTGCGCCACCAGACCCGCGCACACTGCCAGCGGATGGCGCGCGACGTAGCGGAAATCCTCCGCCCGCAGATCGAGCGACACGGCGTAGACCATGACCGCCAGAACGGTCATCAGAATTACTTGCTGCATGCGCGCTCCTCCATGCTAGCGCGGACGGCGTCCCGTCCGCGCGGATCGCCGATTGCGCACGAATGATGAACCCATCCGTACGCAATCGGCGATCTAGTACCAAACCCCAATTCGCCGTTTGGGGTTAACAATAACCGTGTTTTTCGAACGGATGTGCATTTCATCCGTTCGAAAAGCACGGTTGGCGCGCAGAGCGCGCAATGTCCGCTCCTTGCAGACGCCAGCAGACAGGACGCCCTACACAATCACTTCAGCGGTTTATAGCGTATCCGCTTCGGTTTCGCCGCTTCCTCGCCCAGGCGTTTGATCTTGTCTTCCTCGTATTCGTGATAATTCCCGGCGAAGAAACTCACCTTCGAATCACCCTCGAACGCAAGAATATGCGTGGCTATGCGGTCGAGGAACCAGCGATCGTGGGAAATGACGAGGACGCTGCCGGCGAATTCCAGCAGCGCGTCTTCCAGCGCGCGCAGGGTTTCCACGTCGAGATCGTTTGAAGGTTCATCGAGCAGCAGCACGTTGCCGCCGGCGATCAGGGTCTTGGCCAGATGCAGCCGCCCGCGTTCGCCGCCGGAGAGGTTGCCGACTTTCTTGCCCTGGTCGGTGCCTTTGAAATTGAAGCGGCCGAGATAAGCGCGCGACGGCATTTCGAACTTGCCCACGTTGAGCAAGTCGGCGCCGGCGGCGACATAGTCGAACACCGTCTTGTCGCCCTCCAGCGCATCGCGCGACTGGTCCACATAGGCCATTTTCACCGTCGGGCCGATCGCCACTTCACCCTTGCCCGGCTGCTCCGTTCCGGTGATCATGCGAAACAGCGTGGACTTGCCCGCGCCGTTGGGGCCGATGATGCCGACGATCGCGCCGGCCGGCACCTGGAACGACAGTTCGTCGATCAGCAGGCGCTCGCCGTAGCCCTTGCTCACGCCCTTGAATTCGATCACCGCGTCGCCCAGTCGATCAGCCACCGGAATGAATATCTCCTGCGTCTCGTTGCGCTTCTGGTAATCGTAGGAGGACAGTTCGTCGAAACGCGCCAGACGCGCCTTGCTTTTCGCCTGGCGTGCCTTCGGGTTCTGGCGCACCCATTCGAGTTCGCGCTTGATCGTCTTCTGCCGCGCCGATTCGGTGGCTTCCTCCTGACCCAGACGCGCGTCCTTTTGCGCCAGCCACGAACTGTAGTTGCCTTCCCACGGAATGCCGTAGCCGCGGTCGAGCTCGAGGATCCACTGCGCCGCATTGTCGAGAAAATAGCGGTCGTGGGTCACCGCCACCACGGTACCGGGAAATTTCTGCAGGAACTGCTCCAGCCACTCGACGCTCTCGGCGTCGAGGTGGTTGGTGGGCTCATCGAGCAGCAGCAAGTCGGGTTTGGACAGCAGCAGGCGGCACAGCGACACGCGCCGCTTTTCGCCGCCGGAAAGCGGGCCGATCTTCGCCTCCCACGGCGGCAGGCGCAGTGCGTCGGCGGCAATCTCCAGCTGGTGCTCGACGTTGTCGCCGGCGGAGGCCGCGATCAGCGCCTCCAGTTCCGCCTGTTCGGTTGCGAGCTTGTCGAAATCGGCATCGGGTTCGGCATAGGCGGCGTAGACTTCGTCCAGGCGTTTCTTCGCGCCGAACACCTCACCCAACCCCTCCTCCACCGCCTCGCGCACGCTCTGTTCCGCATCGAGCTGCGGCTCCTGCGGCAGGTAGCCGATGCGCATGTTCGGTTTGGCGACCACTTCGCCGTCGTAGTCCTTGTCCACGCCCGCCATGATGTTGAGCAGGGTGGATTTGCCCGAGCCGTTCAGGCCGAGCACGCCGATTTTTGCACCTGCGAAAAAATTGAGCGAGATATTTTTCAGGATGAAGCGTTTGGGCGGCACGACTTTGCCGACCCGGCGCATGGTGTAGACGTATTGGGCCATGGGTGCTTTCGATGCAATAAATTGAGCGCTGCGGTGGAACGGCCGCTGCAACTCCAGTATTCTACGTGCTTCAATCCATTGCGTCCGGAATCATCCCTCATGCCCTGTTCATTTCAGACCGGCTCCTCGCCCGGCGATAACTCTGCGCGCCGGAGCGAGCGCCTTGCAGGCGGACCGAGTCACGGCGATGGTCCATGTCGCTGATCTCCAAGCGCAGCCTGTTCTATGTCCTGTCACGCCTGCCGTGGTGGCTGAGCGTGCTGCTTGCCGCTGCGCTATTCATGGTGGTGCGTCAGTTTCTGCCCAACTTGGCGGCGTTCGCATCCACCCTGCCGCTGCTCGGCATTGCCGCCTACGCCGGCTGGCGCCAGTTGCGCGCACCCGGCGACGAGGGTGGCGCCGACGCATTGGCCGAACTGCGCACCCTGTCCTGGCGCGATTTCTCCGAGCGCATCGACGCGGCGTTTCGCTGCGATGGTTACACCACGGTTGCGCTGGCCGGCCAGGCCGCCAATTACGAGTTGCGCAAGAGCGGCCGCGTTACGCTGGCAGGCTGCAAGCGCTGGAAAGTCGCGAACACCGGCGTCGAGCCACTGCGCGCGCTGCGGCAGGCAATGCAGACAGCGGAAGCCGCCGCATGCATTTACGTAACCGCCGGCGACCTGAGTCCGAATGCGCGCCAGTACGCGGCGCAAAACGGCATCCGCCTGCTGTGCGACGCGGAACTGGTCGCGTTTCTGGCGCGCGCCAGGGGTGGAAACAAAGCCGCTGTTGTCCAGGCGCCGGGCGTAGCCAAGCGCAGTCCGGCGCCATGAGCAGAGACGCAGCCGCTGGACGCCTGCTGGTCGCTGCGCAGTTCGCGCTGATCGGCTGGCTGATCTGGCCGTTGACGCCGCAGGCGTGGTCGCCGCCGGCGCTGGTGCTGCTCGGGGGCGCGATAATGCTCGGCGCCTGGAGCGTCGTGCATAACCGGCCGGGAAATTTCAATATCCATCCCGAACCGAAGGCTTCGGGGCAGCTGATAACAGAGGGACCGTACCGCTTCATGCGCAACCCCATGTACTCTGCGTTGCTGCTGTTCGCTGCTGCCGAGGTCATAGCCTATGCCGACAGGTGGAAAATAATATGTTGGTTCGCACTGGCCCTGGTGCTGCTGGCGAAGTCGCTGCTGGAAGAACGCGGCCTGCGAGCGCGTTTCCCCGAATATGCCGTCTACACTAAGCGGGTGCGCCGCTTCATACCCGGCGTTTTTTGATCCAGATTGATGCGCAGGCACTCCGGTCTGATGTAGGCTGCTGCTTCTTCCACCGACGCGTATTCGATCGCTACGCGCAATGTCCATGACCTCTCCTCCGCCGTCAATTTCGCCGCATGCGACGCCGGCACCAACCGGCTTCGCGCTTTGGAATCTGGGCTTTCGCCCGCTGTATCTGCTCGCCGGCCTGTTCGCGACGCTGAGCGTGCCGGTGTGGATGGCGCAGTACGCCGGCTGGCTCGGCGCACACGCGATCATTGCCGGTCCTCTATGGCACGCGCATGAAATGCTGTTCGGCTATGCCTTCGCCGTGATCGTCGGTTTTTTGTTTACCGCGGGCCGCAACTGGGCCAATCAGCCGACGCCGACCGGCGCGACACTCGCGGCAATCGCCGCGCTGTGGGTCGCGGCGCGGGTGCTGGCGCTCACGCCTTTCGCGCTCGCGGCCGCCGCCGCGGATACTGCCTTTGCGCTTGCCGCAGCGGTGGCGCTTGCCGTGCCATTCATCCGCAGCGGCAATCGCCGCAACTATTTTTTTGTTGCACTGCTGCTGGGACTCGGCCTGGTGAACCTCGCCTTCCACCTGGGCATGGCCGGGCTGCTCGAACTGCCGCTGCAGCGCGGCCTGCAGGTCGGCCTGGATCTGGTGCTGTTCATCATGGTGGTCATGGCCGGGCGGGTGATTCCGATGTTCACCATGAACGGCGTGCCCGGCGTGTTCTGCGCGCGCCTGCCCTGGCTCGAGCGCCTGGCGCCGGGCAGCATCCTTGCGCTGCTTGCGGCCGATGTGCTCGGCGCGGCGGATCCCGTGATCGGAGCCGTCGCCCTGGTGGCTGCGCTGGCACACGCAGGGCGGCTCGCGCTGTGGCGGCCGTGGCTGACGCTGAAAAAACCGATTGTATGGATACTGCACTTCGCCTACGCCTGGATCGCAGTTGCACTGGCGCTGCGCGCGCTCGCCGCCTTCGACCTGGTACCGCCGAGCCTAGCGATCCACGCGCTGACGGTCGGCGCAATCGGCGGGCTTACGCTGGGCATGATGACGCGCACTTCACTCGGGCATACCGGCCGCGCGCTGCAAACGGGACGCGCGGAGCTGTTCTGCTATGTCGCGATCCAGTTCGCGGCGCTCGCGCGCGTGTTCCTGCCGCTGGCGTTTCCGTCGTTCTACCTCCAGGCCATCATTGCATCGGGCGTGCTGTGGTCGCTCGCATTCGGCGTATTCACCGTCCGCTACTGGCCGATCCTGTCGCGGCCGCGCGCCGACGGCAAGCCAGGCTGAGGCGGAACCGACCGGAGCGCGCCGCGGGAAGCGCGCCGCCCCTCTTGCCGGTAGAATGCGCGCTCTGCGTCATCGAGCGTTCGATTTCTGTCAACCGGCAGGCGCTGCGCGCAGCCGTTAATCCTGGAGGAGGAATCATGTCGAATTTATCGCGTGTCGCACGCATGGTGCTGGCGGTCGCTGCTTTCTGTTTCGCCGCCACCGCCGCCGCGCAGGCCTATCCGACCAAGCCGATCCGCATCATCGTGCCGTTTGCCGCGGGCGGCACCTCGGACATCCTGGCGCGCTTCATCGGACCCAAGCTCACCGAGGCCTGGGGCCAGCCGGTCATCATCGAGAACCGCACCGGCGCCAACGGCAACGTCGGCGCCGATTACGTCGCCAAATCGGCGCCGGACGGCTACACCATGCTGCTCGCCGACATGGGCGCGCTCACCATTGCGCCCAGCGTTTATCCGACATTGCCGTTCGATCCGGTGAAGGATTTTTCGCACGTCGTCCTGGTGTCCTACTCACCGCATATTCTGGCGGTACATCCGTCGATCCCGGTCGCCAACGTGCAGGAACTGATCGCCTACGCCAAAGCGCGGCCGGGCCAGCTCAATTTCGCCGTATCCGGCACCGGCGGCGCGCCGCACCTCGCCGGCATCGAGTTCCAGCAGCGCACCGGCGTGCAATGGACTTATATTCCCTACAAGGGCGGCTCTGCCGCCGTGCTCGACGTCGTGGCCGGGCAGGCCAACATACTGTTCAACGGCATGCTTGCCACCTATGGTCAGGTAAAGAACGGCAAGCTGAAGGCACTCGGGGTGTCGAGTGCGAAACGGGTCCCGGCTGCACCCGATCTGCCGACGATAGCCGAGCAGGGCCTGCCCGGATTCGAAACCGGTTCGTGGCAGGGCGTGGTAATGGCCGCCGGCACACCGCGGGAAATCGTCACCAAGATGAATGCCGAACTGACGCGCATCCTCAACACGCAGGACATGAAGGACAAGCTTGCCGCGCAGGGAACGGAAGTGCGCACCAATACGCCCGAAGCATTTGCGGCCTTCATCCGCGACGAGAAAACGCGCTGGGCGAAGGTGGTAAAGGATTCGGGCGCGAAATTCGACTGATGCGGTCCGCTCACGGAGACGCTGATCGCCGGTGAGTTGATTCCCCTGTCCGTGGTTCAGCAATTGCCAAAGAATGGCTCTGGGAGCGGCGCTTCAGGCAAGCGCGCGAAACGCGGCCGGGGTAAGTATCGGTATGCGGGATTCTAGCGCAAGGGCGAGGAGGTCGTCATCGCCTGTGACGATGGCGTCGGCTGTGGCAGCATAGGCAAGGCGGATGAACATTTCGTCTTGCGGATCGCGGCACTGCGGCAGCCGAACCCGTGTGCGCGGCTGTTTGATCGCCTCGGCGTGCTCCATGTAGTGGACAATAATATTTTCGCGATCCTCCTGCGTCAGGCCAAAGCGGGGGTAGGCCAGCACGCGCACGAGCTCCGCCAGCGTTTCATCTGATACCAGCGGTATTAGCGCGCCGCTCACGACGGCCTCGCGCAGCCATGCGAGCGTGCCGGCGCGAAACATGAAAGCCGGGACGACGACATTGGTATCGATCACCGCGCGCCGCAACCGGCTCATTTGGCCGGACGCTTTCCGCCGCCCTTGGGTCGTTTCACCCCGCCGCTCGGGCGCCGCGCCCAGCGTACCGCGTCGGCCACATCCTTCTCGGTGATGCCCAGCGATTCAATCTTGCGCCACACCGTTTCCAGACTGTGCATCCGCACCGGCTTGAGGATGATTTCGCCGTCCACCTCGCGCACGGCGAAATACTCCGCGCCCGGAAACTTGCTGACCAGCGCCTTGGGCAGGGTGATCTGGTTCTTTGAGGTGAGTTTGGCAAGCATAACGGATCCTTTTTTCCTTACTGTAAGGAATAGCGACTATAGCGCCAATTCACCGTACGGGCAACTAACGGTCCGGTCCGACGAGGTACTGGCACGACAATCCGTTTTGGCCCGCGACGCGTTGGAAATGCACTCGCCAGAGCAGCCTTAAGCGCCCCCGGAACTCTCCGAGGCCGATTCGGCGGTTCTGAAACCGCCTTTCAGACGAACTGGAACGAGATCGCGCCCAGCGGCCCGAAGTCGGCGCGCAGGGTGTCTCCTTTCGCCGCCCACACCGGGCGGGTGAAAGAGCCGGCGAGCACCACGTGTCCTGGCTCGAGCGTGGTGCCGAAACTGCCGACCTTGTTAGCGAGCCAGGCGATGCCCATCGCCGGATGGCCGAGTACGCCCGCGGCCACGCCGGTTTCCTCGATCTCCGAATTCCTGCTCAGCAGTCCGCTGACCCAGCGCAGATCGATGTCCATCGGTCCCACCGGGCGTCCGCCCATGACGATGCCGGCGGCGGCGCCGTTGTCCGACACCGTGTCGAAAATCTTTCGCGGATTCTGCACCCGCGCATCGATGATTTCGATCGCCGGAACCACGTACTCGGTCGCGCGCAGCACATCCACCAGTTCGACGCCCGGGCCCTTGAGCGGCTTGCCGAGAACGAACGCCAGCTCGATTTCGACGCGCGGAATAATGAAACGCTCGAACGGAACCTTGGCGCCGTCGGCGATGAACATATAGTCCATCAGGTGGCCGTAGTCGGGCTCGTCGATTTGCGAGGATTGCTGCATCGCCTTGGAAGTGAGCCCCACCTTGTGCCCGCGCACCCGGTGGCCGGCGGCTACCTTCAGCCGCGTTACCTCGCTCTGGATCGCATACGCGTCCTCGATGGTGATGTCGGGGAAGGTCTTCGAAAGCTGCAGCGCGGGTTTGCGCTCGGCTTCGGCGTTGAGCAGGATTTTCGCTGCCTTGCTGCGCTCGGATTTGGAAAGCATGGTCTGTGGTTCCTTCGGTGGGATGGTGAGATGCTAGATGTTCCAATGGGTGCTGAAAAATTCCTTATCCGATTCCAGACATTCCGGTCGGGAATACCTGAACGGGCTAGGGCCGTGCGCGCCGCGATGATCGCCGCAATTTCAAACGAGACGTGATGGCAGCCATTTCTTCCTGCGCAAGCACGGTGAACGCGTCGGTGAGCCTGTCGCCCGGACCTTGCCGCCTAACGACCGCATAGTCGAGAGTTACCGCTGGTTCGAAAAGTCGAATCGCGAGAACCGGTTCGAAAGCGAAGGCAATCAACGGATGCACGATCGAAACCCCGATTCCGCAGGCCACCATGTGGCATGCCAGCACCGTGCTGCCGGCCTGCAATTGCAGGCTCCGACGGACTCGCCTCTCTCCGAAGAGCGTATCAATGCGATGCCTGAGCAATGCGTCCGGGTCCACCGAGATGAATACTTCGTTCGCAAGATCTTCAGCCACGATCCTGCGCGCCCTTGCGAGACGATGTCCCTTGGGCAACACGCAAACCGCGTCCACGGACGCCAGTCCCAGCACGCTGAGTACGTCATTCTGTAGCGGCAGAGTGACAAGTCCGACATCGTAGCGTCCGATAGCGACGCCATCCTCGACGTCTTTGCGCCCCACGACATCGGCAACGCAGCGGATCCGGGGAAACTGGCCGATGAAGCGCTTGATGGTTCCGGGAACCAGTCCATAGCCCAGTGCCGGCATCGCCGCGATTCGAATTGCCCCCCCGTTCAGCGCACCGATATCCTGCGTCTTCGCCCGCAAATCGTCGATCGCAGAGAGGATGCGATCGACGTCCGCGTAAATCGCCCTTCCTTCTGGAGTCATGACGAGGCGGCCGTGCAGCCTGTCGAAGACATCGACGCCGAGTTCAGTCTCGAGCTGGGTCACCAGTTTGCTTGCAGCGGATTGAGTCATGTGAAGCAACTGCGCCGCCCCACTCGTAGTCCCGGTCTGTACCAGCGCGCGCAACGCCTGCATCTGACGAATCTTCATTGCGTCTTCCGCTATTCCGAATTGGCATTTCTGACTAAGGTAAAATCATTATCGCCCATTTGCGCATGTTTGGTAGCGTCGCTCCGACCCGCCGAGAGGAGCGCGGAATCGATTGCTACCGTGCAAAGATTGGCGCTCCAGCGAAGGTAGCGCGTTATAGCGAGCGGCCCCGCACAATGGCTTTGCATCGCGATCGACCGGAAAGCCAACGCAGCGGCGCCGCGTTCGGGTCGATCAGGAATCAGACAGGAGCTATCCTGCCGCGCTTCCGCGGAACTGACGCAGCAGCGCCGGCGCCGCCAGCACCACCAGTCCGGTGATGATCATCCCCGCGGTGATCGGGCGCTGGAAAATCTCCATCCATTCGCCCTGCACCAGGTACAGCGACTGCAGGAATGAACGTTCGAGGATCGGCCCCAACGCCAGAGCCAGCACCAGAATCGCCGGTTCGAAGCGCAGCTTGCGCAGCAGATAGGCGGCGACACCGCTGATCAGCAGCACCCAGATGTCGAGCATGCTGTTGGAAATGGCGTAGGTCCCCACCAGGCACAGCAGCGCGACGACGCTCGCGATGAGATACATCGGCAGGCGCAACAGCGACACGAATACGCCGATCAGCGGCAGGTTCAGCACCAGCAGCATGAAATTGCCCACGTACATGCTCGACACCACGCCCCAGAACACCTCGGGATTGTTGACCATCATCAGCGGCCCGGTCTGCACGCCGTGGATAAGCAAGGCCGTCAGCAGCATGGCCGAGGCCGGCGCGAACGGGATGCCCAGGGTGAGCAGCGGGATGAAGGCGCCCTGCGCCGCGCCGTTGTTGGCCGCCTCCGGGCCGGCCACGCCTTCGATCGCGCCTTTGCCGAACTGCTCCGGATGCCTGGACAGCTTGCGCTCGAGCGCGTAGGACGTGAAGGTGGCGATCATGGCGGTCGGGCCGGGCACCAGACCGAACAGAAACCCCATGATCGAACCGCGGGTGATCGGCGGCCACGAGCGCTGCCAGTCTTCCTTCGTCGGCAGCAGCTCGCGCAGGCGCACGCGGATCGGCGCTTGCGTCTTCAGCTCCCGCTCGGCCATCGCCAGCAGCTCGGCCACGCCGAACATGCCCATCGCGATCGGCACCAGGTCGATGCCCTGCGACATCTTGAGGAAACCGAAGGTGAAGCGGCTCGTGCCCGACATCGGCTCCATGCCGACGGTGGAGAGCGCAAGGCCAGCCGCGACCATCACGAACGCGCGCGACAGCGACGAATCCGTCAGCCGCGAGAGCACCATCAGCCCGAGCAGGCACAGCGCGCAATACTCGGGCGGCCCGAAGGTCAAAGCCACCTTGGACAGCAGGGGGCCGATGAACGCCAGGCCGACGACGCCGACGGTGCCGGCCACGAACGAGCCGATCGCCGCCACGAACAGCGCCGGTCCCGCCCGGCCGCGCTGCGCCATCTCGTAGCCGTCGAGCGTGGTGACCACCGAGGAGACTTCGCCGGGTACTTTCAGCAGGATGGCCGTGGTCGAACCGCCGTACATGGAGCCGTAGTAGATCCCGGCGAGCATGATCAGCGCGCCCGCCGGTGTCAGCGCGTAGGTCGCGGGCAGGAGCAGCGCCATCGCCCCCACCGGCCCGATGCCCGGCAGCACCCCGACCACGGTGCCGATGAGGACGCCGATAAAGCACGCGAGCAGGTTGCGCCACTCGAACGCGACGGAAAACCCGAACAGGATGCCGTCGAGCGCGTTCACCTCAGAAACTCCACGTCGGCGCCGGAAACTGGACGCCGAGCAGCGTCTCGAACAGCAGCACCGCGGCGGCCGTGATCACGGCGGCCACGGCCAGCCGGCGCCACACCCCGCGCATGCCGAACACCTGCAGCGTGACCACTTGCAGCAGCAAAGAAGGAAGGATGAAGCCGACCCGCGGCAGCAGCACGAGGAACGCGGCCAGCGCCACCACGAGCACGGCGGGCCGCGCCGCGTCCTTGAGCAGACCGAATTCAAGCGGAGTGCGCTCGACGATCGCCAGCACGAGACAGGCGATCGATGAAGCGCTCATCAGGGCCCCGACGAGCAGCGGAAACACGCCCGGGCCCGGTTCGGCCAGCGTTCCCCGCGGCAGCGCGAGAGACATATAGATCTGGCCGCTGCCGATCACCAGGAACAGGACGGCGGCAGCCAGCCCCGCCGTTCTGGAGTTCATTTCTTGCCCAGGCCGAGCTCTTTCAGAATCTCTGCATTGGCCCGGTAGGAAGCCCATAGTTCCTGGCGGAACGCCTCGGGTTCCTTGGTATCGAGGACGAAACCGCGCGACTTGACCCCGGCCGAGAACGTGGGATCGGCGAGCGCCGCCTTCGCCGCCTGATAGAGCTTGTCGCGGATGTCCTTCGGCAATCCCTTGGGTCCGATCAGCGGATAGTAGACACCGAGCGTCACGTCGTAGCCGAGCTCGCGGAACGTCGGCGCGTCGGGATAGCTCGGGTTGCGCTTTTCCTCGAACGTAGCCAGCACCCGCGCCGTCCCGGCCGCGGTATGCGGCAGGATCTCCGGCGGATGCACCACCAGCGCCTCGACGTGGCCGCCGAGCATCGAAGGAATCGACTCTGCGCCGCTGAGATAAGGGACGTGGGCGAAGCGCGTGCCCGCCTTGCTGTTCAGCGTCGCCAGCGTCAGGTGCCCCATCGAACCGTTGCCGGGCGAGCCGACGCGGATCTTGCCGGGGTTGGCGCGGATGAAGTCGAACGCCTCCTTCATCGTCGTCCACGGTGTCTTGGCGTGCACCGAAAACATGATCGGCAGGTTGGCCGCCTTGATGATCGGCTCGTAGTCGTCGGGCGTGTTGTAGGGCAGATCCTGGCGATGCGGCTGCACCGTGAGCGTCGCCACGGCACTCAACGCAATCGTGTAGCCGTCGGGCTTCGCCTGGATCACGTCCGCGGTTCCGATCGTCCCCTGCCCCCCGGGCCGGTTGGTCACGATCACAGGCTGCCCCAGATGCGGTTTCATTGCATCCGCCAAAAGGCGCGCGATGATGTCGGCGCCGCCCCCTGGCGCGTACGGAACCACCATGGTCACTGGGCGGGACGGATAGGATTGAGCAACGGCCGATGCGGCGAACCCGAGGGCGAGTGCGCACAGGGAAACCAGCTTGAGTAGGCGGCAAAATTGCATAGTAAATCTCCTTTCGTTTTACTTGCTGAAGCGATGAACCGCAGTTGTATTCTTCTTGATGTATTCCCAATCATAGACGACGCCGAGGCCGGGACCGGTCGGCACGGTCACGTATCCTTCGGGTCCGACGGCATCGAGGCCGTCGGAATATCCGCACGCATAGACAGGTGGTGAAATGAAGTTCCCGACCTTGGGTCCCACCAGGCCCAGCTCGTAATAGTTGGTATTGCGGACAGCCGACATGCAGGCGCGCTGGGCCGGGCCGCAGCCATGCAATTCCACGTCGAGCCCGAACGCCTCGGACAAATGGGCGATTTTCATGGCGCCGGTAATGCCGAGGTCGAACTCCGGGTCCGCCCTGACGAAATCCGTGGCTTCGGCGGCGATCCAGTCCGCCTTGGGTTCGAGACCGCGCACATGCTCGGTGATCAGCAGCGGCGTCCTGATCATCTGGCGCAGTTTCCGGTGCACCGCCTGCGATGTGCCGCAGTCGCGCAACGGATCCTCGTACCAGAAGAACGCCATGTCGTCGCAGGCCCTGCCGACGCGCAGCGCATCGGCGAAGGTGCGCAAATCCCCCCCCGGGTCGATCATCAGATCCAGCTTTCCGCCGAACGCCCGGCCGAGCGTGCGCACCGTCGCGATCGTTTCCTTCGCGTCGCCGTCCGACCAGCCGCGAAACTTGAAGCCGCGAAAACCGAGGGCCGCGCATTGCTCGGCAAACGCAAGGACGCGCTCCGGATCCGACAGGCCGCCGTTGCGATCGCCGTGCATCGCACTGGCGTAAACAGGCAGCCGCGTTCGATAGCCGCCGAGCAGCGTCGATACCGAGGTGTTCAGACGCTTGCCGAGCAGATCCCACAGGCAGATGTCGATCGGCCCGACGCCGACGTGGGCGACCGCCTGCAGCGCGCGCTTGAAGTCATCGTAGATCAGTTCGCGGTGATTGGCGTCGCGGCCGAGGAGATTGGGCGCCAGGCGCAGAACCTGGGCCAGGTTGATCTTCTTTCCGGCCATCTGGGCCACGTACTCGCCGCGAGCGCCGTCTTCCGTGTCGATGGCAATGATCCAGTTGGTCATTGCCGTGGTTGCGCCCGGCGCGTACACGCGGGCGAACCCTTCCGCGTCGACTCCCAGGTCCGCGACCGGATACGTAAACTCGGTCACTTCGACGCGAACAATTTTCGGCATGTCAGCCTAGCCCCTCGCGCAGGGTCTTGACTGCGGCGCTCGCCGCGCTCGCGAGCAGCCTCGCGTCATTGGAAACTGTGATGAACCGGTACCCCATCTGCGCCATTTTCACCGCGTAGGCGCCGCTGCCGGTGTGGATGCCGGGGATCTTGCCGTGACGCTGTGCCGCGGCCACCACTTTCTCGAAGGCGTCGATCAGGCGCGGGTCGGTCGGCTCGAACGACGGTTTCATCCCGAATGCCAGCGCCAGGTCCGCAGGGCCGACATAGACCGCGTCCAGCCCCGGCGTCGACAGAATGGCGTCCAGGTTCTGCATCGCCTCGGAGGTCTCTATCATGCCGATGGTGAGTATCTCCGCGTCCGCGTGATCGGCGTAATCCGCGCCGGCAAAGAGCATGACCCGGTTCGGCCCGTAGCTGCGCTCGCCGGTTGGCGGATAGCGGCAATAGCTCACGAACTTCTCCGCGTCCTCGCGGGTGTTGACCAGGGGGCAGACCACGCCATAGGCGCCGGCGTCCAGGCACTTCATCACGATCGAAGGTTCCAGCCACGGAATGCGCACCAGCGGAACGACATCGGTGGTGGAGATGGCCTGAAAGCATTGGAATGCGGTCTGAAAGTCCTGCATGCCATGCTGTATATCGACAGTGAGTGAATCGTAGCCCTGGTGCGCCATCACCTCGGCCGAGAAACTGCTGGGGATCGACAGCCAGCCGTTGACCACAACTTTCCGGTTTTGCCAGATCGACTTGAGCAAGTTCTTTCTCATGGTTTCCTCTTCGGTATGCGCAAAGGTTAGCTGTGCGGGCTTGCATCGAACAGTTCATTTTTCGACTTCGGGAATTTCATATTGGCATACCCTGCGCCCGGCTGTGCCGGCTTCCCCGAAACCAGCGCCGGCTCCGGCGTATGATAGAAATCATGGTTGCCGGATTTAGACGCTGGCGCTTCCTGCTCGCGCTCCTCGGCACGATGATGCCCGTCGTCGGCTATGTCATCGGCGACAACTATCACGCCTTCCTGGTCGCATTCGTCATCATCCCGGTGCTCGACTGGCTGCTCGGCAAAGACCCGTCCAACCCCGCCGCAGGCGACATGCGGCGCATCGAGAACGATCCGGTGTTCCGCGGCATACTCTATGCGTATGTGCCGATCCATCTCGGCCTGATCCTGTGGTGCGCCTGGGTTTTGGCACGCGGCGACCTGCCGCCGGCACAGGCGCTGGGCCTGGCGCTGTCGGTCGGCATAGTCACCGGCGCGCAGGGCATCACCTTCGGGCACGAGCTTGGCCATGCGCGTTCCAGGCTCGAGCGCTGGCTGGCGCGCGTGCTGCTCACCACGGTGAGCTACGGCCATTTCAGCATCGAGCACAACCGCGGCCACCATGTGCGCGTCGCCACCTTCGAGGATCCTGCCAGCGCGCGCTACGGCGAATCGTTCTGGCGCTTCCTGCCGCGCACGGTCATCGGCAGTTATCTCTCCGCCTGGCGCATCGAGAATGAAAGGCTGCGGCGCTTGCAACTGCCGCCGGCACACTGGCGCAATCAGATGATCTGGTACAGCGTCGTTCCCGTCCTCATCGCCGGCACCCTGGCGTTCGCGCTGGGTCCCGCGGCGGCGCTCGCGTTCGCACTGCAAAGCGCGATGGCCGTGACCTTGCTCGAGGCGGTCAACTACGTTGAGCACTACGGCCTCACCCGCGCACGCCTGCCCGACGGGCGCTACGAGCGCGTCAGCCACCGCCATTCGTGGGACGCCGACAATTTCCTGAGCAACTGTTTCCTGGTGCATCTGCAGCGGCACGCCGACCACCACACCCATCCGGCGCGGCCGTACCAGGCGCTGCTGCACCACGACGACAGCCCCAAACTTCCCACCGGCTATGCCGGCATGATCCCGCTCGCGTTGCTGCCGCCGCTGTGGTTCGCGCTGATGAACCCGCGCGTATCCGCGCTGCGCGCTGCCTCCCTCTAGGATCACGGCCGCAGCAAACAGCTGCGTGCGTCCCGCTCGCGCGCCGGCCTGCACAATGGCTGGTATCATGATGGCCAGTCACAAGCTACCGACTATCTGCGCACGCCGGTTGCTAGGCGCGCCGCGTTTTTTCACCCCGATTGCCGATCAATCATCAACCGGATTCCTTTCATGTCCAATATCGGATTTCGCATTCTGCCGATGCCGGCACGCCCGGCAAAAAAACTCGTCAAAGCCCTGTCGGCAATGGTAACCGCGCACCTGTCGGACAACATGAACCGCCTGGTCGCCGGCGGCGCCGCGCTGCGGCCGATGCACAAGGGCGGCAAGCTGTGCGGCCCGGCGCTGACGGTGAAAGTCGCACCTGGCGACAATCTGATGGTACACAAGGCGATCGATATCGCCGCGCCGGGGGACGTCATCGTGGTCGATGCCGGTGGCGTGCTCACAGCGGCCATCATCGGTGACATCATGACCAGCCTGGCGGAAAAGCGCGGCGTAGCCGGCATGGTGATTTACGG
>Ga0208566_1000193_pt1 | contig 44165 bp, 43 predicted proteins | sample PL_2010_150m_FD_184159 | JGI IMG/M metagenome (GOLD analysis project Ga0208566, IMG submission 184159) | Freshwater microbial communities from Powell Lake, British Columbia, Canada to study Microbial Dark Matter (Phase II) - PL_2010_150m... | ecosystem: Environmental > Aquatic > Freshwater >...
CCGCCGAGGCCACCGAATCCCCCTGTGCCGAAGCCGCCGGGAAAGCCGCGCCCGCCGCCCAGCGTCATCATGAACGCCATCAATGCCAGCGCCAGCGCGAATATCAACCCGCCGCCCAGCAGCCAGATGACGAGTCCCACCAGCCCGCCATTCAGCGCCCCGCCGACGAATTTGCCCAGCACCGCGCGCAGCAGTGCGCCCACCACCAAGGCCCCGATCAGCACCACGGGGATGAAGTTCTCCACCGACCTGCCGCGCGCCGCGCGCTGGCGCGGCTCCGGCAATGCCTCGCCCTCGACCACGGCGATCATGCGGTCGACGCCGACGGCAATGCCGCCATAAAAGTCGCCCTGCCGGAAATGCGGCGCCATGACGTCAGCCACGATGCGTTTGGCGATGACGTCCGGCAACGCGCCTTCCAGACCGTAACCGACTTCGATGCGCATTTTGCGGTCATTCTTCGCCACCAGCAGCAGCGCGCCGTCGTCCACGCCTTTGCGGCCCAGCTTCCAGGCTTCGACCACGCGCATGGAATACTGCGCGATATCTTCCGGCTGGGTGGTGGGCACCATCAGCACGGCGATCTGGCTGCCTTTTTTCGCCTCGAAATCGACGAGGCGCGCTTCCAGTGCCGCCTGCTGTTCCACCGTCAGCGTAGAGGTGAGGTCGGTGACGTGCGCCTTGAGCGGCGGGACGGCGATCTCAGCCGGCACCGCCGCCGCTACCGCAAACGGCAGCAGGCAAAGCAGGCACAACAGGAGCCGGCGCCGCATCGAATGCTCTTACTTGCCGAAATCGACTTTGGGCGCGGCCGAAATGGCCTTTTCGTTTTCCACGCTGAACGAAGGCTTGGTCTTGTAGCCGAACAGCATCGCCGTCAGGTTGCTGGGGAAGGAGCGCACCGTGACGTTGTAGTCCTGCACCGCCTGGATATAGCGGTTGCGCGCCACGGTGATGCGATTCTCCGTGCCTTCCAGTTGCGCCTGCAAGTCGCGGAACGAGCCGTCGGCCTTCAGGTTGGGGTAGTTTTCCGACACCACCAGCAAGCGCGACAAGGCCGAGGACAGCTCACCCTGCGCCGCCTGGAATCTGGCAAAGGCTTTTTCGTCGTTCACCAGTTCCGGCGTCGCCTGGATGGAGCCGACCTTGGAGCGCGCCGCCGTCACCGCTTCCAGCACTTCCTTCTCGTGCGCGGCGTAACCCTTGACCACGTTGACCAGATTGGGCACCAGGTCGGCGCGGCGCTGGTACTGGTTGAGGACTTCCGCCCAGCTTGCGTTGATCTGCTCGTCGGTGGTCTGAAACCTGTTGTAGCCGCAGCCGGACAATGCCAGCGTCGCCATCAGAATAAATGCCGTGATCCAGTTGCGCATGATTCGCTCCTTGAGAAAATTCGTGCCATAAAATCGTATCAGCTAGATGCGGCCGCGGCGGCCGATTGCAAGTCGCGCATGGTGGCGCGGGCAAAGCACAGGTCTTCCCAGGCTTTTGCCTTGTCCGGCAGATTGCGCAGCAGATAGGCGGGGTGGTAGGTGACGACCACCGGCACGCCGTGGTAATCGTGCAGCTTGCCGCGCATGGCGGCAATGGATTGCTCGCCGCCCAGCAGCGACAGCGCCGCGAACTTGCCCAGCGCCACGATCAGTTTGGGTTTGATCAGCTCCACCTGGCGCTTGAGGAAAGGATCGCAGCGGGCGACTTCCTCGCCGTGTGGATCGCGGTTCTCCGGCGGGCGGCACTTGAGCACGTTGGCGATGTACACGTTTTTTCCGCGCTGCAGCGCAATCGCCGCCAGCATGTTGTCCAGCAGCTTGCCGGCAGCGCCGACGAAAGGCTCGCCCTGGCGGTCTTCCTCCGCGCCCGGCGCTTCGCCCACGAACAGCCATTCGGCATGCTCGTCGCCGACGCCGAACACCGTCTGCGTGCGGGTCTGCGACAATGAGCACGAGCGGCAATGGCTGACGCACTCGCGCAAGTCCTGCCAGTCCATCTGCATGATGGCGGCGCGGCGCTCCTGCCCCAAGGTCACGGTTGGTACTGCGTCGGGGATAGTCTCAACGGAAACATCAGCCGTGGCCACCGCTTGCGATTCCATGGCTGGCGCTTCGACAGCGGCACCAGCCTCGGCGGCAGGTATTTCCCGCAGCCGCCACGCCGGCAGCAGTTCCAGTTCGCGCAGCATGTCGTCGCGCGTCAGGCTCACAATGCCAGCCCCATCAGAATGGCATCTTCGCGCCCGTTTGCCGTCGGGTAATAGCCGCGGCGGACGGAAAACTCGTTGAAGCCCATGCTTTCGTAAAGCCGCATGGCGGCAACATTGGAAGGCCGCGCTTCGAGGAACATGGTATGCCCGCCATGGCCTCGCGCCACCTCCATCAGGTGTACCAGCAGATCGCGCCCCAGCCCGCGCCCCTGAAACTCCTTGGCAATGCTGATGTTGAGCAGGTGCGCTTCGTCCAGCACCAGCATCATCACCGCGTAGCCCGCCATTTCACCCTCGCACTCGGCCACCCAGCAACTGTAGCCAGCCTGCAGCGAATCGACAAAGTTGCCGCGCGTCCACGGATGCGGGTAAATCTGCGGCTCGATCACCATGATGGCGTCGATATCCTCCGCGCGCATGGGGCGCAAGGCAAGTTCGGCGGGTTTCAGGACAGCGCTCATCAGGTTGATCTCTCGCTCATTTTAAGCGCCACCTTGTTACGAATATACAGCGGCGCCGCTTCGGCCGCAGCCTGACCTTCGCCGCGGACAAACAGCGGGGCGGCCAGCGCGGCGATTTCCCGCGCGTGGGGAAAAACATCGGGCATGACCTGCCGCAGCTTGCCGTCATAGCGCAGCGGCAGCACTTCGGGATAGGCCAGCCAGCCGCTGCCGGCGCCTATCCAACCCGCGCCATCCACCAGCGGAGCGTCCTGCGGCGCATACAGGCCGGGGACATGGATCACTTGCCATGCTGCGCCCTCCCGCACATAAGCCGCATGGTAAACCTCCCCCATGCGCGCATCGATGCAGGCGATGACCTTGTCGTGGCCGCTCGACGCCGCCAGCGCCAGCAGCGTGCCAACCCCGACCACCGGCAGGCCCGCGCCAAACGCCAGCCCCTGCGCCACACCGCAGCCAATGCGCAGCCCGGTGAACGATCCCGGCCCCGCGCCAAATGCCACGCCATCCATGTCCTTCAGCACCAGCCCGGCCTCGGCCAGCATCTCCCCCAGCAACGGCAGCATCAGCTCCGCATGGCGCTGCCCGGCGTGCAGGTCGCGCGCCAGCACAGTACCGTCCTGCCACAGGGCAAGCGAGAGATATTCGGTGGAGGTATCGAGGGCGAGGATTTTCATTAAGCGTTCCGGGAAAACGACATTTTGCCACCAAACCGGCAAAACACCTTACTCATCGACCTTGCCGCGCAGTGCCTTGACCTGCCCGCGCTGTATCTTGCCTTCCACGCGCTTCTTCTGCGAACTGCGCGTGGGCCTGGTCGGCCTGCGCACCCGCGGCGGCTTCGCCACGCTGTTGACCAGCTCATGCAACCGCGCCAACGCATCCTGCCGGTTCAGCTCATGGCTGCGATGCTGCTGCGCCTTGATGACAATCACGCCATCGGCGGTGATGCGCTGGTCGCTCAAAGCCAGCAGCCGCTCCTTCACCGCCTCCGGCAACGATGAAGCACGAATGTCGAAACGCAGATGTATCACACTGGAAACCTTGTTGACGTTCTGCCCGCCCGCTCCCTGCGCACGCACCGCGGTGATTTCAATTTCGCTGTCAGGGATGATGATTTTGGTGGGCATATTGAGTATCAATTATGTACTTGATTGCTTCATAGGGAAATTATGCGATGATTGTGCCGTCTATTTCGCGTTAGGCTGCAATACGAAAATGGAATTTCTGTTAGACCGCCCTCGCGCCAATCAGTACCCAACCGAGGCGATTCTCGACGAACTGCGCCGGGTTGCTGCTGTATTTGAAAATCGCAGGTTCACACGCCGCGAGTTCGACGCCAAATCCAAATACTGCAAGGGCTCGGTAGTTCTCGCAAGATTTGGTTCTTGGCAAGCGGCTCTTGATGCTACAGATATTGAGTTGGCGCCTCCAGTTAAGAAAGATCGCTTTTCCATTTCAAACGAAGAACTTTTTTCAGAGCTGGGGCGAATTTGGCGCCTGATTGGTCATCGACCATCGAAAGATGAATGGGAACTTTCAGAGCCACGCTATTCATACACTACTTACAAAACGCGTTTCGGTGGCTGGGTCAACGCCTGCGCGGCATTTATTGAGCACGCTCAAGAATCCGCTAGCCTGTCACTCGAAGGCTCTGTTTCAACGCAGCTTCACCCATTATCCAAACCCACGGTTAGGCCTATCGAAACTTCAGAGAAACGCAACATTCCAATGAAACTTAGGTATCAAGTACTCGCCCGAGATTGCTTTAAATGTGTAGCTTGCGGGCGAAGTCCGGCCACACATGCTGGTGTTGTTCTGCACATTGACCATATCACTCCGTTCTCAAAAGGCGGCAAAACAGAGCTAGAGAATCTGCGCTCACTTTGTCAGAACTGCAATTGGGGTAAAGGCGATGAACACGAACCACAGCAAGCGTAGGCTGAGCTGACTTCGCCTGCCTACGCAGTTGAATGGTGGACACGCTACGCCCCCTGCAGCCCAAAGTTTACACCCCCTCAATCCCCTGCTGCCACGCCGAGCAGCACAGCCAAGACGGGGGCTTTCGGCAATCACCTACTCGAGCTCCGCGGCAGGCTACGCTTTTTGTAACCTGCCAGGGCGAGTTTGATTGCCGCCTGGCTTGGCGAACTGCGCAGGGGAGCCGAAGGCCGTGGTGCAGGGTGCCCTTTGCTTTGGCTACTTTCCTTTGGGCAAGCAAAGGAAAGTAGCTCGCCAGTCGGGCGAGACCGACGGTTTTGACTTACCCTTCAAGCGCCGAGGGACCAGCAGCGAAAAACGCCTCCACCTCCCCCAATTCCCGCGTCCTCCTGAACGGCGGCAAACTCTGCCAGATGCGCCTCCCATACGGCTTGCCCACCAGCCGCGGGTCGCAGATCATCAACACCCCCCGGTCAGTTTCATCCCGAATCAAACGCCCCGCTCCCTGTTTGAGAGTGATGGCGGCATACGGCAACTGGTATTCCATGAAGGCATTTTTGCCCTCGGCGTTCATCTTGTCGATGCGCGCGGCCAGCACCGGGTCGTCCGGCGGAGCAAACGGCAGCTTGTCGATGATGACCAGCGACAGCGCCTCGCCTTTCACGTCCACCCCTTCCCAGAACGACTGGCTGCCCACCAGCACCGCGTTGCCTAGCTTGCGGAAACGCTCCAGCAGCTCCGGGCGCGTGGCTTCGCCCTGCAGCAATAGCGGATAGTCCAGCCCGTCGCGCTCGAAGGCGCTTTGCAGCAGGCCGTGGAGTTCGCGCATGGCGCGCAGCGAGGTGCACAGCAGGAAGGCACGCCCGCGGCTGGCCATGAGCACCGGCAAGGCGGCTGCGGCGACGGCCGATGTGTAGTCCGAATGCTTGGGGTCCGGCAGGCCCTGCGGGGCATAAAACAGCGCCTGCGTTTCGTAATCGAACGGGCTTTCCCAGCGCGCGGTGACGGCTTCCAGCAGGCCCATCTGGCCGAGGTAGTGGCTGAAATCGTTTTTCACCGCGAGCGTGGCGGAGGTGAATATCCAGGCGCGCGGGTGGCCGGCGATCTGCTTGCCGAACACGTCGGCAACGGAAAGCGGCGTGGCGTGCAGCAGCACCGACTGGCTGAACACCTCGACCCAGCGCACCAGGTTGTCGTTTTGCCCGGCCTGCCAGCTCGCCAGCGAGGCCTGCAGCGCGAGCGCGCGTTGCCAGCAGTTCTGCAAGCCGGGGCCGCGCTCGGCTTGGCTTTCCAGCACTTTGGCAAGGGCCTGCATTTTTTCGCGCACGGTATCCAGCGCCGAGGCAAAGTCTTTCAGCGCCAGCGCCTTCTGCACCGGCATGCGCATAGTGTCCAGCCCGAACACCAGGCGAAAATCGCGCAGCGCCTTTTCCAGCGCGGCGGTGGCTTCCGGCAGGGCGGCGCAGTCCTTGGCGTCGGTGAGATATTCGGCGTGCGCGTCGCGCGCCAGTTCCATCAACTGGCTGGTGGAGATATCCTCGCCGAAGAACAGGCCGGCGGTTTCCGGCAATTGGTGGGCTTCGTCGAAGATCACCGTGTTGGAGGCGGGCAGCAATTCAGATACGCCTTCGTCGCGCAGCATCACATCGGCGAAGAACAGGTGATGGTTGACCACCACCACTTCCGCCGCCAGCGCCCGCTTGCGCGCTTCCATGACGTAGCATTCCTTGTAGTGCGCGCACTCCTGGCCGATGCAGTTGTCGCGGGTGGAAGTGACGAACGGCCAGATGGTGGCGTTTTCCGGCACCTGCGGCAGATCGCTCTTGTCGCCGCTGCCGCCGGATTCGGCGAAGCGCTGGATAAGGTGCACGTATTTGGCATCCTCGCGGTTCATGAAGCGGCCTTCGCTCGCCGCGCGCTCCAGATGAAAATGGCAGATATAGTTGGCGCGGCCTTTGAGGATTGCCACCGTGACCGGTATTTTCAGGGCGTCGCGCACCGCCGGCAGGTCGCGGCCAAACAGCTGATCCTGCAAGGTCTTGGTGCCGGTGGAAATGATCACCTTGCCGCCGGAAAGCAGCGCCGGCACCAGGTAGGCAAAGGTCTTGCCGGTGCCGGTACCGGCTTCCGTCACCAGCACCTGGTTTTGCGCGATGGCCCGGCCGATGGCCTGCGCCATTTCCTGCTGCTGCGCGCGCAGCCGGTAGCCGGGGATGGCTTGCGCCAGTGGGCCGTCAGCAGCGAAGATGCGGGAAAGGTCGGTCATGCGTTAAGTGGCAGGGTTGCGCCCTGTCGGGCGCAACCGGCGATCAATCCCGCCCTGACCTCCAGATGGCGATCATCAACAGAAAACCGTTGACGAAAGCGAGGAAGAAGCCCAGCAGGCCGAATGCCGGCAGGCCGAACAGCATGGGGCCGCCTTTCACCGTCATGACGATGGAGGAGCCGATGATGAGCGCGGAGGTGATCAGCCCCATGGTGAGACGGTTGGTGCTGTGATCGAGTTGGTGGCCGAAATGGTCGAGGCGCTTGAGGTCGAGGTCTATCTTGAGCCGGCCACGCCGTGCATCGCGCAGCACGCGCGACACTTCGCGCGGCAGCCCGGTCAGCACGTCCAGCACATTGGCGATGTTGCGTCGGCTGCGCTTGAACAGGGCCTGCGGGCGGTAGCGGTCGATGATGACCTTTTTCACGAACGGCGTCAGGTGGTGCACGATCTGGAAATCCGGATCGAGCTGGCGCCCCAGCCCCTCCAGCGTGATCAACGCCTTGAACAGCATGGTGAGGTCGGGCGGCACGGCCAAATGATTTTCGCGCATGATGCTGGTGAGGTCGTTGAGCAGCACACTGAATTGCACCTGCTTGAGCGGCGCGCTTTCGTAGTTGAAGATCAGTTCGTCCACGTCCGCGCCCAGCTTGCTTTCGTCCACGGCGGCATCGCCCGCCCACAGGATCAGGATGTCGCGCAGGGCATCGATGTCCTTGGCCACCAGCGCCGCCAGCAGATCGGCGATCTGGTCGCGGCGCTCGACGGAAACGCGGCCCACCATGCCGCAATCGATGACGGCGAGGCGGTTGCCGGGCAGATAGAACACATTGCCGGGATGCGGATCGGCGTGGAAGAAGCCATCCATCAGCACCATCTTCAGCACGGCATCGGCGCCGCGCGCGCCCAGCAATTTGAGGTCGTAGTTTTCGGCGCGCAGGCGCGCGAGGTCGTTGCCGGGGACGCCCTCGATGCGCTCCATCACCAGCAGGCTCTCGCTGGTGTATTCCCAGTGCACCTTGGCGAAAACGATATTAGGATCATCCTCGAAGTTTTGCGCGAAACGGTCGGTGTTGCGGCCTTCCAGCGCCAGATCGAGTTCGCGGCCCAGCGACTTGGCGAACTGGCCGATGATTTTGCCGGGCTGGAAACGGCGCGACTCCGGGATTTCGGACTCTAGCAGCCGCCCGAGGTGCGACAGCAGGCGCAAGTCGGCATCGATTCTGGCGCGTATATTAGGGCGGCGCACCTTGAGCACCACCTTGGTGCCGTCCTGCAATTCGGCTAGGTGCACCTGGGCGATGGAAGCGCCGGCGATGGCCTCGCGCTGCAAATCCTTGAACACCTCGAACGGCGAACTCCCCAGCGCCTTCTCCAATTCCGGCAGCAGCTCGTCGAACGGCACCGGCGGCACCTGATCCTGCAGCTTGGAGAACTCCGCAATCCACTGCGGCGGGAAGATATCCGCCCGCGTTGCCAGCACCTGGCCGAGCTTGACGAAAGTAGGCCCCAGATCCTGCATCGCCAGCCGCACCCGCACCGCCGGGGCGAGGTGGGCGACATCCTCCGATTCCTTCGGATGCAGCATGGAGCCGGCGCGCTCGAACAGGTTGATCAGGCCGATGCGCTTGACGACATCGCCCCAGCCGTAATGGACCAGAATGCCGGCAATTTCGCGCAAACGCCCGAAATCGCGCATTACGGAAATGGTTTCGCGGATCATGCGCGGGCTATTTGTTCTGCTTCAAAGCCTCGGCCTTCTGCCGGAGTTTCGCGGCGATATCGGCCAGCTTGCTGCTGGCCATGGTCGCCACCCGCGCGCCAACCTCGTGCGCCGCGCGTTTGCCGGCGTCGCCCGCCACCTGCGCGGTAGCGCGCAGCCGGTTGGTCAGATCTTCCGTTACGGCTTTTACCCGCCCGCCGGTACTTGTGCCGGTGCGGCGTGCGTGTTCGGTGAGTGCGGAAAACTCCTGTTTGACCAGGCCGCTGGCGCTTTCGGAAACGCGGCTGACGGTTTCCAGAAACATCTGCTCCAGTTTCTTCAACTCCTCCAGCCCTTGCTTCAAGTCCTGTTCAGCGAAGTCCTTGGCATGCGAACTCGCCTCCCCCAGCGCGAGCTGCATGGCTTCTGCGGCATTGGTCAGCGCATCGTCTATGCCGTTCAGGGCATCACCCATGGCAGCCCGCACTTCTTCCGCGCGTTCCGTCGTTCCCAGGCTCACGCCTTCGGTAATCGCGCCCAGAACCTGCTTGATTTCCTGCTCCGCCAATTGGCGCTGCGTCAGCGCACGCACCGTCAGTTCATGCAACTGGGCGCGCACATCCTGCCCTGCGCGCACCAGCTTGCGTGCGCTCTCCTTGATTTGCTCCATAGAAAGTTGGTTAGGTCTGTTTTCGTCGTTCATGACACACCTCCTTCGTGGGTTTGGCCGCCCGAATAGGCTAGCCTGTTGGCTATATGTAATTCTACACCAAGCCCCTGTTCGCATCGATGTTCGGCATGATTGTGGAATGCAGTCAATGGTTTACAAAAACATGGGTTTGCTCTTACAATCCACGCCATGAAGTTTATCAACCTTGTCCTCATCATCTGCCTGGCGTGCGCCAGCGCGCTCTGCCGCGCGGACGAACCCTCGGCGGAAGCACCAGCGGCGCCCGCACAGGCGCAGCCGGACTGGCAGAGCATCGCTCAGGAAGTGCTGCTGAACGCGCTCAGCCTGACCGGCGTGAAATACAAATATGGCGGGACTTCGCCGGAAACCGGCTTCGATTGCAGCGGTTTTGTGCGCTACGTGTTCCAGCAGGCCAGCAATCTCACTCTGCCGCACGGCGCACGCGCCATCAGCCAACTGGGGCAGGCAATCACGGTCGATCAGTTGCAGCCGGGCGATCTGGTGTTTTTCCACACCCTGAAAACAGCGTTCTCGCACGTCGGCATCTATGTCGGCGACAACCGCTTCATCCACGCACCGACCAACGGCGGCGGCGTGCACATCGTCAGCATGGACGACGCCTACTGGGCCAAGCGCTTCAACGGGGCGCGGCGGGTGGCGCAGCCTTCGACGCTGCTGCCTGCTGCAGTTTCTGCCGAATAAGCGGCAGCGCGGCTTGCGCCGCTTTTTCCCCTTCCAGAATGGCCAGGTGCTTCTGCGTAAAATCAGATGAGCCGAATGTTCCGGTTGCCGGCCTGATCAGCACGTCGGCATCCGGCAACTCCTGATTGCGTATGGATTGGCCCATGATGCCGAAAGTCTGCAGCAGGATATCCGTCAGTCCTTCGATGCGTGCGTATTTTGGCTTGGCCGAGATATCCACCGCAATCACGATGTCCGCGCCCAGGCTGCGCGCCACCCTGATCGGTACCGGGCTGACCAGTCCCCCATCCACATAATCGTGGCCGCTGATGGTCACCGGCTGGAATATGCCCGGCACGCTGCTGGACGCGCGCACCGCCATGCCGGTATTGCCGCGGCTGAATACCATCATGTCGCCGCTTTGCAAATCCGTCGCGACTGCGGCAAACGGTTTGCGCAGTTTCTCGATCGGCTTGTTCTGTACCGCCTTGTTGATGAAATTCTGCAGCGCTTCGCCCTTGATGAAACCGCGGTCAGGAATTACCCAATCGCCAACGCTCTCTTCTTCCAGCCTGAAGGCGATCTTCTGCAACTCGAAGCCGGAATAACCGGCCGCGTAAAGCGCGCCCACCACGCTACCGGCGCTGGTGCCGACTATCATGTCGGGAACGATGCCCTGCGCCTCCAGCACCTTGATCACGCCGATATGGGCGAAGCCGCGCACCGCACCGCCACCCAGCACCAGCGCCACCTTGAGTGGTATCGGTTTCGCTGGCGTGGGCTTCGCCACCGCCGCCGGAGCAGCCGGGGGAATGACGGCTTCCTGGCCCGGTTGTGGGGTCGGCTGTGCAGCCGGCAGCAATACCTCACCCACCTTGGGCTGCGCAGCGCACCCCGCCAGCAGCAGCATCAATATATAGACCCAGGGTTTGGCTTTCATCGCGTTCTATGGCTTTCGTTCATGGTTAGGCAGGGTGCGAGCATAAATCCAGACGCACTGAAACACCAGCACCACCCATATCTACACAAAAAACCTGTTGCAATTGCAAATGAGAATGGATATCATTACCGAAACTCAACTGAGGATTACTCATGAAAAAGCTGTTGCTCATTTCCTTGTTTCTCCCGCTGGCGACGCTTGCCGCCGATGCGGACTTCACACTGGTGATCAAGGATCATCGTTTCCAGCCGATGGAGCTGACGGTTCCGGCAGGCAAAAAAATCAAGCTGCTGGTGGAAAACCAGGATGCCACGCCGGAGGAATTCGATAGCCACCCGCTGAACCGGGAAAAAGTGATCGCCGGTCACAGCTCCGCCACCATTTACATCGGCCCGCTCTCCCCCGGTCGTTACACGTTCATCGGCGAGTTCTTCGCAGATACCGCCCAGGGCGTCATCATCGCCCAATAGGAGAGCCCCATGTTCGGAACCGCCGTTATTGTTTTTCGCGAAGTGCTGGAAGCCGCCATCATCATCGGCATCGTCGCTGCCGCGACGCGCGACGTCCCTGGCCGCAAACGCTGGCTGAGCGCCGGGCTGCTGGCCGGCCTTGTCGGCTCCGGCATCGTCGCCGCATCCACCGATGCGATCGGCGCCATGGCCAGCGGCATCGGCCAGGAACTGTTCAATGCCATCGTGCTAGGCATCGCGGTACTGATGCTGGCATGGCACAACATCTGGATGGCTTCGCACGGCAAGGAACTGGCAGCCCACGCGCACAGCGTCGGGGGTGACATCCGCGAGGGGCGCAGCGAGTGCTCCATTCTGCTGGTAGTGGTCGGGCTGGCGGTGCTGCGCGAAGGATCGGAAACCGTGCTGTTTCTCTATGGCATCGCGGCCTCGGACGGCGGCGGACTGCCCTCAATGATGCTGGGTGGCCTGATCGGAATACTGGCTGGTGTCGCAGTCGGCTACACGATATACGCCGGCCTGCTGCGGGTGCCGATGCGCTGGTTCTTCGCCGCAACCGGGGTGCTGGTGTTGCTGCTGGCCGCCGGCATGGCCTCGCAGGCAGCACGCTTCCTGATCCAGGCCGACCTGCTGCCTAGTCTCGCCGCACCCCTGTGGGATACCTCGGCGGTACTGCCGGAACACTCATTGCCCGGCATGCTGCTGCACAGTCTGATGGGCTATGACTCCCGTCCGGCAGGCATGCAGGTGATTTTTTACATCGCCGTGCTGGCCGCCATAGGCAGCGGTATGAAGTGGGCAAATCGCCCGCGCAAATCAACCAACTCAACAGGAACTGCCTGACATGAAATACCGTGCTTTAATGCTCTGCCTGGGCGTACTACACACCGCCATTGCCACTGCCGGCCCGGCAGATTACGTCTACACCCCCACCGTCGAACAGGGCGAAAAGGAAATCGACTTCAAATTTGGCACTGCCAAGCAGCAAGATGGCACGCGCGATCAGACCGTCAGCCTGGGCTTGGGCTACGGCGCCACGGAATACTGGTTCACCGAGCTGTACCTGAAACGCGAACGCGAAGGCAGCGAAAGACTGACGCTGGCCGAATGGGAAAGCAAGTTCCAGCTCACTGAGACCGGCAAATACCCGGTGGATGCCGGCCTCATCGTCGAAGTGGAAGCCCCGCTCAGCAGCGGGCATGAGCCTTACGAACTCAAGATCGGGCCGCTGCTCCAGACCGAATTCGGCAAGATGCAGCTGAACGGCAACCTGCTGTTCGAGCGCAAGTTCGGCCATGAAGATACAGATGATGACGGCAACGCCCTGCACCATCACACCGAGATTGGCTACCAATGGCAAATCAAGTATCGCTGGCAGCCGGCACTGGAGTTTGGCGCCCAAGGCTTAGGAGAAATGGGCAAATGGGACAACTGGGATAAGGCGAACAACCAGAACCACCGTTTCGGCCCCGCGGTATTCGGCAAGCTCGCGCTCGGCAGCCGGCAGGCCGTCAGATACAATGCGGCGTGGCTGTTTGGGATCAGCGATGCCGCCCCAGACAACACGTTCAGAATGCAGGTCGAATACGAGTTCTGAACAGCCCAAAACGCTGTGCCTGTGCAGCCACCAATGCAATATTCGGATTTTCAGGCCGTGCTACAGCGCGGCCTGATTTTCCCTGCTTGAGCGTTTAACGCATTCTTCACTTTGCAAGGCCCATGTAAATAGCGGAAAATAAACGTTTTGGATTTTCCGTTGTCCATTCCCGGTAGTATCACTGCTGGCACATAACCGAACAGGGGCATTTTAAAAGTCATGCGTACAAAATTCGAGAAGTTTGGCCTGATCGCGCTTGGCGCGCTGCTCGGCATCATGTTGAGCCTGAACTACCCGGCCATAGCCGACAAGAACGCGAAAGCACAGTTACCGCTGGACGAGTTGCGCGCCTTTGCCGAAGTGTTCGGCAAAATCAAGAGCGACTACGTCGAGCCGGTGGAAGACAAAAAGCTCATCGACCAGGCTATCAACGGCATGCTGTCCGGGCTCGATCCCCACTCCGCCTATCTCAATCAGGAGGATTTCAAAGAACTGCAGGTCGGCACGCAGGGCGAATTCGGCGGACTGGGCATAGAGGTCGGCATGGAGGATGGCTTCGTCAAGGTGGTATCGCCCATCGAGGACACACCAGCCTATAAGGCGGGCCTCAAGAGCGGCGACCTCATCATCAAGCTGGACGAAACGCCGGTGAAAGGCATGTCGCTCAACGATGCGGTCAAACGCATGCGCGGCAAACCCGATACGCCGATCACCCTCACCGTCCTGCGCAAAGGCGAAAACAAGCCGCTGATCGTGACGCTAATACGCGCCGTGATCAAGGTGCAAAGCGTCAAATCCAAGGTACCGGAACCGGGCTACGCTTACGTGCGCATCACCCAGTTCCAGGAACATACCGGCGAAAACCTCGGCACCGCTCTGAAGACGCTGTATGAGCAGAATAACGGCAACGTCAAGGGCCTGGTGCTCGACCTGCGCAACAATCCAGGGGGGCTACTCAACATGGCAGTGGCGGTTTCCGCCGCCTTCCTGCCCAAGGGTGATCTGGTGGTGTATACCGAAGGCCGTATCGAAGAATCGCGCATGAAGCTCAACGCAACCCCTGACAACTACGCCAAGAATGGCAGCAAGGGGGATTTCCTCAAAGGCTTGCCGGCCGAACTGAAGACCGTGCCCATGGTGGTGCTGGTGAACGGCGGCTCCGCTTCGGCATCCGAGATCGTCGCCGGGGCATTGCAGGATCACAAGCGCGCCATCGTGCTGGGTACGCAGACCTTCGGCAAGGGCTCGGTGCAGACCATTCTGCCGATGAACAACGGCACGGCGATCAAGCTCACCACGGCGCGCTACTTCACGCCTAACGGGCGCTCCATCCAGGCCAAGGGCATTGTGCCGGACATCATCGTGGAAGATGCCGCCGACCAAGGCTTGAACCTGCGCGAAGCCGATCTGACGCATCACTTGTCCAACCCGAGGGACGGCACCAAGGATGGGGAAACACCGGCCAACGTCGCCCAGCCGATCAAGGCTCCGGAAACGGACGGCGACAAGGAAAAAGGCGGCGAAAACGGCAAACCCGGAAAAGCCGTGCTGATGGAACCCGGCACCAAGAGCGATTTCCAGTTCACGCAGGCGATCAATCTGCTGAAGGGCCTGCAGATACTGCAAAAGAAGTAGCGTGAAGCAGTTGCACCTCTCTGCCGCCGCGCCGTTACAACGATGTGGCGGCATTGCTTTGCTGGGACTGCTGCTGGCGTGCGGCGCAGCTGCCGCGCAAGCCGATCCCGCCCAGGGGCCGCGACTCGCCATCATCATCGACGATCTCGGCAATAATGCAGCGCTGGACCAGCGCGCGCTGCAATTGCCTGGACCAGTCACCGCTTCCATCCTGCCGCTCTGCCCGCACACGGCGGAAGAAGCAAAAGCAGCCAGAGCAAAAGGCTTGCTCATCATCGCCCACCTGCCGATGCAGTCCGAAGATGGCGGTAAACTGGGACCGGGTGGACTGACCGAGCGGATGACAAAACCCGAATTCAGCAAACAGCTGGCGCAAGACCTCGACAGCATCCCCGGCATCAGCGGTGCCAGCAACCACATGGGCAGCCGCCTCACATGCAACCGGCGGGCGATGCAATGGCTAATGCAGGGGATGAAGACCAGACCGTCGCTGTTCTTTCTCGACAGCCGTACCACCGTTAACACCGTCGCCGCCGATAGCGCCCACCGCGCCGGCATCCCCACACTGGAACGCGACGTATTCTTTGACCATGCCCGCAATCCCGCCGACATCGAGAAACAGTTCGACCGCTTGCTGCTGGTGGCCCAACAAAAGGGCAGCGCCATCGGCATCGGCCATCCTTACCCGGAAACCCTGGCGATGCTGGAAAGACGCATGCCGCAGCTCGCCAAGCAGGGCTTCCGGCTGGTGCGTCTGAATGAGCTGCTGCCCGCTGCGGCGAAACTCCCATGAAGCCTGCCGACCTGATCGCAGAAGCCGAGCGCTGCGTTGCCTGCGGCTTGTGCCTGCCGTATTGCCCGACCTATCGCCTGACCCAGTCCGAGGCCGACTCGCCGCGCGGACGCATCCATCTGGCGAGCGCCGTGGCACAGGGGAAATTGCCGGCCAGCCCGCGCTTCATCGAACATATCGACCGCTGCCTTTCCTGCCGCGCCTGCGAACGCGCCTGCCCCAACGGCGTGCGTTATGGCCTGCTGGCGGACGGCGCACGCGACCTGATCGCCCAAGCCGTGCCGCGCCCCTGGCGACACCGCCTGGTGCAGCAAGTCGCCGGTCGGATTTTGGGCAGCCGGATACTCACTGCGGCTGCCGGCTGGATTCTGCGGCTGATCCAGCTTACCGGCTTGCGCCAACTGGCGCGCCTCGTGCCAGGACTGCAAGCAATGAATGCCCTGCTGCCCAGCGTGCCCGCGCAACAACGCTGGCGCGAATGTTACCCGGCAACGACGCCGCGCGGCGAGGTCTGCCTGTTTCTCGGCTGCGTCTCAGACATGCTGGATACCGATACCCTGCGTGCGGCGGTATTCGTGCTCAATCGCCTGGGCTATACCGTGCACGTCCCGCCGCAACAAACCTGCTGCGGCGCGCTGTCCCGCAGCGCAGGTAATGAGGCGCAAGCCGATGCGCTGGTGGCGCGCAACGCGGCCGCATTCTCCCGTCATGCCGGCCTGCCGCTGCTCAGCGTCGCCAGCGGCTGCGGCGCCAGCCTGCATGATTACCTGGAGCGCCCGATACAGGACATCAGCACCTTTCTGGCGCAGGCCGATGGCTGGGAAGCCGCTGCCATTGCGCCCATGGACGGGCCCATTCTGGTGCAGGACCCTTGCACGCTGCGCAATGTGCTGCGCCAGCCACAGCCGGTTTACGAGCTGCTGCGCCGCATCCCCGCGGCGCAGGTGCTGCCGCTGGCAGGCAACGGCCAATGCTGCGGCGGAGCCGGAGCGTATATGCTGACGCAGCCAGTCCTGGCGCGCCAGCTGCGCGACTATAAAATCACCGCTTGCCGCGAGGCGGGCGGCACGCTGCTGGCAACCTCCAACATCGGCTGCGCGCTGCATATTGCGGCAGGCTTGCGCGAAGCCGGCATGGCCGTCGAAGTGGCACATCCGGTGCTGATTCTGGCGCGCCAGATGGGATACAGCGGCAATATCTGACGAGGCCAACATGACCCTGCTTGACCGTTTCATCATCGAATTCGACAAAGGCCTGCGCACCGTGCTGGCCGAGGCGCAATCCGTGCGACCGTTCCCTGACCGCGACTGCAATGAGACTCCGCTCGACGCAGCGGAGAAACGCCGCACCGCCGCGCTGATGCGCATCAACCATAGCGGCGAGGTCTGCGCCCAGGCGCTCTACAACGGCCAGGCCATCACCGCGCGCAATCCAGCAACGGAAGCCGCGCTGCGCCAGGCGTCGCAGGAAGAAACCGAACACCTGGCTTGGTGCGAGAAGCGCATCCGCGAACTGGGCGGGCGCAAGAGCCTGCTCAATCCGCTGTGGTATGCCGGATCTTTTACCCTAGGCGCGCTGGCCGGCGCCATCGGTGACAAATGGAACCTCGGTTTCCTGGCCGAGACCGAGCACCAAGTCGGCCGCCACCTGCAAAGCCATCTGGATCAACTGCCGGCGCAGGACGAAAAAAGCCGGGCGATTCTTGAGCAAATGCAGCAGGACGAAGCCAGGCACGCGACTACAGCGCTCGACCATGGCGGCGCGGAATTGCCGCTGCCGGTGAAACTCCTGATGAAGCTGTCATCCAAAGCGATGACCAAGACCACTTACTACTTATGAAAACTTTCAGCGAAACTCTCGCCGGCCTGGAAAGCGCCGACCATCTGCAGCGCATCGAATTGCTCGATGCCGGCGGCAACCTCGTCGGACTGATCGAAAATAAGTCCGGCAGCCAAGGCTCGCTCAAGCTGTATCACCATCTGTGGAAGAAATACGGCGCAATCAATGCCGATGCGGCGCACGAAGGGCTGGAACTTTACGCCGAGCACGCTGCAGACGCGCGCGCCAATCCCGGCAAGCATCCCAATATTGACCGTCTGGCAGGCATCATCGACAGCGGCAGCGTGCTGAATGTGCGTTGCCACAACAAGTAATCGCAGTAACCTCAAGGGAAAATCATGGCGGTCAAGGACAGCAACGGCAACGAACTCAACGATGGCGACTCCGTGATGGTCATCAAGGACTTGAAGGTAAAGGGCACGTCCGTCACCCTAAAAAGGGGCACGGTCGTCAAAAACATCCGCCTCACCGGGGATGAAGAAGAAATTGAATGCAATGCCGAGAAAGTGAAGGGACTGGTACTCAAGACCTGCTTTTTGAAGAAGGCCTGAAGTTTTGCGCCCGTGGTGCAAAGGGGCCAACCATAAGGATGCAGCCGGCCTCAGGTCCGCATTACGTCACGCGCAATGTCTGGTTTGAGGCCTTCTGCGGGAAGATGTGCGGGCAGAAAAATTGGTGTTGGTTAAACCGCTTAATCCGGCCAGCGTCATGGATAGGATATCGATGTGCCTCAAGGGAATGAATAAGGAGTAGCCGGCAGACAAACTGCGGATATCAAGAGCCTTCATCCGCTCTTGATTCTAGAACGGCAGCAGCGCGCGAATGCGGCGCCCAATCTGGCCAAGCTTGGAGCCATCCAGATGGTAGTGCTTATGCAGCGGTTGGCGCACTTCCCAGTTGCACTTCATCCCTGCGGGGAATGTCACCAGATCGCCCTTGCCGAACGTCACTGGCGCCCCGCCTTGCGGCGTTACCACGCACTCGCCCTCAAGTATCCAGGCGACTTCCTGCTCATGAAAATGCCAGGGAAAGGCCGAGACTTCCTTAGACCAGGTCAGCCACTTGGAAACCCCAAGGCTTTCCAGGCGTGCGCTATCCGGATTATGTTCGACGATGATGTTGCTCATGCGGTTGTCCTTTGGGCTGGAAATTCAGGCAGGCCCCGATATTACCAGCTGGAGCAGGTTTAGCGTAGCAGGCGAGGGGTTTTAGCGCCTCAAGAGTCGGCTTCACTAGTATTGTCGCGCTTTACCCATTCATGCTCGACTTCCATGCTGGTATCCGCCAGCCAGCCATTGAGCCTTTCAATCGCCTGCTCAGACCACTTATCGAGCGGGCCTATCAATTCATTAAACTTGACCAGCAAGGCTGACATTTCTTTTTCGGTGCGCGACGTCATTTCAAGCTCCATGCTAAATGAAGATATTTAGGTATACTTTAACCGAAGATTGATATGCGTGGGAAGACTGGAGATGCGGGAAAAGAAAAAGGCCGAACGTAATGCCGGCCTTCAAGCTAGTCCGCCACAAATGATTAGGGGCTAGCTTGGTAAGCGCCAAATTCATCACATATCGACTTGTCCGGTAATATTCCCCATATGAACGTCAGCTTCTGGAAATGACGAACTACCGCTATCGACCCATGGCAGACACTCAGGAAGGTTTGATTAAGGAACAATTTCACAATCACGCTCACTACCATCAAAATGCCATCCCTCAATCACACGCGTCTGGGGGTTAAATTCGAAGTAATAGTTACACGTTCCACGAAATCGGTATTTATTCTCAATATTGCCATTTGGCAGAGCATTACTTTCAATTAAATGCTTAGGTTCAGCCCAGCATCTAGGATCATCTATGGTCATCCCTACGTTATGACTCATGTGATCCTTGAAGTTCTCATGAGGAGTAAGAGAAGCACATGAAAAGAGCGAGGGAAGAAAGCACCCCAATATGACCACTTTTTTCATAGCACGCTTAGTTCTCCCAATAAATGCCTGACCGTCCGTTGTTGGCCGATTCCAACCGTTCTGAAATAGCTGGTTTAGCGGCATGCGTCCCTATTCCGTCTCGCGGATTTCGATGTCATGCGTGATCTCGGCGACCTTGCCGAGCATGATGGAGGCCGAGCAGTACTTCTCCGCGGAAAGGTTCACGGCGCGCTCGACCTGTGTCGGGTTGAGGCCCTTGCCGGTGACGACGAAGTGCACGTGAATTTTGGTGAACACCTTGGGCACGCTGTCGGCGCGCTCGGCGCTGATCTCGGCCACGCAATCGGTGATGTGCTGGCGCGCTTTTTTGAGGATGGTCACCACGTCGAACGAAGTGCAACTGCCCATGCCGATCAGCAGCAACTCCATCGGCCGCATGCCGAGGTTGCGCCCGCCGGCATCGGGCGCGCCATCCAGCACGATGGCATGGCCGGTCTCGGATTCGCCCAGAAAACAGACATTCTCGATCCATTTGATGCGTGCGCGCATGGCTACCCTTCAATGAAAAATGTAAATTCTAGCGGAAACGGGGCGCGGCCGAAAATTGCCGTTAGGGGCGGGACTGCAGCTTGCCATCGGCCACCAGCTGTTCATGCGACAGCACCTGGTTGCGGCCATGGCTCTTGGCATAATAGAGTGCCGCGTCGGCACGATCGATGAGAGTTGGCGGAGTATCCGTGGCGAGCACTTGCGTCACACCGATGCTGACCGTGATCTGCCCTACTTGGGGGAAGTTGTACTCCTTCACCTTCTCACGGAAGCGGTCGAGCACGTGCAACGCCTGCTGCAGCCCTACGTCCCGCAACAGCACCACGAACTCCTCGCCGCCGTAACGATACAACTGGTCGGATTCGCGGAAGATGTCGGTCATCAGCGTCGCCAGCAGCAGCAACACCTCGTCACCGTACAAATGGCCAAACTTGTCGTTCACGCGCTTGAAGTGGTCGATGTCAAGAATTGCCACGCAGTATTCGCGCCGGGCGGCATCTCCGGCACGATGTCCGAGACGCATCACCTCGGCGATGGCCTTGTTGGTTTTGGCATCGAAGGTCTTGCGGTTAAGCAGGCCGGTGAGGGCGTCGCGCTCGTTGTCGTTGATCAGCGCCAGGAAGTTCTGGTAAATCTCCAGCACCATATCCACGGCTTTGGACAAGTGCCCATCCTCGCGCGCCGCCTCGATCACGATCAGCGCCACCACGTTGTTCTTTACGCCTAGCAAGGGGTAAACCATGCCTTTTTCGCCTTCCAGCGGCACCGTCACCGCCTGGCGTGATTTGAAGCAACCCTGCATGGCAGTGCTTAGGCTTTGTGGAATCTGTTCTTCTTCGGCACTGACATCATTTTCGCCGCGCAGAATTTTCGCGACGGGCACGAAAGCAGGGCCATCCTCCGCCTCGCGCACCCGGTAGAGCCGCACAATGCCGGGCGCCGCCACATCGAACAGCACCTGTGCCAGACAGACTTCCAGAGCGTGCCGATCCCGCTGTCTGGTCAACTCGATGAGGGAGCCGAGAATGGAATCAAAGTCTGCTACAGACATGGCGGAATGTATTGGTTTTAATCAGGTTGGCTGTGTCCATTATCCTTTGTAGGCGGGTTTTAGTAAACTGTAGGCTCCATCCAGAAAGGCGGCCATCCTCATGAAATATCGCGACCTGCGAGACTTCATCGCGCAACTCGAAGCACTCGGCGAACTCAAGCGCGTCAGCGCCGAGGTCGACCCGCGCCTGGAAATGACGGAGATCTGCGACCGCGTACTCAAATCCGGCGGGCCGGCCATCCTGTTCGAAAACCCCAGCGGCCACAGCATGCCGGTGCTCGGCAACCTGTTCGGCACGCCTCGACGGGTGGCGCTGGGCATGGGCGAGGAGAGCGTCGAAGCGTTGCGCGAAGTCGGCAAACTTCTGGCTTTCCTGAAAGAGCCGGAACCGCCCAAGGGGCTGAAGGATGCTTGGGACAAGTGGCCCAAGTTCAAGAAGGTGCTGGATATGGCGCCCAAAGTGGTCAAGGGTGCGTCGTGCCAGGAAGTGGTGTGGGAAGGCGACGAGGTGGATTTGTCGCGCCTGCCGATCCAGACCTGCTGGCCGGGCGATGTGGCGCCGCTTATCACCTGGGGACTGACAGTCACCAAGGGGCCGCACAAGGAACGGCAGAATCTCGGCATATACCGGCAGCAGGTGATCGCCAGAAACAAGCTCATCATGCGCTGGCTGCCCCATCGCGGCGGCGCGCTGGATTTCCGCGACTGGTGTGCGGCGCATCCGGGCGAGAACTTTCCGGTGGCCGTCGCGCTGGGCGCTGATCCGGCCACCATACTGGGCGCGGTGACGCCGGTGCCGGATACGCTGTCGGAATATCAGTTCGCCGGGCTGCTGCGCGGCGGCAAGACGGAAATCGTGAAATGCCTAGGCAGCGACCTGCATGTGCCGGCAGGGGCGGAAATCGTGCTGGAAGGCTACATCGCGCCGGGAGAAACTGCGCAGGAAGGGCCGTTCGGCGACCACACCGGCTATTACAACGAAGTCGGACAGTTCCCGGTATTCACCATCACCCGCATCACCATGCGCCGCGACCCCATCTACCACAGCACCTACACCGGCAAGCCGCCGGACGAGCCGTCAGTGCTGGGCGTAGCGCTGAATGAAGTGTTCGTGCCGCTGCTGCAAAAGCAGTTCCCGGAAATCGCCGATTTCTACCTGCCGCCGGAAGGTTGCAGCTACCGGCTGGCGGTGGTGAGCATGAAGAAGCAGTACCCCGGCCACGCCAAGCGCGTGATGATGGGCGTGTGGAGCTTTCTGCGCCAGTTCATGTATACCAAATTCATCATCGTCACCGATGACGACATCGACATCCGCGACTGGAAGGAGGTCGTTTGGGCACTGACGACAAGAGTGGACGCCGCACGCGATACCCTGATCGTGGACAACACGCCGATCGACTATCTGGATTTTGCCAGCCCGGTGGCCGGACTCGGCAGCAAGATGGGCATAGACGCCACCCATAAATGGCCAGGCGAAACCAGCCGCGAATGGGGAACGCCTATCGCCATGTCGGCGGAAGTGAAGCAGCGCGTAGATGCGCTATGGGACAACCTCGGACTGGACTGACTCAGACAGCCAAAACGCTGTCCGTCATGATTTTTCTTATTCCAATTCGCAATAGAAGCGAGAACTAGGCGCCCCGACGCAGACAGTGCTGTAGCACGGCAAGGAGGGGCAACAACGTTATCGTTTTTATTGCGGATTGGAATTACATGACGTCGAGCAACTCCACGTCGAACAGCAACGTAGCATAAGGCGGAATCACGCCGCCGGCGCCGCGCGAGCCATAGCCCATGTGCGACGGAATAATGAGGGTGCGCTTGCCGCCCACCTTCATGCCGGCCACACCTTCATCCCAACCCTGGATCACCATGCCGCCGCCCAGCGAGAAACTGAACGGATCACCGCGATCCACCGAGCTGTCGAACTTTTGGCCTTTGCCTTCGGGCTTCTTGGGGTCGTACAGCCAGCCGGTATAGTGCACCTTCACCGTGGCGCCAGGCTGCGCTTCCTTGCCCTCGCCCACTTTCTGATCGATTTTTTCCAGGTCGGTAATGCTCTTTTTCATGGCAGGCTTGTCCTTGGTTGCGGTTTCGGCAATGGCGTTATAGCCGACGGTGCCGGCTGCCATGACGAGCAGGCAGCCCACCACGGCGAGAGTCGTTTTCTTCATCTCTGGCTCCAAAAAAGTCAAAGTGCGCATGATACCGCAAACAGCCACTTCGCTGCACCGGCAACGGAGCTGTCACTGGCGGTCATGCAGCCATTCCAGCAAGGCATCCTGCGCCGCCCCGGCGGCAGCGGCGCGCGGATGATTCACCACAAACACCACCGCCCAGCGCCTGCCCTTGGCATCCAGCAGGTAGCCGGCAATGGCGCGCGCGCCTTCCAGCGAGCCGGTTTTCACATGCGCCTGTCCCGCAACGGCGCTGCCGTTGAGTCTGTGCTCCAGCGTGCCGTCGACGGCAGCCAGCGGCAGCGACGACATCAGTTCCGGCATCACCGGGCTGCGCCAGGCGGCGAGCAGCAATTCGCCGAGATGGCGCGCACTGATGCGCTCGTTGCGCGACAGCCCGGCGCCGTTCTCGATCACCAGCTCGGGGAAATCCAGCCCCTGTTTGGCCAGCCAGTCACGCACCGCCTTGCCGCCGTTCTCCGCGCTGCCCGGCGCGATGCCGCTCTCCGCGCCCATGGTCAGCAGCAACTGCCGCGCCATGACGTTGTTGCTGTATTTGTTGACCAGACGGATGACGTCGGCCAGCGGCGGCGAGTTCGCCTGGGCTAGGCGTTTTGCGCCCTCCGGCACGGTGCCGAGTTTGAGCGCACCGCGAAATATTCCGCCCTGTTCCTGCCACAATTGCCGGAAAAGCTGATGTACATACACGGCATCGTCGAACAGGCTCAAGTCGAGGGATTTTTCGCCGCAGGCCACGGAATAGTTGCCGCTGAACACCACGGTGACGCTCTCGCCCTCGCGCTGCACCCGGTAGCCCAGCCTGTCCTTCCAGTCGGCGCAAGGCACCTGCCGCAATTCGATCTGGTTGATCACCTTGAGTTGTGGCAGCTCCGGGTCGGTTGCGATGGCAACCTTGCTCTGCTGCACATCACCGCGGAATGTAAAACGCGTCGCCTTGAAGTTCACCAGCAGCGCATCCGGCCCGGCGTTGTAGGCCCGATAAGGCTCGCCGTCGAACTGCCCGGGGTCGTGCGGCGCGGTGTCGAAATAGCCGCGATCCAGCACCAGGTCGCCTTTGATTTCCCGCACACCGGATTTGCGCAGCGCGCGCAGCAAGTCCCAGAAATTCTCCAGCGTCAGCGCCGGGTCGCCGTAGCCTTTGAGAATCAAGTCGCCGTTGAGCACATCCCCCTGTTGCGGCGCGGCGCTGTAGATTTCGGTGCGCCAGGTATAGGCCGGGCCGAGTACGCCGAGTGCGGCATAAGTCGTCACCAGCTTCATGGTGGAAGCCGGGCTGACGGCCTGCTCGGCATGATGGCTGATCAGCGGCCTGGGCTTGTCCACCTGCTGCACGAATACCGCCGCGCTATCCGGCGGCAAGCCGCCGGCGCGCAGCGCCCTGGCGACCGGCGCGGGCAGGTCGGCCAGCGCCAATGCCGGCAGCAGCAGCCAACCCCACAGCAAGGCCGGAAAGAAAAGTCTTCGTTTGTAATGTCTCATAACGCCATTAAACCATCCGCCACCATGCGGGGGAACTGCATGAATTGAAAAGCAAGACCATTCGTCGCCTGATTTTTACCGTTTATCGTTAAAGCTTTGACCAAAAGCGTAGCGTGCGCATAAGCTGACAACTAATCTGACAAGGGCAAACCCGGCCGAAAGGCGGGGACGCAAAGTCGCCGGTCTAAAGAAAGTTTCCTTTAAGGAGCTTTCCAGGACAGCGGGACTACCAGATGCAGCGTTCATCTCCAGCTTCATGCCATTGGTCGGCTGTGGCGTTTTCAGAGTTGCGCACCCCTGCATGCTGTTGCGGTTTGTCCTTGCCTTTTCTACAAAGCAAGGAGCGCATCATGGAAAATTCCATTAGCGGTTTTGCCAAACTGATGGCAAGCCTGTTCGTGTTCATCACCGTCTGTCTGGCCATCGGCGGCATCGCCTACCAGTTCTTCGCCGCAGACGGCCAATTGTTCCTGCTGGGCAAACATCTGTGGGAGACGCATCCGCTGCAGCTCGTGATGCTGGGCACATGCGCTAGCCTGATCAAGCGCTGGCTGGACGGGCTGGAGCGCAGCGCAAAGATTGCCGATGCCATGATTTATCTCGCGGTGCTGATCGGCATGTTTTTCGGCTACAACTTGCTGGCCGCCAGCTTGGGAATGGCGAGCCTGGCATAGCGCTTCCTTCTAGGAGGTTGTTTCAAGCACCTCCAGCGTTGCCCGCGCCAGCAGTGCCATGTGCTCGTCATTGAGCACATAGGGCGGCATGAAATACACGGTGTTGCCGATCGGCCGCAACAGCAGTTCGCGTGCCAACGCCGCCTGGTAGAAGTTGCGCGCAAACTGCGGGTCGGACGTTTCCACCTCGAACGCCCAGATCATGCCGGTGTGGCGGAAGTTCTTCACCTTAGGATGCGCCGCCACCCCTGCCAGCGCTGTCATCATGCGCGCGGCCTTGCCCTGATTTACCGCCAGCACATCATCCTGCTCGAAAATATCCAGCGTCGCCAACGCGGCGCGGCAGGCCAGCGCATTGCCGGTGTAGCTGTGGGAATGCAGAAAGCCGCGCGTGACGCTGTCGTCATAAAACGCCTGATAGACGGTGTCGGTCGTCAGCACCACGGATAGCGGCAGGTAGCCGCCGGTGATGCCTTTCGACAAACAGATGAAATCCGGCCTGATGCCGGCCTGCTCGCAGGCGAACATGGTGCCGGTGCGCCCCATGCCCACGGCGATTTCGTCGGCGATCAAATGCACCTGATAGCGCTCGCAAATCTCCCGCACCCGCTTCAAATACGCCGGGTGGTACATCGCCATGCCTGCCGCGCCCTGCACCAGCGGCTCCACGATCAGCGCGGCGGTTTCTGCATGATGCGCCTGCAGATGTAGTTCCAGCGCCGCCGCACAGCGCAGCGCAAAAGTTTCGGCAGACTCTCCCGGTTCGGCCAGCCGCCAGTCAGGGCTGGGCACCTGCACGCTTTGCCGCAGCAACGGCGCATAGGTATCCTTGACCAGGGCCACATCCGTCACCGACAGCGCGCCTACCGTCTCGCCGTGATAACTGTTCTGCAGGCTGATGAAGCCGGTCTTGCCCGGCTGCCCGACGTTGCGCCAATAGTGGAAGCTCATCTTCAGCGCAATTTCCGTCGCCGACGCCCCATCCGAAGCATAGAAGCAATGCCCCAGGCCGGTCAGCGCAGCCAGCCGCTCGGAAAGCCGGACCACCGGCTCATGCGTAAAGCCGGCCAGCATCACATGCTCCAGCTTGTCCAGTTGGTCGCGCAGCGCAGCATTGATGCGCGGATTGCAGTGGCCGAACAAATTCACCCACCAGGAACTCACCGCATCCAGATAACGTTTGCCGTCGAAATCGTACAGCCAGACCCCCTCGCCGCGCGCAATGGGGATCAGCGGCAGCGACTCGTGCTGCTTCATCTGCGTGCAGGGGTGCCACACGGCGGCGAGGCTGCGTGCGAGCAGGTCGGCGTTGCGGCTCACGCGCACGGCCTCAGACTTGGCGCCATGCTCATATTAAAGAGACCTTGAAAACATTGCGTTAGTCTAACCGCTTCCAGATTGGACGGCGACAGAATCAAACCAGACTTCATGTGCAAAACTGAATACTTTCAAATCAGCTCTTGAAATTTGAGGCGTCAGCCCCTATTATTAGCACTCGACGGACATGAGTGCTAACAGCCTTGTGTCCCAACTCAGAAAATCCCGAATTCGTTTTAATTTTAGGAGAGGTAACCCATGAAGATTCGTCCTTTGCATGACCGCGTTATTGTCAAACGCATGGAAGAGGAGCGCAAGACCGCTTCCGGCATCGTGATCCCCGATTCCGCCACGGAAAAGCCGGATCAAGGCGAAATCAAGGCCATCGGCAACGGCAAGGTGCTGGAAGACGGTTCCGTGCGCAAGCTGGATGTGAAGGTGGGCGACAGGGTGTTATTCGGCAAATATTCCGGCCAGACCGTCAAGGTCGATGGCGAAGAACTGCTGGTGATGCGTGAAGAAGACATCATGGGCGTTGTCGAAGCCTAATTCGCTCACACTCAATTCTAAAGATTTCAGGAGAAACAAATGGCTGCTAAAGACGTAAGATTCGGCGACGATGTTCGCCAAAAAATGGTTAACGGCGTGAACGTACTCGCCAACGCTGTGAAGGTAACGCTCGGCCCCAAGGGCCGCAATGTGGTGCTGGAGCGCTCCTACGGCGCCCCGACCATCACCAAGGATGGCGTATCCGTCGCCAAGGAAATCGAACTGAAAGACAAGTTCGAGAACATGGGCGCACAGATGGTGAAGGAAGTCGCAAGCAAGACTTCAGACGTGGCCGGTGACGGCACCACCACCGCCACCGTACTGGCCCAGGCCATCATCCGCGAAGGCATGAAGTCTGTTGCCGCCGGCATGAACCCGATGGATCTGAAGCGCGGTATCGACAAGGCTGTAATCGTGGCGGTTGAAGAACTGAAGCGCCTGTCCAAGCCTTGCACCACCAGCAAGGAAATCGCCCAGGTCGGCAGCATTTCCGCCAACGCCGATGCGAATATTGGTGAAATCATCGCCAATGCCATGGACAAGGTCGGCAAGGAAGGCGTGATCACCGTGGAAGACGGTTCCGGCCTGCAAAACGAGCTGGACGTGGTAGAAGGCATGCAGTTCGACCGCGGCTATCTGTCCCCGTATTTCATCAACAATGCCGACAAGCAAATCGCGCTGCTGGAAAATCCGCTGGTTCTGCTCTACGACAAGAAGATTTCAAATATCCGCGACCTGCTACCGGTGCTGGAACAGGTGGCCAAGGCTGGCCGCCCATTGCTGATTATCGCTGAAGACGTGGATGGCGAAGCGCTGGCCACTCTGGTGGTGAACAACATCCGCGGCATCCTCAAGACCACCGCCGTCAAGGCGCCTGGTTTCGGCGACCGCCGCAAGGCCATGCTGGAAGATATCGCTGTTCTCACCGGCGGCACCGTGATCGCTGAAGAACTCGGCCTGAAGCTGGAAAACGTCAAGCTGGAAGACATGGGCCAGGCCAAGCGCATAGAAGTGGGCAAGGAAAACACCATCATCATCGACGGCGCCGGCAAGGAAGCTGACATCAAGGCGCGTGTTGAAATGGTACGCAAGCAGATCGAAGATGCCACCAGCGACTACGACAAGGAAAAGCTGCAGGAACGTGTCGCCAAGCTGGCCGGCGGCGTTGCCGTGATCAAGGTCGGTGCTGCTACCGAAGTCGAAATGAAGGAAAAGAAAGCACGCGTTGAAGATGCGCTGCACGCCACCCGCGCTGCGGTGGAAGAAGGCATCGTCGCCGGCGGCGGCGTAGCCCTGCTGCGTACGCGTGCCGCCATCGAGAAGCTCAAGGGCGACAACCACGATCAGGATGCAGGCATCAAGATCGTGCTGCGCGCACTGGAAGAGCCGCTGCGTCAGATCGTCGCCAACGCCGGTACGGAAGCATCCGTGGTGGTCAACAAGGTGGCCGAAGGCAAGGGCAACTTTGGCTTCAATGCTGCCAACGACACCTACGGCGACATGGTGGAAATGGGCGTGCTGGATCCGACCAAGGTGACCCGCTATGCGCTGCAAAACGCAGCCTCCATCGCCGGCCTGATGCTGACCACCGATTGCATGGTGGCCGAACTGCCGAAGGACGACTCCCCGATGTCGGGTGGTGGTATGGGTGGTGGCATGGGTGGCATGGGTGGTATGGACATGATGTAATCATGTCCAATTCAAGGGCAATCATGTAACAAGCCGCCCAGGCCGGCGAAAACCTGACATTCATGCGTTTTCGCTGAACCAAACAGGCTGTAATCTTCAGTTAGCCCCGCCATGTGCGGGGCTATTTTTTTGCGCATAAATTAACGGTTTACGCCTGAGGATTATTCGGCATATACTGCACCCACTTGAGTACCGGTGGCCTGCATACGGAACGTTCAGATACGTTTGCGACGGGCAAAAAGAACCCCGGCTAAAGGGGAGTAAAGCCGGGGTGAGAAAAGCCTTAAGGGGTTAAGGCTCCCGCTCAGGGAGGAGAAGCGGGAGACGAACAAGTCGTCTACAAATAAGACGGATATCAATAAAATTAGTTCCCGCTAATAAATACAAAATTTTCAAATGCGTGACACCTTGCGGTGCACGCATTTTTTGTTTCGGAATACCATGACAGACACCCTTCTCAAAGGTCTCAACGACAGACAACTGGCAGCGGTCACCTTGCCGCGCGCCTCCGCGCTGATCCTGGCCGGCGCCGGCAGCGGCAAGACGCGCGTGCTGACCACGCGCATCGCCTGGCTGATCCAGACCGGCCAGGTTTCGCCCGCCGGCATACTCGGCGTCACTTTCACCAACAAGGCGGCCAAGGAAATGCTGACGCGGCTTTCCGCCATGCTGCCGATCAACACGCGCGGCATGTGGGTGGGTACCTTCCACGGCCTGTGCAACCGCTTCCTGCGCATGCATCACCGCGAATCCGCCCTGCCGGCGACGTTCCAGATCCTCGACAGCGCCGACCAGCTGGCTGCCATCAAGCGCCTGATGAAGCTGATGAACGTGGACGACGAGAAATTCCCGCCGCGCCAGGTGCAGGCCTACATCAACAACAGCAAGGAAGAGGGGCTGCGCGCCAGCCAGGTGGAAGCCTATGACCGTCACTCGGAGCGGCTGCGCGAGATTTACGCTGAATACGACGCCCAGTGCCAGCGCGAAGGCGTGGTGGATTTTGCCGAACTGCTGCTGCGCTGCTACGAAGTGCTGTCGCGCGATGCCGCGCTGCGGGCGCATTATCAGGAGCGTTTCAAATACATCCTGGTGGACGAGTTTCAGGACACCAACCGCCTGCAATACCTGTGGCTCAAACTGCTGGCGGGCAAGGAAAACACCATGTTTGCCGTGGGCGACGACGACCAGTCGATCTACGCCTTCCGCGGCGCGCGCCCCGGCAACATGCGCGATTTCGAGCAGGATTTCGACGTGCGCCACGTCATCAAGCTGGAGCAGAACTACCGTTCGCACAGCAATATCCTCGATGCCGCCAATGCCATCATCACCCACAACCGCAACCGCCTCGGCAAGAACCTGTGGACGGCGGCAGGCGAGGGCGAGCCGGTGCGCCTGTTCGATGCCTACAATGACCAGGAGGAGGCTGGCTTCATCGTCGATGAAGTGAAAATGCTGCACGCCGAAGGCATGGCGCTGTCCGACATGGCGTTGCTGTATCGCTCCAACGCCCAGTCGCGCGTGCTGGAGCATGCCCTGTTTTCCGCCGGCATCGCCTACCGCGTTTATGGCGGCCTGCGCTTTTTCGAGCGCGCCGAAATCAAGCATGCGCTGGCCTACCTGCGGCTGGTAGCCAACCCGGACGACGATACGGCGCTGCTGCGCGTCATCAACTTCCCCACCCGCGGTATCGGCGCACGCAGCCTGGAACAGTTGCAGGAGGCGGCACGCCGGGATAACAGCAGCCTGTGGCAGGCCGCGCTGGGGGCCAGCGGGAAAATCGCGGGCTTCGTCGCGCTGATCAAAGCCATGCAGGAAGCCTGCCACGGCCTCGCTTTGCCGGAAATGATGGACGTTGTCACCCAGACCAGCGGACTGCGCGCGCACTATCTGGCGGACAAGGAAGGCGAAGACCGCATCGCCAACCTGGACGAACTGGTCAACGCCGCGGTCGCCTTCGTCAACGAACGCGACGACAACAGCCTGGTGGATTTTTTGACTTTCGCCAGCCTGGAAGCCGGCGAGCACCAGGCCGATCCGGGCCGCGACGCACTGCAACTGATGACGGTGCATGCGGCCAAGGGCCTGGAATTCCACGCCGTGTTCATCAGCGGGCTGGAAGAAGGCTTGTTCCCGCACGAGCAGAGCATGTTCGAAGCCAACGGGCTGGAAGAGGAGCGCCGCCTGATGTACGTGGCGGTGACGCGCGCACGGCAGCGGCTGTATTTAAGCCATGCGCAAAGCCGCATGCTGCACGGCCAGGTGCGCTACGGCATGGCGTCAAGATTTCTGGACGAAATCCCGGAGAGTCTCTTGAAGCGCCTCAACGCACGGCCGGCGGCGAAATTCTCAGCAGAGCCGGCGGCCGCCAGCCATCCGCAACAGGCTTCGGCACCATGGCGCATCGGCCAGAGCGTGCAACACGCCAAGTTCGGCCAGGGCGTGATTCTGGCCTATGAAGGCGGATCGGATGCCCGCGTGCAGGTCAATTTCCGCGATGCGGGAGTGAAATGGCTGGCGCTGGAGTACGCAAAACTGACGCCGGTGTAAGCCGGGCTAGAGCGCGATCTCACCGCCACCGATCGGCGGTGGATTGAAAATATCCTTGTAGCTGACATACAGCGATGCCGTCATGGTCGGGATCATCGCCAGCAAACCGAGGCCCAGCGGGATTGCGGCAATCACCAGCAACGCCATGGAAATCAGGATGTACACGGTGAAAGGCCAGATGTTGCGCAGGCAGGCGGTGAAACTCAGCTTCATCGCCTCGACGGCCTTCACGTCGTGGAATACCACCAGGGTTGGCGCAAACCAATAGGCCATGATCAACGGCACCAATGCCGCCAGGCCAACCAGCGCTGCCAGCAGCAAGCCGCTATCGACAGCAGCGGCCGCTGCCTCCTTTCCGGGCATATGCCCGGCCGACATGGCGCTGAGCGCCGCCGAGCCGCCGGCCATCACAAACACCATGCCGACAATGACGATCATGCCGGCAAGGTAGAGCCCGCCGACGGTGATCAGTTGCGAGGTGTTCTGCTTGAAGCCGGCAAACAGGTGATTGATTTCCAGTTCCTCACCGTTTTCAATAGCCCGACATCCCAGCATGAAACCGGCCATGAATACCGGCGCCAGCAGATTGAGCACTATCGGCCCGACGACGGGAATAACCGTCAGCACCATGCCTATCAGCAGATAGACAATGAACAGCGTAATCCAGATGACGGGGCTTTGCCGGAACAGGCCAAAGCCGTCCACGATCCATTGCCAGCCGTTTGCGGCGCTTACCGAACGTATTTCCATGATGCCCCCTTAGCCTGTTCCAGCAGCCTTGCCTTAGCTGCGTTTAGTTATTATGACGACAGTTATCAACCCGATGATAGCTGTCGTTCAGCGTAAACTCTGCGCACGGCGCTCAGCAGAATACTCGCATCCTGCGGCGTCATATTGGGATATTTTTCGCGCAGTGCTATCTGTGCAAACCAGATGAGCGGTTTGTTGCCCCAACTGTTGGCGGTATCGAGAAAGGGCGAAACCAGCACGTATGCTTCTTCAAAAATCGCCCGCAAGCCGGGCTGGGCACGGCGGTCTTCCTGATGATCTTGGCCATCGCTCATCGCGTTCGCTCTCAATGATTACAAAAACAGCGGTTTCATCCTTGCGCCACTATCATATGACCTCATCATCATATTTGCCACAAAAAATCTGCCCGCTATGCCCATAAGGCTTGGAGTTCATCCCGCTCCCGGATGCGCGCTTCGAGTACTCGCCGGAAGTGAGCCGGGTCCTTGGCGTAGGTGAGTTCACCCGCTTGCGGAAAATGCAGGTCGTGCAACCGTGAAAGCCAGAAGCGCAGGGCAGCGGCGCGCAACAAGGCGGGCCATGCCTCGCGTTCCGCAGGCGACAGCGGGCGTACTTGCTGATAGGCCGCTGCCATCGCGCGCGCGCGCGCCTCGTCCAGGCTGCCATCCTCGTTCACGCACCAGTCGTTGGCGGTGATGGCGAGGTCGTACGCCAGCACATCGTTGCAGGCGTAGTAGAAATCGATCAGGCCTCCCAACTCATCGCCGTCGAACAGCACATTATCGCGGAACAGGTCGGCGTGTATCACGCCGCGCGGCAGGTTCAGGTTGCGGAATTCCGCCTGAAAAGCCAGTTCCGCCTCCAGTTGCCCACGCTGGTCAGCAGCCAGCGCCGGCAGCACTTTAGCAGCAGTCGCCGCCCACCAGTGCGGGCCGCGCGGATTTTCCATGGTGGCGGGATAAGACTGCCCGGCCAGATGCATGCGCGCCAAGACCGCACCGACCTGGGCGCAATGCAGCACCGTCGGCGTTTCGATGGAGCGCCCGCGCAAACAACTGACCAGCGATGCCGGCTTGCCGTTGAGTTCACCCAGGTAGCCGCCGCCGATATCGGCGACCGGGTGCGGGCAAGGGATGCCGCGATCAGCCAGGTGCGCCATCAGGTTGAGGAAATACGGCAATTCCGCCGCGCTGTTGTGCTCGAACAAGGTCAGCACATAGCGGCCGGAGGTGGTGGTGACAAAATAATTGGTATTGGTGACACCGGAGGCGATGCCCTTGAGGTCAAGCAGTTCGCCCAAACTGTAGCCTTTGAGCCAAAGCCTGAACTGATCCGGGGTAACAGTGGTGAATACGGACATATAAAACAGTGGGGGGGCCTTGCAGCCCCCCAGCTCGAATCCTGATTTAGAAGCGGAACAACACCCAGTTTGGAATGGCAAGGCTCTCGCCGGGGCCATCCATGCGCGCCCAGCCGCCGTCCTTCTGTTCCTTCAGCAGGTAATAAGGCACGCCATGCGAAGGCGTCACCTTCATCATGTAGAGTTCCCCGCCGACGCGGTACTCCTCGACGGTTTCTTCGCCGCGCTTAACGATTGTTACCTGCGGCTCGCTGACCGCGTCCGGCTCGTAGCCCGCAGGCGGTGGTGGAGGTTCCGGCAACGGTTCGAGTTGCGGCTTGTCTGCTGCCAGCACCAGCATGGGCAGGCAGAGCGACATGAAAAACAGGGTGCGGATGCGAAGCATGGTGACCTCTCGTATGGGGTTGCGCGCTGACAAAATTTTAACAGAAAGCGCCTTACAAATTCAGTTGTATTTCACGCTCCTGCGGCGATGGTTCGAAACCACGCGTTTCGTAATGCTTGAAAATCGCTTCCACCACTTTTTTCGGCTCGTCGATAATCTGGATCAGGCTCATGTCCACATCATCGATCATGCCTTCCGCCACCATCACGTTCCTGAACCAATCCAGCATGCCCTGCCAGAACGGCGAGTGCACCAGGATGATGGGTATCCTGCGCGTCTTGCCGGTCTGCACCAGCGTGAGCGCTTCCATCAACTCATCCATGGTGCCGAAACCGCCCGGCAGCACCACATAGGCGGAAGCGAACTTGACGAACATCACCTTGCGCGCGAAGAAATGGTGGAAGGTCTGGCTGACATCCTGATAGGCATTGGTGTGCTGCTCGTGCGGCAACTGGATATTGAGCCCCACGCTGGGTGACTTGCCCTGAAAAGCGCCCTTGTTGGCCGCTTCCATGATGCCCGGGCCGCCGCCTGAAATCACGCTGAATCCGGCATCGGAAAGAGCGCGCGCAATTTCTTCGGTGAGCTTGTAATAAGGGTGATCAGGCTGGGTGCGGGCGCTGCCGAAAATGGAAACCGCCGGACTGATGTCCCTGAGTCGCTCCGTGGATTCGACAAATTCTGACATAATCTCGAACACACGCCAGGATTCACGCGCCGAGTATTCGTGGGCGGTCAGATCGACGTCGATGATTTTTGAAAGCTTATCTGTTGCAGACATTTTGGATACCCAATCAATGAAAATGCTGTTGCTGGTGGATGGTTCATCCTACCTCTACCGCGCCTTCCACGCCATGCCCGATCTGCGCAACCACGCCAACGAGCCGACCGGTGCCATACAGGGCGTGCTCAATATGCTGCGCCGACTGCACAAGGACTACCCGTCCGATTATAGCGCCTGCGTGTTCGACGCAAAAGGCAAGACTTTCCGCGACGACATTTATCCTGAATACAAGGCCAACCGCGCCAGCATGCCCGACGATTTACGCGCTCAAATAGCGCCCTTGCATGAAACCATCAAGGCCATGGGCTGGCCGCTGATTGTGGAAGAAGGTGTCGAAGCCGACGATGTAATAGGTGCACTCGCCAAACAGGCCGAGCGCGAAGGCATGCGCGTGATTATTTCCACTGGCGATAAAGACATTTCGCAACTCGTTAATAACCAAATCACCGTCGTCAACACCATGCGCGATGCCTTTAGAAAAGTGGATGAGGTGTTGGACGTCGCGGGCGTTGAAAAGAAATTTGGTATACCACCCAGCCTGATGGTGGATTACCTCGTTTTAATTGGCGACACCTCAGACAATGTGCCTGGGGTTGAGAAAGTCGGCCCCAAAACCGCGGTGAAATGGCTCACACAATACGGCTCGCTGGAAAATATCGTTGCGCATGCCGATGAAATTACAGGCGTGGTGGGCGAAAACCTGCGCAAAGCCCTGCCCTGGCTGCCTATCGCGCGTGAACTCATCACCATCCGCTGCGATGTAGGCATACAAGAAAACCTCACCGACCTTGCCCCGCGCGCCCAAGACAAAGACAAACTGGCTGAATTGTTTGATCGCTTTGATTTTAAAAGCTGGCGGCGCGAGCTGGATTTGCCAACCTCAACCAGGCCCTCATCTCCTCCACCGCAAGCTGCGGGGGAACCTGCAAGCACCGGCGATTTATTCTCCGCCAGCTCGGTCACCACACGCCAGTACGAAACCATCTTGACTGAAGTTCAACTGGAAAGCTGGCTGACCAAAATTGCACAAGCACCGCTAGTCTGCTTCGACACCGAAACCACCGGCCTCGACCCGCTCAACGCCAAGCTGGTCGGCATGTCATTTGCCGTCACGCCGGGCGAGGCGGCTTATCTCCCTCTATGCCATGACTACGCCGGCGCACCGGCGCAACTCGATTTCGAGCGTACGCTGGCACGGTTAAAGCCTTTATTGGAAAGCCCGACCCTGCTCAAGGTCGGCCAGAATCTCAAGTACGACAAGCACATCCTCGCCAACCACGGCATCCAGTTGAACGGCATCGCCCACGACACCCTGCTGCAAAGCTACGTGCTGGAAAGCCACAGGCAGCACAACATGGACGATCTCGCCATGCGCCATCTGGGCATCAAGACCATCACCTTCGAGGAAGTCGCGGGCAAGGGCGCAAAACAGGTCGGCTTCAGCCAGGTCGCGCTGGAGCAGGCCAGCGAATACGCCGCCGAGGATGCCGACATCACCTTGCAGTTGCACGGCACGCTGTACCCGCAAATCGAGCGCGACGCCAAGCTCGCCTACATCTACCGCAGCATAGAAATGCCCTTGCTCGATATCCTGTTCGAGATCGAACGCAGCGGTGTTTTGATAGACGCCAAAATGCTGCATGCGCAAAGCCACGAGCTGGGCCACAAGCTGATGGCGCTAGAACAGCAGGCGCACGAACTGGCGGGACAGCCCTTCAATCTCGGGTCTCCTAAACAACTACAGGAAATCCTGTTCGGCAAGCTAGGCATCAAACCGTTGAAGAAAACCCCGTCCGGCACGCCTTCCACCGACGAGGACGTGTTGCAGGAACTGGCGCTCGACCATCCCCTGCCCAAGGTGCTGCTGGAATACCGCGGTCTGGCCAAGCTCAAATCCACCTATACCGACAAGCTGCCGCGCATGATGGATGCCGCCACCGGCCGCGTGCACACCAGCTACAGCCAGGCGGTAGCGGTGACAGGAAGATTGGCCAGCTCCGACCCCAATTTGCAGAACATCCCGGTGCGCAGCGCCGAAGGCCGCCGCATCCGCGAAGCCTTCATCGCCCCGCCCGGCCATACCATCGTCTCGGCGGATTACTCTCAAATTGAATTGCGCATCATGGCGCATTTGTCGCAGGACGCCGGCCTGCTCAAGGCCTTCGCCGAGCGGCAGGACATCCACCGCGCCACCGCGGCGGAAATCTTCGGCATCGCGCCGCAAGATGTCGGCTCCGAGCAGCGCCGTTATGCCAAAGTCATCAACTTCGGCCTGATCTACGGCATGAGCGCCTTCGGCCTCGCCAGCCAGATGGGCGTGGAACGCGCCGCCGCACAAAGCTATATCGACCGCTACTTCGCGCGCTACCCCGGGGTGAAGGACTACATGCAGCGCACGCGTGACATGGCCAAAATGAACGGCTACGTCGAAACGCTGTTCGGACGCAGGCTATGGGTGCCGGAAATCAACAGCCCCAACGGCCAACGCCGCCAGGGCGCGGAACGCGCCGCCATCAACGCCCCCATGCAAGGCACCGCCGCCGACCTCATCAAGCTCGCCATGATCGCCGTCCATGGCTGGCTGGGCGAACACAAAGTTGGCACACAGATGATCATGCAGGTGCATGACGAGCTGGTGCTGGAAGTGCCGGACGACGAACTGATCCGGATCAAGCAGCAGCTGCCGCTGCTGATGAACGGCGTGGCAAAACTGGACGTGCCGCTGGAAGTGGAACTGGGCGCCGGGCCGAATTGGGAAAGCGCGCATTAATCTCCTTTTCCTGAATCTTCTTTTCCTACCTAGGGATTGCATATAAAATAGGCAGCTTTCCCGCTCGCAAATACTTACAAACACAGCCTTACAAGAACAGCACACGTGCAAATCGGCCCCTACAAGCTCAAGAACAACCTGATCGTCGCGCCCATGGCGGGCGTGACCGACCGCCCCTTCCGCCAGCTCTGCAAGAAAATGGGCGCGGGATTGGCCGTGTCGGAAATGGTCACCTCCAATTCCCTGCTCTACGGCAGCGCTAAAACGCTGCGCCGCGCCAACCACGAGGGCGAGGTGGACCCGATCTCGGTGCAGATTGCCGGCGCCGACCCGAAGATGATGGCGGAAGCCGCCAGGTACAACGTGGATCGGGGCGCGCAGATCATCGACATCAACATGGGCTGCCCGGCGAAGAAAGTGTGCAACGTTATGGCCGGCTCCGCGCTGTTGCGGGACGAGCCGCTGGTGGCTAAGATACTGCAGGCGGTAGTGCAGGCGGTGGACGTGCCGGTGACGCTGAAAACCCGCCTGGGCTGGGACAAGGCCAACAGGAATGTGGCGCTCATCGCCAGGATTGCCGAGGACAGCGGCATTCAGGCGCTGGCGATTCATGGCCGCACCCGCGCCTGTCTGTATACCGGCCATGCCGAATACGACCTGATCGCCGAAGTGAAGCAGCGCGTCAACATCCCCATTATCGCCAACGGCGACATCACCACCCCGGAAAAGGCCAAGTTCGTGCTGGACCATACCGGCGCGGATGCCGTGATGATAGGCCGTGCCGCCCAAGGCCGGCCGTGGATTTTCCGCGAGATTTCGCACTACCTGGAAACCGGCCAGCACCTGCCGCCGCCGGAAGTTTCCGAAATCCATCGCGTGCTGCGCGAACACATGAGCGACCTCTACGAGTTCTACGGCGAACTCACCGGCTCCCGCATCGCGCGCAAGCATATTTCCTGGTACACCAAGGGGCTGGTCGGCTCGGCCAATTTCCGCCACGCCATGAACCAGCTGCAGACACGCGAAGAGCAACTAGCCGCCGCCGAACGCTTTTTCGGCGAACTGCAACAGCAGAGCGAACGGTTGCGTTATGTGGAAGAAGAACCGGAGGCGTTGGCGGCATGACGCGCGAAACTGACCTTTCCGCCTGCGTGCGCGGCGCGCTGGAAGGATACTTCAAGGACCTCGACGGCGAGCCGCCGCACGCCGTGTACGACATGCTCATCCACTGTGTGGAAAAGCCTCTGCTGCTGTATGTGATGAATCGCGCCAACGGCAACCAGAGCAAGGCGGCAGAAATCCTAGGCCTCAACCGCAACACCCTGCGCAAGAAACTCAAGCAGCACAAGATTGCCTGACGCTGCCATTTCCCAACCACCGAACTTCAATATGACCATCATCAAGCGTGCACTGCTCAGCGTTTCCGACAAACGCGGCGTCCTCGAACTCGCCCAGACCCTCAATCGCTTCGGCGTTGAAATCCTGTCCACCGGCGGCACCGCCAAACTGCTGCGCGACAACGGCATTGCGGTGATTGAGGTCGGCGATTACACCGGTTTCCCGGAAATGCTGGATGGCCGCGTCAAGACGCTGCATCCCAAGGTGCATGGCGGCATCCTGGGGCGGCGCGACCTGCCGGAACACGTTGCCGCCATGCAGCAAGCGGGGATTCCGAACATCGACATGGTGGTAGTTAACCTCTACCCGTTCCGCGAAACCATCGCCAAACCGGACTGCGCGCTGGAAGAAGCGATCGAGAACATCGACATCGGCGGGCCGACCATGGTGCGCGCTGCGGCCAAAAACCACGCGCATGTCGCCATCGTCACCGACCCGGACGACTACCCGCTGCTCACGCGTGAAATGGACTCCAGCAACGGCGCTATCGGTGCGGAAACGCGCTTTGCGCTGGCGAAAAAAGCGTTTTCCCATACCGCGGAATACGACGGCGCGATCAGCAACTACCTGACGGCGCTGGATGCGAAAAACCAAAAACAGGCTTTCCCGGATCGCTTCAATGCCCAGTTTACCAAGGTGATGGATCTGCGCTACGGCGAGAACCCGCACCAGAACGCCGCGTTCTACCGCGATGCCACGATACCTGCAGGCGCGCTCGCCGGCTTTACCCAGTTGCAGGGCAAGGAACTATCCTACAACAATATCGGCGATGCCGATGCCGCCTGGGAATGCGTCAAGACCTTCGATAGCCCGGCCTGCGTCATCGTCAAGCACGCCAACCCGTGCGGCGTGGCGCTGGGTGCCAATCTGCTCGAGGCCTATCAACGTGCCTTCTCCACTGATCCGACCTCGGCTTTCGGCGGCATCATCGCCTTCAATCGGGAAATTGATGTCGCCACGGCAGAGGCCGTGATTCAGCAGTTTGTCGAAGTAGTCATCGCGCCGGGCGTGTCGGCGGCCGCCAGACAGGTGTTCGCCGCCAAAGCCAACGTCCGCGTACTGACGGTGCCGCTGGGCAGCGGCACCAATCCTCTCGAATACAAACGCGTCGGCGGCGGCCTGCTGGTGCAGACCCCGGACGCCATGAACGTCACCGCCGGCCAGTTCAAGGTGGTGACCAAAAAACAACCCACGCCACAGCAACTGGTCGACTTGCTGTTCGCCTGGCGCGTGGCCAAGTTCGTCAAGTCCAACGCCATCGTGTTTTGCACCGACGGCATGACGCTGGGCGTCGGCGCCGGCCAGATGAGCCGCGTGGACAGCACCCGCATCGCCGCGATCAAGGCCGGCAATGCCGGACTGTCGTTAAAAGATTCAGTGGTGGCCTCGGATGCCTTCTTCCCGTTCCGCGACGGCGTGGACGTGCTGGCGGAAGCCGGCGCTTCCTGCGTGGTCCAGCCGGGCGGCAGCATGCGCGACGAGGAAGTCATCGCCGCAGCGGACGAGCATGGCATTGCCATGGTATTGACCGGCATACGCCATTTCCGCCACTAAACCAAGGATACGCATGAAAGTACTGGTCATCGGCAACGGCGGACGCGAACATGCACTGGCATGGAAGCTGGCGCAAAGCCCGCGCGTGAGCCGCGTATTCGTCGCGCCCGGCAATGCCGGCACGGCGCTCGATGCGGACATGCAGAACGTACCGGTTACGACTATTGCCGAGCTGGTGCAGTTCGCCCAAAGCGAAAATATCGCGCTGACGGTGGTCGGGCCGGAAGCGCCGTTGTCCGAGGGCGTGGTGGACGCGTTCCGTGCTGCCGGGCTGAAAATTTTCGGGCCGACCAAGGCCGCCGCGCAGCTGGAAAGTTCCAAGGATTTCGCCAAGGCGTTCATGGCGCGCCACGGCATCCCCACCGCCGCCTACGCTACTTTCAGCGATGCCGCCAAGGCACATGAGTACATCAGGCAGCAGGACGCGCCCATCGTCATCAAGGCTGACGGGTTGGCCGCCGGCAAAGGCGTGGTAGTTGCCATGTCGGAAGACGAAGCGCATGAAGCGATCGATATGATGCTCGCCGACAACAAGCTGGGCGCCGCTGGCGCGCGGGTGGTGATTGAAGAATTTTTGGAGGGCGAAGAAGCCAGCTTCATCGTCATGTGCGATGGCGAACATATCCTGCCGCTGGCCACCAGCCAGGATCATAAACGCCTGCTGGACGGCGATTTGGGACCGAACACCGGCGGCATGGGCGCCTATTCTCCGGCGCCGGTGGTCACGCCGGAAATCCACGCCAAGGCCATGCGCGAGATCATCCGTCCGACCGTGCAGGGCATGGCACAGGACGGCATCCCCTATACCGGCTTCCTCTATGCCGGGCTGATGATAGACAAGGCCGGCAAGCCGAAAACGCTGGAATTCAATTGCCGCATGGGCGACCCGGAAACCCAGCCCATCATGCTGCGCCTCAAGAGTGATCTGGTCACTCTGCTCGAGCACGCCGTCAACGGCACGCTGGACAAAGTGGAAGCTGAGTGGGATAGGCGTATTGCGCTGGGCGTGGTGATGGCGTCCGCCAATTATCCCGATACGCCGCGCACGAATGATGTTATCAGCGGCCTGCCCAAGGATTTGCAGGATGCCCATGTATTCCACGCCGGTACCGCGATCAAGGATGGGCAGGTCGTCACCAATGGCGGGCGCGTATTGTGCGTCACCGCGCTGGGCGACACCGTCAGATATGCGCAAAGTCGCGCCTACGAAATCGCCGAGGGTATCCGGTTTGAAGGAAGCCAGATGCGCCGCGACATCGGCTACCGCGCCATTTCACGTTAATTTTTGAAGGAGATCACATTATGAGCAAACCATTCGTCGCCGTCCTCATGGGCTCCGATTCCGACCTGCCCACCATGCAAAGCACGCTGGATACGCTGGCCAGTCTCGGCGTCCATTGTGAAGTGAAAATCACCTCCGCACATCGCACCCCCGCTGCCACCATGGAATTCGTCAAGGACGCGGAAAAGCGCGGCTGCGCCGTGTTCATCTGCGCTGCCGGCCTGGCCGCGCACCTGGCCGGCAATGTCGCCGCGCATACCGTGAAGCCGGTCATCGGCGTACCGATGGAAGGCGGCCCGCTCAACGGCTTCGATGCGCTGCTTTCCACCGTGCAGATGCCGGGCGGCATTCCGGTGGCGACGGTCGCCATCGGCAAGGCCGGCGCCAAGAACGCGGCTTATCTGGCGGCGCAAATGCTATCGCTGGCCGACGCCAAGTTGGCACAAAAGCTGGTCGACGAGCGCGCTGCCAATGCCAAGCAGATCGCCAAGAAAGACGCCGAGCTGCAAGACAAGCTGAAGAAGTAATCCGGAACCGGGGCGATGGATTACCGCGGCCTGCGTCAATTCCTGAAGCGCGGAGGTCTCATCGCCTATCCCACCGAATCCTGCTATGGCCTGGGTTGCGATCCGTCCAATCGGCGGGCGGTGCAGCGCCTGCTCAAACTGAAAGGCCGCCCGCAACGCAAGGGCCTCATCCTCATCGCCGCGGCTTTCCGCCAATTACGGCCTTACCTCGCCGGTTTGAGTGCAGCGGATCAGCAGAAAATCGCCGCCACCTGGCCGGGGCCGCATACCTGGCTGCTGCCCGCCACACGCACTTGCCCGCCATGGCTCACCGGCGGGCGCAGCACCATTGCCGTGCGCGTGACCGCCCACCCGGATGCAGCGCGATTGTGCCGTGGCCTTAACATGGCGCTGGTATCGACCAGCGCCAATGCCAGCGGCGCAAAACCGGCCAGAACTTACGGGGAATGTGTGCGGCTGTTCGGCGCCAAGGTCACCGTCATCCCCGGCCGCATCGGCAAGCGCCGCCGGCCTTCGACGATACACGATCTCGCCAGTGGCGCCATCATTCGGAGCTAGCGATGAGAATCCAGTTTTCGCCAAAATCTTGTGTATTCTATGCTGGCCGACATGTCTCATATCGGCCAAAAGCCGCCATCCGCGACTGTCCGCTTTACGGCAAGCAATTTGGCATCATGGAGTCCGGCTGTGTGCCATGAGAAGACCCCAGAGCCTTCTTCGAGAGATGCCAAATTTCGTCGTGAAAGCATAGAATAACAGAATGGCCAAGCTACCTATCTCACCTCTGACAGATGCGCAGATGCGATTTAGCACCTATCTTGCCGTTCTGCTAGCCACTTTGCTACCCCCATTTGTCGGAGGGACCATGATGGCGTTCGTGGGGTTCTATCCGCTGTCAAATTTCTATTCTGTTTTCTTAAGTTATTCAGGCCTTTATGTGCTCACCATTGTGTCTGGATGCCTATCCACGACCCCGCGCATATTGCGCTACATCATCGGGTTAACACAGATAGAAACATCTGTTGCGCGAGTCAGCGCACAGCGTAAGTTTAGGCTACTGCCTTATTATCTGCTAGGAGCAGTAACACTTTACTCCATCGGAGGTGCGTTAAGCGCCGACTTCTCGCTTCAGGAAATGGGCGTACACAACTACACTTTGCGCGAACATATATACAACCAGTTCGGCCTGATTCCAGTGGTGCTAATCACCACATTCCCGATCTTTTTTTACTTCACAGACAGGCTCGGTCGCTATCTTGGCCCGCACGGTATTTGTGTCACTGCTGTACCGATGTTGATGAAAATCATGATGCTCGGCATCGTCACGCCCTTGCTGATTGATAGTCTGCTAATTGGCTACTACTTCAACCACACAGGTTTTTTTACAATTGAAACGCTGATGATGTGGCTGTCACTGTTGCTTTTAGCATTGGGCGGCACATGGCTAGCTTGGTTAAGCCTTCGTCAGAGCATGGCCCCACTGGAAACATTTCTTACACCGCATTCAAGACCAATATCTCAGCATGATCTCGACAAACTTAAGCCACTATCACTCGATGAGATGGGTGTACTTGCCTCTCGCTATGCAGAATTGCTTTCCAATCAACTTCAATCGGAAACAGCATTGCGCGAGAAGGACCATCTCCTGACGGACTCGCAACGAGTCGCACATATAGGTAGTTGGCACTTAGATTTGATGAAAGAAGGGGTATTGTGGTCTGAAGAGACGTATCGCATTTTCGATGTATCGCCTGATACATTCACCCCGAGTATCGAGTCCTTGATGAGTTTGATACATCCTGAAGATAGACCTTTGATGCAGTCATGGATAGAGGCATGTACTACAGGTAATAGTCCTGCACCATTGGAGTTTCGAATAATCATGAACGATAAGGTGCGTTTTCTCAGTGGTTATGGTGAGTTGCGGCGGGACACTGAAAACAAGCCTGCTCATATAATTGGATTTGTGCAGGACATTACTGCGCGCAAAGCAGCCGAGAATGAACTACATATCTCCGCTGTTGCGTTTGAAACACATGAAGGCATCATGATTACTGATGCTAACGCCAATATCCTCCGCGTCAATCAGGCATTCCAGGGCATCACGGGGTATAGCGCGGATGAAGTAATGGGCAAGAATCCACGCATTCTGA
>Ga0208566_1000194_pt1 | contig 44050 bp, 42 predicted proteins | sample PL_2010_150m_FD_184159 | JGI IMG/M metagenome (GOLD analysis project Ga0208566, IMG submission 184159) | Freshwater microbial communities from Powell Lake, British Columbia, Canada to study Microbial Dark Matter (Phase II) - PL_2010_150m... | ecosystem: Environmental > Aquatic > Freshwater >...
TCGCCTTGGTGGCAGAAGCCAAGCCGGTTATCGTCAATTGCGGCATCGAGCAAGGCTTCAAGATTACCCCAGCGCAACTGGATGCGGCGATCACCCCCAAAACCAAGCTGTTCATGATCAATAGCCCCTCCAATCCGACCGGCGCGGTATACACTCTGGCCGAACTGCAAGCATTGGGCGAGGTGTTGAAAAAGCATCCCCACGTGCTGGTGGCAACCGACGACATGTACGAACACGTCAATCTGTCGGGCAAAAAATTCGTCAATATTCTTAACGCCACACCAGAGCTGAAAAATCGCTGCGTGGTCTTGAACGGCGTATCCAAAGCTTATTCGATGACGGGATGGCGCATCGGCTATGCCGCCGGCCCGGAATACATCATCAAGGCGATGGAAATCCTCCAGTCGCAATCCACCTCCAACCCCACCTCAATTTCACAAGTCGCCGCGCAAGCCGCACTGGATGGCGATCAGGCGTGCATCACCCCAATGGTCGAAGCATTCCGCGAGCGCCACGAATTCGTGGTGCGACGCTTCAACGAAATGCCGGGATTGAAATGCCTCAAGGCTGGTGGTGCTTTTTATGCGTTTCCCGACGCACGCGAGGCTATCGCCAAGCTGCATAAGGAAGGAAAAATCACCGAAGCCAGCGACATGGCGCTTTCCGAATATCTATTGGAGAAAACCGGTGTGGCGGTAGTCCCAGGCTCGGCTTTTGGCACAGAAGGTTATTTCCGTATTTCCTTCGCAACTTCGATGGAAAATCTGAGCAACGCCCTCCAACGCATTCAAAGCGCGTTAAGCTGATGATTTTCCGCTGCACCGGCAACCGCTTATCCGCTTGTTGCCTGGTGCTCAATATCGAATATACTGGCAGCTGGCATAAATCAGTTTATTCGATGGCATGAACTCAATCTCGCCGGAACTGGCCAAAAAACTCACGATGGCCGTGGAAAGGATGCCAGCCTTTCCCAAAAGCGTGCAAAAGATTCTTGAGTTGACGCGGAATCTCGATGTCCAGCCCAAGGATTTGGTGCAGGTGATCGAAAAAGATCCTGTCATGACCGTCAAGATACTCAGAGTCCTCAACTCCGCCTATTACAGCTTGCCTAACAAGATCACCTCGGTAAACCACTCGGTGGTGTACCTCGGGTTCAACACCATCAAGAACCTGGCGCTCAGCATCGCCTCGGTCGGCATCCTGCCCAAGCACACCATTGCCGGTTTCGACATCCAGCAATATTTGCTGCATTCCCTCACCACAGCCGGTATCGCCAAACTGTTAGGCGGAAAACTGGCGGGCACCGATCCGATGGACTGTTACATCGCCGGATTACTGCACGATTTTGGCAAGGTCGTGTTCGCCCAGTTTCTACCCAACGATTTCAACCAGGCGATGCTGAAAAGCGTCCGCGAGAATATTTCCCTGCACGTAGCAGAAAATCAGGTGATCGGTGTTGATCACACGGTGGTAGGGTCGATGCTGGCAGAAAAATGGCAATTTCCCCAAACCCTGGTTGATTGCATCCGCAACCATCATTCCCCGGACAGCGGCGAGGGCGGGATATGGGCTAGCGTCTATGCTGCCAACCAGATCAGCAAGAAAATGGCCTTCGGCGATAGCGGCAATCCCGTTATCGAGCAAATTCCTCCGACAATCTGTAACTATTTTGGCGGAGATATCGATGAAATCATTGCCGCTCTTGGCGACTTGTCGAAGATCGCCGAGGAAGCCATCGTATTTTCCCAGGTTGAAAGCAATCCATGAAGATCAAATTCTGGGGCGTGCGCGGCTCCATCCCTGTCCCCGGCCCCAACACCATCAAATATGGCGGAAACACGACCTGCATCGAGATTCGCACCGACGACGGGCAACTCATCATTCTTGACGCTGGTACCGGCATTTTCGCCTTGTCGCAAACGCTGCTCAGAGAAATGCCGGTCACCGCCAATGTCTTCATCACTCACACCCATTGGGATCATATCCAGGGATTGCCGTTCTTTATCCCAATCTTCATTCCCGGCAACGCCCTCCGCCTGCACGGCGCCTTCGATCCCATTTCAGGACGCGGCATCGAGCAAATCATGGAGGTGCAGTTGCAGTACAGCTATTTCCCGGTGCGCGAAGCTGAAATGAAGGCCAAGATCGAATACGAAACCCTGATGCCGGAGCAAAGTGTGCAGATTGGCGCGGCCACAATCACCCCGACACTGCTCAATCACCCGGTGATCAACTTCGGCTACCGGGTCGATTGCAACGGCAAATCGGTGTTTTTTACCGGCGATCACGAGCCCCATTACAACATTTACGCCCCTGACGACGAAAGCCACGACGAATATCAAGCCCTGATCGAGGACAAGGAAAAGGCCATTATCGAAGCCATGCGCGGCGTGGATGTGCTGATTGCCGACTCCTCTTACACTGTCGAGGAATACCCGGCGAAAAAGGGCTGGGGGCATGGCACCTTCGACTCCAGCATCGCCTTGGGGAAAAAAGCCGGTGCCAAAATCGTTTATTGCACCCACCACGAACCCACTCGTCACGACGAGGCGCTGCAACGGGAATTCGAAAAAGTGTTGGCCCGCCACCCAAGACAGGATGGCGATCCGAAATACCGCCTAGCGAGTGAAGGTGAGGAAATTGAAATATAGGCATAAACAAAAAAGGCTGATCATTTGATCAGCCTTTTTTGTTTATTCGAATGGGTGACGTAACACGATCGTTTCTTCTCGATCCGGGCCGGTAGAGATGATGTCGATTGGAACACCGCATACCTCTTCCATGCGTTTTAGATAGTTACGTGCAGCCTGCGGCAGTTTTTCGAAGCTCTGGACACCTACCGTGCTGTCCTTCCAGCCAGGCATTTCTTCGTAAATCGGCTCACACTTTGCCAGCGCCTCGGCACCGACCGGCAGGATGTCGGTAACGCCGCCATCCAGTTTATAACCGGTGGCCAAGCGCACGGTATCCAGACCGTCCAGCACGTCGAGTTTAGTAACGCACAAGCCGGTGACCCCATTGATCTGGATCGAGCGTTTCAGCGCGGCGGCGTCGAACCAACCGCAGCGGCGTGCGCGCCCGGTAGTGGCGCCAAATTCGTTGCCGCGCTCCGCCAGATATTTGCCGTTGACATCAAACAACTCGGTGGGGAACGGCCCAGCGCCAACACGGGTGGTGTAGGCCTTGGTGATACCCAACACGTAATTCAGCATTTGCGGCCCAACCCCGCTACCGGTGGCAGCATTGGAGGCAATGCAGTTGCTCGAGGTGACAAACGGGTAGGTGCCATGGTCGATGTCCAGCAAGGCGCCCTGCGCACCTTCGAACAGGATGTGCTTGCCGGCTTTGTTGGCTTCGAACAACAAGCGCGGAACGTCGGCAACCATCGGCTTGATCTTTTCAGCCAGTAACAGGGTTTCGTCCAAGGTTTTCTGGAAGTCCACCGTTTCGGCGTGGAAATAGTTCTTCAGGACGAAATTGTGGTAATCCAATATTTCGCCGAGTTTGGCGGCGAAACGCTCGCGGTCAAACAAATCCTGCATACGAATCCCGCGGCGCGATACCTTGTCTTCATAAGCCGGGCCGATGCCGCGACCGGTGGTGCCGATTTTGCCGGCGCCCTTGGCTGCTTCGCGCGCTTGATCGAGTGCGACATGATGCGGCATGATCACCGGACAGGCTTCGGATATTTTCAGACGGTTTTTCACCGCCACGCCAGCGGCCTCGAGCATATCTGCCTCTTCCAGCAGGGCCTGGGGTGATACCACCACACCGTTGCCGATGAAGCAATCCACGTTCTGGCGCAGGATGCCGGACGGGATCAGGTGCAGCACGGTCTTTTTTCCGTTCACCACCAGCGTATGGCCGGCATTGTGGCCGCCCTGGAAACGCACCACGCACTGGGCGTGATCCGTCAGCCAGTCGACGATTTTGCCTTTACCTTCATCTCCCCATTGGGTGCCGATTACCACCACATTTTTTGTCATGCTCGATATTCCTTAACGTGCTAAATATTCACTGTTATCCACTGACCATCCTGCGCTACTAGCATCCGGTCGCATTCGTATTCGCCGCGTTGCGTTTCATGTCCTGGCAGATCGATGACGACCATTTCACCCTGCACGCGCAAAGTCGCGATTGTATCCTGTAAAGCGGCATCCTGGATATACGGTGCCAATATCCCTTTCGGCAAAGATGGTGTAGATAGTCCTTCGCATAGGCTGCGCAAATCCATGCTGAATCCAGTTGCCGGACGCGAACGCCCGAATGCGCGGCCGACTTCATCATAGCGCCCGCCTTGTGCAATGGCATTGGCCCAGCCCTCGGCATAGGCTGCGAATACTACGCCGCTATGGTAGTGATAGCCGCGCAGTTCAGCCAAGTCGATACACAGATGCGCTACTTTGCCGTGTAACTGGGTGGCAATCTTTGCCAAATCATCCAACGCCTGGCTGATTTCGGGGAGAGCAGGCAGTTGGCGCCGCGCTTCATCAAGAACCGCAGGATCACCATACAATTTGGGCAATACGCAAAGCGCCTCGCGCACCGCTGGGTCGAGCTTTTGTGCGAGTTCAGCCAAGGCGGTGCTATCTTTGCCTTGCAGCGCGCCAAACAGATCGGCTTCTAGCTCAGCCGATACCTGACCGTGCTTCATCAGACAGCGGAAAATGCCGACATGCCCCAGATCCAGGTGAACTTTGCTTACCCCGGCAATCCATAAGGCATCCAGCATCAATTGCTGGATTTCCGCATCGGCCTCGATCCCGGCATGGCCGAACAATTCAGCGCCGATCTGGAGCGGTTCGCGGGTTTTCATCAAACCGTCTGGCAAGGTGTGCACCACGCTGGCGGCATAGCACAAGCGCGCAACGCCCTGACGGTTCAGCAGATGCGCATCGATGCGCGCCGCTTGCGGGGTGATGTCGGCACGCAGACCCATCGTCCTGCCGCTCAATTGATCGACCAGTTTGAAAGTTTTGGTGTCCATGTCGTGGCCGGTGCCAGTCAGCAAAGACGGCAGATATTCCAGCAACGGCGGCACAATCAGCCGGTAACCATGGCTGTGGAACATATCCAGCAAACGGCGGCGTAGCGTTTCGATATGCCAAGCTTGAGTCGGCAGAATGTCTTCGACGTTTTCGGGGAGTAACCAGTTATGCATCATTTTATTTCAGTAAGCGGATCAACCGGCCAGATAGAGCAGCAATACGCCGCCCAACATAGAGAAGAGCCCGACGAAGCGCAATTGTCCGTCGGACATTTCGGTCATTTTGCGAAAAGTCTCACGCCACACCGAAGGGGCCAGGAAAGGCAAAACCCCTTCAATCACCAGCATCAACGCCACTGCAGCCAACAAATTCGCGTCCACTGTAGCGCTGGATTATTTGCCCGGCGACTTCAAGTATTTGAAGAACTCCGAACTCGGATCAAGCACCATCACATCACTCTTGTTTTTGAACGTTTGGCGATAGGCTTCCATACTGCGGTAGAAGGCGTAGAACTCGGGATTCTGCGAATAAGCCTCGGCATAAATCCCCGCTGCTTTGGCATCGCCCTCGCCCTTAGTGCGCTGGGCATCGCGGTAGGCCTCGGCGAGGATCACTTCACGCTGACGATCTGCATCGGCACGAATTTTCTCCGCTTCGCCGGCGCCGGTGGAACGCAACTCGTTGGCAACACGCTTGCGCTCGGCTTCCATCCGCTGGTAAACGGATTCGCTGACTTCTTGCGGCAAATCGACACGTTTCAAACGCACGTCCAACACCTGGACACCGATCTTGCGCGCATCCTGATCAGCCTTCTGACGCAGAATTTCCATAATCTGGTCACGTTGACCGGACACCACGTCATGCACCGTACGCTTGCCGAATTCGGCACGCAAGCTATCGTTTACTGTCTGAAACAGGCGAGTCTTAGCGCGCGCTTCGTCGCCGCCGACGCTGACGTAATATTTTTTGACATCGATAATGCGCCATTTGACGAATGAATCCACCAACACGTTTTTCTTTTCCGAGGTGATGAAACGTTCAGGCTCTTGGGAATCCAGCGTCAGCACTCGGCTGTCGAAATAGCGGATGTTCTGCAGAAACGGCACCTTGAAATACAGCCCCGGCTGGATTTTGACATCGACGATCTCACCGAGTTGGAAAATAATCGCGCTTTGACGCTGATCGACGGTGAAAGCCGTCAGACTGACCAGAATAAATACTGCGATCAGGCCGCTCAATATTGCGTTCAAGTGTTTCATGGGCGCACCTCACGATCTCGGCTGCGGAACGCTTCGCGCGTGCGGGCCGTAGCATTGCTCTCAGCCGCCGCTTGCGGCAACAACACATCGGGCGTTGCCGCCGGTTTGACTGGCGCGCCGATTTCCGGCGTCGCTCCACCATTGGCGCCACTTGCCTGGATCAGCTTGTCGAGCGGCAGATACAGCAAGCTGTTACCGCCTTTCTGATCGACCAATACTTTGCTCGAATTGCTCAGCATCTGCTGCATCGCATCAATATACATGCGATCGCGCGTCACCTTGGGAGCTTTGCTGTATTCCGTCACCACCTGCTTGAAACGGCTGGCGTCACCTTGGGCATTAGCGATCACACGCTGCTTGTAACCGTCAGACTCTTGCAGCAGGCGCGAGGCATTGCCGCGCGCTCTGGGAATCACATCGTTGGCGTAAGCCTGGCCCTCATTTTTCTGGCGTTCGCGATCCTGACCCGCTTTTACCGCATCGTCGAACGCAGCCTGTACCTGCTCGGGCGGCTGAGCATTCTGCATGGTCACTTTGCTGACGCTGATACCGGTCTTGTAGCGATCAAGTATCTCCTGCATTAGCTTACTGGCGGCGGCAGCCACCGCTTCGCGGCCTTCATACAGCACGAAGTCCATCTTGTTCTTGCCGACGATTTCGCGAATCGCCGTTTCAGCAGCCCCCATTACGGCTTCTTCAGGCGAACGGTTGTTGAACAAAAAATCTTCAGGCGACTTCAAGGTATATTGCACAGCAAATTGAATATCGATAATGTTTTCGTCGTCAGTAAGCATCAGCGACTCTTTCAACACCTTGCTCTTGACAGTGTTGCGGTAGCCGACTTCTACCGTGCGCACCTGTTCCTGCTTGATGATTTCAACACTTTCGATAGGATAAGGAATATGCCAGCGCGGACCTGGCATGGTGTTTTCGACATATTTCCCGAAACGCAGCACCACCCCACGTTCACCGGCATCGACAATGTAAAAACCGCTGCCGAACCACACCAGCGCCACCAGCACCGGCACCAACCCCAAACCACCGGTAAATTTGCCGCGCCCACCAGTGCTACCGCCTCCGCCAGTGGGAATTTTCCCGCCGAAACGGTCATTCAGCTTCTGATTAAAGCGACGCCACAACTCATCGAGGTCGGGCGGCCCACCGTTGTTATTCTTTTTCCCCCAGTCGGGGTCGTTCCATGCCATGTTTAATATTCCAATTTTAGAGGTTCTGTTTCAATCTCTGTTTCCGACCTGCAAAGCGATTGTTTCCGCCTCGAATGGTGCTCGGTCAGCGCTTGACGGATAAAATCCATGCCTTCGCCGGTGAGCGCACTTACTCGGACGCGGCAGATTCTACCATATTCGTCCCTTTCCAACCCCGCTTCACCGCCGCTTAGGTCAATCTTGTTGAAAATTTCAATCTGTGGAATATTATCTGCGCCGATCTCCGCCAACACCCTATTGACTTCTACAATCTGGACATCACGGTTGGGACTTGCTGCATCCACCACATGCAGCAACAGATCAGCCTGAATCGCCTCTTCCAGTGTAGCGCGAAAAGCCGCCACCAGAGTGTGGGGCAACTGTTTGATAAACCCGACCGTATCCGACAATACCACCTCGCCACACTCCGGCAGAAACACCTTGCGCGTAGTGGTATCTAAAGTGGCAAAAAGTTGATCTGCAGCATAGGCTTGAGCGCGGGCTAGCCGGTTAAACAGGGTGGACTTTCCCGCATTGGTATAACCGACCAGAGACACCGAAAACACGTTGGCACGTTGCCGCGCCCGGCGCTGAATATCGCGCTGCTGCTTGAATTTGGCAAGTTTGTCCTTGAGCAACTTGACGCGCTCGCGCAACATGCGGCGATCCATTTCCAGCTGAGTTTCACCGGGTCCGCCACGTACGCCGATCCCCCCCTTTTGGCGCTCGAGGTGGGTCCAGCCGCGTATTAGGCGCGTCGCCAGATATTCCAGTTGCGCCAACTCGACCTGAAGCTTGCCTTCATGGCTACGCGCGCGCTGGGCGAAAATATCCAGGATCAGGCTGGTACGATCAAATACACGGCACTCAAGAGTGCGCTCAAGGTTGCGCTGCTGAGCTGCGCTCAACTCGTGATTGAAAATCACCAGTGAGGCTTGGCAGTTCTGGCATGTTGAGGCTATTTCCTCCACCTTGCCGGCTCCGGCAAATGTCCCGGCATCAGGCCTGACACGCTTCCCCCGGACAACCGCGCACACCTCTATACGCGCACTTTCGGCAAGTTGCTTGAGCTCATCCAGACTTTCCTCATAATCTGGATCGTTGAAATCCAGACCGACGAGAACAGCCTTCCCACCGCCACCAGGGCGATCAAACATCAAGCTTCGTCGGAAGGATTATCGAAGGAAATGGTGACGGGGCGCACCGGCACTACGGTGGAAATGGCGTGCTTGTAAACCATTTGGGTAACGGTATTCTTCAGCAGAACCACATACTGGTCGAACGATTCGACTTGTCCTTGGAGTTTGATACCGTTCACCAAGTAGATGGAAACCGGCACATGTTCTTTGCGCAAAGCGTTTAGAAACGGGTCTTGTAGCATTTGCCCTTTGGCGCTCATAATTGTTTCTCCAATGTTGTTATAAAAATCAAGGAAGTGTAACTCTACTGTATTTTTTCTGGTTTTGCCAATACTATCCTTTACTGTTTAGGCCAGTAATCAGTGGCTATCCCCTCCCCCAAATCGGCTTCAATCAAGCGGCGGCGCACTTCGAGCAATCGCTCGATTAACTGGGGTTCCCGTTTTTCGTAGGCTTCAGCATCGGCGACGCGGTTAACCACTACCCCGAGCAATTCGGTAATCGCATTACCGATTGAATTTTGGCTGATCGTGACAATCAGCTTGCCGTCATCATTGCGATAGATAAGCTGTTTAAATGCCGGTTGCCAGCGAATAGCGTTAGCGTATTTCGCGTCAACGATACAGTTGTCGCGTACCTTCTTGGCTGTTTTCAAGAAATCATTATCGAACAGCAAGACCCCCTCGACTTCATCAGGGAAATAGACATCCTCCGGCATCGGCGCATTCCGCGTGGAGACTTGCGAGAAGAAGGTGCGATAAAAATCGATAAACCCCTTCAATACCTCGTCGTACTCTTTCCAGAAACGCACATCACTCAACGCCGCCGCTCCACCCTGCACCTCCCAACTAGGCAAGCCCTGCGGGTAACCGGTCAGTTCGATGCGGGCATCGGCTTCGCTGGCGGGCTTGAGAATTTTCAGATCCAGCGCCTTGTCGAAAAACTCGCGATAGACATCGCGCATATAGGCCTGAAACAGGCTGTGCTGGCCACCATCGGTCAAATTTGGGTTTTTTAAATCAGCCAGCTTGGCATTGCGCAACTCATCCTTGGGGAAAACGATGAAGTGGTTATGCAACATGCGGATACTGGGAACCCCCGGCGAAGTCAACGGCCAAGTGGCATCCAGGCTCGCCTCGCCCGCCAGGATCAGCGCCTCGTCAGGATCGGGGTATTGCTCCAGCATGTAGTCGATGATGATCTGATTCATCCGGTTCCAGACATGCTTTACGTTATCCGGAACCTGGGTACGCCGTACCGGGCGACCCAGCGGATTGAGGATACACTGCGAGGTGTTGTAGATAATCGAAGTGTCGAACTCGTTGTTGTGTCCCAAAGCCTTGCGATAGAGCAACAAATTTTCCTGATTTTTCAACAACCCGTTGTTGTGCATCAGGTCATTGAGATTTTCCGTGCTGTTGAAAAATTCGTTATGTTTCATTCCCTCCGGGATTTCCAGCGGGATAGGTCGGAAAGGAGTGACGATTTCGCGGGGGCCGGATTGCATAAAAATGTTCCTGACAAATTAAGTTGGGCATTTTTACCACAACGTCAGGAAATAGCAGAGCAAAAAAATCAAATAGCGGGATAAGCCCGTTTCATCAATATTTCTTGCCGTAGAGTTTCCGTCCGCGGCGCCGTTGATTGCGATCGCGCTTTTCGTCGCTTTCGCTTTTGGGTGCGGGTTTCTTATTGGCGAAAGGATTGTCGCCTTGTTTGAATTGGACTCTGAGAGGGGTTCCGACCAGTTCGAACGCCTTGCGGAAGGTGTTTTCCAAATAACGTTTATAACTGTCGGCGATGTGCGCCACTGCCGAACCATGCACGATGACCAACGGTGGGTTGGAGCCGCCTTGATGGGCATAGCGCATCTTGGGGCGGAATGGCCCGGCCTTGGGCGGCTGGTGTTGTTCCGTCGCCGCCATCAGAATACGCGTCAGTTTCGGCGTTGACATTTTAATCATCGCCGAGGCGAAGGCCGCATCCACCGACCCGAACAGCGCCCCTACCCCGCTACCCTGCAAGGCGGAAATATAATGGAACTTGGCGAAGTCGAGAAACTGGAGCTTGCGCGCAAGATCATGCTTGACCACCTCGCGCCGATCCGCATCCAGTCCGTCCCATTTGTTGATCGCCAACACCAGCGCCTTACCTGCTTCCAGGACGAAACCGGCGATGTGCGCATCCTGCTCGGCAATATCCTGATGCGCATCCAGCACCAGCACGACCACATTGGCGTCCTCGATGGCTTGCAGGGTTTTCACCACCGAAAATTTTTCGATTGCCTCGAATATCTTGCCGCGCTTGCGAATACCCGCGGTGTCGATCAATGTGTAATGCTTACCTTCACGATCGAATTCGATGTAAATGCTGTCGCGTGTTGTACCCGGTTGGTCGAAGGCAATGACGCGTTCTTCGCCGAGCAGCGCGTTGACCAACGTAGACTTGCCGACATTGGGGCGGCCAACAATGGCGATCTTGGGGTGATCCTCCAACTCTTCGGTAACTTCCTCGAGAGGAAAACTCGCCAGCGCCAATTCCACCAGTTCGCGCACGCCATCGCCGTGAGCAGAGGAAATCGCCAGCGGATCACCCAAGCCGAGTTCATAAAACTCGGCAGCTACCACATCGCGGCGCATTCCTTCTGCTTTGTTCACCGCCAGAAAAACCGGCTGGCCGGATTTGCGCAGCCGCTCGGCAATAATCTTGTCTTGCGAAGTCAGACCTTGACGGGCATCCACCAAAAATACGATGGCATCTGCCTCATCCACCGCCTGCAAGGTCTGCCGTGCCATTTCATGAAGAATGCCGTCTTTCGCCACGGGTTCGAAACCACCGGTGTCCACGACCAGATAGGGCCTGTCTCCCACCCTGCCGTGGCCGTAATGGCGGTCACGCGTCAGCCCAGGCAAGTCCGCGACGAGCGCATCGCGGCTGCGGGTGAGACGGTTGAACAAGGTGGATTTGCCGACGTTGGGACGGCCTACCAGGGCAAGGGTGGGTTTCACGATGGGACTGAGGGGAATAGAGAACAGAGCACGGATTGTACCATAGACAAGCCCACAATCCGGTTTCGCAACGACGGCAAAATCATTGATTAAGTAAGATTATTGGGGAATTACCTCCAAAGCCGCCTGAAACTGAACGCACCATTTCTCTTGCGAATCAAGTTTGGCAACGCTCTCCAAGCATTCTCTCGCCACTTGCACCAGGTTGTCGCTTCTTCCATTCTTACGCATGGACATAACTGCCACGTTTGCCAGATTGATCATGATCCGTTTGTTATTCGGAAGCATCGCACGGGCATCTCCGAGTAGTTGAATTGCCTCGTCCAACTTGCCTTCCTTGGCCAGAGTCACCCCACGGTTGTTGGCATCAACAACCTCCTGCCGTGATTTTTCGACGATTTTCTGCCCTTCATCCTGCATGCCGGCCTGGCTGTAGACTTCATTGACCTGCGCCAGCAGGTTGACGTTTTCATGATTATTTTTTACAACCGTCTGCGCCAGGCTTTCGGCGGCCTCCTTGTTCCCTGTTTCCAGGAATAATTGGGCAGCCTCAAGCATCACGACGGCGGAAAGCTGATTCTGGTCAGTTAGAACCAGCGTTGCCACTTCCTTGGAGAGTTTGTCCGCATTGACAAAATCGCCCGACTTTCGGTAAACCATCCCCTCCACTACTTTGGCGTGCAATTTGGTTTCTGGGCCTTCAAATTCTTTATGAACACTCTTCAGAATTTGCAATGCTTCGGTAGGATTCTCCTTGTCGGAGCATATCTTGGCCAGACCGAGATAGGCAACCGGGGTTTTATGAATTGAAAATTCACCCAGTTTGATGGTTTTTCGGAAAGCGCTCTCGGCAGCATCCAAATCGCCTCGCTTGTGGGCAATTTCCCCAAGACTTTTTTGACGGACGACAGAATTCGGCGACAGTTCCGCGCATCGCGCCAGCACTCGTTGCGCCTCATCCAAATCCCCAGTGGTCTCATAGCTTTTTGCAAGCCAGTCGTGAGCTTCCAGATAGGCCGAATTTTCTTTGATAACTTCACGAAACAGGTGCCGAGCTATTTCCATATCTCCAGCATTGAAAGCCACTTTGCCCAGGCCGGTTTTTGCCCAAGGTATATCGCGCTTGGCCAGAATTTGTTCGAATAACTGTCTGGCCTGATCAAATTTTCCCATGGTCATCAACGTGCTGGTTTTGATGCGCAGCAACTCGGTGGCATTGGCTTTGCTGCTAGACAGAGCTTCGTCGCAAAGAGCAATGGTACGGGCATAATTCTTGGTTCGTATCGCTTTTTCTATATCGTGCAGGGCCTCTTTCTTGGCAATCACTTTTTCCAGCCGGCTTCGTACCGTTGCCTCGTTAACTGGCTTGATAAGGTAGTCGTCCGGCATGTGCTCGGCCGCGCCGAAAACCAGATCTGAAGTTTTTTCGGCAGTCACGATCACCCACGCAGTCGCCAGACCGATCAGGTCGCGGTGTTTCGCCTCTTCAAGTATCTGCTGGCCATTCCTGCCAATGCCCAGGTTGTAGTCGCACAACACCACGTCATATTTGTTTTTCTCCAGATTGGCAATGGCCTCGTTGCCATTGCTGGCTGTGTCGATTTGTTTGGCGCCAAATGCTTTAAGCATTTCCCGCATCATCGAGCGCATCCCCTGAAAGTCGTCGATAATCAAGTAACGCTTGCTGGCAAACAGGGAGTTGCTATCTGAAACCGCGAACATAAATTTTCCTTATTTTTCTTATGGCAGGCGCAGCATAAAACAGCCGCCGCCGTACTCGCCGCCGTTCTCCAAAGCCATGGAACCGACTTTGCCGCGATTTTGGTGAAGCTTTGCCACCATGGCTGAAAAATACAGCCCCAGCCCAGTGCTGCCCGAGGAAAAACTCACTCCCTTGCTAACAGCGTCCCCTGCCTTGAGCACGCTATCGGGATAACCACTGCCGTTATCTTCAACCCGGATCACCAATTCTCCGTCCTCTTCCTTCACGGAAAGTCTCAACTTGTCCTTGGTATAGTGAGCGGCATTATTCAGTGCATGGGAAACCACCCCGGAAACCAGTTCGCGGTCAAAATACCAAGTCAGTTCTTCATCGAAATCCAGGTTCAGCGTGATACCGAGATAATCCAGGAGCGTCTTGTTTTGCGAAGTAATTTCCCGGACAAAGTCATCAATGGAATTTTCTGTCAAATCGAACGGATAAAACTTATTGCCGACCTTATAAATCGCCAGCATCTGGATCAAGTTGACATTAACCCGCTTAACCTCGTAGAGCATCGGCGCAGCTTTCCGCTGCGCGGCAGGCTCGAGTCCGACAATATTATCCTCAAGAAAATTGATCAGGAGACTGATCGAGTTTTTCATGTCGTGAATTGCCGAAGCGAGAAACGCCGATATATCGGGAGTCGTTTCTTTGTTGTCTTCCATGAAGTTAAGTCTCCGAACCAAGTTAGTTAATATGATATTGTAATAATATTACTTATTGCACTGTCAAGGAAAACACCCCGCCGTTAAGCGTTTGCATCAACATTTCACCTTTTAGCGCTACCAGCGGCGTCACTACTGGGCTGCCATCGGTAGCGATACGTGCAGCGAAGCTGCCGTCGTCGCGCGCCAGGAAGTGGGCAAAGCCCTGAAAATCCGCAACCACGACATAACCATTCAACAATAGCGGAGCAGTCACTTCGCGCCCGGAAAGCTTATCCTGTTTCCATATGCTGGCACCGCTGCTCTTATCCAGAGCTTGCACCGCGCCTTTAGCATCGCTGACGTACAAATAGCGATTGTCCATACTTAAGCCGGCAATGCTGGAAATTTCGCGCGCCCATAACTGGTTGCCCCTGAGCAAATCGAAACAGGCTGCACGCCCTTGAAATGCCACGGCGCAAACCATATTGGTGTCTGCTACGGGCAAACTGGTTATGTCGGCGATCCGTTCGAGTTCAGTGGCGCCGCGCGGCAGAGCCACGGTTGCTTCCCAGCCGACGGTGCCATTAATCAGATTCAGCGCCACCAGTTTGCCGCCAGGAAATCCTGCCAGCACCGCACCGCGGGTGACAACGACGCCTGTATAGTTACGCAACACCAGTGCAGGCATGGCGCGCTGATAAACCCACTTGCGTTTGCCATCCTTGGCATCGAGACCATAGATCCGTCCATCCCCGGTACGCACCACCACGATATCTTCGGCGGTTTGGGGGGCGCTCAGCACTTCACTGCTGACTTTCGCCTGCCACAACGGCTTGCCGTCATGATCGAAAGCCAGAACTGCTCCTTTGGCTGTCCCCACCAACAACAAATTGTTCCCGCCCCCTACGCCAGAAGACAACTTGGTTCCGACGTCGACGCGCCAAATCAGCTTACCGCTATCGGCCTCGAAACGAGCAAGTTGCCCATCCTGACCAGTGGCATAAATGCTGTCGCCGATTAAAGCCGGCGCGAACACAAAGCCGCCGGCGCCCCCGACTTGTTGACGCCACGCCAGTGTAGCCTTGGCACTTGGCTGAAAATCCTGCAACGCCGCCCTTTCAACGGTTTTGGGTGCACCGAACAGACCGAATCCGGTGGTCACCTGCTCAGTCAGGGTGGAACAGCCAGCCAATTGGGACACAATTAGCAGCGTCAGTAGTTTGTTGTTCAAGCCCATTTTTTTCCCCTTTAATTCAGTTCTGTCCGCTGAAATTTCAGGACTCAGGACGGTTAATGCTAGCCGCCCAGGTTTTCAATTTTCATTTTGATCAGTTGACGATACGTACTTTTTTCCCCGATCTTGTCCAGGGCAAGCTGGTAAGCAACACGCGCTTCGGTTTGCTTGTCCTGTGCCGCCAGAATATCGCCTTTCATGTCGGCAATGAGGCCCACGAACGCAGGCGTAGGAGTCATTTCAACCTGCTTCAGTGCTTCTGCATATTTCTTCTCATCCAGCAACTGGCCGGCTAAACGCAATCTAGCGATATCGCGTACCTCATCTTCCTTGGCGTGCTCGCTAGCCCATTGCAATTGCGCCTTTGCGCTTTGCACATCGCCACTATCGTGATTGGCCTTGGCCGCGATCAACGCGGCACGCGCTGCGTAAGGCGAAGCAGGATGCTGCTCCATGATCTGGCCGGCGGCATCCCGGGTTTTCTTGGTATCGCCGCTTTTCATCACACTCTGCAAAACTTCGTACATCATCGAGGCCTTGATCATCTGGCTATGCTGATAATAGCGCCAGCCTTGTATGCCCGACAGCGTCGCGGCAAACACCGCAACAGCCAGAATGACCATATTGCCATTGCTTTTCCACCAAGCCTTAAGGATGTCTATCTGTTCCTGTTCTTCCAGATCGTAAGTTGCCATGTTTTATTGCCCTCTTTGCAAAATTCATTACTACTGTAAAAAATCAGCCGCCGCTTCCACTGTCATACGTGTCTGTTCGCTCAATTCGCGCAATGGTTTGACGCTGACCTCTCCAGCAGCGACCTCATCATCGCCGATGATTAGCGCGTAACGCGCACCGCTGGCATCTGCTTTTTTCATCTGCGATTTAAAGCTGCCGCCACCGCAATGCAAAATAATATCGAGACGACTGTCCCGCAGCTTTTCCGCCATCTGCAATGCCAGCCGCCCAGCGGGCTCGCCCATGTGCAGTATATACGCCGCCGGCGCCCTGAAGGGCGGCTGGAATTTGTTGTCTTCCAGCAATGCCAGCAGGCGCTCCACGCCCATCGCAAAACCGCAGGCGGGTGCGGGCTTGCCGCCGATCTGCTCGATCAGCCCGTCGTAGCGTCCTCCGGCGCAAACCGTACCCTGCGCGCCCAAGCGCTCGGTTACCCATTCGAACACGGTGAAATTGTAATAGTCCAATCCGCGAACTAGGCGGGGGTTGATTTCGTAAGCCACCCCCGCGTCGCGCAACATGCCCTGTAGCGTCTCGAAATGCTTGAGAGAATCCTCGTCCAGATCGTCAAGTAACCTGGGGGCGGCTTCAATCAACTGCTGCATTGCCGGGTTTTTGCTGTCGAGCACTCGTAGCGGGTTGGTGTGCAACCTGCGACGTGCTTCCTCATCCAGGCTGCCCTGATGGCGTTCGAGATAGTGAATCAGCTTCGCACGATGACGCGCACGGTCTTCGTTGGTACCGAGGGTGTTGATTTGCAGCGCGATGCCGTCCAAGCCCAGTTTCCGCCACAGACGTGCAGTCATGAGGATATGCTCGGCATCCATGTCCGGCCCGGCGAAACCCAGCGATTCCACGCCGACCTGATGAAACTGGCGGTAACGTCCCTTTTGCGGGCGTTCGTGACGGAACATCGGCCCCATGTACCATAAACGCTGCGGCGCATTGTACAAAAGATTGTGTTGCAGAACCGCGCGCACGCAGGAGGCGGTGCCTTCAGGGCGCAGAGTCAGGCTGTCGCCGTTGAGTGCGTCGGTGAACGTATACATTTCCTTTTCGACGATGTCGGTCACTTCACCGATCGCGCGCTTGAACAAACCGGTCTGCTCGACGATGGGCATACGGATGGTGCGGTAGCCATAAGAAGCGAGCCATTCCTGCACGGTTTCTTCGAAGAAAGTCCACAAGTCGGCATGTTGCGGCAAAATATCATTCATGCCACGGATGGCTTGGATGGCTGTAGTCATAAATCCTGGTCCGATAGACTAATTGCGCTGACTGGTCAGAATGGCTTGATGCACGCCATCCCAAAAGCGGATGCGCGCTTCGACTGCCGCAGCGGCTGCCACCTGGGCTTCCTTGATGCGAACCGGATCGCCGCCGCAAAGTTCCTCAAGCATCAGCAAGGACAGCGGGCCATGGGAATCCTCATCCAGATGAATATGGCGTTCCAGGTAATAATGGAATGTCGGCGCCACCTCTTTGCTGATATTCATTTTGGCCAGAAAAGCGCGGAACATTTGCGGAATCACATGTTCTCGCCCTAGCGCGAATGCCGCCGCCACGACATGGGGCTTGTGGCTGGCGATGAAATCGAAGGTGCTTGTCATGAATTGCTTGGCCGACGCTGGGACGGCGCCGCTTTCGAGAGCCGCGGCGAGGCCCTGTTGCTTTACGCTCTCGATGAACTCCATCGAACAAGACGTATCCACGCCGATTTCGGCCATTGCCTGGCAGTAAAGCTCAAAGTGGCTGGCGTAGGTTTCCCGCCCTTCGCTATCGGGCAGTCCCACATCCGACTCTTCTTCAAGCGTGATTTCGTTGATGAAGCGGCGAATCGCCGGATTGCCGACCGGTACCCAAGGGATAGTGGTCGGGGCAATTCTGCCTTGCAAATATTTGGCCAGCGACATGAAATCCCACACCGAATAAATATGGTGGCTCATGAAACAGCGCAGGTCATCAATGCTTGCCAGTGAACCGTAGACCGGATGCGCATTGAGACGCTCGCGCACGGGCGCAAGAAACGATAAATCCATCATGGTTTAATTTCCAACAGAATCAGGGGTGGTTTGGCTGGAGTTTTCCTCTTTCATCGCGGCTATGCGCAGTCGTACTTGGCGCTCGATTTCATCCACGATTTCCGCTTCCGAAATTTTGCCGCACGGCTTGCCTTCGATGTAGAGCAAATTCGGGGAACCGCCGGTCAAACCGATGTCCGCCTCACGCGCCTCGCCGGGGCCATTCACGACACAGCCGATCACTGCCACGTCGAGGTGTTCGAGCACGCCCTCCAGGCGTTGTTCCAGCGCATTTACCGTCTTGATGACATCGAATTCCTGGCGCGAGCAAGAGGGGCAGGCGATAATGTTGATGCCCTTATTCCTGAGATGCAGGCTTTTCAGGATATCGAAACCGACCTTAACCTCCTCTACCGGATCGGCCGCCAAGGACACCCGGATAGTGTCGCCGATGCCTTGTGACAACAGGAGTCCCAAGCCAATTGCCGATTTGACGCTGCCGGCACGCAGTCCGCCTGCCTCGGTAATGCCCAGATGCAACGGCTGCTCGATCTGTCCGGCAAGCAGTTTATAGGCTTCTATCGTCATGAAGATTTCAGAAGCCTTGAGGCTGATCTTGAAATCCGGAAAATTCAAACGATCGAGAATCTCGATATGGCGTAGCGCCGACTCCACCATGGCCTGCGGCGTCGGTTCGCCGTATTTCTGCTGCAAATCCTTTTCCAGAGAACCGGCATTGACGCCAATGCGGATTGGGATGCCATGATCTTTGGCGGCTTGCACCACCGACCGCACGCGGTCTTCGCGCCCGATGTTGCCGGGGTTGATCCTGAGGCAATCCGCACCAAGTTCGGCGACGCGCAAGGCAATTTTGTAATCGAAGTGGATGTCCGTTACCAACGGCACGGGAGAGCGGCGTTTTATTTTCCCGAAAGCCTCGGCGGCTTCCATGCTGGGGATGGAAACCCGCACGATGTCCGCGCCGGCACGGGCTGCCCGCTCGATCTGGGCAAGCGTCGCCTCGACATCGCAGGTTTCGGTATTGGTCATGGTTTGCACGCTGATCGGTGCATCGCCGCCGACCAGAACATTGCCCACCTTGATTTGCCGACTTTTGCGGCGGGGAATTTCGACCTTAAACATACTCAATTCAAGGTCAAACGTGCAACATCGCCACTACTATATGGCGCCAAGTCGACCGGCTTATCGTTAAAAATGACTTTCACATTGGCCGCCTTACCCACAGTCAAAGTCAGCGGTGATGTCCCGGAAATAATCTGTTCATTCCCGGCTTGGCCGGTTTGCTTGTAAATGGTTCTGCCACTCTTGTCTTTGAGTTCGATCCAGGATTCTCCGCTGAAGGACAGCTTAATTTTCGCCCCGCCGGGTTGCGCTGCAGTCGTTTCAGGATTTGGCGCAGGCACTGGGGGGGTGGAATGTGCCTCTTCCTTGCTGGCGGGAACAACTGCCGATTCAGCAGGTGCCGATTCAGCAGGTACACGTTCGCTTTGCGCAGGCGATTGAAGCGGCGGCAACGGCAGTACCATTGCCGCACTATCACCAGCTGGTTTTACTACAACCGTCGTGGAATCGTTACCGCGCAGCAACTCAAATATCGCCCATCCCAGCACCCCGGCGACAAGCAACGCTGCCGGCAGGTACTTCAGCCAAGGACTGGTACGCGATCCGGAAAAGGTTCGTTGGCTACGGGAAACACTGAACTCCAGTTGCCCAAGCGGCACGGAAATAGCTTGTGGCTGAGGTTGTGTCACGGCAAGCCGGGATGCCAAGAGCAAAGGTTCAGGATCCAACTGAAGCAGTTTGGCATAATTTCGGATAAACCCGCGCAGGAAAGTCTTGCTGGGTAATTTATCGAAATCGTCGGCTTCAATTGCCTCGATCTGCCTTACCGACAACCTCAGACTGCGAGCCACATCAGCCACACTTAACCCTTTTTCCTCCCGGGAGGCAGCCAATTGTTTGCCAGGGTACGATGGCAATGGTTGTGTTTCTGTCGGCGTTTCCAGTATTTCTTCGCTCACTTCATCACCTTCTGCCCATCAAGTTTGGCAAAATCAGAATAGTCATATTGGCCATTGCGCAATGCTTGAGCTTCGCGCGAATCAGGGAAATTCTTGCGTAACTGCAATCCATAATTAGCTTCTGCGTCACGGTTTCCCAGCTTATGCTCTATGCGCAGCGCCAGCCACAAGACTTCAGAACCGGAATTAGCCACCTGCATTAGCTTGGAGAGATAACTCTTTGCCTCGAAATAATCTTTTCGCTTAAAAGCCAACTCGCTCAAGTAATATAAAGCTTGAGCTTCTTGAGGCCGCAATTTTAACGCCCTTTGGAAATAGTCTTCGGCGCCCTGCTCATCGTTTTTCTTGAGGGAACATACGCCGGCATTCAAATAGGATTTTTCTGGGGTGGAGTAAAGCGGATTTTTCAGTGCCGCAAAGAAATGTTTGATGGCATCATCGGCACGACCACGCTGGCACAGGAACCAGCCGTAGTTATTATGAACATCCGGATTGGTTCCATCCAGGCTAAAGGCGTGCTGAAAGCTTTCCTCAGCCTGAGGATAATCGCCTAACTCCATGTATACCAAACCGAGCATATTATAGGCTGGGGCATAGCGTGGGGCAGACTTGATGGCCTCTTTCAGTTCTTCAAGTGCAACGCCGATCTGCCCTCGACTATAATAAGCGGCCCCCAATTCTGTGTGGATCTGCGCACGATTTTGGGCGTTGCTCAACGGTTCAGCGGCGGAAATTTGCGATTGCCACCCGCAAGATGCAATTCCGATCAAGAGCAGAATAATTTTCTTCATGCCGTCACCTGAGTCCCTTTTTCAGCACGTCGAGTCTTGTCGCGTACTTGGCCGGCAAGTTGCCCGCAGGCCGCGTCGATATCGTCGCCGCGTGTCTTGCGGGTAGTCACAACCAGCCCTGAGCGAATCAACAACTCGGCAAAACGGCGAATTGTATCTGGCTGTGAACGATGGTAACCAGACTGAGGAAATGGGTTGAACGGAATCAAATTGAATTTGCACGGAACATCCTGTGTCAGGGAGATCAACTCCCGAGCATGGTCGAGAGAGTCATTTACCCCGTCGAGCATGACATATTCGAACGTGACAAAATCGCGTGGCGCGTTTTCCACATAACGGCGACACGCCGCCATCAGTTCATGCAATGGGTATTTTCGATTGATCGGCACCAACTGGTCACGCAAGCTGTCGTTGGACGCGTGTAGCGACACCGCCAGCGCCACCGGGCATTCCTCACGCAAGCGATCCATTGCCGGAATGATGCCGGAGGTGCTGACCGTCACCCGCCGCCGAGAAAGGCCATAGGCATAATCATCGAGCATCAGATTCAGTGCCGCCAAGGTATTGTCAAAATTCAGCAGCGGCTCGCCCATCCCCATCAGGACGACGTTGCCGATGACTCGCTCGTTACGCGGGGTACATCCCAGTGCCTTGTTTGCCCACCACAACTGGCCGATAATTTCAGCCACCGTCAGATTGCGGTTGAAACCCTGCCTACCTGTAGAACAAAAGCTGCATTCCAGCGCGCAGCCCACCTGCGTGGAAACGCACAAGGTACCGCGTTCCCCATCTGGAATAAAGACGGTTTCCACCCCATTGCCCACCCCGACATCGAGCAACCATTTACGCGTACCATCAGTGGATTGTTGTTCGCGGATCAAGCAAGGTGGGACTATCACTGCTACAGCATCTAATTTTTCCCGCAACGATTTCGCCAGATCGCTCATGTTGGCAAATTCGCTCTCACCGAACTGGTGTATCCAGCGGAGCAATTGCCTAGCGCGAAAAGGTTTCTCACCGATTTCCTGGAAAAAGGCGAGAAGTCCCTTCTGGTCGAAATCGAGCAGATTGATCATGGCACCCTCTCCCCAACCTTCTCCCGCGTACCCGACGGCCTTACGGCCAGGGTACAAGAGCGTGGGCAAGCGTGAAGGGTACTTGTTTTGATCGGCATTAGCGGGAATACACTTCCATCGTTGGGAAGAAATAGGCGATTTCCACTTTGGCGGTATCAGGCCCATCGGAACCGTGTACCGCATTAGCATCGATACTTTCTGCGAAGTCGGCGCGAATCGTACCTTTCTCGGCTTTCTTCGGATCGGTGGCACCCATTAATTCGCGATTCTTCGCAATCGCGTTCTCGCCTTCCAACGCCTGGATCATCACCGGACCGGAAATCATGAAATCGACCAGATCCTTGAAGAAAGGACGCTCGCGGTGTACTGCGTAAAAGCCTTCGGCCTCGCCGCGAGACAGGTGTTTCATACGAGAAGCAATAACCTTCAGGCCATTGGATTCGAAACGGGAATAGATTTTGCCGATCACGTTCTTGGCGACGGCATCGGGTTTAATGATAGAAAGAGTACGTTCGACAGCCATTTACAATAATCTCCGTAAATTTTAAGTTAATTGATTAAGTTATCATCTTGACCGGATAAAATAAAGCCATTGCTCCGGTATTCGCCGGCAATGGCTCGAAATCACCTGGTTTCTTTTTTCTCTTCGAGCCTGGAAGATTGATTGCTGCCTTCCAATACCTGAAAAAAAATTTCGTCGCGTTTTACCATTCCCAATTCGCTACGCGCCCGCTCTTCAATCGCTTCATAGCCCTGTTTGAGATCGCGCACATCCGCATCCAGCGATGCATTGCGCGTTTTAAGCTTCAACGTAACCTCTTTTTGTCCGGCCAACTCCCGGTCGACCTCCCACACGCGCAACCAACTCCCCTTGCCTAACCACAAGGGATATTGCAAGGCAAGGATAAGCGCCACCAGGAGCAGAGTCAGCCAACGCATTGCTTGGGAACGCCCTTTAACTCAGGTAACGAAAAGCCTCCCGCCCAGCATAATTTGCCGCATCGCCCAACTCCTCTTCGATGCGCAACAGCTGGTTGTACTTGGCGATACGCTCGGAACGGCTCGCCGAACCGGTCTTGATCTGCATGGCGTTGGTGGCCACGGCGATATCGGCGATAGTGGTATCCTCGGTTTCACCGGAGCGATGGGAAATCACCGTGGTATAGGCTGCTCGCTTGGCCATCTCGACAGCCGCAAAGGTTTCGCTCAATGTACCGATTTGGTTCACTTTGACCAGAATCGAATTGGCGATACCTTTCTGGATACCTTCACGCAAAATGTTGGGGTTAGTAACAAAAACATCATCCCCCACCAATTGTATCGATTTGCCAAGCTTGTCCGTCAGCAACTTCCAGCCATCCCAGTCCTGTTCGGCCATGCCGTCCTCAATGCTGATGATGGGATACTTGTCCACCCAGGACGCCATGTAATCAGTCAATTCAGCCGAAGACAACACCTTGCCTTCCGAGGTCAAATGGTATTTGCCATCCTTGAAAAATTCCGAACTGGCGCAGTCCAAACCGATACCCACATCCGATCCCGGCAGATAACCGGCCGCCTCAATGGCTTCCATGATCAACTGCAAGGCGACTTCATTGGAGGCCAAGCTCGGTGCGAATCCGCCCTCGTCGCCCACGGTGGTGGGTAGCCCCTTGGCATCCAGAATCTTGTGCAACGCATGGAATACCTCTGTGCCGCAACGCAACGCTTCGCGGAAGGTCGGCAGTCCGAACGGAATCACCATGAACTCCTGAATGTCCGTACTATGCGCGGCGTGTGCGCCGCCGTTGATGATGTTCATCATCGGCACCGGCAAACTCATCGGCCCCGCGCCACCAAGATAACGGTAGAGAGGCAAACCGGATTCTTCTGCCGCCGCTTTCGCTACCGCCATGGAAACCGAAAGAATCGCGTTAGCACCAAGGCGCGCCTTGTTTTCTGTACCATCCAGTTCGATCAGGGTTTTGTCGATAAAGCTCTGTTCTTCCGCATCCAAGCCGATAATCGCTTCGCAAAGTTCGGTATTGACGTTTTCTACCGCTTTCAGCACACCCTTGCCGCGGTAACGCCCCTTATCCCCATCACGCAACTCGACCGCCTCGCGTGTTCCGGTGGAAGCGCCTGACGGCACGGCTGCACGGCCAATCACGCCCGACTCCAGCAACACATCGGCCTCGACTGTAGGATTGCCACGGGAATCCAGAATTTCTCTCGCGATCACATCAACAATAGCGCTCATTTATTATCCTTAAAATGAAATTCTACAAATTATGCTCGGCGAAACCTTTGCGTTTCACCAGGTTATCTAACTCGATCAGGGTTTCCAACAATTCACGCATTCTGCCCAAAGGCCAAGCATTCGGCCCATCCGACAAGGCCAAATCGGGGTCTGGGTGAGTCTCCATGAACAAACCGGAAATACCGCCCGCAACCGCCGCCCGCGCCAACACCGGTACGAATTCACGCTGCCCGCCGCTTTTGTCGCCCTGCCCACCGGGGAGTTGCACCGAATGCGTAGCGTCGAACACCACCGGACAACCGGTTTCGCGCATCACCATCAGCGAACGCATGTCCGAAACCAGATTGTTGTAGCCGAAGGAGGCGCCGCGTTCGCACACCATGATGTTATCCGCACCACTCGCCTGGCGCGCCTTGTCCACCACTTGCTTCATGTCCCATGGCGCCAGGAATTGCCCCTTTTTGATATTCACCGGTTTTCCTGCGCCTGCCGCCGCCTGAATGAAATCAGTTTGGCGACACAGGAACGCCGGCGTTTGCAACACATCCACCACCGCTGCCGCAGCTGAGATTTCCTCAATGGCATGAATATCAGTCAATACCGGCACGCCGATCTGCTTTTTCACATCTTCCAAAATTTTAAGCCCTTGCTCTATCCCTGTACCGCGAAAAGATTTTCCCGAGCTTCGGTTGGCTTTGTCATAGGAAGATTTGTAAATAAACGGGATGCCCAGTTCCGTGCAAATTTCTTTCAATGTTCCGGCGGTATCGAACGCAAGCTGCCGCGACTCGATGACGCACGGCCCCGCGATCAGGAACAACGGCTTATCCAGCCCGACTTCAAAATCACATAGTTTCACGTATCGCTTTCAGTTTGCGTGTTTCAACGCCGCCTCGACGAACGCCTTGAACAAGGGGTGGCCGTCGCGCGGTGTCGAAGTAAATTCAGGGTGGAACTGGCAACCGACAAACCAAGGGTGATCAGGCAATTCCACCATCTCGCACAATTCCTCGTTCGGCGATTTGCCGCTCACGCACAATCCGGCCTTTTCCAACTGCGGCAAATAGCCATTATTCACCTCATAACGATGGCGATGCCGCTCGGTAATCGTTTCTGCGCCATAAACCTTGCGCGCCAGTGTATTTGCACCTAGAAGGCAAACCTGGCCGCCGAGCCGCATGGTTCCCCCCAGATCGGATTCCGCCGTGCGTGTTTCGAGCTTTCCATCACGGTTCTGCCATTCACTGATCAGCGCTACCACTGGATAAGGGGTGTCGGGATCGAACTCGGTGCTGTGTGCCCCCGGCATATTGGCCATATTGCGCGCATACTCGATGACTGCAAGTTGCATACCCAGACAAATACCCAGATAGGGAACCTTGTTTTCGCGGGCATAGCGGATTGCCAGCATTTTCCCTTCGACGCCGCGCTTGCCGAAACCGCCCGGCACCAGAATCGCGTGCATTTTTTCCAGGCCCGCCACACCATTGGTTTCCAGGGTTTCGGAGTCGATGTAATGAATATTGATCTTGCTGCGCGTATGAATACCGGCATGGATCAGGGCTTCGGACAGCGATTTGTACGACTCGGTCAAATCGACGTATTTGCCGACGAAAGCAATGTCCACAGTGAATTGAGGATGCTCCAACCGATCAACCAAATCACGCCAGACAGAAAGATCGGCCGCCTTGGCCAATATGCCCAACTTGTGGCAAACGATCTCATCCAGCATCTGTTCGTGGAACAGACCGGGAATCTTGTAAATCGAATCCACGTCCACTGCGGAAATCACCGCCTCTTCGGAGACATTGGTAAACAGCGCGATCTTGCGCCGCTCGCTCTCGGGCAACGGACGGTCGGAACGACACATCAGCACGTCGGGCTGTATGCCGATCTCGCGCAATTCCTTGACTGAGTGCTGAGTTGGCTTGGTCTTGATCTCGCCGGCTGAAGCAATATAGGGTACCAACGTCAGATGGATATAACAGACGTTGTTGCGGCCTAGTTGGACGCCCATTTGGCGAATGGCTTCCAGGAATGGTAGCGACTCAATATCGCCCACCGTCCCGCCGATTTCCACAATCGCCACTTCGGCATCGCCGGCGCCGGCGCGGATGTAATTCTTGATTTCGTCAGTGATATGGGGAATGACTTGCACCGTCCCCCCCAGATACTCGCCGCGTCGCTCCTTCTTGATAACGCTCTCGTAGATCTGGCCGGTGGTGAAATTATTGCGCTTGCCCATCTTGGCTTTGATGAAGCGCTCGTAGTGTCCGAGATCGAGGTCGGTTTCCGCGCCATCTTCAGTAACGAATACCTCGCCGTGCTGAAAAGGGCTCATGGTGCCGGGATCGACGTTGATATAGGGATCGAGCTTGAGCATAGTCAGCTTGATCCCGCGGCTTTCCAGAATAGTTGCTAGAGAGGCGCCGGCAATACCCTTGCCGAGTGAAGAAACAACGCCGCCCGTGATAAAAATGTATTTGGTCATGGAAAGGGTAGATGAAGGCACGAGACGGGATAGCATTTTAGCTTAAACCCCGCCTTATCACAATTCCATCCTGTGCGGCATATTCTCAAAATGAGAATCGGCGACAGTGGCTTGCCGGATTTAACCGGGGATGGACAAATAAAAAATTGTTGCATTTAATCTCCCCCAACCCAATAATAAGAACCATTCTCAAGCAATGCATTACAAAATCATGCGAAGCACTATCGAACTGGCCGAACTTAAACCGGGTGAAATTGCCACCATCGCCTCAGTCCACGCCGACAGAAGCCTGTATTACCGCCTTGCCGCCCTCGGCTTTCGTGTCGGCAAACGCATCGAGGTCATTCGCCATGCAAAATTTTCCGGCCCTATGCAAGTACGCATAGGAACGACGGACATCATGCTACGTCTCAAAGAAGCAGAAAAAATCACCGTTTCGGCGAGTTAACTCGCTCATGAAACGCGTAGCCTTACTTGGGATGCCGAATACCGGCAAATCGACATTTTACAATCGTATCACTGGTGCTTCCGCCCGTGTCGGCAACTGGCCAGGCGTGACGGTAGATTTGATGAGTGCTAGATTGCTGCTCGGCTGCGACATGGCGGAGCTAGTCGATTTGCCCGGCATCTATGACCTGCACGGATTTTCGGACGATGAGCAGGTGGTTCGCCATTTTCTCGAAAACACCTTGGTCGATCTGGTCATTATCATTCTGAACACGACCCAAATCGAACGCCAACTGAGTCTGGCCCTGCAACTCAAGGCGCTGAACCTTCCTTGCGTGTTGCTGCTCAACATGGCGGACGAGGCGAAAAAATTCGGCATTACCATCGACCTCGAAGAAATGTCTTCACAGCTCGGTTTTCCTGTCGGCCTGCTCAGTGCAAAGTACGGCAACGGTTACCAGGAAGCCCAGCAAATTATTATCGGAGCATTGGCTCATAGCCAGCCGGTACAGGTTGAGCATTTACGTGAAATGCTCGCCCCCGACGACCAGATTGAAACCAGCATGGAAGCTATTCTTAAAAACGCCGTTCAGGTGCCGGCGCAATTATCGGACAATCTGACGGAACGGCTGGATAAGATCGTGCTCCATCCATGGCTGGGATTGCCGCTGTTTTTCCTGGTCATGTATGTGCTGTTCCAGGCCATTTTTCTGCTCGGCAAGCCGTTGCAGGACGGCGTTGCCTGGCTGCTCGAAGCATTCAGGAATAACGCACTCGAACCATTGCTCTCACCACTGCCCGTCTGGCTGCACGGTTTACTGATAGACGGCATTTACAACGGGGTCGGCACAGTTGCCACCTTCGTTCCTATCATCATCCTGTTTTTTCTGTTTATGGCGGTGGTGGAAGATACCGGCTATTTGTCGCGCACGGCCTTCCTGATGGACGCGCTGATGTCGCGCCTGGGTTTGGATGGGCGCAGTTTCGTGATGATGCTGCTCGGTTTCGGATGCAACGTGCCGGCGCTAATGGGGACACGGGTGATGCGCTCACAATCATTGCGCCTGCTTTCCATGCTGGTGATCCCTTTTTCACTATGCTCGGCGCGCTTGCAGGTATTCGTTTTCGTCGCCACCGCTATTTTCAGCGCTAAAACCGCGCCCATGGTGCTGTTCAGCCTATATCTGTTCAGCTTTGCGATGGCACTGGGTACCGCCCTGCTGTTCAAACGACGCTTCGCCAACAACGAACCTTTCATCCTCGAGTTGCCCCCCTATCGTCTACCAACACCGCGCCAAATGGTTCTACGCGGCTGGTATGAAGTTCGGCATTTCCTGGACCGCGCCAGCAAGCTAATCATCGCCGGCGTGGTACTGGTCTGGGTTTTGACGCATTTCCCCCAAGGTGCACTGGCCGGTAGTAGCGATACCTGGGCCGGTATGATCGGACACGCGATGGCGCCGATCCTCGATCCCATAGGGATCAATCAGCAATTGGCGATTGCGCTGATTTTCGGATTTGTTGCCAAGGAAATTGTGATCGGCTCGCTGGCGGTGATCTACGGGCTGGAAAGCAATGCGCTGATGGGCGCCATGGCGCAGCAACTGGATTGGGTACAGGCATACAGCTTCATGTTGTTCACGCTGGTTTATACGCCGTGCCTGTCCACTATCGCCACCTTGCGCAGCGAATCGAAAAGCCTCGCCTTTACCGCCTTGGTCATCCTCTGGCCGCTGGCGGCGGCTTGGTTATTGAGCTTTATGTTTTATCAAGGCGCCCGCCTGCTGGGGTATTAGCCAACTGGCGAACCCGCTCGAACAGGCAAATCGCTGCGGCGGCACCTGCATTGAGCGATTCCATGCCACCCGGCATGGGAATCCGAACCACTTCACTAGCAGCTGCCAACAACTCCGCTGAAACCCCCGCTCCCTCATTGCCGATGACAATAGCCACCTTCCCGCTCAGATTGCACTGAAACAGGATTTTCTCAGCCTGCAACGAGGTAGCCAGCACCTTACCCGGAAATTTCTGCGCCACGGATACCAAATCCTGATGTTCTTGCAGGGCAAGTAAAAAATGCGCCCCCATCCCGGCTCGCAACACCTTGGGCGACCACGCATCGGCGCAATCGGGAGACAGATAGGCCATGTCGCATCCCGCTGCTGCTGCTGAACGCAAGATAGAGCCGAGATTACCGGGGTCTTGAACAGCTTCCAGCAGCACGCAGTAGGCCGCATCCGCCCTAGCAGGCTGGTCGGGAATGGCAATAACCGCAGCAATCCCGGTGGCGCTTTCCACCGTAGAAATTTCACCGAATAAGCCATCGTCCAGAACGACCAGCTTGTTATCGGCTACTCTGCCGGCAAGCACTCGGACTTCTGCGTTATCTAGCGCCGCTGCGGCGACCACCAGCATTTCCGGGAGGTACCCCTGATCAAGATATGCCGCAATCAGGTGGGTACCGTCCAGCAAGGTCTGCTGTGACTTTCTGCGCTCCCGAGCAGAAGCCGCCAGCTTCTTCAGATGCTTGAATAGCGCGTTGTCACGTGAGGAAATTTGCTTCATTCACAGACACTGGCCGACCGAATTGGCGGCGCATATTCTTCCGTCTGTCCAGGTTGCTTGGCCCAGTTTGGCACCGTCCAGCACGGCATCCCCCAGATTGGCATCACGCAGATTTGCACCGCTCAGATCTGCCTCGCGTATCTCTGCAAAATTCAGATTGGCACCCTCCAGGTTGGCCTGTGACAAATTAGCATGATTTAACGTGGCATAGGAAAGGTCGCTCTGCGCCAGGTTGACCGAGACCAAACTGCTACCGCTCAGGTCGGTACTGTTGAATTTTGCCCGGCTCAGGTTTGCGCCAGAAAGATTGCTGCCGCTCAGCAAAGTGCCGCTCTTGTCACACCCTCGCCAATTCACCTTGGGTGCCGGAGTTGCTTCACATGAGGGCATGGGTGGTGCAATTTTCAGTTTGGGGGATTCCGCCGGGGTCTGCAATTGCCACATCACCCAGGTTCCCAGCCCCGCAACTGCCAGCAAAGCCAGCGTTATTCCCAACCATTTCAGAACCAGATTGGGAGTATGTGCATGTTCACTGGGTTGCTGATGTGCCGCCGGATCATTTTCCCAGCGTACCGCAGCTTTGGTACGTTCTTGCCGCCATTTTCGCGTATCGTCGTCTAGCGACTCTTCCGCAACCGTTTCAACCGGCTGAGGTTTTTCCTGCATCAAACCGGGAAAGCTGCTTAACGGCAACCAATTGGCCTGATCCGGGCTGATTTCATCGCTCATCAGGATTTCTCCGATAGAGATCGCTTGAACGATTTCCTTCAGCGGAAATTGCCCTAGCACCACTATGCCATGTCTGACGAACCAAAGCTGGTTAGCGGTCATCTCGTATCCCCGGTTATTTTCTGGCCAGATGAGCAAGCCCCTGCGCCGCTCTCAGGCACAAACGCTTGAACTCCCCATAGCTGTGTTCGTCCAGTTCACAACTACCATGACGGCGATCCGCATAGAACAGGCCAACTGGTTTTTCATGGACAAATACCGACATGGCAAAAAAGCCCTCATTTCCACCGATCATTTGGCACAACTCGTCCGGCATCAGCGCCGCAAAAGTCGCCTGATTGGACGCATTTACCCAAACACTCTGCGTTTTTCCCAGCAACCGGGAGAACAGATGCGGTGCTTTTGTCTCAAACTGGAAATTTCTTAACGGGGAGTCTTCCAGGGCACCAAGCACAAATTTCCCTTTCACTATGGAACGGTCAGCAGTCAATAGCGCAAACACGACTCTATTCAGCCCTATCCCGTGATGCATTCCGTTCAGCACCAACGATATCATGTCATGAAAATTGAGTGATCCATCGAGATGTGCGCCGATCTCGTCCATCACCTTACGCAATTCCTCAGGATGCGGCATCAGACATGCCTGTACTTCCTGCTCACTCTCCTCATCATCTGGCGCTTCCGGCCATTCGCCCGGCAGCATCGGCAACCATGCGGCAGCCGGTGGAACATGAAAGGCATCCCAGTGGCGCCCTTCAACAATCGCATTGTGATGGACGATCTGGATGACTTCGTCGGTAGAGAAATTGAATTGTCCGGCGATGACTTCGTAGTCCGCCAACAATTTAGGCGAATACCAGCCGGTTGCAGCATGGCGCGCCAGCGCGGCACCGATTATGGCGATTACTGAGCGCGGGTTGGCGGCATTTTGGTTATCCATGAATCCCAGCAGCATATCCGGCAGTTTCCACACCGCAGCCAAAGCCAACTGGAATTCCCACAAGGTAAAACCGAGAAGGTTCCTTTCCGCTTCTTCACGACTCAGCCTGTCGCGCCGCACGGACTTCAGGATATTCAACATTGAATCCGGGGCAACACACCACAGCACCATTTCCCCCATATCATGGAGCAGGGCACCGATATACACTTCCTCGGCCTTGAGGTCGGCTCGCAGGATTGCCAGGTCGCGCGCCTGCCAAGCCGCATGATGCGCACGGATCAACGTGTTCAGCAGACCGGCCCTTTCTTTACTGCCCTCCGCCACCGTGTCCTCAATACTGGGCAGCGCTGAAAAATACTTGAAGAACGGTGGGACGCCCAACATGATCACGGCGCTATTGATAGTGGTGATTTCCGCGCTGAAACGCCCATGCGAGCGGCTGTTGGCTCCTCCGATAACTTTCAGTGTCATCAAAGGATCATGCAAAACAATATCGGTAATATCTGGAGCGGAGATATTTTCGCTATTCTTTGCCAGATACGAAATTGCCAAAGCCGTCCTGCGCAATACAGGCAGGTCTTCCAACTTGATTTCACTGACCCATTGGTTAAGGCTTTTCATTCACGCATCCCATCAATGTATGCTTTATCCAGCCGATTATAGCCGGTAAATGAAGAGGGTAGAGGCATGGAAATCGTCGACCTCAACGGTTTGAGCCGCCACCACATCGGGAACAGCAAACGTGTTGCTGACAAACAGGCTCCCCGGTTTCATTTCTGCTTTTACTTTACGCCATAAATCAGCCATCGGAACCGGCGACAGATAAGCATAAACCACATCGTAGCTGCCCAGATCATGCGTCCAGAAACTGCCAAAACGCATATCGCAACCTTTCAACGCATATCTGAGCCACCCCAAAATGAATGGCAGCGGGGCCGCCTCTACGCCCACAAACTGCCCCTGTGGCCGCATCCGAACCAAGAAACCAAGCAAGCCGCCCAACCCCGAACCAAGATCAATCACCCGCAAATCCGGCTTGCTCGGCAGCAACTCGGCCACCGCTCGCCATGCCGCCCGGCTGGATAAATAAAGGGGTACTTGGCTGCGGAAAACGTTCCAATACACCACCAGCAACAGCAGAAAAACCAACAGATACCAATACGGAGCGACATCAAGAGCCAGTCCCGCCAGCAATCCCGGCACAAACAAAAACTGGATAGGCAACCACCACGACTTCATTCCCAGAACCAGGGTAAACAGCGCCGCCATGCCGCCTTGCACGAAGGCAATAACCATCAGGGGGAAATGCCAGTTGCCGAATGTGTCGGCGGCCATGACGAACAGGAGGGTCGCCAAAAAGCCGGTTGATTGCGCAACGACAGCCTTGATAAAAGGGGGAAGCCTGACCAGGAAATTCCTTGGGGCTCGGTTGAGCAAAGTCGCTCCGCTTAGTGGGGCTTCTTGTCCACAGGAGCGCTGGGTGTCTCAACGACTTTCACCGGCTCCTTGACTACCTGTGCGACCTTGTCGCCTGATGACGCCTCTCCTGCAGGGGCATCCGTTGCCTCGGAAGGTTGTTCCTCTCTACCGACAGCGCTGTTCTCCGCAGTTAACGCATCCTCGGTACGCTTGTTAAGCACGATAATGCTGATGCGCCGGTTAATCGGGTTGAGCAAGTCAGCCTTGTCGAACGGCACAGCAGAAGCCAGGCCGACCACCCGCAACATTTTCACCTCCTCCATACCGCCGGCGATCAACTCGCGTCGGGATGAATTGGCACGATCGGCGGAAAGCTCCCAGTTGCTGTAGCCCCTTTCGCCGCCATAATAAGGGGTGGCATCGGTATGGCCGGTCAGGCTGATGCGGTTCGGCACCTCGTTAAGCACCTTGCCGATTTCATGCAGAATTTCCTTGGTATAAGGTTTTAGCTGATCCCTGCCGATGTCGAACATCGGGCGGTTCTTTTCATCGACGATCTGGATGCGCAAACCTTCGGAAGTAATATCGATGAGAATTTGTTTCTGGAATTGACTGAGCTTTTTGTCGCTCTCAACCATCTTTTGCAGCTTATCCTTGAGCTCATGCAGTTTGGCTTTTTCCTGCTCTGCCTTGACATCCTTCACCGTCACGGTTTTCGCAGATTTCGCAGCGCCTTTTTTTATTTGGCCGGCCGATCTGGTCATATCCAGCCCGCCACCGCGAATCACGCTGGTCGCGTCACCAGCTCCTTCGCCGCCACGGTTGGATACTTTCATCGGATTTTTGAAATATTCCGAGATACCTTCCAGAGTAGCCTTACTGGTGGAGCCTAGCAACCACATCAGCAGGAAAAACGCCATCATGGCGGTCACGAAATCGGCGTAGGCAATCTTCCACGCGCCGCCATGAGCGCCGCCATGCCCGGCCTTCTTGCGCTTGATGATTATCGGTCGTTGCGAATCGTCGCTCATAGCCGGCTACCCGCGATGGCGTCAGCGTTATGATTTTTTCTGTTTGACATGCGCTTCGAGTTCGAGGAAGGTCGGGCGTTCTGTCGAGTAGAGCACTTTGCGTCCGAATTCGACCGCAACCGTGGGGGCATAACCGTTCAAGCTGGCGAGCAAGGTCACCTTGATGGTCTGGAAAACCTTGGTGGACTCCTCCAGTTTCTGTTCGCACAATCCGGCCAAGGGACTGACAAACCCATATGAAAGCAAAATCCCGAGGAAGGTACCGACCAGAGCATGGGCAATCAGGATGCCCAGTTCTGCGGGCGGCAGACCAACCGATTCCATGGTATGCACCACCCCCATCACCGCCGCGACGATACCGAAAGCCGGCATACCGTCACCCAGCTTGGCCAATGCCCCGGCTGGCGCGGCACCTTCTTGATGGTGAGTTTCGATCTCGTTGTCCATCAGGTTTTCCACTTCGAAGGCATTCAAGTTGCCACCTACCATAATGCGCAGGTAGTCGGCCATGAATTCAACGACATGATGGTCATGGTGAACCATCGGATATTTGGAGAAAAGCGGGCTGGATTCGGGAGTTTCCACGTCCGCTTCGATGGACATCAGGCCTTCCTTGCGAATCTTGGCGAGTATTTCATACAGGAGTGCGAACAATTCCATGTAATACGCCTTGTTGTAAGGCGATCCCTTGAACAAGGTCGGCAAGGTCTTCATGGTCGCCTTGATCACCTTGCTATTGTTGCCGACGACGAAAGCTCCGGCCGCAGCGCCGCCGATCATCAGCAGCTCCACAGGCTGAAACAACGCCGCAAGATGTCCGCCCGCTATGGCAAACCCCCCAAAAACAGAGCCGCCTACTAGAATCCACCCGATAATGACGAACATGTCAGCCAACTCCCGAGAGCTTTCGCCCTCTATTATTCTTGAGGTTTACAAGTCTTGCATTGTATAAACTATTTGGCTTTTCAGGAACCCATAATCAGCAAACGCCCTAACAATGCAATAACGGTGGCGGCCAATCCAAGAATCAGATTAACCCCGACCAATAGCCTAATGCGTGCCATAGCCATACCGGCAACAGGCCAATCCTGCTTTAGCACACTCTGCTTCAAGCGGGGAAAAGGCACGAAATAGATATAAGAAAATATCGCCATCATCGCCATTCCAATAGCAAGCATGGCGTGGATATGCCCGCCCACCTTGAATCCCCCGAGCAAGATCATTCCGTATGATCCGCTGCTCAGAATCAAAACAATCGATACCCATACCCAGGGAAAAAAGCGTGTGAATATGCCAGCCAGCAACGGCAAGCGTTGCGCTGGCGGCAATAGGGCCGCGGCTGTAGGGCGCAGCGCCATGTGGGCGAAAAACATGCCGCCGACCCATACAATGACACCCAGTAGGTGCAGCAGCATTAGAAAATCAATCATGCCCCCCTCCTTTAACCAGAACCGCCTTAACCGGTGCAAAGCTTACCCGGTGTACCGGGCTGGCACCGTGTTGCCGCAGCGCCGCCAAGTGGTCGGCGGTGCCATAGCCCTTATGTCGGTCAAAGCCATACTGCGGATAGCGCAGATGAAGCTCAATCATCGCCGCGTCACGTGCTGTTTTGGCCAAGATCGAGGCTGCCGATATCTGCGCCACGCTGCCATCGCCCTTGACAATAGCTTGCGCAGGCATCGCCAGCGCTGGGCAATGCAGGCCGTCGACCAGCACTTGGGCGGGGATAAGCCGCAAGCTCTCCACCGCCCTTTTCATTGCCAGCAGACTGGCTTGGAGGATGTTGATACGATCTATCTCCCCCACTTCGGCGCAGCCGATTGCCCAAGCCAAGGCGTGTTGGCGAATCTCTACGGCCAGTTTTTCCCGCTTTTTTTCACTTAGTTTTTTGGAGTCGGCTAATCCCGCTATCGGATGACGCTCGTCGAGAATCACTGCTGCCGCATATACCGGGCCGGCCAACGGCCCGCGCCCAGCCTCGTCGACACCGCAAATCAGCGCAGCGGTAGTCACGTAGCCACTTTCAGGTAAGGCATGATTGCCGCAACCACCTGCTCGGCAGCATTTTGTTTCAATTCGCGACGCATCTCGAAGAATTGCCGCCCCAACCGGGCTGTCACCACCGCATCGCCGACCACATTCAGCAAGGCTTGCGCCAAATTCTCAGGCGTCGCGTCATCCTGCAAGATTTCCGGCACGACAAAACGTCCCGCCAGGATATTCGGCAACCCCACATATGGTAAATAACCCTTACGCTTCATGATGCGATAGGAAGCCGGTGACATTTTGTAGGTGATCACCATCGGCCGCATCAGCAGCGCCGCCTCCAGGGTGGCGGTCCCAGACGCCACCAGCACGGCGTCCGCTGCAATCATGGCATCATGAGCATGGCCGAACAAAATGGTTAACGGCAAGTCCTGCGCCCCCAACCGGTAAAGCAACTCTTCAAAGAAGTTGCGCGTTTCGCGGCTGACCAGCGGCACCAAGAAGTGTACGTGCGGATTTTGAGCAGCAATGGCCTGAGCGGTCCGAATATACAATTCGGCCATATATTGCAATTCGCTCTGCCGGCTGCCCGGCAACATGGCGATGACAACCACATTTTGCGGCAGTTTAAGCTGCTCGCGCATAGCATAGCGGTTTGGATTGTCCGGCAGGAAATCCGCCAAGGGATGGCCGACATAAGTACAAGGAATTTTTGCCGCGTCGTATAAGGGCTTTTCGAAAGGGAAAATCGCCATGACATGCGAGGCCGCGCGTCCGATCTTGCGGATACGTTCGCCGCGCCAAGCCCAGATCGACGGGCTGACATAATGGACGGTAGGAATACCGCGCCGTTTCAATGCTGTTTCCAGCGTCAAATTAAAGTCCGGCGCATCCACTCCAATGAATATATCCGGTGGATTGCCCTTGAAATAGCGAATCAATTTACGACGGATGGCGAGAATTTCGCGGAAATGGCGCAGCACCTCGACATAGCCACGCACCGCCAACTTCTCCATGGGAAACAGGGTGTGCATTCCCGCGGTAACCATTTTCGGGCCGCCTATCCCGACAAATTCGGCGTGTGGCAGGCGCTGTTTGAGTGCCGCGATCAAATGGGCACCAAGCATATCGCCGGATGCCTCCCCTGCAACCAGACCGATGGTTAGCTTCGCGTTGCTGACACCCGCCGGTGCAGTGAGGAAATCATCCATCAAGACATCGCACCTAACGGATAATCCCACGCGTCGATTGCGCCAGAAAATCGACCAGCGGCTGGATTTCCGGGCATTCCTTGGCTTGCTCGAGCAATAGTTGGCTGGCCTCTTCCAGCATCATGCCGGAACGGTATAGCGTCTTATAGGCGCGTTTGATCTGGGTAATCGCTTCGGCGGAAAAACCACGACGTTTCAAACCTTCGACATTAATCCCGTGCGGTTTGGCAGTATTGCCGGCAGCGGTCACATAGGGAGGAATATCTTTCAGCACGACGCTACCCACTGCGGTAATGCAATGCGCGCCCACATGGCAAAACTGGTGGACGCCGGTAAACCCGCCCAGAATCGCATAATCTCCAACCTGCACATGGCCGGCAAGCTGGGAGTTGTTGGCGAAAATGGTGTGGTTGCCGATTTGACAGTCGTGCGCCACATGGACGTAAGCCATGATCCAGTTATCGCTGCCGATGCGCGTCACGCCGAGATCCTGCGCCGTGCCGCAATTAAACGTACAAAACTCGCGGATTACGTTGCGATCGCCGATTTCCAGACGGGTCGGCTCCCCTTTGTATTTCTTGTCCTGCGGCACTTCACCCAACGAGGAGAACTGGAAAATCTGGTTGTCCTTACCGATTCGGGTGTACCCGGTAATCACCACGTGCGGCCCTATCCAAGTACCCGATTCAACTTCGACATGCTCGCCGATAATCGAGTATGGACCGACACTGACGTTGTCGCCAAGCTTGGCGCCGCTATGGACAATGGCAGTTGGGTCGATCATTACACGATTTCCCGCTTGGCGCACATCAAATCGGCTTCGGCGACCACCTGATCATTCACCCGGGCTTCCGCCTTATATTTCCAGATGCCACGCATCTGGCGCTCGATCTTGACATGCAAATGCAGTTGGTCGCCGGGCATCACCGGCTTTTTAAAGCGCGCGCCATCAATCCCGACGAAATAAAAAACCGAATCGTCATCGGGTTTCTCCCCCATCGTCTTGAACGAAAGAATGCCAGCAGCTTGCGCCAGCGCCTCCATGATCAACACGCCGGGCATCACTGGATGGTGGGGGAAGTGACCGGTAAAAAACGGCTCGTTGATCGTGACGTTTTTGTAGGCATGAATGCTCTCGCCCGGCTCGCAGGAAACCACCCGATCAACCAACAGGAAAGGAAAACGATGCGGCAAATATTGCAAAATTTCATGTATATCCATAGCACTCAAGATGGTTTTCCTTCCGAATTTTTTTGTTCCAGTTGTTTCACCCGCTCCGCCAACTCATTGAGATGGTGCAACTGCGCCGCATTTCTCAGCCAGTCACGGTGCGGCAGACAAGGTATTGAAGACGTATAGGTACCGGGTTCGCTAATCGACTTGGTCACCAAGGTACCCACCGAAATATTGACACGGTCAGCGATCTCAAGATGCCCAATGATCATCGCGCTGCCGGCCACCGTGCAATAACGACCGATCCGGGTACTGCCCGCCACCCCGACACATCCGGCCATCGCCGTGTGCGCGCCGATATGGACGTTATGGGCAATCTGAATCTGGTTGTCGAGTTTGACGCCTTCCTCGATCACCGTGTCGTCCAGCGCACCGCGATCTATCGTAGTATTGGCACCGATTTCCACATCGTCGCCAATCAGCACCCGGCCAATCTGCGGAATCTTCAACCAGCGTCCCTGCTCGTTCGCCAACCCGAAACCGTCCGCCCCGATCACGGCGCCGGAATGAACAATCACGCGCTGTCCGATTTGACAAGCATGGTAGATCACCACGCGAGGATAAAGACGTGTTGCAGCGCCGATGCTAACCTGGTCGCCCACATAGCAGCCGGCGCCGATTACCACACCGTCGCCGATCTCCACATCTCTGCCCAGCACTGCCTGGGGACCAATACTGGCGGAAGCAGCGACGTGGGCGCCCTCCCCCACCACAGCCGTCGGATGGATACCTGGCGAAATACTTTCCATCGGGTTCAGCAGGGAGGCCGCTTTGGCGTAACAGGCGTAAGGATTGCTGCTGATGATGCGCGGCAACGATGTCAACTCGCTTTCTCGCACCCCGACGATCAATGCACAGGCCTTTGTCGAGCTTAATTGGGAGCGGTATTTGGCGTTGGCGACAAAACTTAAATCTCCCGCACCAGCGCTAACCAACGTCGCCACCCGGTTGATGACAACGTCACCGTTGCCGACCAACTCGCCGCCAACCCGCTCTGCAATTTCTGCCAGCGTGTAGGCCGGCCCGGCGCGACCTGACATGGTCGAGTTATTTGTCCACCAACGCCTTCAGCACCTTGTCGGTAATATCGATTTTCGAGCTGAAATACACCGCGTCTTCCAGCACCAGATCGAATTTTTCACGCTCGGCGATTTCAACGATAGTCTTTTTGGCACGGTCATGCACCAATGCCAATTCTTCGTTGCGGCGCAGGTTAAGGTCTTCGCGGAATTCACGTTGCGCACGCTGAAAATCACGATTCAGGTTGGCCAGGTCACGCTCCTTGTTGCGTCGCTCGCTTTCGCCGCTGGTCATCCCTTCTTTTTCCAGGAAGGTTTGCAGGTCTTTGGCTTGTCGTGCCATTTTCTGCAACTCCTGATCGCGCACGGCGAATTCCTTTTCCAGTTTTTTTTGCGCCTTTATGGCGGGTGCTGCCTCACGGAAAACTCGGTCGGTATTGACGAATCCAACTCTCAATTCCGCAGCGGAAACGCCAACAGCCGTCTGCATCATCCAACCTGCAACCAAAATCGCCAACAGTCTGTTCAACTCATTCTCCTAACTAAACATGGTTACACTATTAAAACACCGTACCCAGCAAAAACTGGAATACTTCTGTCTTGTCGCCGTCTTTCTTGTTCAATGGCCTGGCCAAGCTAAACTTCATCGGCCCCATCGGTGAAAACCAGCTGACCGCAAAGCCTGTCGAATAGCGAAGTTCATCGGTGCCTATCTTTTCATCCTTGCCGTAGACTCCGCCGCCATCAACAAATGCGCTCAAGCGCACGGAACGGTCATTTTTCATGCCGGGAAAGGGAAACAATACTTCGATGTTGCCGACTAAACGCTTTGTACCTCCATACGCATTGCCGTCCGGGTCCTTGAGGCCCAGCGAACTGGTACGATAGCCGCGCACCGAGGTGTTGCCGCCGGCATAAAAATTCTTGAAGAACGGAAATTCCTTGTCACCATAGCTGCCGGCGACGCCTGCTTCACCGTTGAGCATCAGGGTGAAGGTTCGGTTAAGCGGGTAGAACCACTGATGCTGGTAGGACAGCTTATAATATTTCAGGTCGCCGCCAGGAAGGCCAAATTCGCCAAAGCCTCTTTGATTAAAGCCCTCTGTCGGGTAGGTCAAGCTATCACGGGTATCGCGCGCCAATCCAGCGTCAAAGCGTAATGTCGTATTCTTTTCGCCGAACTGGGCGACATAATCCTTATAACGCTGTGGGCTGGTGTCGAAAACGGACAAATCGAGGCTTTCTGCAGACAAGCCCAGATTGAGGGTATTCATTTCGTTCAGAGGAATCCCGAAACGAATCCCGGCACCAATCGAAGAGGTATTGTATTGTGCGATCGACAGGCTACTGGCATTTACTTTGCGTTTGTACACGTCGAAACCCCGGCTAATCCCATCGACCGTGTAATAAGGATCCGTGAAGGAAAGCGCATAAACCGTGTTGATCTTACCGGAATTGATCTGTGCACTCAGCATGTTGCCGCTGCCGAACGCATTGGCCTGGCTAACCGAGCCGCTCAGGATAAACCCCTCCGAACTGGAAAAGCCGGCACCTGCCATGACGCTTCCGGTGGGCTTTTCCGTCACAGTGACATTCATGTCCACCTGGTCGGTAGTGCCAGGCACGGCGGGCGTTTCGACATTGATGTCACTGAAATAGCTTAAACGTTCGAGACGCACGCGGGAGCGGGCGATCTTGTCGGCAGCATACCAGCCGCTTTCCATCTGACGCATCTCGCGACGAATCACCTCATCGCGAGTGCGGGTGTTGCCGGCAATATTGATACGCCGTACATACACGCGCCGGCCCGGGTCGACAAAAAATGTAAAGGCGGCTTGCTGTTTCTCCTTGTCAAGCTCCGGTACCGCGTTGACATTGGCAAAAGCATAACCGTCATTACCCAAGCGGTCACTGATCGCCTTGTTCGAAGCAGTCAATTTCTCACGCGAAAAAACATCGCCCGGCTTGATCTTGAGCAGCTTGCGCAATTCTTCTTCCGCAACCAGCATCTCCCCGCCCATCTTGATGTCGGAAACCGTGTACTTCGGCCCCTCGACGATACTGAGGGTGATATAAATATCCTGCTTGTCAGGGGTGATGGAAACCTGGGTGGAATCGATATTGAACTCCAGGTAGCCTTGGTTCATGTAAAAAGAACGCAGTGTTTCCAGGTCTGCCGATAATTTTTGCTTGGAATATTGGTCATTCTTGGTAAACCAAGTCATCCAACCGGGCGTGCTCAACACAAACAGGTCGAGCAACTCTTTTTCCTTGAATGCCTGATTACCGACAATATTGATGGCGTGGATCTTGGAAATATCGCCTTCATTGACATTGAAATTGATCGCCACCCGGTTACGCTCCAGTGGCGTCACCGTTGTCGTTACGGTCATCGCGTACTTGCCGCGACTGAGATATTGGCGTTTGAGTTCCTGTTCGGCCTTTTCGAGCAGCGATTTGTCGAAAATGCGCGACTCCGTCAGTCCGATCTGCTTCAGGCCGTCTTTCAACTGATCCTTGTTGAATTCCTTGAGGCCGACGAAATCGATTTGGGAAATGGCCGGACGTTCCTGCACCATCACGATCAAGACATCGTTATCCACTTCCAGCCGCACATCCTTGAAAAAACCGGTGGCGAAAAGGGTTTTGATCGCGGCAGCCGCTTTCTCGTCGTTCAGCTTGTCTCCCACTTTTACCGGCAAATAGCCGAACACGGTACCCGCTTCGGTACGTTGTATCCCTTCCACCCGGATATCTTTGATCACGAACGGTTCGATCGCCAACACCGGCGTAGCGAAAAGGCTCATCAGGAGCAGGGATAGAATTTTTGGCTTCATTATTATTGTCCGGTAATCAGACGGTTAATATCGTTATAAAAAGCGAACAGCATCAGGGTCAAAAGGATGGCGATACCGATTTGCTGGCCGATTTCCATGGTTTTCTCGGAAACCGGGCTGCCCTTGAGAATCTCGGCCATATAATACAATAAATGCCCGCCATCCAATAAGGGAACCGGCAACAAATTCAGCACCCCCAGACTGATGCTGATCAGCGCGAGAAAGCTCAGATAGGCAATCCATCCCATCTGCGCCGACTGACCGGCATAATCGGCGATGGTGATCGGGCCGCTGATATTTTTCCACGACACCTGCCCGGTGACCATCCTGAGCAACATCTTCAGACTGAAAACCGAAGTCTCCCAAGTCTTGGTCAGCGCCTTGGCGAAGGCCTTGTGCGGAGGATAACGCACCTCGGTAAGCAAGGTCTTGAACATTTCACGATCGATCATCGGGGATGCGCCCACCCGCCCGATGGTTTTGCCGCTCTCGCCGACCGTAGCGGGGGTGATATCGAGAACCAGTTGTTCGTTGCCGCGCCGGATTTTGACGCTCAGGACTTTTTGCGGGCTTTGGCGCACCCACTGCACCCAATCTTCCCAACGCCGGACATCTTGCCGGTTCACCGCGACTATCTCGTCGCCGACCTTGAAGCCGGCTTTGGCCGCCGCGCCCTCTGGCTGCAACGCGCCGATTTTGGCGGCGATGTCGGTCTGGAAATGCACCAGGCCGAGTTTTTCCAGGAAATCGTTTTCCAGATCATCGGAAGTAACGCTGCTCACATCGAGAGTGCGCACGGCAACTGTATGCTGCGGGGTTTCCACCTCAAACTCCAGCGTCGGCGCATCCAATACCTGCTGCAACATCGACCACCGGGCGTCCTGCCAAGTTGCCACCGCTTCGCCACCGATACGGGTAATCACCTCGCCGCGCTGGAATGCCGCCTGCGCGGCAGGGGTCGTTGCCGACGGCTCGCCCAGCATGGGCTTGACGCCCGGCACGCCGAGCATGAACAGCAACCAGTAGAGCAGCACGGCCATGATCAAGTTGGCTAACGGGCCGGCAACGACGATGGCACAACGGCGATACACCGACTGGCGGTTGTAGGCACGATGCAACTCGTGGGCGGCGACTTCGCCTTCCTGTTCGTCCAGCATCTTGACGTAGCCGCCCAGCGGAAAGGCGGCAAGCACCCATTCGGTCTGATCGGCACCGTAGCGCCGGACAAAAACCGGCTTGCCGAAACCGACGCAAAAGCGCAGCACCTTGACACCGCACCAGCGCGCCACTCGGTAGTGGCCGTATTCGTGCACCACGATCATGACCCCAAGCGTCACCGCGAAAGCGGCTAAGGTAAACAGGAAATTCATAGCGTCTCTATCATCAATTGTGCTGCCCGGCGCGCCGACTCATCCGCCGCCAGCACATCCGGCAGAGACTCGGCAGCTCTTGTTGGAATATCTGCCAACACCTTCTCGATGATGGCCGGAATTGCCTTGAACGGAATTTTCTCCTCCAGGAATGCCGCCACCGCCACTTCGTTGGCCGCATTCAGCACTGCCGGCGCGGTACCGCCGCGACGCAACGCCTGATAAGCCAGGCTCAGGCAGGGAAAACGCTGGAAATCCGGTTTTTCGAAATCCAGCCGGGCGATCTTGAACAAGTCGAGCGGCGTCACCCCGGCATCGATCCGCTCGGGATAAGACAGCGCATAGGCAATCGGCGTGCGCATATCGGGATTGCCGAGTTGCGCCAGCACCGATCCATCGGCATATTCGACCATCGAATGAATCACGCTTTGCGGATGGATGACCACCTCGATTTGTTCCGGCGCAGTATTGAACAGCCAGTGCGCCTCGATGACCTCCAACCCCTTGTTCATCATGGTGGCGGAATCCACCGAGATTTTCTTGCCCATTACCCAATTGGGGTGCGCGCACGCCTGTTGCGGCGTGACATTTTCCAGCTCGCTCAAGGGAATCGTGCGAAACGGCCC